>Ga0181535_10000435_pt1 | contig 63153 bp, 66 predicted proteins | sample PEATcosm2014_Bin_44_FD_119774 | JGI IMG/M metagenome (GOLD analysis project Ga0181535, IMG submission 119774) | Peatland microbial communities from MTU Mesocosm Facility, Houghton, MI, USA - PEATcosm2014_Bin17_30_metaG | ecosystem: Environmental > Terrestrial > Soil > Wetlands > Peat | place... | reverse complement strand
ATAACTATCGGGACTTGGGACAACAGTCACAAATTTCTTTATCGTGAAAATTTGGTATTCGCCAAATTTTTTCAACGAAATCCCGTCACTCTATAAGAACTTATAAAAGAGTTAATGCGAGGGATGGGATTCGAACCCAAGAACTCCTGCGAGACTAGGCCCTGAACCTAGCGCCGTTGACCTGGCTTGGCTACCCTCGCGCCTGTATAGATTACGTTCCCGGTTTAATAAAGGTAAGGGAAATGGGGTTTGTGACAGAAGTCTATTGCATGTCCTGTCCGTTTGCAGCCCGTTTAAGTTCCCGTTCACGCAGTTCAATTCTCCGGATTTTACCGGAGATGGTTTTAGGCAGGGAATCAACAAACTCGATTGCCCGGGGATATTTATACGGCGCTGTCACCTTTTTTACATGACTCTGGAGATCCCGGACCAGCGCATCTGACGGACTAAATCCGGGTTTTAAGATTACAAAGGCCTTGACGATCAGGCCCCGGATATCATCGGGAGAACCAACAACCGCTGCCTCCTGGACGGAAGGATGCTCGATAAGGGCACTTTCCACTTCGAACGGTCCAATCCGGTACCCGGAAGCTTTGATCACATCATCGTCACGGCCGATGAACCAGTAATAACCATCTTCATCCTTGTATGCCTTGTCCCCGGTATAATACCAACCGTTCACAAACGATTTCTTGTTCTCGTCGGAGTTATCGATATACTCGGTAAACATCCCGACCGGCCATGGATCAAGCTTTATCGCAATTCTCCCTTCTTCATGGACACCTGCCGGGTTCCCATGCTCATCGTGTAGTTCGATAATCCACCCGGGCGCAGGTTTGCCCATAGACCCAAACCGCGCTTCCATGCAGGGGAATGTACCGATGCAGAGTACGGTTTCTGTCTGGCCATAACCCTCGTAGATGGTCAGGCCGGTCGCGTCTTTCCAGGCTTTGATAACCTCGGGGTTAAGGGGTTCACCTGCGCTTACGCAGTGCCGTAGTTCGGAGAAGTCAAACTTGTCGAGGTCGGCAAGGATCAGCATCCGGTAAATGGTCGGGGGGCAGCAAAATGTCGATATACCGTATCGTTCGATCAATGGCAGGAGTTCGGTCGCGTTAAACCGGCCCCGGATATCATAGACAAAGATGGCACAGCCCTCAAGCCAGGGTCCATAGAGTTTCCCCCAGGCACTTTTTCCCCAGCCGGTATCGGAAAACGTGAAATGGAGGTCGTTTTGGCGGACATCATGCCAGAACCGGGAGGTTACCATATGACCAAGTGCATAGCTCTGGCTGTGCAACACCATCTTTGCCTCACCGGTGGTCCCTGACGTAAAGAATATCAGCATCGGATCGGTGGCTTTGGTCTTTTTCATACCGGGGAGATTAACCAGTTTTGCTGAGACCGGTGCCGGGTAGTCGAGTTCGACGGGATAACTGATCCATCCTGGTCTTTTGCCATCAATAAGAAAGCGGCAGGTCAGGGATGGGCATTGGTTTGCAATAGCATCGATTTTGTCCGCATGTTCTTCTGAGGTAATCACCATCTTGATTTCTGCCGCATTGATCCGGTACTTCAGGTCGTGTTCAGTAAGCATGGTGGGGGCAGGGCAGTAGACTGCTCCCCGTTTAATAAGGGCAATGGTGGCGATCCACCATTCTGGTACCCGGGGCAGCATAATGAGAACACGATCGCCTTTGTTGACGCCATACTTGATGAGCATGTTCACGACCTGATTGGAGGAGCGCATCAGATCCCAGAACGTGAATTTCTTTTCAGCGCCTTTCTGGTTGGTCCAGATCATGGCAATCTTGTTACGGTCTTTTTTTGCCCAAGCATCAATCACGTCAAAACCGAAATTGAAGTACTCGGGAACAGCGATGTGGAAGTCCCGGTACGTGGCATCGTAATCCCGCATGTTGGGCCCGGGAGCACCAGTGTCCGGGAGGGTGCATGCAAGGCTGGATGCATTCGTGGTAAGGTGACCGGAACAAGCCTCCGCGATCCAGTCGGAACGCGAAATCTTCCGATCTTCACAGACCTTATCGATACTATCAGTAAGAGTATCGTCCATGGAAATTGAATACCGCACCATACATCTCTTTTTGTTGGTGCACTTTATGAGCATTTTGCTTTTTCGTGCACCAAAAAACGTTTAATATTGCTTTCATTGGTGCTTCGGATTGACAAACGTGAGCTTAAAAAAGGATATACAAAAATGTAAATCACCGGAATTCACGGTGTTTCCGCAGCTCCCGTTCGCGCAACTCGGCACGTCTTATCTTGCCGGAATGGGTTTTGGGAAGTTCTTTAACAAACTCAATTGCCCGGGGGTATTTATAAGGTGCCGTGGTGCGTTTGACATAGTTCTTGATCTCCCTGACAAGCATTTCAGAAGGTTCGTACCCCTCTTTGAGGACAACAAATGCTTTCACGATTAAGCCCCGGAGCCGGTCCGGTGCACCTACGACAGCGGCTTCCTGGACTGCCGGATGCTCGATAAGTGCGCTCTCTACTTCGAACGGGCCGATGCGATAACCAGACGATTTTATTACGTCATCGTCCCGGCCCACGAACCAGAAGAATCCGTCCTCATCGGCATATGCCTTGTCCCCGGTGTAGTACCAGCCGTTGACAAACGATTTTTTATTTTCTTCGGGGTTATCCAGGTACTCTACAAAAAGACCGGGCGGTGGTGGCGTACAGGAAATTGCTATCCTGCCTTCTTCATGGATTTTGACCGGCCTTCCTTCATCATCATGGATCTCCACGTTCCAGCAGGGTGAAGGTTTTCCCATAGATCCCGGTCTCAGCTCAAGACAGGGAAATTCGGCAACACAGCAGCAGGTCTCGCTCTGGCCGTATCCCTCCCGGATAGCAAGGCCGGTTCCTTCCCTCCAGACCCGGATCACCTCGGGGTTGAGGGGCTCACCGGCACTTGTGCAGTGGCGCAGTGACGAGAGATCGAACTTGTCGAGATCTGCTAAGATCAACATTCTGTAAATTGTTGGGGGGGCGCAGAAGGTGGTGATTTGGTATCGTTCAAGCAGGGGAAGTATCTCGGTCGCATTGAACTTCCCGGTAAAATTATAGACAAAGAGACAGGCACCTTCTATCCACTGGCCAAAGATTTTGCCCCACCCGCATTTAGCCCAGCCGGTATCCGTGACCGTAAAGTGCAAATCGTTGTGCCGGATATCCTGCCAGAACCGGGCGGTAACGATCTGTCCCAAGGGGTGGTCATGATTGTGAATTACCATCTTCGGCTCTCCCACAGTACCGGACGTGAAATAGATCAGCATCGGATCAGAACTTTTCGTACGGTGTTCATCCGGGATGCTCACAGAATGATGGGAAACCGGCGCCGGGTACAACAGCTCGTAGGGCCAGCTTGCCCAGCCTTTTATCTCCGCGTCCACCACAAACCGGCAGGAAAGTGTCGGGCATTCGTTGCAGATCTCTTCGACCTTACCGGAATTTTCCAGATCGGTTATGACCATCCGGAATTTTCCCTTATTGATCCTGTATTTGATGTCCCGGGGTGTCAGCATGGTGGGGCAGGGACAAAAAACCGCGCCAAGCTTGATGAGTGCGATCACGAATATCCACCATTCGGGTATCCGGGGGAGCATGATGAGCACACGGTCTCCTTTGTTGATCCCGTATTTCAAAAGAACGTTCGCTGCTTGGTTGGATAGGTTGGAAATATCCAGAAAACTGAACTTTTTCTCTTCACCTTTCTGGTTTGCCCAGATCATGGCAAGCTTGTTCCGGTCCTTTCGTGCCCATGCGTCAACAACGTCGAAACCAAAATTGTAATACTCGGGAACATCGATGGTAAAGGTTGCCTTTGTCTTTTCGTAATCTTCCATGTTATGCCGGTCTTCGCCCATGCAATCCACCTGGATAATGCGAAAATATTAATGGTACTCCCTTTTCAATCTGTCTTTTGGATGTGCCTGAGTATGCTTACGGTACCTACCCGGATTTTTTTAGTCCACGTGCCAGTCTAACGTCAGAGAAGGGACTGGGGACATAAAGGTTCCCCATTAGTATTATGATTCGATACACTTCATAGTACACAGGATGGCTGACAAACGGTACGAATCATTAAAAATTGAGAACGTCGTGGCTTCAGGAGTCATCGCCGAGTCCATAGATCTCAACGAGGTATCCAGTAAGATCAAGAGCTGCGAGCTTAACACCAAGAGGTTCCCCGGTGCAGTATACCGTATAGAGAACCCGAAGATCGCATCCCTGATCTTTTCCTCAGGTAAAGTTGTGCTTACCGGAATCCGCGATGACAAGGCGTTGAAAGAGGGCCTTGCAATCATTATCAAGTCCCTCAAGGAAGCGGGCGTAAAGACGCTTGACAAACCCCGGGTTGCAGTCACTAATATTGTCTGTTCCTACGATATTGGCAAGTACATCAACCTCAACAAGGTCGTTGTCACGCTCAATCTCGAAAATATTGAGTATGAACCCGAGCAGTTCCCCGGTCTCGTCTACCGGATTAAAGACCCTAAAATCGTGGCACTTCTCTTCTCTTCAGGAAAGATCATCCTGACCGGAGGAAAAAACCTCGATGATATCAAGAAAGGTCTCGATTTCCTCGAACAGAAACTTGAAAGTATAATGTAATGCCGGTGCCGGTTCGTACCTGCACCACAACTTTTTTTGGTATCTTTTTGGTATCTTCTTCGAACTATTTAGGACGTTTAGATCCTGCCGTTTTCCTCCGGCGAAACCGAGCCTTTCCGGGAAACAACGAAAAATCTCTATGCCCAGTACCGGTGTGTCTGGATAAACGTTCGTTCTGCTTTGAGGATCTCACGGTAAAAAGCATCCCCATCTGAAAGGGTAGCAAGAATCCGTGATGCATTCTCTGGTCCCACCCCCCGTGCCGAGAGCGCGATAACTGCTTTTTTTCCGCTTGAGAGTACGATATTTGCATTCCTGAGCAGGCGCTGTTCGATTGCCCGCTCCTCCTCAGATTTCTTCTTCTTTGCGATTATGTCGTAGGAATCGGCTTCATAGGGTTTGATGGCGGCTATAAGTCTCGCGCCGCACTTGGGACACTGGGGGATCTCCGGTACGCGTGAAACAACTGTCCTGCTCTTCCAGTTCCGGCAGTTCATGCAGGCAAGGATAACCTCATCCTGTTCAAGCCTTCGTTTCAGGGTGGCAAGGACAGCCTGATCCGCAGTCGGCGGGGGAATCTGGTCACGGGAGGAGAGGATGCCGTCCGCCCCGATAATCGAGTGGGGGCCTATGGCGATCTCGATTTCCCCGGTTTTAATGAGGTTTACAATGTGGGCTGCTGCATCCACATCCATGTAACCGGACAAAAGCTCGCGGTATGCTTCCTGCTGGACAACCGTATTATCGAAATAGTCAAGCAACCGCTGGATGCTTATTCTCTCATAATCGGCATCAGGGTCAATGGCGCCGAATTTTTTTGCGATCTGCACCAGTTTCCATTTGAAAAGAGCCGTTCGTTTGAGAGCGAGCCTGAGTATGCCTGGCATATGCGCGGATTCAAGGGAGACAAGGAAATCGCGGATATCAGCGGCACGAACATCAAATGGCAGGCGCAACAGGATCCGGTATGCATCCAGTTCTATCCCCACGGTAGTCCCGTACCGTGCCGAGATCAGGATAGACAGTACGCGCGCTAACGCTTCGTTAGCTTTGTGGCCGGCGCAGACATTGCAAACAACGCCGTCATCGATATTCTCGAGCGTAATAAGCCGGTCTGTCGGGATTTTGCACCGGTTCTTCTCCATCTCGGAAAGGATATGGGCGGCAAATGCGATGCTCTCTTTTTCTTTAGTATACTGCCCGGTAGTGCGTTCACGCCGTATCGCTCCGACCTCCCGGGCAACGGCAAACGGGACCGGTATCTGTTCACCCTCCCATGAGGGGAGTTCACCAATTGCTTTTTTTGCCGGTTCGACGGTGAGACGGCCTTCGTTTATTTCAAGTACCCTCCAGAGTTGGCCTTTGGTAATAAAGACCGCCCCGGTATGTACCCATCCCACAACAAATGATTCGTCAAGGGTCCCTACGGTCCGCCGCGAGACCATGTCAAAGACCGGGATTTTGCGTTCATCATGGATCATCGAAAGGTTACCTGAGAGATAACGCCGGGCACGGGCGGTAGTGATGATCCGGCTGCCATCGATCCTTATGAGCCGGTGCTCTTCGAGCTGTGAACAGACGTCATCAAGAAGCTTGTCATCACCTGAAAAAAGGGAGGTACGACCGATAATATTCCGGATCCGGGACCGTTCAATCTCGCCGTACTCTACGGCAATTGCCGCAACCTGGTTTGCAAGTACATCCGCGGCGTGTGCATCTGGTATCACCGGTTCGATCTCGTTTGCCTGAGCGCGACGTGCAATGACCTGGGACTCCAGCAGGTCATCGAAACCGGTGGCAAGGATCGTGCCACGGGAGATGGTGTTGAGCTGGTGTCCGGCCCTTCCCACTCTCTGTACAAGCCGGGCAACCTCACGGGGTGACCCGAACTGGATAACGTGATCAACCCTGCCGATATCGATCCCGAGCTCCATGGACGAGGTACAGATAAGGGTTCGGATCTCGCCTTTTTTGAACCGGTCTTCGGCGTCGATGCGTATCTCTTTTGAGAGAGAACCATGGTGCACTTCAACGTCTCCCCGGGAAAACAGGGCATGACCTAGTGCCTCCGCAGTCACCCGGGTGTTAACAAAAACAAGCGTCGAACCTTCCCGTTCAAGTGCTTTTTCAAGTGCCTGTACCTGGTGCTTGAAGTCGTCACCGACAAAACTGACGGATATATCCAGTTGTTTTGCAACTGGTACCTGCACGACTTCGCAGGGGCGCGAACCGCACAGGAACCGGGCAATCGTCTCCGGGTTCCCTACGGTCGCGGAAAGACCTATCCTCTGGAACTCGCCGGCATATTCAGCGAGCCGTTCAAGCGCGACTGCGAGTTGTACGCCTCGCTTGCTTGCCGCCATCTCATGGATTTCATCGATTACTACAAACTGCACATGTTCGAGATGTTTGCGCAGTCTTTTCCCCATAAAGAGTGCTTGGAGCGTCTCCGGCGTTATGATGAGCAGATCCGGAGGTGACAGGGCTTGTTTACGGCGTTCGTTGAGCGGAGTATCGCCATGACGGACACCGACAGTAAGACCAAGCTCGCCGCACCACCATTCCATCCGGGCAAGGATATCCCGGTTGAGTGAGCGTAAAGGTGTTACATATATTGCCTTGAATCCCCCGCCCGGTGGCATTTTCAGGAGTTCATCAAAGACCGGAAACATTGCGCTCTCGGTTTTTCCCGTACCTGTTGGGGCAATCAGGACGAGGTTTTTCTTTTTAAGGATAAGGGGAATTGCCTGTTCCTGTGCCGGGGAAAGTCGCAAAAAACCTCTTTTCCTGATGCGTTCACGTACCTGACGCCCGAGCAGTTCAAGCACCATGGCGACCTACCCCCGGCGTCGTATTTGTATCATCATCTTTGAGGAACATCGAAAGCGGACCGATGTAGGATCCATCGGCGAGGATTATCTCTGCATCATCCTGTCGCATGCACCGGGAGACCGGTGAGAATGGATCGCGGGCTATCTTGACGATATCATAGCCGGCGATCTCGTTAAACGCAGGCACAAACAGGGCCCTCGCCGGGCCGCTTCCTGCAGGTAAGTCAAGGCCAAGTGCCACGGTGTCGATGGATGCCCGCAGGTATGCCGGTGCCTGGAGGGAGCAGCCCACCTGATCGCGCAGGTTTACCTGAGGGTGATGATGACCGGTTATGAGGAGATGACCTCCCAGGTGCGCAGCTGGGTACGTGTGGCCATGGAAGTATGCGATATCGTCAATAACCGTTCCTTCTTTTGGCTGGAGCTCGCCCTCTTTGAGGAACCGCTCGATACCAATGTCGTGGTTTCCCGGGAAAACAAGAATAGGGATACGGCTGCGTATGGTGTCGAGAATTCCGGGGATTTCTGCCCATTCCTGCCAGGTAAGCGAGGGAATGCTGTGCTTTACATCCCCGAGGAGGATAAGCCGGTCCGGCTTAGTCACTTCTACGGTCTTCAAAAGCCGGTCAAGACGTTCTTTGCTGTGACTCCGGAAATGAAGACCATGTGCAGCAAGATCGGCTTCAATTCCGAAGTGAAGATCGGCAACGATAAGCATGCGCTCAGTGTTTTCGATAACAAGCGCCGGGCCGTCTTTGACAAACTCCAGTCTCATAATAGTTTTACATATCCTTTCTGGGGCTGGTAGCAATCGTCGTTGGTTACCAGGGTTTCGATCGCGGCAAGAACTGCTGCCTGAGTATACCCTAAAGATATGCCCTCGTCGATCACGTTCTGGACAGCAATGCCCCGGGGACCGCTTTTTGCACAGATTATCTCCATAATCTTTGCACTTATGTCGTTTTCAGTAACAGCCGATTCAACGGTGGTTGATGGGATACCGGAGAGCGCACCTTCTATCATTGCAACCATAGTGCTGATCTGCTCCCGGGTGAGATTGTAATGCCGGACCACTTGATCAGCCTTTGCATCACCTGATTGTCCTTCCAGTGCGGCGAGCAGGATCTCGAGCCGGTCAAGCATCATGTCTGCTGTGATGACGATCCAGCGGTTGCGGATTGATTTATCGATTTCCTGGATATGTTCAGGTCTGACAGAGATGTCCCAGATCCCGTTCTTGCGGTATAACCGGGCTGTTCCGGTAACAGCCACGAATGATGGTACCGGAACTGTCCGGATCTGTTCCATGACCGATCCTCGCCGGCCTCCGGTAACCAGGTCAAACGCACCGGTAGGATCGGCAAGCCGGCAGTAAAGTACATCGGCGCTCTCAGTGATCTCGGTAAGCGCCCCACACAGGTAGACGGATCGGCACCATGCCCCGCTTGGAGTCACGACCCATGCTGTGCTACCAGAATCTTTGTCTGGAACGGCAAGGGTCGATCCGGAAAAATCTCTGGCAAAAACGCGGGCTGCACCTTCCATAGTTGTGATAATTACTTGCAAAAGAGATGTATTCAAAGTATAGGAGTTGATAATCGCGTCTTTAAGATACTGGTATTTCCAGGATTTCCGGAAAACTATCCTTCTTTGGTAAAGAATTACCTTATGGGTGCCTAGGGGTGTTTGAGTGCGGGGTTCAGTGCCGATGCATTCGCGTACGCTGCATTTGCAGCGGCAGTTTCTCCGAGATCCTCCAGAGCATTTGCCTTATTGTAATAGGCAATGGCACGCAGGTTTGTCAGGTTCCCGGTTGCATTAATGGCGACGTTCGCTGCATCAATTGCATCATTATAGCGGCCCAGTTCTACAAGAATTCCTGCCCTGTTCGATTGGATTATAGGTATAAGAGAACTGATATTCAGTGCAAGCGCCTCATTTGCTGCTGTGAGTGCATCCTGATAATTCCCGGCATTTGCGAGGTCGACACTTTTCGAGTACAGTGCCCCGGCTTGGTTAAACGGTGTTGTGTTTGCTGATGTATTAGCTGCAGTTGCTCCCTGTTTTATTATAACAAAACCGGCGACAATTACAATGCAGATGATAACAACAATCCCGACTGCAAGGATATAACTTTTCGGTATCCTCTTCGAAGATTTCGCTTTGCCGGGTTTGCTTTTCTTGCCGCTCATAGCTTAAAAGAAGGCGATTTTGAAGATTAATACTTCCGCCTCATTGCAAAGGCAAACGCCGCTATACCAAGGCCCAAGATGGCGATATATTCAGGCATTGGAGAATAGGTGGTCTTTTTTGGGATCACCGTTGCTGTTGGTTGGATGGTTGACGCCACCGTCGTGATCGGTGTCGCAGGTGTTGTTGCGGCAGGTGCAGTAACGGTTGGCAGGACCGTTGTCGGTATGGCGTAAGCAGCGACAGTAAAAGTGATTGTTTTATCCCCGCTGGTTACGTTTCCTATCGCTGTCTCATTGGGATAACTATCACTCATTCCGTCGAGATTCTGGGAGACAATAAACGTGTACGTCCCGGCTTGATACACCTTACTTCCGTCAGTAGATATTGCATTACGGTACCATGACGGGCCATCGGTCCATATATAGGGTGACGAGGTTATGATCGGATTGTTGTTGAACGGGAGGATCCTTGTTGTCGGGTTTCCCACATTTCCGGTGAAGATATGGGGAATATTATCTCCTGATGGTGAGGTGAGCGTAACCATTAAAAAACTGTCTGAAGGGTTGGCATTGGGGCGTTCTGAATAATTGTACACCATCCATAGGTTGGTATCGATATGGTAAGTGATATTTGTGGACATCGGGATGCTCTGACCGGTGATATCCGTATTGGTGTCAACATCCCAGATTGAGAGATTAATCTGGGGTTGGTACACCACAAATACCGGGACATTCGGTTTTGTGTCGTATGAATACCATGTACCAGTATACCCGGTAAAAAGAGCCGGGTCTATGTAATATGATGTTTGACTCCCGGTGATCGTTACCGTTTGAGACGGACTTGTGGTCAGGTCAGATCCTTGTGGCCACCACGCGATAACCGAATGCCCGTTCAAAGCTGCCGTAACATCGAGGTTACGTTCTCCGATAAAAACCGGTGCACCGGAATTGACCTTTTCAAGGCTTGCATATGCAGGAGCCAGAAGAAATATTACGAGCAGGAGAAAAACAAGAGAGATTCGGCTTGATAACATGAAAAGTAATTTCAAAACTCTTATGATAAAGATTATGACATTCTAGTGATCATCTACAGGATCCGTTTCTGAACGGGATCCCGGAATCTTTTCGGGTTTCTGGCAGGAAAAATCAATCATAGTCCAAAGACAACCTAGTCAGTACGAACAGGTGATGCGCATGGATGAGACCCATACTATCTGGATAGAAAAGTATCGCCCGGCACGGCTCGCTGATATTGTCGGGCAGGACGATATTGTTGAACGGCTCTCATCCTATGTGAAATCCGGCAACCTCCCTCATCTTCTTTTCACCGGGAGCGCCGGCGTGGGAAAAACGACAGCTGCGGTCACGCTCGCTAGGGAGTTTTTCGGCTCTTCCTGGCAGATGAACTTCCGCGAACTCAATGCATCCGATGAACGGGGTATTGATGTTGTGCGCAACCAGATCAAAGAGTTCGCCCGGACAAGACCCCTTGGTGATGCAGATTTCAAAATACTGTTCCTTGATGAAGCAGATGCACTCACGACTGATGCCCAGGCTGCGCTGCGCAGGACTATGGAGAGCTATGCAAATATCTGCCGGTTTATTCTTTCCTGCAATTACTCGGCGAAGATCATAGACCCTATTCAAAGCCGGTGTGCGATCTACCGCTTCAGGCCGCTGGGCTCAGACGCGGTAAAAGAGGAGATTGCACGAATTGCAACAAAGGAACACCTGACTGTGACCCCTGAAGCAATGGACGCGATTGTCTATATCGCACAAGGCGATATGAGAAAGGCAATCAACGCTCTGCAGGGTGCTGCAATCATCAGCACAAAGATCGAAGCCCCGATGGTTTATGCAATCACTTCCAATGCGCGACCTGACGAAATTGAGGATCTCCTCAAAGTTACGCTCAGTGGTGATTTTGACGGGGCTGAATCCCTGCTTATGCGCCTGCTTCGCGAGCGGGGGATCTCGCCAAACGAACTGATCAACCAGTGTTACCGGGCTCTGGTAAAACGTGAAATGGACAGGACACTCAAGGTGGAATTGATTGATGCTCTTGGGGAAACCGATTTCCGGCTTTCTGAGGGGGCAAGCAGCGATATCCAGATGGAGGCGCTGATCGCCCGCTTCATTCTTGCCAGCACAAAAAAGCGGTGAAGGATCATGGAAAAGACCCCCGAACTACAGCAAGGTGACCGCGCCGATGACTGGGGCCGGTTCCTCAAAAGCCGGTACAAGAAAGAACTTGGCGAAATCACCCGACTCTATCCCCATAAACGCTCACTTGTTATCGATTACCGCCAGATCGAACGGTTCGGGAAGACAGGAATAACGCTTGCAGATGAACTTCTTGAGAACCCTGGCAAAGTGCTCGAGGATGTCTGGGACGGGATTAAACATAACCAACTGATCCGGACTAAAGACGGAAAAGAGCCAAAGGGCATCAATATCCGGTTTACAAACCTTCCCAAAAAGACTGCTATCCGTGAGATTCGGTCAGATGATATTAACCGGTTTGTTTCTGTCGAAGGTATTCTCCGGAAGACCACAGAAGTGCGACCCCGGATAGTGGAAGCGGTTTTTAAGTGTCCTGCCGGGCATTTTACTAAAAAATCCCAGAAATATGGTAAATTCATCGAGCCAGAAGGCTGCTCAACCGATGGCTGTACGTTCAAGAAACTGGAACTGATCCCCAAACGGTCTACGTTTGTCGATTCCCAGAAACTCAGGGTCCAGGAGTCTCCCGAAGGGCTGAGGGGCGGAGAACAACCGCAGACTCTCGACATAGATGTGACGGACGACCTTACCGGTATGGTTGCAGCGGGAGACCGGGTTATCATCAATGGAGTCCTCCGATCCATGCAGCGGATGGTGAAAGGAGAGAAAAGCACGGTCTTTGATATTTTCCTTGAATGCAACTCGATCGAGATCGCTGAAAAGGAATTCGAAGAGGTCGAAATTGACGAAAAGGCAGAAGATGAAATAAAGAAACTCTCCAAGAATCCCATGATCTACCGGATGGCAACCCATTCTATTGCCCCGACTATCTATGGAAATGATGATGTCAAGGATGCGATCACCCTCCAGCTTTTCGGGGGGATTGCAAAAGAGATGCCGGACGGGAGCCACCTGAGAGGGGATATCCATGTCCTTTTGATAGGAGATCCCGGTATCGCAAAAAGCCAGCTCCTTCGCTACATCGTCAAATGTTCGCCGCGTGCGATCTATACAAGCGGCCAGTCGTCAACATCAGCTGGTCTTACCGCAACCGCAGTCAAGGATGAGTTTGGCGAAGGCCGCTGGACCCTGGAAGCCGGCGCTCTTGTGCTTGCCGATATGGGTATTGCCGCTGTCGATGAAATGGATAAAATGCAAAAAGAGGACCGGTCTGCCCTTCACGAAGCAATGGAGCAGCAGACCATCAGTGTTGCGAAAGCCGGAATAACCGCGACACTTAAGTCCCGGTGTGCCCTTCTCGGGGCTGCTAACCCGAAATACGGCCGCTTCGATATGTTCGGTGATATTGCCGATCAGATCAACATGCCCCCTTCGCTTCTCTCGCGTTTTGACCTGATCTTTATCATGACCGATCAGCCGGAGCAGAAAAGGGATCTTGCGATTGCTGAACATATTCTCAAAGCGCACGGTATTGGGGAGCTTATTGCCCAGCACAAGAAGACACCTATCCCGGGCATCACCCAGGAGTACATCGATCAGCAGCTCAAACCGGTTATGCCGGACATTGAACCGGCACTTTTCAGGAAATACGTCGCGTACGCCAAACGCACCTGTTTTCCTATCCTTTCAGCAGAAGCAAAAGAGGCTTTGGTGGGTTACTATCTCAAGCTCAGGGGGATTGCGGAACCAAACAAACCGGTACCGGTAACCGCCCGGCAGCTTGAAGCGCTTGTCCGGCTTGGAGAAGCAAGCGCCCGGATCCGGCTCTCGGATAAGATTGAAGCCGGGGATGCAGAGCGTGTGATACGCATAGTTGATGCCTGTCTGCGCCAGATCGCGTACGATGCAAAGACCGGAAACTTCGATATCGACAAGGTAGCGACAGGGATATCCAAGGAAAAACGCGATATAATCCGGGTGATCAAAGATGCAATCCGGGAAATTGGTGGAGAAGGACGCCGTGCTGCTGTAGATCAGGTAATAGAGAGCGTTACGGGCAAGGGATTCGCGCACGATAAAGTGCGGGAAGGTATCGAGATGCTCCTGCGACACGGTGAAGCCATGGAACCAAAACAGGGCATCATCCAGTTGATTTAATGAGGTGGATGAGAATGAAACCATCACAGGCCGGAGAAAAGCCAACGGATCGTGAACGGGCGATCTTTGAAGCCGGGATCAAACTCGGGGCGCTCTATCACCAATGGGTGGGAACGCCGATTGCACAGGAAACGGCAACAAGTGTGGAATCGGCGATCGAGAAAGCGGTAATTCTCCAGCCTTTTGTCGAAGAGATTACGGTGAATCTCGATCACTCGCTGATGAAAAAGAATGTATTTGGGTATAGCGAGCTCTCCGGATTGATGTTTGATGTGGAGATCGTTACCCGGGTAGGATTTTCGTACTGCCGGGCCACGCTCACCCCTGAGAACGGCTACCCCCTCATGAGGATTCTGGAGTGCCATGAGATCCCGGCTCTTTCCGATCACTGACGACCATATCCATTTCGATCCCATAAACGGACGGGGAGTCGAAGCGGCAAAGGATTTCCTGCACGCAGGAGGGACGCATATCTTTCTGGTATCGAAACCTTCATGGTCACTTGGAGTCACACCGGTCTCTGGCTCCGATTTTGCAACAGTTTTCGATGAAACGCTCCGGATTGCCGGGTTGATACGCGAGACCGGTCTTGTCGTGTTTCCTATCCTTGGCATCCATCCCGCCGAAATAAGCCGGCTTTCCGAACGTATGTCTCTCTCCCAGGCAGTCACGGTCATGAAAGAAGGACTTGAACATGCCGCAGGTTATATCAGGGACGGCCGTGCCGTAGCGCTCAAGAGCGGGCGGCCGCATTATGAGGTAAGCCCTGAGGTATTGGCGGCATCAAATGAAGTTTTGTCCTATGCTCTCGAACTAGCTGCAGGATACCGGTGCGCTCTCCAGATCCATGCAGAAAGCGGGCCGTGTGCCGATATTGTTGGTATGGCCGAATCTGTTGGTATGCCGGTTGATCGTGTTGTTAAGCATTACGGCTCCCCCGAGACGCCACTGCATCCATCGCTTGTCGCCCGGCACGAATCTGTTCCGGTGCTTGCCCGTGAGCACCGGCCTTTCACAATGGAAAGCGATTTCATGGATGAGAACTCCCGGCCGGGTGCTGTAACAGGTCCTAAATCCGTTCCACGGATCACAAAAAAAATGCTTGAGTCGGGCGCGATCACTGAGGATGACTGCTGGCGTATCCACGGTGAGATTGTGGAGAAGGTTTACGGCGTCCGCATTACGTTGTAAAGTAAGGGTATCCTTCCCATCTTTTATCTGGTGGCCACACAAAAGAGCTAATCAATGTTTCTTAAAGTCCACCACTCACCGGAAATCGGTGATGTGGTCGCAGTCTGTGACTATGAATTGCTCAATACCACCATTACTGGTGGCGATCTCAAGGTTACGCCGTTGGGATATTTTTACGGAACCACGCGAGTAGACGAGGCTGCAGTGGCTGAGGCCCTTAGTAAAGGTGGCAATATCAATATCATTGGGGAACGCGCTGTCGGTGTGGCCATAAAGATGGGGTTGATTACCCGTGCCGACTGTATCATGATCGGCAGTGTGCCGCATGCTCAAATCTACCAGCTATGACCACGATCAGGGATAGGTTCTGTCCAAAGTGTGGCGAACCTTCGGATAAAGAAGGGTTGTGCGCAAAATGCCAGGTTGCAGATACACCGTGGGCCGTATGCGATACCCGGGTGACAAGCACTCATTGTCCCAGTTGCGGTGCGACCAAACAGGTTAATACATGGACGGATACGAACCGCGAACGTGCGGAGCTTGCACCTGACTTGGCACGAACCGCGGTTCATTTTCACCCTGACGTAAAAAATCGCGCGATTAAGGTAGAAGTACGCGATATCAGCCAGAACCGGTCGCGTGCAAATCTTACTATCACCGGTACCTTGTACGGGCATCCGGTTGATAAGACCTGCACGGTTGAACTGGCTTGGAACAAAGAGCAGTGCGACCGGTGCAACCGGATCACCGGCAGTTACTACGAAGGCATAGTACAGGTCCGTGCGGAGGAGCGAACAATAAGTACCTTTGAGATGCAGAAAGCCGCTGCCATTGCGACCCAGATCGAGGAAACCCTGCAGGAAGGTGGGGAGCGGCTCTCGTTTATATCGGATATGACCGAGAACCGGGACGGCCTCGATATTACTGTTGGATCCCAGCATATCGGATTACTTATTGTACAGGGAATAACGGCACAGCTCGGCGGGAGATATACGACCCACCCGAAACTTGTCGGGGAGAAATGTGGCAGACAGATATTCAGGATCACGTACCTGATCCGGCTGCCCCGTTACCAGCGTCATGATGTAGTGAAACTGGGCCGTGCCTATGCGGAGGTCGAACAGGTAGATTCCCGCCATATCCGGGTTTTTGATCTGTCCGAAGGCCGGAGCCGGTCAATAACTGAGGAGGATATCATAAGCATGATCGGTAATGTCCGTAATGCCGAACCGGCTCTTGTCGCATATGTCTCCGGAGGGATGATGGGACTCCTTGACCCGGCAACCGGTGCGACCAGAGAAGTGCCAAAAAAAACATGGCATATCGTAAATGCAGGAGAGAACGTGCAGGTGCTCCGTGACGGGAACACCTTGGTTGTAATGCGGTAACTTTCGGTCCCGTATGCGAGTAAGGGCACTACAAAAAGATCAATTAGCCGTGATTCGTGGTGAATCGTGGATAGATACAACCAGACACCCCTATATTGAAGGGAACACAGCATGGGTGCCGGTCAGGGATGGCTTTTCGTATGAGTGCGAGTTACCGGAACGGAACGCGTACTCAGGCCGCGGTTTTTTTATGCTGGGTGATGTAGCGGTCGTCCATGGGGCCCGACCAACGGAACAGGAAGTGGAGGAGATTGTCCAGTTCCGTTCCCCTCGGGGAGTCCTTTGGATCGCATCTCTTACCGATGTGACCCGCACACCCGAATCAGAGATCATGTGGGGTAGTGTCGCTGAAGTCTGCCACCGGGAAAACGGGTATGAATACTATCTTGATCCGTGCAAAGTGATGTTCGCACAAGGAAATCTCTGCGAAAAGTCCCGGATGGCCCGCGTCATCTGCGAGAGGTCCGGCAATGAACGCGTGGCCGATATGTTTGCCGGTATCGGGTACTTCACTGTACCCATGGCGGGAAACGGGGCCCGGGTCCATGCTATGGAGATTAACCCGATTGCCTTTAAGTACCTGAAGATGAATATAACAAGGAATGGTCTTACCCCTCAGGTTAACGCTTCCTGTGGGGACTGCCGATCGTTGCTTACCGGTTTTTATGACCGTGTAGTTATGGGTCATTTTGATGCGATCGATATGTTACCGGTGGTCTTTTCCCATGTGCACGTAGGCAGTATTATCCATGTCCATAGTATCGATGAGGTTACCGACAGAATCCAGGATCTGGTTGAAGGCGCAGGTTTTTCTGCATCTATCCAAGTACATAAGGTTAAGAAATATCGTCCGCATGCATGGCATGTGGTGCAGGACGTGATGCTCTCATGACTGTTCAGACGCTTGCCGGAAGAGAGATCGTGATCGGTGTTACCGGAAGCATCGGGGCTGTCGAAACGGTTAAACTGATCCACGCGTTGCGCAGGAAAGGTGCAACAGTCCAGCCGGTTATGAGCGAAGCGGCACAGGGTATCATCCATCCCGATGCGCTTACGTACGCAAGTGGCAAGCAGACAATCACCCGCCTTACTGGAATGGTAGAGCATGTAACCTGCTGCGGTGACGGGGGAAGTGCGTCCCTTCTGCTCATTGCACCATGTACCGCAAACACGCTCGGGAAAATTGCGTGCGGCATTGATGATACACCGGTTACCACTTTTGCCACGACGGCACTGGGGAGTGGGATACCGGTCCTTGTGGTGCCTGCAATGCACCATAGTATGTTCCGGCACATGGCGGTGGCCAAGAATATCAGGACACTTGAATCATGGGGTGTCGGGTTTGCCGGGCCAAGAATTGAGGAAGAAAAAGCAAAGATTGCCGATATCGATGAGATTGTTCTCCGCTGTGAACGTGCCATCCTTGGCAGACCGCTAGCTGGAAAAAATGTTCTTGTCACGAGCGGCGCCTGCAGGGAACCGGTAGATGACGTGCGGATACTGACCACCCGGTCGAGCGGCCGGATGGGACAGGAAATTGCATTCGAAGCGTACCGTCTCGGTGCCGACGTTACCATTGTCCATAACGGCACACTCCCCTGCATCTACAATGTTTTTGTGGAAACGGCCGGGGAGATGCAGGAAGCAGTTGATGCCTATCTCAAAAAAGGCAACCCTGACCTGTATATCAGCGCGGCTGCCATCTCGGATTTTGCCCCACGGAAAAGGGAGGGAAAAATCAAGAGCGGGAAACCGGTTACAATTGATCTTCTTCCCCTTCCAAAAATCATTGATCATCTCATGGGAAAAAAAGCGACGCGTGTGGTCGCCTTTAAAATCGGGAGAAATCCCCTGCCAGAGGCAAAGGCTCTTCTCGAACGTGGCGCATGGATGGTGGTTACCAATACCCCGGAAAGCATGGGAACGGCAACCGGTACATACTGTATGCTGACCCGTGCGGACAAAATGGGCACACCTGTTTCCGGGACAAAAGAGGAGATTGCAGCCCGGATCTGGCAGGCACTTTTGTCGGGTATAAAAGGAACGACGTATGATGAACCCCCGGTTATATCCCGCAAACGCAACTCCTAAAAGAGCCTGACGTCCAACCAGATATGACAGGTACAAGACAGCCATGACACCTGCATATGTGACAGCGTTCTGTCCCGGCCACATCTCCGGGTATTTCCGGAGAGTTAATGGGCACAATCCGGCAACTACGGGAAGCATTGGTGCCGGTATTGTGATAAGTGAGGGTGTTACCGCTACTGTAAGATCCGCTCGCGAATCGTCCGTTGTGGTGCGGGTCGAGTCAAGGCAAGGCGTGTCCCGGGAAGTCCTCCGTGAATCACCGCCGCTTTCATCAGTACTCGACCGTTTGGGGGTCTCAGTAGCAGTGGAGACGATCTGCCACCTTCCGATAGGTGCAGGTTTTGGTCTTTCTGCAGCAGCGCTGCTTGCCACACTTACCGCTACGAACCGGCTTTTCTCTCTCAACCTTTCTATAGATGATATTGCCGAACTTGCCCATGAGACTGAAGTTACCTTCCGAACCGGCCTTGGGGATGTAGCTGCATGCCAGGGTGGAGGTCGTGTCGTAAGAACAGGTCCGGGCATTCATGGAACTATTTTCCGCAGTTTCGATCTTGATGCGCCGGTCTGTGCAATGAGTTTTGGCCCGATCCATACTCCGGAGGTTCTGGGATCTCCTTCGCGGATGGCACGTGTGGCAGAGGCATTCCCGCTGCAGCAGCCGGCGGACACCATGGATTTTTTTGCCTGCTGCCGTGAATTCTCATCAGAAAGCGGGCTTGAAACGCCGAAGGTCCAAAGCGTACTAACTGCATGTGACCGGCACGGTATCCCGGCGGCAATGACCATGCTTGGTGAGGGCGTTTTTGCCTATGGTGATCGTGCCTGCGATGTGCTTTCTTCGTTTGGCGAAGTGTATAACATGTGTATGGCAAAGTCCGGGATTCAAATTGTGGGGGTTGCCAGATGATTCCCCGGGATCACCCCAGATACACGTCGCTTGTTACCCGGGAACATCTTGCAGACTATGCACGTTTAGGTATTGTGTCATGGGAGGGACTTATTGCGCATGGTCGCGGTGAGGCATTCGATTACCTTCTTGGGGAAAAGACAAGCGAGAGTGCCCGTCGTTCAGCTCAGACTGCAGCAGCGTTGCTTCGCACTGCCAGCCACCCGGTAATTTCGGTGAACGGCAATACTGCAGCGCTTGCGGCGCCGCTCATTGCGCATCTCCAGAAAGTAAGTGGTGCGCTTGTCGAAGTCAACCTCTTTCACCGGACTCCCGATCGTGTACGGCAGATAGAATCCCTACTCCAGTCTGCAGGTGCCGCTGTCTTTTCCGGAGAAGCAGAGCGTCTTCTCCCCCTCTCACATGACCGGGCATTCTGCCGGCGCGATGGCATGTATGCAGCCGACGTGGTTCTTGTCCCCCTCGAGGATGGTGATCGTTGTGGCGTATTGGCTGCAATGGGAAAAAAAGTGATTGCCATCGATCTCAATCCTCTGTCCCGCACCTCAAATATGGCGACCCTGACTGTGGTTGATGAAGTGACCCGGGCACTGCCAGTTATCGCTGATGCATGTTCATCACTCACTGACGAAGAATGCGGCGATCTGGTCGCAAAGCTCGATAACAAGGTATTCCTGAAGGAAGCCCGAAACGAAATGAAAGCGAGGTTGTGTCATGCTCTGGACTGAACGTTATCACCCTGTGCGGCTTGGTGATATCGTAGGACAGGATCGTGTCATCGAGATCCTGTCATCCTTCTCGGAGTCTGGCACTATCCCTCATCTGATGCTTGCCGGCCCGCACGGTACGGGGAAGAGCACTGCGATCCGGTGCTTCGCTGAGCAGATGTTCGGTGAGAACTGGGCGGCAAACACCTCTCTGTTCCAGACCGCGGATCTCTTTTCCCAAGGGAAAAAACTTCTTGAAGAGGATGAGCGGTATGCACATCTGTACCGGAAAGGACAGAGCCTGATTGTGAACTTCAAGTATATCCTGAAATGGTACGCATCGATGCGTCCGCTCGACGCAGACTTTAAGCTGATGGTCTTTGAGGATGCCCATGCCCTTCCCCGCGAAGCTCAGCAGGGATTACGCAGGATCATGGAACAGTACAGCAAAACCTGCCGGTTTATCTTTTCAACTACCAACCAGAGCGCAATCATCCCCGCAATCAGCTCTCGCTGCCTACCGCTCTTCTTTGCACCTCTGCCTTCCGCTGTGCTTGTCTCGCAGTTTACAGCAATAAGAGAGAAGGAAGTGCAGAATGTGCAGTTCAGTTGTACTAACGACGATCTCGAACTGATTGCCGAAGCCGCGCAAGGTGACATGCGCCGGGGAATCCTTATGCTCCAGGCCGTTTTTCAGGCCGGCTCCTGCAACAATCTTGCAACGTTGTCGCATACCGAAACCGGTACTGTTGCCGAATCCGCTGTCAGCCTGATCAAGGCGGGAGACATGCGGGGGGGTGTGCGTCTGCTTGAGTCCCTGATGATCGATTACGGTCTGTCGGGAAGAGAAGTACTCTCAGAGATAAGAATGGCCGCGCAGCGTGAATACAACCACCCTCTGCTTGCTATCGCTCTTGCCGATGCAGATGCCCATATGGGTCACGCAAACAACGAATATATCCAGATCGACTCATTCGCAACCAGAATTAAGGAGATATTTCCATGAATGTGGCAAAGCAGGAGAAGATTCAGCAGCACTATGATGAGATAGCCGATGTTTATGATCACCATTATGATTATCCTCGCGGCCGGATCTATCATACCCGTATAAGCCGTCATGTGATGGAAGCGCTTCCCCGGGGTGGCTTACTCCTTGATGTCGGTTGTGGTACCGGACTCTTTGTCGAAAAATATCTCCGCAACGGGGGGACTGCGGTCGGCATCGACCTGAGCAGGAACATGATTGCCCGGGCTCAAAGACGGTGTGGATCAACGGATTTCTCCCTTGGAACAGGAGAATCACTTCCTTTTCGCGATAACTCGTTTGATGCGATCGCAAGTCTCCTTGTTTTCAGCTACCTGCGTGATCCCCCGGCTATGCTTCAGGAGGCGTACCGTGTGCTGCGTCCTGGTGGTGCAATCTCTATCTGCACGCTTGGGAAAAAACTGCTGACCCGCGGCATCCCGGCTATTTACCATATAAGTGAGAAGATCCGGATCCGGCATGTTGTTATGAAAGATTTCGGCGAACACTATTATGATGAAGGGGAGATGCACGAGCTCTTTTGTGAAGCCGGGTTTTGTGATGTCAAGGTCAGTTGGTGCTCGTTTGCTCATATCGATATGGCAGATCCGTTTTTCCATCTCGCGCGGCGGATGGAACCGTTTATTGAGCGCCGGATTCCCCAGCTGGCCTATAACATCTGTGTGGATGCGAAAAAACCCCTCGAATAATTACATAAAAGTGCAATTTTTCCCCAACCTTTATCTGCCGCACGGCAGAATTGAATAAGGAGTTTTAGAATATGGGCAAGACAGGTACAACCCTGTGGTCACAGGTTAAAGGTGTCAAGGGTCAGATCCGGCTCGTTCCCAAAAAAGAGGGAGAACGTAAAAGCCCGGGTCCCAACCAGAGATTCAGATCCAGCATCAATCTCAAGAAGGTTGATCAGGCAGCAGCAGAAGAGCAGCGGGGCAGGGGCGGCGGCCAGAGACGCGGCGGCAGCCGCGGCGGAAGGCGCGGTGGCGACCGGTCTGGTGGCTCAGGTATGAACGAGTCCACGGCAAGCCCGCTTATTCGCCGGCGCATGCGCCGGTCAAAAGTATCTATCCTTGGTGCCAAGGCAAAGGCTGCGCGGTAACACCAATAGATTTCTCTGGTCTGATCGGCAGGTAATATCCGGGAGGTTCTTCCCGGACAAGCAATTTTTTTGCGGTTTTACGGAGTTTTCGTTGGCAGATCATTCATGACAGATGAATCATAATTATCTTTTATCTCCAGTTACTATGGTGAGTATGGATATTCCAACCGCAGTGAAAAGTTATCAGTTCGGGGAACGCGCGAAATCCGAACTGATTGTCGTCTCGCAGCTCTGTTCGGCGCTCACCGGTTTTCCTGACACCCAGAAAAGCGGCGGTAAAAAAATGCTGCTCCTTCTCATGGATCAGGTTAGAAACGAGGTGGCTTTTGCAGCAAAGAGTACGGGTGAAAAGGACTTTGAACATGCCGTAAACTCCTTGAACGAGGCGATATCGCTTGTTGAGAGTGATAAGCCCGATCAGGCATCGGAAAAACTTGCTGCTGCCATAAGCGCGTCAACTACACCGGCGCAGAAAGCATGGCAGGTACTCTCAGATCATGAACTCCTCTGATTTCTCCCGATTTCTCTCTGGCCGGTCATCGGTTAGGGAATTTTCGGAAACACCGTTGAATCAGGCCGAGATCGACTTTATCATATCCTGTGCAGGAACTGCACCAAGCGCGGGCAACCTTGAAGCATGGGATGTTGTCGTGGTTACCGATGCCGAACTGCGGCTTGATCTTGCAGAATCTGCATTCGGGCAGCAGCATGTCAGCAAAGCTCCCGCACTCTTCGTGGTCTGCGCCAACTACGTGAGGTCAATGTCCCAATACGGTGAACGAGGCATCCTGTATGCGGTTCAGGATGCGACCATTGCCTGCACATACATGATGCTTGCCGCTCATACCCAAAACATCAGTACGTGCTGGACCGGGGCATTTGAGGAAGATGAAGTACGGCAAGTTCTCGGTTTACCCCCTCACGTACGGCCGCTTGCAATTCTTGCGGCAGGGCACGGCCATGCCACGGCAGTGCGGGCAGGACGCATGAATATCGGGGAACACGTCCATAGTGACGGCTGGTAAATATCAAGCAGAAAATCTTTGGGGTGAAAAACGATGCCGGACTATCTGGTGAGTCTCGAATCAGCGTGGTATATCAAGGAAGCAAAATCGCTTGATGATGCAATCGGGATAGCGATCAGCGAAGCGGGAAAACGACTTAATCCTTCAGCAAAGTTTGTTGAAGTCGAGGCAGGCATTCTTGAATGTCCGTTTTGCGAACAACAGCTCTCAAGCGCAATTGTCGTCGCAGACACCGCGCTTGTCGGGCTTGTTCTCGAAATGAAAGTATTCAGGGCTGAATCCAAGGAGCATGCCGGCCGTATTGCGAAGTCGGTAATCGGAAAAGCACTCCGTGAGATTCCCTTGAAACTTTTGGATGTGCAGGAACTATGATCCATGTTGTGGGGCACACGGCCGTTGATCATATCTCCCGTGTGCATCATCTCCCGGAAAAAAACCAGTCGACCCATATAACCGACAGGCAGATATTTTTCGGTGGCGGGGCCGCTAATATTGCAGCCGGGATTGCTCTCCTTGGCGAATCAGTTACCCTTCACTCTTGCGTGGGTGATGACTTTTCCGGAAGCGACTATGAGAAGTGGATGGAAAAATTGGGTATTCGACGGCAGTTTTTTGAAGTACCGGGAACCCATACACCCACCGCATTTATGTTTACTGATGAATCGGAAAGCCAGATGACGTTCTTTGAATGGGGCGCTTCAAAAGCGTTTGCGACGGCAGAGGCACCGGGGCTGCCGCTTGTCCATATGGCGACAGCAGATCCTGATTTCAACTGCCGGGTGGCACAAAAGAGCGAGTTTGTCTCTTTTGATCCGGGGCAGGATGTGTTCTGGTACACAAAAGAGCAGCTCGAATCCATTATTGCCAATACCGACATCCTGTTTGCAAACCAGCATGAAGTGCAACAGATGTGCACCACTCTCGGGAAGACAAAAGCGGATCTCATCAAAGAAGTGACTATGGCAATATTTACCATGAGTGGTGATGGCAGTATGCTTTATTTTGGGGGCAGGGAACAGTTCATCCCGGCTGTACCGGTGACACTTGTGGATCCGACCGGCGCCGGCGATGCGTACCGGGCCGGCTTCCTTTCAGCGTACGTCAGGGAATTTGCGCCTCTTACCTGCTGCCAGATCGGCACGGTAACCGCTTCCTATGCTGTTGAGCGCGCCGGTTGCCAGACAAACCTGCCGACGTGGGATCAGATGCTTGAACGGTACCATGTCCATTTCGGCAAGCTCGAAAAAGAGCAGGATCAGGAGTAACGCAATGATCCGGTCATCGCCTATCTCCAGAAACAGAGATTCGCTGTATGCCGGTCTGAATGCTATCGAAATGGGGAAGGCTGTCCGGTTCCTGACATTCGTGTCTAAAAGTCAGGAGCCCTCCTTTTCTCCATCAGCCAATCTCCCTGGGGGTTTTGCCTGATGGAAACTGCGAGTGACGTAAAACTTGGTCAGCTGACCAAATACCTTTTTACTGCGCCCTCTTGGCCGGTATCACTTCTTATTCTTATTGTCCTTGGCATCATCATTGACGGCGCGAGTGCCCGTGCGTGGGTATATCTGCCGTTCTCGGGTACCCTTGCCTTTACTCTCCCGGCTATTGCAGCATTTCTTTTGACAAAACCCATTATCGAATATTCCGGTAAAACGATGACCTGGAACCGCTCGGCACTTCTTGCGCTTGCCTGTACGATATTTGGCGTGATCATAACCTTTGCCTCTCTTGCCGGTGGTATCAGGTACCTTCCCCTTTTCTATGGGATTTCCCTTGGTTTTGTTTTTGGGCTGCGCCTCTTCGTGCTTGTTGCGATCTCCGATTACCGCCTGCATCGCATGATACTGCCTGCATTAAGCCAGAGCGGTATAGGTGTCATTGTCGGATTTTTCCTCTTCTCCCCCGGGTGGGCAGTTTTTGCCATTGTCCTTCATATTGTCTTTGGTCTTGGCTTCGCGATTCTCGTTTGGTTGATCGAGCGTCCACTTTACCGTGCATTCCATATACGGGGGCTCGCGTTTGTCAATGCATTTATTGCCAATATGACCGATGGTTCAAAAGAAATGGAAAATTTCTTTCGCCAGATTGGCGAGGAGATTTTTGTCCCACAGGTCTGCCTTTTCTTTAACCGCCGGCAAAAGAAACCGTTGCTTTTTACTACTCCTAACCTCCACCCCGGTCCTATGGGTGAAATTGGCGGTGGCAATCTCCCCCGGGTCATCTATGACCATATGGAAGAAGAATCCCTGGTCCCCCACGGGTGCGCCTCGCACGATTTCAACCTGGTTTCCGAAAGCGAGATCGAAAAAGTGATTGATGCGATCGAACGATCCAAAAAAGATCGTATTTATACCGCGGGCGCTACCCGTTCTGCCCGGCTCTCGTTTGGTTCCGTGCAGGTCTTGTATCAGCGGTTCGGTGATGCTGTTTTGATGATCACCACTCGGTCCCCCAAGATGACCGAGGATCTCGATTACTCAATTGGTATGGCTATTATGGCAGAGGGGCACCGCTGGTTCCCCCACGTAGCTTTTGTGGACGCTCACAATTGTATGTGTGATCTCTCCTCGGCAGTATTACCGGCAACCCTGACGGCGACCGAGTACCAGCATGGAGCAATCCTTGCCATGGAGGCATGTAGTACCGCGGCACTTGACCTGTTTTCTGTCGGGTATGCCCACGAGCATCTGCCCTACTCACGTGAGCAGGGTTTTGGTGACCTGGGAGTGCAGGTTATGGTTGTCGAATCTACCGGCCAGAAGACTGCTTATGTGCTCTTTGATGGCAATAATATGGCCGAAGGAGTCCGTGAAATCCTGCTTGAAAAGATTCTCACCGTGGTCGATGCGGCAGAAGTGATGACGACTGATTCGCATGTAGTCAACACGATCACCGGGAAAAACCCGGTTGGTATGGAAGTGCCGGTAGAAATGTTCCTTCCGGCAGTCATGCGTATTGTTCAAGCCGCAATCGACGATCTTGAACCAGCCGAATGTGCAGCAACGACAGCCCTGTGTGAACATATTGTCGTGTTTGGTTCGAACCGGATATCTCAGCTTGCAAGCACGGTAAATGCCATGCTTATTTTTGTCGCGCCCCTTTCGTTGGCCATGTTGCTTCTGGCATTTTTCCTCTCACTTGCAGCGTACGTACTGATGGTGTGAGATCGTCTGTCAGCACCCCAACCGGGCACATGTAAATATAGAGAATATATCTACTTCTATTGTTCTCTATGTTCTTGTTTGCGAATACATCCAAATATTCGCCCTATTCATAATTTCGCACTATTTAGCATATTTTTTTCAAATCCGGGGCCGTCTGACCACAAGATATAAAGGAATGGCATGCATACCGACGTATATAGAGAGGGAGGAAAAGGAGATCGGATCTCAACAATAATCCTGTATTGGCAGTTTGTACCGCAGGCGAACTTGGTTAGGTTAAGGTGATCAAAGTTCATCCATCCGAACACGTACCTGCCCGCTGGATTGGTGTTGATCTCAACACTACCGGTCATGCGGCCGTTGCCGCCGAGCCGGAAAGCGGGAGAGTCCTGAAACTAGGAAAAAATGTACACTATGTCCGCAGCAGCTCCATTAAAAACTGCACGAAACTCTACAAGGAAGGAAAACTCTGGAAACTAAAAAAAGATAAAAGCCGTGAACGTAAAGCGTTCAAAGCTGCACTCAACAAAATCTCCCGGCAAATCGTATCCTTCGCGGAATCGCTTGGCTCGGGTATCAAATTCGAAAAGCTCTTCTCCAGCCGTTACTCGCACTCCCACGATGCTGCGGGTTTTATCGAGTTCTCGTTTGCGAACGGATCGTTTTTCTCGCTCCAGCGACTGGTTGAAAAAATGGCCATGCGGCGGGGTATCCCGGTAATCTATGTGAACCCGGCCTATACCTCAAAACGGTGCAGCCGTTGTGGGAATATCGGGCGACGAAGCAGGAAACATTTTGAATGCCCGCATTGCGGTTTTGTTGCTCACGCCGATATTAATGCCGCGTTCAACATCGCTCTCACATCCCACCGGCTTGCTTCCCTGAACCTTTGTGAGGAAGAACTGGCGGAACGGGGACGTCTCTCAAAAAAGCAGATGCGTCGGGTTGCACGTGAAAAGATTACCACTCCTTATTTTGGTCACCTGGGAATCGCGGAACCTGTTCCGTGCGGGAACCTGCTTGCAGTGCTTGAATAACAAGATTATATTTTTTCTAAAGATAATCGGGTATGCGAAGAAAAAATATTAAGTCAAGTGCACCATACTTTCCGAAGTTCTCTCCAGAAGATCGAATCCGAATGCTTATCACACCCCTTCTGGTTAATATATCTCTATGATTTGGCCCACGTTCCGGGTATTACTAATGGTCTTTACCGGTGCTTGGTCTAGTAAAAATGATTAGGGCGAGCGATATGTTACCCGAAAAATCACTTAAAAAGATACTTCTCCTCCAGAGAAATGAAATCACTGAACACTATATCTACCGGAAAATTGCGCAGGTTACGCAGGATCCCCATAACCACGAGATCCTGACGCGGATTGCCGCAGAAGAATTGGATCATTATACTATCTGGAAAAAGTACACAGGACGTGATATAGCACCGGCATTTTTCCGGATTTGGTTCTACTTTCTTATCGCCCGCCTGCTTGGTATGACCTTTGCAATCAAACTGATGGAAGGCGTTGAACGGGGGGCGCAGGTCAGCGACAGTGAACTCCTCTCATCCATTCCCGAGATACCGGCAATGCTTGCTAACGAAGCAAAGCATGAGCGGGATCTTATTGCACTTATCGATGAAGAGCGGCTCAAGTATGTCGGGTCCGTTGTACTCGGTCTTAACGATGCCCTTGTAGAATTTACCGGCACGTTGGCCGGGCTGACATTTGCGATTCAGAATTCCCGGATCATCGCAATGGCCGGCCTGATTACTGGCATTGCTGCTTCGCTTTCCATGGCTGCATCAGAGTATCTTTCGCAGCGATCTGATCTGGTCAGTGGCATGAGCCCGAAAAAAGCCGCAATCTATACCGGGGCCACCTATATCGTAACAGTTGCTCTTTTGATACTACCGTTCCTCATTTTTTCCAACCCTTATTTTGCGCTTATATTTACTCTGGTAGGTGCAGTTCTGGTCATTTTCGTATTTACCTTCTATATTTCCATTGCAAAGGATTTACCTTTCTGGACACGCTTTTTCGAAATGGCTGCAATCAGCCTTGGTATTGCGGCAATATCCTTTATCATAGGACTTTTGATCCGACTTGTGTTGAACGTGAATATGTGAGGGGCGCGGCGTTCCTTTTTTTTTAATCGTTGCAGTTGTCTTACCTTTACTCCTGAAACACTGGAGATTGATTTTTATTCTGGTAGGAGGAATTAAAGAGATGCCCTTTTTACCGATCACGACCTTTATCAAAATATCTGCTTTCGCACTATCGGTATCATCATGAAGTTTGTTCCCCCAAGAATTGCGCTCACCATAAGGGTGAAGATTCTTATCCTCTTTCTGGCGGTGTCACTTGCAGCACTCGCTATAACCGGCTATTTTGCATTTTCTGCGATAACTAACGTAGGATCCTATGCCCAGAGTAGTAGCGAAGCATTGGGTAAAGGTGTAGCTAACGATAGTTCTGTGGTTTTACTGTCCCGTGGGGAAGCATATCTTGTCCGCGTTACCACTGACCAGGCAAATTTAACCGATGCATTATTTCAGGATACCAATAGTGAAATGGAGATCTTTGCATGTCAGACTGCCGAACTCCAGCGTAATCCCCCGGTATCTCCTTCTATACCAACATATCCTGCAAACACTCCTCCGGTCGATTCCCTGTCTGGAGCTGTACTTCTTTTTGCTCCCGGTGCAACAGCAACTCCCGGCTCGGAGGAGGCACGCACTCTTGCCGGGCTTTCTGATGACCTCAAGGCTGTGTATACATCCGATTCAGAAATGACCGGTGTATACATAGCTACTGACTCCGGGATGATGCTGTTCTATCCGGGAATAGGCACTTTCCCTCAAGGGTACGATCCCCGCGCCCGTCAATGGTTTTTAGATGCAAAAGCCCAGCAAGGGCCGGTCTGGTCAGATGGCCCATACGTCGACGCGGCATTCAGTCACAATCTGATTATGACCTGTTCGGAGGCAGTTACCAGCCCAGAGTATGGTACCTGGGTCGTTGGCTCTGATGTATCAACAAAAACGATTGATGAGAGTTATATCGGTCAGACACTTGGCGGTGACGGTTATGCTGTACTTCTCAACTCCCAGGGTGATGTAATAAGTCGTCCTGGACTCTCTCCTGGAGAAACAACATGGGACGAACAGTTTACCCGGGAGAATGCATTCTCCACCAATAGCCCGGGCCTCAATGCTGTCGCAGAGAACATGACTTCCGGTATGACCGGTACCGGTAAGGTCTGGTTTAACGGAACGGAAATGTACGTCGCATATGCACCGATACAGTCTATGAACTGGAGTCTTGCACTTTCCCAGCCGGCAAGCCAGATAACAGGGCCTGTTGAAGCGTTTACGGATCGGATTAATGGATCAACTCAGGACACTGAGGCCGACATTAATACCCAGACTGCATGGCTCAGTACCGTTTTTTCTATCCTTTTTGTTGCGATTCTGTTGGTTGTGCTTATGGTTTCTATTATTCTCAGCCGGGTGATTACCCGGCCTGTAGCCACGCTCAAAGAAGGAACCGCAGCTCTTGGTAAAGGCGATCTGGATTTCCGGGTAACGATTCAATCGGGTGATGAATTCGAGGATCTCGCCCGGTCATTTAACCTGATGGCCAAAGAGCTTAAGGAAAACATCGAAAATCTTCGGAAAACAACGGCAGAAAAAGAGCGCTATTCAAAAGAACTGGAGATCGCCCGGAGTATCCAGACCAGCTTCCTTCCTGAAAAAATGCCGAAAATTATTGGTTACGACGTTTCCGCAGTAATGATCCCGGCAATGGAAGTCGGCGGGGATTTCTATGATTTTATTCCAGCAGAGTCGGGGAAATGGGCGTTTGTGATCGCCGATGTGTCTGGTAAAGGCGTGAGTGCTGCACTTTTCATGGCAATGTCCCGCACTCTGTTACGAGCGAGTCTTGAAGGTACGACGAATCTGTCAGATGCACTCAGCGCTGCAAACCGTATGATCACCCAGAATGCGCCATCCGGCATGTTCGTTACTGTGTTTTCAACACTTCTTGATCCGGTGAATCAGACGCTGACTTGTATTAATGCCGGCCATAACCCGCCTCTTGTCGTTCGTAGTGGTGATGATCCAGTATACCTCAAGGAAGGCGGCATCGCGATGGGCGTTCTTGCTGAAATGAAGAGTACCCCGGATTGTGTGGCACTTGGACCTGGAGATCTGGTAATCATGTATACGGATGGTGTAACGGAAGCATTTGATGCACAGTATGCTGCATTCGGTGAAGAGCGGCTGGTTCGTATTGTAAAAGAATGCCGCACTCTTCCTGCCAGCATAGTGATGGAAAGGATTATTTCGGGGATCCGGGAGTTTACTGGTTCAGCTCCCCAATCAGATGATATTACCCTTGTAGTTATCCGGGTGCTTTAAAAATCCCTGATTCAGGAACCGCCGTCACTTCGTTGTACTGGTAAAAAGACTGAAATACAAAAAATAACAGGGAACCCTATTCTTCGGGTGTAACTATATCTTCCTTCTCCTTACTGGGTGGTGTTGTCCAGACTTTCCAGCAGAATCCTGCAACACAGCCAATTTCAAAGATAACAAGGAGAATTGCACTGATGATATTCTCTGTGAAATCCATTCCAACCGGAATTGCCATGCCCATCAGGTTGTTAAATGCTCCAATGAACATCGCCACAATAAGGAATAAAATAAATCCGACGATAATCCCCAGAAATACTGCTGCAATCAACCGCAATAGGATTGGTGTAGAGGTTTTTTCATTCATAATGTAGGGTAAATCTGCCTCTATAAAACTTTATTGCCCCTTAAATCGTTAGAAATTACGTCCGGAATGTTAAAACATCAGGAAAGGCTTATGTTTATATCACGGTATGGTTAAAATGTTTACTATAGGAACGCTATGAAAAAAAATATCTTTTACCTGATTACCGGCGTTGTCGCATTTATTCTCCTTGCGATCTTCTGGTATTCCGTAGAAAACTTTACTCCTGTTATCTTTACGATTGCTTTTGTGATAGGGGTTATTCTTCTTTATCTGGTATACCGCAAGGTGGAAGATTTTGTCGAGGATGAACGGAGTGCCAGAATCACCGAAAAGGCAGCGATGAGGACACTCCAGGTTTTCTGGGTGTGTTTCTGCGCTTTTTCTATTCTGGCTGTGATGAACCTGCTTTATTTACCCCGTTTTTCCCGTGAATTCTGGTTAAATCGCGGGACTGAAACGGTTCCTCCGATGCTGATGTCACCGAAAATAATTGGATACACCCAATTACTCCTTCTCTGCCTGATGATCTTCCTCTATGTCGGTTTCAGAATCTATTATGCAAGAAAATTCGGGGACTGGGAAACCGATGAAGAATAAAATAAAGGTTTACCGCGCGATGCAGGATCTTACGCAGGAAGATCTAGCTAAAGCAATAGGCGTGACCCGACAGACAATCCTTGCGATAGAAAAAGGAAAGTACATTCCCTCCTTGGATTTAGCATTCAGGATTTCACGTTATTTTAAGGTGAATATTGAAGAAGTATTCATGTATGATGAGATCGTCAGGACTATTGATATAGACTGAACTCTGGTAAAGAGTTAGGATATCTCAATTTCGCTCCTTTCTTTCGCTACAGGATCAACTCTCTTTTTTTAGAATATTTGTCATATTGAAAGAGATCCCCAGTTTTTACCCAACATAGGATCTTTTCGGCCAAATGTCAGATAAGAAGGTATAAATTACAAAATGTCTAATTTAGTTTACATTATGTCAAGAGGACTAGCCCTCTAGTATGGCAGGTTGTCTCCATGAAAGCCCCGGTAATTTATTATGCTGCTCTAGCCGCATTCTCCCTTTTTGCACTATCCGTCGGTTCACTGGATCACCTAAGTGTTATTATCTGATTTTTCCTGTTTTTCACAAATCAGGGATTTCTCTTTAAGTAATGACATTGCTGCGAGAGAAATGTATTTATAACGTTGAGTATCAATTAAATAACAATAAGTAAAACATACATTACATTGAAGATTCAGTTATGACCTCTTGTAAATGCACGAATGGTATATTAATGAAACCGTTCACTTAACTTTTGATTGTTACAAAATGGTGTTATTTATGAAAATTTATACAGCTTTTATCGGCCTTCTAATGATTTGTCTGATGGTTGGCGCTGTGAGTGCCGCCTCTAGCACAAGCACGAGTACCAGCTCTGTCAGCGCGTCGACTACGACGCAGTCTCCTGATCAGGCACTGTCACAGGTTTTCGTGAGTTCAGTCTCCGTCGATCCGCAGGAATTCTATCCCGGTGAACAGGGAATCATCACGGTTCAGTTGACAAATACCGGGACCCAGGATGTTCCCTTTGAACATGCAGATATTCTCAACTCCCAAAACATCTTTATCCCGGATGAAACCCTCAACCCCTACCAGGTTATGACCTACCTTGGGCCCGGAAACACGATGTCGTACACGCTTAAGGTTGTTTCACGGCCTCCTGATGGAATATACTACCCTGATTTTAGTGTGTCGTCACCTGGTGCCGACAGTATCATCTATCCCATTGAAGTTCAGGTATCTTCAACACCGATTGAAGAAGCGATTTCTCTTAGACCGGATAATTTCGCCCTTAACAGCACCGATAACGTTAACCTTACTATCACCAACCCTCGTGTAGGTGGCATAAGCGATGTCATTGTAACACCCACAGGTTCCGGTTTCGGTATCAGCCCGCGCCAGTCCTATGTAGCCTCTATACCTGGTGGTAGTTCAGTCAACTTCCCGTTTGCCATTACTCCTTACGCGGCATCAAATGTTACCTTCGATATTCAGTACAGTAATGGGCAGGCTATCCAGAATCCTCATGAGGATACCGTAATCCTACCCCTCAATTTAGGTACAAGCAAAACCGCACCAGCAACGGTTGTAAACGATCTGGCACTTACCGTTGTAGATGGGGCATACCAATTAACCGGTGACGTAACTAACACAGGGATTAATGACGCAAACGGTGTCGTAGTATCTGTTGGAGCACCGGCAACACCGGTCGAGCCTTATTCCAACTATGCCGTCGGATCCTTAACTTCGAATGACTTTTCCAGTTTCACGCTCACTTTTACCAGCTCTGATCTATCAGCAATTCCGGTCGAAACCGTATGGAAGGATGATAGTGGTAATACAATGAGTTCTGTGCAGACCTTTGATCTTCGATCCCTTGCCTCTGCATTAGCAGCTAGCTCGAAGAGCAGTGGGGGCTTCCTAGGGTCCGGATCAGGTGCAACCGGAACGACTGGAGGGAGTGCAGCAGCTGGGGGGTATGGAGGAGCACCCCGAGGCGGCGGCCTGTTTAGTTTCGGTGGCGGCCGGGGTGGCGGTCTGAGTTCTTTCTACCCTGTCATTATCGGCGGGATTGTGTTTATTATCGCTGTTGTCCTCTATGTGAAGAGAAAATGGATTCTCGGAAAAATCAGGAAGCAATAATTAGGTGATTGTTCATGAGCGATATGCCACTTATCCGGCTTACTGATGTTTCAAAAATTTATCATCTGGAGAGTGGTGACTATATTGCGCTCGACCATGTAACTCTCGATATTGCAGAGAATGAATTTGTGGCGATTATGGGACCTTCCGGTTCGGGTAAATCGACAATGATGAACCAGCTTGGAATTCTCGATGTACCCTCAACCGGAGAGCTTCTTATCGCTGGTCAGAATGTTGCAAAAATGTCAAGTCTGGAACGGACCCATATGCGCCGGGATATTATCGGATATATTTTCCAGAAATTCTACCTTATCCCTCTTCTATCCGCATATGAGAACGTGGAATACCCGCTCATCCTTAAATATAAAAAGAGGGACACTACTGGAAGAGCTGCGGAATATCTAAAGGCCGTGGGGATCGATAAAGATATGAGTGCCCACCGTCCCAACCAGCTGTCCGGTGGTCAGCAGCAGCGTGTAGCCATTGCACGGGCCTTGGTTAACGATCCCAAAATTCTCCTCTGTGACGAGCCCACGGGCAATCTGGATAGCAAGACCGGTCTCCAGATTATGGAGATTCTCTGTGATCTTCACCGGAAGGGTAAAACGGTTATCATCGTGACACATGATCCGAATATTGCAGAATACGCGCAACGGACAATCCGTCTCGCCGACGGAAAGGTCGTGGCCTCATGAGAGATATCTTCTTCGATCTCTCGGTTAGGAGTGTCAAGCTGAATTTCCTGCGCTCGCTGCTTGCTTCTATCGGGATCGTGATCGGTGTCGTAGCCATTTCTTCCATGGGCATGCTCGGAACCAACATGCAGCTATCGGTAAAGGACCAGCTTTCGGCAGATGTCAATACGATTATGCTCACTTCTGATGTAGTGAAAATTGGCACTGGTCTTGGTGCTGCACCTACTTCCAGTACCATTGATGAAAGTACACTTAACGATATCAAAGGTTCAGTCGGACAGAATGATGTGATACCGATCCACCATACATCTGTCCAGTTCAGTGTCGGAGACCAGAACGGTCGGGGAACGATCTATGGGCTTGCCCCCAGCGATGTCCCAAAATTTCTTACTATAGCACAAGGTTCGAACATACGGGGCAGTGATGTTCTGGTCGGCGCGACTATTGCCAGCAACTTCAACCTTGTTGTCGGAAGCACAATACAGATCGGCGAGAAATGTGCAACCGTCACACGTCCGGTTGTGCGAGTGGCCGGCATCCTCCAGGCACGGGGCATTGCGGCTGACGGTGTCAACGTGGATAATGGGATGATAGTTGACGACACCTGGTATACGAACGAGTTCGGTGGCCTCGACCAGTATGACCAGGTCAACGTTGTTATGGCTGATGTATCCCAAATCAACCAGACCGAGGCAGCTATCAATGCTAAAGTAAACCGGAACAGCGATGTTGTGAGAGTATCTGACGCCAGTTCCCGGTTGTCTACTATCGCCAGTACGCTTGGCACGATTACCACCTTTATCATGGCTATAGGTGGCATTTCCCTTGTGGTGGCTGCGGTAAGTATCTTCAATGTCATGATGATGTCTGTCAAGGAACGGGTGCAAGAAATCGGTATACTGCTCTCGATCGGAACTGAAAAAGGCGAAGTACGTAGGATGTTCCTTTATGAGGCGCTCATCCTGGGCCTCATCGGTGCGGTGGTGGGTGGCATCATGAGCTTTATCATCGGGTACTCTGTCGTAAATGCCATGATCGGTACCACCCAGTATTTCTTCACCTGGGACAGCCTGATTTACATCCCCTACGGCATGATCATCGGTGTTGTGGTATGTGTAGCATCCGGGATGTATCCTGCATGGGCCGCCTCGAACATGGACCCGATCGATGCCCTTAGAGCCGATTAATTACTCTCTATTTTTCCCAAAATTTTGCTCTGTATCGGGCTATCGAATCATTATCCGGTGATACTTTAATGAATCCAATCGTTCAAGGATTTCATGTGAATGATATATGAAACCCCCCATGAACGTTGGTTTTATCGGCCTTGGACATCTCGGCCATTCAATAGTACAGCATCTGGTCGAACAGGGCATTTCACTTACCGTATGGAACCGGACCCCTGCAAAGGCAGACGATCTCGGTCTGCCGGTAGCCCGGTCTCCCGGAGATCTGATAGGGCGTGTCGATGTTGTTGTTCTCAACCTTTTTGACAGCGATGCTGTAGCATCTGTCCTTGCCGGAAAAGACGGGATTTTCTCTGGTCCCTGCAAAGGAAAGATCATCATCGATACTACAACGAACCATTTCGGGCGGGTCGCTGAATTCCATTCCCAGGTACGCGAACGTGGAGCTACCTATCTTGAATGCCCGGTGCTTGGGAGCGTTGTTCCTGCATCCCAGGGAAAACTTACTGTTCTTGTGAGTGGGGATGAGCAAGCCTACGCATCGGTTAAACCACTCCTTTCCCAGATTGGCTCTTCCCTGTTTTACCTCAAGGAACCTGGCCTTGCTACAAAGATGAAACTGGTCAACAACCTTGTTCTTGGTTCATTTATGGCCACCTGTGCAGAAGCAGTAGCGCTGGGGGAAGCGGTAGGTATCAGCAGGGATGAAGTAATCGATATCCTGCTTTCCGGTGCAGGTAATTCCATGATCCTTGCAGCAAAAAAAGATAAACTCAAAAATGCGGAGTTTTCCCCGCATTTTTCGTCTGCACTCATCTACAAGGATCTGCATTATCTTCAGGATCTCTGCCGAACCCTGAATAAACCCCTGTTTACCGGCTGCACTGTCAAAGAGCTGTATGGCATTACACGGTCAAAAGGCGTCGATAACCTCGATTTCTCTGCGATCTATGAGATTTTTAAAGAGTTTTAATTGATCGCCCCATTTTTATCTTATAGATGTTTAAGGGACCTGTAGATCGAAGACCCACCGGCTCACGGCAGGGGCAACGTTGCCGCACCGGCGCCGGATGAGTACACGATATCTCCTTTTTACAAATTCATTCTTCAGTATTTCGCTCTGTGCCCGGTTTTTGAAAGTATAGAAATGAATTATCCCGCCACTTTTAACCCGGGGTGCTATCACGTCAAGTATGTGGTCCCACCCATACGGTGTTGGGATAATCGCCCGGTCAAACAGACCGGCGGGAAGAATCTCCGGATTGAATGCATCTCCCCGGATAGCTGCAATTTTACCGACAACCTCGTTTTCGCGTATATTCTCCTTAAGCCAGTGGAATGCATCCGGGTTTTGCTCAATTGCTACGACCGATGCATCCCGGGCAGCAGCAGGTATCGCGAATGGTCCCACGCCACAAAAGGGAACAATCACGTTTTCCCCGGACTGTACCTGACCGGTCACCCTCATGCGTTCCTGTGCCAGTCGGGGATTAAAGAAACTTGTAGTCAGGTCAAGGTGATACGAAAACCCGAATTCGCGGTGGGTGGTTACCATATCTTTTCCGACTATGACCTTGTAATGAGCGGTACGAAAATCCCCTGTTATATGCGAGCTCTTGTTCACAACTGTCCGGATGCCATGCCGGTGTTTGAGGATCGCATCTGCTATGACGTGATCGTATTTTTGAAGGGCGGGTGGAATAGTGAGTATAGCAATATCGCCAACCACATCGAAACGGCCGGAAAAACCCCTGAGTTCATCGTGGGGCATCGAACCGGCGAGAGCATCCTGAATCTTCATAGCCTGATCACAGTACGTCTATTTTCTCTGAAATCCCTTTTGCAGGAGGCATATGTGAATTTCTTCGTTTTCTTTTTATCTGGGATTGTTTTATTTTAAAGCGGGTTACGTCTTCAATACGGTAAAGAACATTGGTATTTTCATAGGATCATAACAGGTAGGTTTAGTGTGATTATGTCTGGATCCGGTTTTTTCAAGGGTTATCCTTCACCCCAAAACATCGTCACTCACGATCAGGTCCACTTCCGCGTGCATCCCGTACCATACCGGCAAATCTTTGAAGTACCCGAATATCATTTTGATGATATTCTCAGAGAAGATCACGTCATCGATATCGGGGCAAATGTCGGTGCATTCTGTATCAGGGCAGCCCGTGTTGCCGATCGTATTGTCGCAGTGGAGCCAATAACTTTCGACATTCTCGAAGAAAATATTGCCCTTAACGACGCGAAGGTCTTGGTCATCAAAGGAGCACTTGGTACAGGACATCCAGCAGAAATAGTATGGGATGATTGTAAGGTTATAACGGCCACGTTAACTCTTAAAGACCTTATCAAAATCGCCGGAGGGTGCGATTTCCTGAAGTGTGACGCAGAAGGTGCGGAGTGGTTGATCCGTCCGCAGGATCTTGCCGGGATAAGAAGAATAGAAATGGAATTACATTTCCCTCCGATCGGCCCGCCTCCAAATCCGGCTTTGCTGGAATTTATCGCAGATAATTATCTCTTCTCCCTCGACCGCTTACCGGTACATGACACGTTAGGCGTGATGGGTATTTTGCATGCGGTATTGAAATAGATGACAACAGTTTCGTAAAATAAGATATCCTTATTCTTCAATCTGGATGGTAGTGAGTTTCACCGATTCGACTCCTTTCTGGGACATGAGTCTCTCGGCGAGTGCCTTAAGCTGAGCACCGTCGCCGTGAACAAGGATCACTTCCAGGCACCGGTTATGCGTTACATGCGAATGGAGAGATGCCTTGATGATCTCATGGAATTCGTGCTGCACATCCGTGATGGTAGTAAGTAGTCCGCGTTGGTCGTGATCATAGACCATCGTGATTACCCCTTCACGTTCCCCTTTAACGTCGGCCATCCACCGGTAATAGGTAATATATGTGCGTATTGCATCGCGAATGCCTTCGGACCGGGAGGAATACCCTCTGGCATTGATGATTTCATCGAACCTGTCGAGCAGATTTTTAGGGAGGGATATCCCAATACGGGAGAGATCATTTTCAAAGGTCATAAGATCAGGTATGTGAATATCATAGCTGCTTGTTTTTTAAGGTTTTGAAAAATAGGTGCATCCGGTAATACTTTGTAAGATATATTACGGTGAAATCCCGCACGTTTTTCATGCTGTGGCTAGATTCTCTAATGAAAAACAGGGCTAAAGGTGCTGATTGAATTTTAAAATTGCCGGTTATATCACTCACAGCAGATTTTGACACCGGCCTTAAGAGACGATGGTATGCTTCTGCTCAAAATATGGTGAGGCCGGTGTCACGAATTATTTAATCTGCTATCTTCGAGCAATGCTCGGATATTTCCTTGTTCCTGTGTGTCTGTGTGCATGTGTGCCCTTTGGGTGCGTGCTTTTTCCAAAGAGACAGTTTCTCTATTGGTCAGTTAGTATTATAATATTTTCCTTTTAACTTTAAAATTGAGTTAAATAAGTATGATTACCTTCAAAATCAGAAATGAGTCAAACTTTAATAACAAAACGAAGTTTCTCCCTTGTTTTTTTGGCTCCGTGAAATAGAGTGAAATAAGGTCGGGTTTAATTATCGGATACATAATGATCAATTTATGTACTTTTTTCGCTACCATTTTTTATATCGATCAAACAGAATCGCAAATACCAATGCTTTTTAACTACTAGGTATCACACTATGTCATAATCGTAGCAACATCTTTCCGGATTCTTCCCATTCCTAATTTGAATGGAATCCGGGGATTACAGGAATGAAAATCCAATGATACCGGAATGGATGCAAAAGATTGAAATCGGCCCCTGCGCCTGCTGTACCGTCGGTATCGGCAAAAAGAAAGGGTTTGTCCAGAAAGCCATCTCCGATATCTTTACTTTTTTTGAGGAATGCCTGGTAAATGACAATATGGCGCAGAGGAAAGGCCTGCTGCAGAGTCTGGATCCCCGCGTAAAACTAGTATCGATTATCGTCCTTATATTCGCTGTGGCAATGACCCATTCTATTATCCTTCTTGCAGTTGTATATCTGCTTACGCTCATTTTTGCCTGGTCGAGCAGAATAGAACTCGGGTTTTTCATCAAACGTGTCTGGGTTTTTATTCCGATTTTTGCGGGCATCATTATGATCCCGATTCTCTTTAACGTGTTTATGCCCGGTGACGCATTGTTTACTCTTGCAACCTTCGGCCCGAATGCACACTTTGGCCCATTTGCACTTCCTTCTGTCTTGACGATCACCCGGCAGGGTGTGATGGTAGCGGCACTCTTTGTGTTAAGGGTGGCTACCTGTGTGTCAGCAGCAGTATTGCTTTTCCTTACCACACCCCGGGCCCTGCTTTTTAAATCTCTGCGATCGCTCAAAGTACCTAAGGTTTATGTCCTTACCCTGGACATGTGCTACCGGTATATCTTCCTCTTTACCAGCATGGTCAGGGATTTTTATACGGCAAAGAAAAGCCGAACCCTCAAAACCCTGCCCATGATTGAGGAACAAAAATGGGTAGGAAGCCGAATTGGCTATACGCTCATTAAAGCACTGAACATGAGCGAGAAAGTGCACGGTGCAATGGTTTCGCGAGGGTTCAACGGTGATATCAAAATTATGTACCGGTATGCATTACACAAGCGTGACTATGTTGCATGCGTGAGCGTATTCGCACTCAGTTTTTTCCTGATGCTGGTCTCCCAGAACCTGATACGAATTTAACGAGGAGATACGAAATAAACCATGGACCCGATCTTTGACCTGCGTAACGTTTCTTACACGTACCTGAGACGGTTTGAAGCACTCAGAGGTGTGACTGCATCGTTTTACACTGGTGAACAGGTTGCAATTCTCGGCGCGAACGGGAGTGGTAAATCGACGCTTCTTGCGATTTTAAATGCCCTGAATTACCCGACCTCAGGAGAATTTTATGCATTTGGCACCCTGATAAAAGAAGAAGTATTCGATACTCTCGAAGATAATAAATTCAATCGTTTCTTCCGGACAAAAGTTGGTTTTTTATTCCAGAACCCTGATATCCAGCTCTTCTCCTCGACGGTCTTTGACGAGATTGCCTTTGGTCCGCTCCAGCTTGATTTACCTCCTGATGAAGTCCAGAAACGGACAGAAGATGTTATCGCCATGCTTGGGATCGAAAACCTGCAGGGCCGGGCACCTCATATGCTGAGCGGCGGTGAAAAGAAAAAAGTCTGTATCGCGTCGATCCTGTCAACAAATCCTGATGTCCTGCTTCTTGATGAACCTACCGGGGGTCTTGACCCCCGCAGCCAGATGTGGCTGATTGAGCTTATCCAGAATCTTGCAAAGTGCGGTAAGACCATTATTACAGCGACGCACGACCTCGACATCGTTGAACAGATTAGCACCCGTGCCATTGTGGTCGGGGAAGACCATACGATAAAAGTGGATGCTGATTGTGCGAGTGTCATGAACAACATGGATCTGTTGATATCTGCCAACCTTGTCCACCGGCACAAGCACCGCCATGGTAAACTTCAGCATGAGCACCTTCATGTTCACTCACAGGAACATGATCATGTGCATGGTCCGGGCGTGGCGTAGTTTATTTCCAGCCTAATATTCAGTTTTTCAATGGCCTTCCGGGTTTTGTTAACTTAACGAGGGATCGGGTTTTTATCAAGCTCTGGAGAGTTGAGAATCTTCTAACAACTTTATCGAGCCTCATTAGTCTTCGGGTATGATCAAATCGTGGATCTTGTGTTCAAGTGGGGTGTTCTCCAGTCTCTTGACAAAATTCGGGGACTCTTCGTCAACGATAACAATTGCACAGGTGATCCCATGGTATGCGGCATCGATGACACCTTCGGCCGATCCAAAAAAGAGATCGGGAGTCCTGCCAATGGATTTCAGTGCGACCGATGCTTCGATCCCGACAGCAGCGGTCAATCCGGCCATTGCAACGATCTTTTTGAGTTTATCCTTTCTGACGCTGTTTGAACCCCCACGCTGGATCCTGGGTACTATGCAGACATGGATAACCCCCTCTTGATGCTCGATTATCCCGTTCACATCGAAAATTCCCACGTCATCGTTCTTCTTTGCATCTGCATAGACCGTTGCCGTCGCCGACGTTGGGTTCTTCCCCGCATAGAGATACCCGTCCTTCATATAAAGACCGGCGATGTCGCCCTTTTTCAAGTCGTCAGCAGCAATTGCAGTCCATACCGAGACATGCTTGATGATGTCACGGCGGATATGCCGGACATATAATTCCAGGGTAGCTGCATTCTCCATGACCCATGCCATCCCGGTCTTAGTCACTGCATAATTGCTCCGGCCGCTCACAGCTACCATACCCTCGTCAACCAGCTCGCGGATATATTCGGAGACTGCCTGCGGTGTCATGCCAATCTTGTCGGCAATCTCCAGCTGGCGTACAGCCGGCTGGCGTTCGGCAATCTCTACGAGGATCTGGAAGCGCGAGACATCTCCCTTGCTCCGCATGAGGAATGGTATGGGTCCCTTTGTATCCTGGGTCAGTCTGCATCAGCTCCGGCGTCTTATGTACCAGGAAAAAGAGTGACGACCGGGAGCTGATTATTCTTTCGGAGTATCCTCATATCGATATATTTCCGTCTATTGCCGGTAATTTGAGGTTTTTCTCCCTGGAGACGGTTCACTGCTTTGCTGCATTGACGGAACTAAAATAAAGAAAAGATTCGGGAATTTTCGACATGAAGAATGATTTACACTACTAAAGAAAGGCAAGTTTTATTTATCATTATCAAGTAAACCTGATCCAGTGGTTTCGTGACGGATCAGAATCAGGGCTACATGAAAGCGATCATCAGCCTCTCCAGGAATGAGAAGATTACAATCGTTTCGATTTATGTCATTCTTGCAGTAGCCAGCATTTTCGCGTTTCTCTTAACTTCATGGATGGGACAAATGTACCTCGTCCTTGGCGGCCTAGGGGTTATGGCCTTTGTGTTGGGTCTCCGCCATGGGGTGGATGCCGATCATATTGCTGCTATAGACAACACCACCCGTAAGCTGCTCCAGGAAGGAAAAAAGCCAATCACGGTTGGCATGTGGTTCTCCATCGGTCATGCGGTTGTCGTAGGTGTCATGGTACTCTCACTAGTATTTGCGGCCAAGTCCATCCTCGGCACGTATCTTGAAAGCGGTACCGATAATCTCAGTACCCTCATTTCGGGTGCATTCCTCTTCGTTATTGGTATCATCAATGTGATCATCGTCCTCGATACCTACCGGATCTTCAAAGGCCTCAAGGACGGCACTATCAAACAGGCCGAACTTGACTGTGAACTCAACAAGAACGGGTTCATGAACACGCATTTCGGCTGGCTGTTTAAGATCGTGCAAAAACCTTACCAAATGTTCGTGGTCGGTTTCCTCTTCGGTCTTGGCTTCGATACCGCGACTGAAATGGTACTCATTGGCGTCAGCGTGGGTGCCGGGGTCTCATCCAACGTGCCGCTGTGGGCCATCTTGACACTGCCGTTTGCTTTTGCCTGCGGTATGATCATTACCGATACGACGGATGGAATCTCCATGCGCCTCGCGTACGGCTGGGCTTTTCAGCATCCGATCCGCAAGGTGTACTACAACCTAACAATCACTATAATGTCGGTTTTAGTGGCGTTTGTTATCGGCGGAATTGAGCTTCTCCAGGTGTTCTCCACGGAACTTTCTTGGGGGGGACCGTTCTGGGATGGTTTAAATGCCCTTGACTTTGAGACGCTCGGGTTTGGGATTATTGCCATCTTTCTCCTCTCATGGCTGACGTCTATAGTCTATTACCGGTACAAGGGATACGAGAAAGACTTCGACAAGACCATTGAGGGGGAATGTATCCCTTCCCAAGGATTCTGGGAATAATTATATCTCGATAAGAATTTTTTTTAACCGCTTCTCTTTCATTTTTCGGATTTTTCCGGCAGTCCTGATAATAAAGCAATTGCCCGGTTGCATCAATATATGCTTGTATAAATACTAGCACATCGATTAGACCTTTCTGAAGAAAGGGAGCGCACGTAGTTATGGTCTGTAAGAGCCAAGTAGCAATCGTCGTGGGTCTGGCGTTACTGTGTATAGGATGGGCAATTTTCCAGGCACCGGAAAATTTTGTGATGAATCTTTTTTTTACCATTTCAGGGGTAGTGGTGCTGATTACCGGTGTTGTCACATATTTTATCCCGGATATCGGAAAGATACTTGGACGGACCGGCTGACATTGTTTTGTTAACTTGTTAGGAAATTATCTACTTTCCCACGCTTGATAAAATATCCGATCTCTCTCCAATTTAACAGAACTTCTATCGATTATTCTTCATTTTTATCGGGCAGCCGGGAAGATCCTGAGCTCCGCGCTCAGATACCCATACAAGCAGCGGGATAAGATGCTCCCTCAGCTCATGACCGTCATCCGTCAGGGAATACTGAGTAGTCGGCGGAGAGGTTGTCAAAATTTTGCGGTTCACAAGCCCGATCCGCTCCAGATTTTTCAGCGTATCAGAGAGTGTCTTAGGACTGATGTAGTCGAGTTCCTTTTTTAATTCATTGAATCCTTTCTGGCCTTCATTTCCCAGAATAGCAATAATGAGGAGTGCCCATTTCTTAGCCACGACATCAAGCAGCCCAAAAAGCGGGCAGAGGCAGATCTCATTCTCCACTAATGCAGGTTTCTTCATGGATACTACCTACTCCCCTTGCAACTTTTCGCCTTATTACCTAAAAAATAGATACTACCTTTAAAATGGATACTACCTTTAAAATGGATACTTTCAATCGCCGGCATGTCTGCTGGTAGAGGATTTTCATGCACGACCACCATACCGGAAACCATGACCATTGCGGAGATCATGACCATACCGAAAATCACAATCATGCCAGAACGAAACCACTGAAACTTGCCATTATTCTTACAGCGCTTATTTTTGTGGCTGAAGTAATCGGCGGCCTGCTCTCCGGATCCCTTTCACTCATGGGTGACGCTGCCCATATGCTCCAGGATGTTATTGCACTCATGCTATCGCTTGGAGCGATGATCATTGCTGAGCGCCTACCGACACCGACCTGCACATTTGGGTACCACCGGCTCGAAATTGCCGCAGCAGTCACGAACGGTATACTCCTGATCGGGATCAGTGGAGTTATTATCTGGGAAGCATTGGCGCGATTTTCTCATCCCCAGCCGGTGAACAGCATAATAATGCTGGCCGTCGCAATTGTTGCACTTGTGGCAAATCTTGTGGCTGCATGTGTGCTACATGGCAGCCATGATCTCAATTCGCGCAGTGCCTTTCTGCATGTGCTGGGGGACGCGCTCTCATCATTGGCAGTTATAGTGGCAGCGGTCTGGATTGCCCTTACCGGCCAAACCATTGTCGATCCCCTGCTTGGACTGGTGATTGCTGTGGTAATCCTCTTCTCGTCTCTTTCGATACTGAACGAAGCATTCCGGATACTTCTTCAGTTCGCTCCCATGGATGTGGCAGTCGAGGATGTGATAGCGGCGATGGAATCCGTGAAGGGTGTCTCGGGTGTACACAATGTCCATTTATGGACGTTGTGCTCGAACATCAACGTCCTTGATGCCCATGTATACTGCTGCGAGACCGACCGTGAAATCCTGGAACAGATTAAGGCTGAAATCAAGCACAGGCTCGAAGCGTTCAGGATCGGGCATTCGACGCTGGAGTTCGAATGTCAGGAGTGTAGTGACTGCCGAGTGCTCCGGGAACTTCATGATTAATCGGCGAAAGTTGGGCCGGATAACGCACCTTTCAGATAATCCCCAATCATATTAAAATTAAAAATTTACATATTTTTTGCTACGAAAATAAATAAACATATTAACTGGGGCGTTCCATACTCCATACGGAGATGTCCCTTTATATAAGAACGTCTCCTCACACTTCGACAAGATAGCGCCAGGGTTGTGCTGTTTTTCAGCCCACAAAACCGTGATCATTGGGGAATGATCCCGGAAAACAGCAGCTGGGTGATTACCTTGAAACAAACACTGTATGATGGGAGCCGGAAAACGACAGTTAATACACGGTATGATGAATGTCTCTATTTTGCACCCCGGCCTGTTTCTGACCAGCCGGATGTAAAAATAACGGGAAAAGATCTCTACATGCATATAGCGGCCAATCAGGACAAGAGCATCATGTACTATCTTCATCTCTGGTCTAACAACCGTACTATTAAGGAAAAGATTCTGCCACTGTCACCTTCTATGGCTGATCGTTTCCTGAAAACCAAAGGCCTTGTCTGTAATCTCTTCCCGAAGAACGATCCGGTAGTGAATCTGTATGCATGGGGATACGGGATCGCAGAAGAGTTCTGACAATCAATATCTGTATATTTTCCCTCACTTTTTTCGAGTTTTAACTCGTAAAAGGGAGGATAATTTACTGTCTGGTAATCCATTGTTTTATGCGTACCGTATTTTTATTGAAAGAGCTTGTAGAGGATTGTTACTGAGAGGCAGAATCCGATGATGGCAATGTAAAACCAGTTCTGGTTCTCATGTATCCACTCGTTGATCAATTTTATCCGGGCCAAAATAATCCCGGAATCCTTTACTGTGGTCTGCTTTTTCTTTGACGTGGCACTCACCGAGACTGGGTTAATTTCCGGTATTTGACTTCCTCAGGTTTTCTGTAAGAGAATCCCGTGACATACATGAAATTGTTCCGGTTTTAGTCTTATGCTAATAATACAAAAAAGAAGGATAATTTTCTGCGAATCAGTCATTCCGTTTGATTATGACTTTACCGATTCCATATGCAATCGCCGCGGCAACGAGAACCCCGACAATTGCCGAAACATAATAGCCCGGTGTCTGGGTGGGGATGTCGGGATGGTTTCCTGGTAAATCATAACCATCTAACGGCGCACTCCAGAGGCCTGTTAATTGTTGAAACCCGGTGGGAACATAACCTACCGCCTGCTGTAGTTCGTCCGGACCCCATTCTCCAAAGGCTGTCCCGCTTGCAATTAATCCAACCGGTACACACACCATGAGGACGATCAGGGCAATAACAAGAACTTTAAATGTCTTATCCAGTTTGTTGAATTTACCCATAATATCCATCTTGCTCGCCTCACGCTGGAGCCACTCCCCGGTTGGCATCTGTTTTTGAGTATTGTTCAATCTCTGATTTATAATTAAAGATGACATCCGGACTGTTTCGTGCGATGTAGGCAAATGCCAGACCGGTGACGATCAATTCTACCCAGCAGAAGAAACCAAAATGATCAATCAGCATTGCCGGCACCGTAACATTGAGTCCGTACGGCATGTAGAGGGGAACGCCGGCGGCTGTGTGTTCAAGGATCGGCTGGATGCCCATCTCAAACCCGGCAACCCCTGCGGCAATACCTAACCCGAAATAGCCCCCAATCGCTGCGGCTGCAATTCTCCGGTAAGAGTCAATTGACGATTTCCCGGCGATGAGTTTATAGAGAAAATATCCAACGAATGGTATGACGGTGCCCATGTTGAAACAATTTGCTCCAAAAGCAGTAATCCCCCCATCGCCGAATATGAGACATTGGATAAGCAGAGCACAGGAAGTGGTCACCACTGCCGCCCAGGGGCCAAGGATAATTGCCACCAGTGCGCTACCGACTGCGTGCCCTGAACTGCCACCGGGAACCGGCACGTTAAACATCATGATTACAAATGAAAACGCTGCTGCCAGTGCAAGGTAGGGCACCTGCCGGGTCCGAAGATTTTTCTGTACCCAGTACCCGGCGTAAAGCCAGATGGGAATCATGATCAGGTACATGGTGATAAAAGTCGTCGGACCTAAGTATCCATCAGGAATGTGCATTGTTCATAACACCTAAAAAGAATACAACCACATAGTTATAAAAAACTGCCGATTTGTGTTACTGGCTACTACAAAAACAGATAAAATTATGAATTGGTTCTTACATCAGCCAAAAACCTGTGTTATATATTCCTACATTGTTGGCGTTGAAAAAATCCTCAATTTCATTCGAAGACCAGCATTGTTATAGAGCCAAAAGATGCCCTTTTGAAACACTGACAAAAATCACCTATGTGGAATTGAACTGCAATTGGTGTATATCCTTATATCTCTCGCCGAACGTAAATGTCCACGAAGGCCCCCATGGGGACAGACAAAAATCGGGCTTTTGCAGAAAACCTCTCTAAAAAGGCTGTACCAATGAAAGAGCTAAGGAACGGCGTCTCTGACCCTTTTATGCAAAACAAATGGTGAGAAGACACGATACTGTTGACAAACCGGTATATCGGGCTTGTTGAATTATCGTCCGGCTTGATCAAGGATGCAATCTTCATCCCGATTTGTCATAGAGGAATTTTACACTCTTGTTTTATCTCTCTAAAAAAATGGCGTTCTATCAGCAGTTTTTTACGTCTGTTTTTCAACCGTAGGTTTTATTGGTCGCAGAACCAATAGTAATTGTGCTAATTATAAGGAATTTTTTTATTGACTTTTTCGAGGGAGGTTAATCCTTGACTGATTCGTACGATGCATCCCATATTACGGTACTTGAAGGGCTCCAGCCAGTACGTGAACGCCCTGCAATGTATATCGGGAGTACCGATACCCGTGGGCTCCACCATCTCGTGTATGAAGTTGTGGACAATTCCATCGATGAGGCCTTGGCCGGTTTCTGTACGTTGATCTCTGTTGTCATCAACGGCGATGGATCAATGTCGGTCGAGGACAACGGCCGGGGCATCCCGGTCGACACGATGGAAAAGAACCACAAGAGTGCCCTTGAAGTTGTGCTCACCGTCCTGCATGCTGGTGGCAAATTTGACAAAGCAACCTACCAGGTTTCCGGTGGTCTTCATGGTGTTGGGGTTTCGGTAGTAAACGCATTATCCGTTACACTTTCTGCCCGGGTTTTCCGGGATGGCAATATCTACGAGATGCATTTTGCACGGGGCATCCCGACCGGCGCCCTTGTTCAACGGGAAGAAACGCTCAACGAGGGACTCATCCGGTACCAGCAGTGGTATGGCGAAGCGCCGCCATTCACTAGGACCTCCGGGCAGAGCACACTTTCGGCCAGTTCTGACATAGAGGATCGTGCACAGTTTTTTGCTGAATTCGGTAACAAACTTACGGGCACAAAGATAACCTTCCTGCCCGATCCGACTATCTTTGAGACGGTCACGTTTGATTACGATATTCTTGCCACGCGGCTCCGCGAGCTGGCTTTCTTAAACGCCGGTCTTACTATACGTATAACCGATGAACGCACCGGAACCCGTGCATCCTATTGTACGGGTGGGCTCTCGGAATTTGTTAAATACCTCAACGAAGGAGCAGAATGTCTTCACCCTGTTCCCATTGATATCACCCAGAAAGACGCCGAAAACAAAGTCGAAGTTGAGGTTGCCCTCCAGTACACGACCGGTTACGATGAGAAGACCTATTCCTATGTCAACAGTGTCAATACCCGTGAAGGCGGTACCCATCTCGAAGGATTCCGGAGTGCTATCACCCGGGCCATAAACACGGTGGCTAAAAGGAATAACCTGATAAAAGAGAATGCGACGATCACTCTTCGTGGCGAGGATGTCCGTGAAGGCTCGACCTCTGTAATATCGGTCAAGATGGCAAACCCCCAGTTCGAGGGACAGACCAAGATGCGTCTGGGGAACAGCAATATACGGGGTATCGTGGATTCCCTTGTCTATGCAGCCTTAAGCCAGTATTTTGACGAGAACCCCAAGGTACTCGCCATTATTATCGAAAAAGCCCTTTCGGCTGCAAAAGCTCGTGAAGCAGCACGCAATGCACGGGACCTGGCCCGGCGAAAGAGCTCGCTTGAGAGTTCCGGTCTTCCCGGCAAGCTCGCGGACTGTTCGGAACGCGACCCGATGAAAAGCGAGATCTATATTGTAGAGGGAGATTCGGCAGGGGGCAGTGCGAAGCAGGGCCGTGACCGCAAGTTCCAGGCAATCCTTCCTCTCCGGGGAAAGATCCTCAATGTTGAAAAAGCCGGCGAACACCAGATCTTAAAAAATGCTGAAATCCAGACCCTCATATCAGCGATAGGGACCGGTATCGGCGACAAGTTCGATGTCGAACGTGCACGGTATCATCGCATCGTTATCATGACCGATGCCGATGTGGACGGGGCGCATATCAGGACGCTCCTTCTGACGTTTTTTTACCGGTACATGCTCAGGGTAATTGAGGCCGGTTATGTGTATATTGCCCAGCCTCCCCTTTTCCGGATTGCCCGGGGAAAGGAAGAAAAATACGTCTTTACCGAAGAGGAGATGAAGAAAGTCTCCGGGGAGATGGGGGACAAAGGTGTCTCTGTCCAGCGGTACAAGGGTCTTGGTGAAATGAACGCCACGCAGCTCTGGGAGACGACCATGAACCCGGCCAACCGTGTTTTCCGTCTGGTAACCATTGAAGACGCGATGGAGGCAAATGAGATCTTCAAGACGCTGATGGGAAAAGATGTGGATATACGTAAAGAGTTTATCATCCGTCATGCAAAGGAGGTGACCAACCTTGACATCTGAGAATAACCGGCTTCAGGAATCCGGTGAGATTACGCACCGGGTGGAACCGGTCAGTATTGAACAGGAGATGAAAGTCTCCTACATCAACTACGCGATGAGTGTGATCATCGGGCGTGCGATTCCCGATGTCCGGGACGGCCTCAAACCCGTCCACCGCAGGTCACTCTTTGCCATGTGGGAGATGGGCAATACTTCTGACAAACCCACAAAAAAGAGCGCAAGGGTGGTCGGTGACGTGATGGGTAAATTCCACCCGCACGGTGACGCGTCCATCTACGACACTATCGTCAAGATGGCCCAGCCTTTCTCCTACCGGTACATGCTTGTCCAGGGACAGGGTAACTTCGGATCTATCGACGGCGACTCTGCTGCGGCAAGCAGGTACACCGAAGTCAGGCTTACCCCTCTTGCCGAAGAGATGCTCAAAGATATCGAAAAAGAGACGGTAAACTTCGTCCCCAACTATGATGAGTCTCTCGAAGAGCCACTCGTTCTTCCGGCAAAAATACCTGCACTGCTAGTGAATGGTACCGATGGTATTGCGGTCGGTATGGCCACAAAGATGCCTCCCCACAACCTCCGCGAAGTCTGTGCTGCGGTGACCCTGTACCTTGAGAACCCGGAGGTTACGGTCGAAGAGCTCATGAAGGTTATGCCGGCCCCGGACTTCCCCACTGGTGGCATTATCATGGGCACTGACGGGGCAAAAAATGCCTATATGACCGGCCAGGGAAGGTTTGTCGTCCGCGGTGTGGCAACCATCGAAGATGGCGAGAGCGGCAACCGGGGCGACCGTATTCTCGTCACCGAGCTCCCGTACCAGGTCAACAAAGCCCAGTGGATTGAAGGCATTGCTGATATGGTCAAGGAAAAGCGGCTTGACGGTATCTCCGATATACGGGATGAATCCGACAAGGACGGGATCCGGGTTGTCTTCGAGCTCAGGAAAGGCACGATGGCGCCGGTCATTTTAAACAATCTCTACCGGCACACAGCGCTTGAATCCGGCTTCTCAGTTATCAATCTTGCAATTGTTGACGGCCAGCCCCGTGTACTCACCCTGCCCGGTCTTCTTTCCGCCTTTGTCCAGCACCGGATCGAAGTGATCCGGCGTCGTTCTGAGTTTGACCTCAAAAAAGCGCGGGAAAAGGTGCATATCCTCGAGGGACTACTCCTCGCACTTGCTCGGATAGACGAGATTATAGCTGCCATCCGTGCATCTGACACCGTTGAAAATGCCCGGCTTACCCTCGTTTCCCGTTTCGGGCTTGACGAACCCCAGGCAAATGCCATCCTCCAGATGCAGCTGCGCAGGCTCGCGGCACTTGAGCAGCAGAAGATAACGGATGAGAGGACCGGTCTTTTGGTAGAGATTGCCCGGCTTACTTCTATTCTTTCCAGTGAAAGTACTATCAAGGATGAGATCCGGCGGGAGGTTACTGAAATTGCCAACAAGTTTGGCGATGCCCGGAGAACGCAGATCGCCCTTGCGGTAGGCGATATTTCGACCGAGGACCTTATCGAAGACAAGACGGTCCTTGTTTCCATAACGACAGCAAATTACATCAAGCGTATGGACCTCGACACTTATCGTAAACAGCGCCGGGGTGGCAGAGGTATCACCGGGATGACCACTAAAGAAGAAGACTTTGTGGATTCAGTCTTTGTCGCCGGCATGAAAGATTACCTGTTGTGTTTTACCAATCTTGGCCGGGTCTACTGGCTCAAGGTCTACGAGATACCCGAAAGTTCCCGGATAGCCAAAGGAAAACCGATTGTCAACCTCCTTAATTTAAAAGAGGAGATCGTTACAACCGTTATCCCGATCCGCGAGTTCAGGGAAGACCGGTTCCTCTTGTTTGCAACAAAGAAAGGCCAGGTTATCAAGATCCCCCAGACAGAGTTTTCCAACCCGCGTTCTGTCGGTACAAACGCCATCAAGCTCCGGGAGAACGACCAGCTGGTTGAAGTCATCTCGACAAACGGAACAAACGAACTCGTACTCACGTCACGTTTCGGCCAGAGCCTGCGGTTCCATGAGAATACCGTGAGGACTGTCGGAAGAGGCGCCCAGGGTGTCAGAGGCATGAATCTGCGGGGAGAAGATACGGTCGTTGCGGTAACCCTTCTGGAAAAAGATCACCTGCTCACCATATCCGATGTCGGGTTTGGTAAGAGAACCGAGTTCGACGAATTCCGCGGACACGGGAGGGGCACGATGGGCGTCCGGAACATCTCGCTCGAACGCGACGCAGTTGTTATCATGTCCCGGGCAGTTTCAGAGACTGACGAGATCGTTGTTATGACGGCCGGCGGCGTCGTTATACGAACCCCGGTAAGTGAAGTCAGAATCATCGGCCGGGGAACAAAGGGTGTGCGCATTATGCGTCTTGACGAGAACGACAAAGTCGTTGGCGTCGCCATCGTAAATCCTGAGACTGAAGTCGTTGAAGAGCCCGGGCCTGATACAGATGCCCCGGCACCGGAATAATCTTCCTTTTTTGATCCGGCGGATAGTTGATCAGAATCTTTTTTGAGTGTCTCTCCCAAAAGAGTGATACGGACTTGAGCTCTTGACTATTGTACGATCTGATCGGGCACTTACCGAATTCTACGGAATACTGCTCTTGATCGTGCTTACCGGGATTGGTGTTGTCCTGATTTTTAGTGTTTCAACAGGTTTTGTGGCCTCTCTGCTCGAGAAACCCCCCTCTTTTGCCGTCCAGGCTAAGGTCACTATGTTGTACTCTGACAAAAGCGTCATTAGCCTTGTCCACATGGCAGGTGATCCGGTTCAAATTGTCGGCCCTTTCTCATCCGGGGTCTTTTTTAGTCTAGAAGCCCCAGACGGCGAAAAAATTGCAGTGTCGCCCTCTCCGGTCATGACCGGGAATCCCTGGGCCCGCGCTGGCATAATAACCATTTATTTCGACGGTTCACATTTCTGGGCAACCGACGATATTTCCACGGTTATCGCAAGGAACGGGCAGGGGGCACTGACAGACATGCCCCATGGTCTCTGGATTATTTATATTACCGATCAGGCAACGAAGGTTGTGGTGAATTCGCTTGCGGTAACGGTTTGAACACTATCCCTTTATAGGTGGAACAGGTTAACAAAGGGATTATGCCTCTTTTTCGGAAGATCATCACGGTATCCACCCGGCACGAAGGGGAAGTTATCAACCTGACGCTTCAGGTTGCAGCAGTGATCCGCGAAAGCAAAATACAGGAAGGTCTAGTTCATCTTTTTGTCAAGCACTCGACTGCTGCACTGACAACGATAGAGTACGAACCGGGCGTGCTTGCGGATCTTTCCCGGGCATTATCTATCCTGGCACCCGATGATGCCGTGTATGCCCACGATAAAAAATGGGGGGATGGTAACGGACGTTCACATGTTAAGGCAGCACTTGTCGGCCCGTCCCTGACTGTACCTGTTGTTGGCGGAGAACTCAGCTGCGGGACATGGCAGCAGGTTGTCCTCCTTGAACTGGATGTAAATGCGGGACGGGAACGGGAAGTTATCTGTACCGTGACAGGCGAATAACTCCCGGGCTGTTTTCATTTTTCGGACAAATACTCTTATTATTCCCGGTGCAATCATTGATCCATGAGTGCGATCCTCCGGCGTCAGATCCTCAGGAAATGCAGTGGCATGGATGTCCCCCTTGTGGGGTTCGCCCCGGCGAGTCGTTGGGATGATCCACCTTTTGAACCATGGGTGCCGGAGGCATTCCGGCCTGCCTCCCTCTTTCCCGGGACAAAGACCGTGATTGTAATCGGGTTTCCGGTAAGTCTCCCTATCGTAGATACTGCACCGTCAATCTGGTACCACGAGCTCTACCGGACCGTCAATACGTTGCTTGATTCCTGTGGATATCGCCTGGCTACCTTCTTAACTGATAAAGGATATCCATCGGTCTGGGTGCCCCGGGACGGCTATGGGTCTATCGAAGTCTTACAGGAGAAACCGATTGCGTTTTTCTCGCACCGGCACGCTGCTTTCTGTGCAGGTCTCGGGAATTTCGGGGAAAACAACATGCTCCTGACACCTCAGTACGGTCCCCGGGTCAGGTTTGCATCCATCCTTTCCACCGCTGAGATCCCCGGGGAGCCGGTGATTGACGATCCCCTCTGCATACGGTGCAAGCGGTGTGTTTCTGTCTGCCCGGTCTCTGCGGTGGCGAGCGAAGGGTACCCGCAGGGGCTCACCGACAAACATGCCTGTGCCAAACGATCGGGACAACTTAAAGACCGGTACATTTCTCCATGCGGGTGCTGTATCAAGGTCTGCCCTGTCGGTAAGGACCGGGATCAGTATAACCGTACTGACATGAGAATGTACTCCAAAGAAAGCCCTTCATCCGGGCCATATGACCGCATTCAGGATCATGTCCGGTCTTATGGATCGCGGCAATGAGTACTACAGCACATGAGATCTCATACGGTACCTGCAGGAGGCATTTCATGGATCGACCTGAACAGGAAGTAACCCACAATACCAAACGTAATGACCGGTGAAACAAAAGTCGGGATCCCAAAACCAAAACTGTCGAGGATCATGATAATGCCCAGACAGAAAATCGAATACATCGCCCCGTTCTTGAGGAACCGGTACTTCCTGATCGTCTCCACATTCCTGACCGTAATTTCCCGCACGATCAACGCCCCGATGCCGTTTCCGATGATGATGAACGGGACTGCCATGGTAAAGGCAAATGCCCCCATAACACCGTCGATGGAAAAGGTGGCGTCTATTATTTCCAGATAAAAGATCTTGCTGACGTCAGAAAGATCGCCCGCGATCATTGTTCGCTCCTTCTCCTCGGCATTCTGCCGGAACCCGTTGACAATGAAAAACGCGGTTGACCCAATCACTGCGCCAAATGCCATCAGCGGGTTTTTCCCGACCGCGAACCAGACAATGGCCGCAAGTAGGATTGAAATGACAGCAAAGAACCAGACCCCTTTTGTTGCGATGTAACGTTCGCCCCGGATCCCGAATTCTTTCTCCTCAAGAAAAAGCCAATGACAAAAGAGGAAGATAAGGAATGTACCGCCGCCAATCAGGAGCACCGGCGCTGATTGGGCAATGGCAGCGGCCACTACGGGATCGTTCGAGAATGCCGCGGTAAATGCCCCGACCGGTCCTAGTGACGGAGCACTGGTCCAAACGATAAGCCATGGCAACCCTCCCCGGATTACAAAGACGGCAAAGAGGAGACCCCAGACCAGAAACCAGCGGCATGCTTTCTGTGACATTGTCGAGAGGACATCGGCATTGATAATGGCATTGTCGATACTTGTTATCGTCTCGAACAGGCAGAGCCCGGCAATGGTCAGGAGGATGGAGAAAATATCCATGGATCTATGTTCCTGTAGGTGCCAGACCGGTATTAATTTTGGCTCAGGGGGTTACTATTGAATGCTGAGCTGATGGGAAATTCTGGAACGGTGGCTTTAAACCACCGGCAGATATATTCCAAAGTACAAACGTGTCGGGAACATAATGGTATTTAACTGCCAGCAATGCGGGGAATGCTGCAGCCATCTGGGGCTGGTACATAGCATTACCGAAGATCATGGGAACTATGAGTTTGTGGTTTTCAACCGGTACACCAACGAATCTGATGTGGTTACAGTTGACGCTGACAAATATGCCCTCTACGAAGACATGAGCATCTTTGAAAAACTTCCTGAGGCCTGTCCCTTCTTCCGACACCGGCCAGGATCTGAAAAAGCCTTCTGTACTATCCACCTGACAAGGCCTGAGATCTGCCGGGACTATGGCTGCTGGCGAATGCTCATTGTCAACCGGAACGGACTACGGGCGGGTAGGATCATGTTTTCACGGTACCTCTGCTCGGAAGACCCACTCCTGACTCGGATATTTGAGGAATGTATCGATCCCATACGGGAACCTGATGACAACAGGTGGGATAATCTGGTTATAACGGAACTAACCGCCCGGGGGTATGCCGTTAGAAAATAGGAAGGCAATAATTTCTCATCATCCTGCATCTAATGGTGCCTGCGCGGCATGCCTCGATCGTACGTCTCAATCCGCGTATAACCTGAATAACGGTCACGAACCGTAAGAATCACCGCAACCTTCATGTAAAGCCTGATACGTATAGAAGAAATTGAAGTAATCCAGACACTGTTTGGATTAGTGTTGAATATGACCGTCAGTGTCAGCAACGAAGACGATGATGAAGAGGATAAACGGTTTGCGTTTTCTCCTTCTTTTGTAAAGATACGCTGCGACTACCGCATGTCTGCAGCGGGTAATGTTATGGATCTTTCTTTTCACTGGTGTATGCCGCCTGCACTGGGAACCGGTTCACCATGGACTAAGTCCATTCTGGTGAAAAACGAGCTGATCTGCCGATGAACGATAGGTATAAGGTTCCCGGGCGGACCGGTGACTGGTTTGGGGTAGATCAGCCTGCCCGACCCTCTATAAGAAAACAGACAGCGGTGCGTGAAGCAGCCGTGAGTAATCCGGCTCTCTCCCTGCATCTCCTGCAAAAAAAAGAACCGGCGATGGTCCGGGATGCGCCAACAGTAGTCAGACGTGATCATGCATACCATGTGGTCGCTGAGGATTACTCATACAAATCCGAGGCCTATTACACCATCCTTGCACATGAGCTGGCCGGGGATGACGTCCGCCCGTGCAGCAGGGCAGTCCTTGACGCATTTGTTGTCCCGGTATGCCTTGAACGTGCATCACATGCCGGTATTCCAGTCGTTCCGTGGGGAATTTCGCAAGGGTACGTCCCTCTCCCGGCAATACTGTATGGTCTCAATTACTTCGCCACAACTTCAGACTATACTGTAGTGCAGGATACCACGCATGCAAAAGAGGTTATCAAACATATTACCAACATGGGCAAGTACCCCTTCTGCTACCAGAAAATCGGTGACTCTACAGCCATCCATACCTGCACGGCAATTTTTGGCCGGACTACAGGAAACGATTATGAGATCATTGCCTATGCAAAGAAGATTTACGATCTGTTTGCTATCCCGCTTTTCAGTATGGTCTTTGTGCAGACAGGGAACAACTATGCACTCTCGTCCCTCACGCCAACGCGATACACCCATCTCTCCGATGAGGAGCGGGCGTCCCTTTCCGCATACCGGGATCATCAGGTGTTCTTATGAGCCGCTTGGGCATTTTTGTGGATAGAAAGACGCTGTCAAATGCCGAACAGCTCAATGCCCTGATCCATTGCAGGGATGTGGCCGAGAAACTCGGACATAATGCCGAATTTCTCTTTCCTGTAGATATCAACAAGATCCCCCGGATGGACGCCCTTTTTATCCGGGCCCGGACCGATCCTATGAACATCACCTATGTCGCCGCCCGGATGGCAGAGTTCCATGGCATACCGGTAATTGACGATGCGAATTCGATCCAGATCTGCGGGGATAAGATCAACATGTATTCCCGCCTGATTCAAAAGAATATTGCCCTTCCAAAGACGGTATTCCTTTCAAAAAACGATCTTAATGTTGAAAAGGTTACGGAGCTCTTCGATACGCTCGGAACCCCGCTGATCGTCAAGGAACCTTCCACATCGTTCTCGCTCCGGGTTGAAAAAGTCGAAGATATTGCAGGTTTTTTCCGGGTAGCCCGGCGGTTCATAAAGATGTCCGACTGGATTGTTATCCAGCAGTTTGTGGAAAGTACCTATGACTGGCGGGTAGGGATCCTTGGGGGAAAACTCCTGTATGCTTGTAAATATACTATTCCCTCGGTAACGTTCAAGATCCAGGCATCGGTCAACGGTCATGTAGTGTACTGCGGCGTGGAAAGCATGCCCGAGGAAGCCGTCCCACCATCGGTCATCCGGCTGGGTATTGATGCAGCAAACGCCATCGGGAACGGGTTGTATGGCGTGGATGTAAAAAACAGTAACGGCGATGCCTGTGTTATTGAGGTAAATGATAATCCCTCCTTGGAAAGCGGCGAAGATGCCTGTTACCCGCAGATCTATGAACAGATTGTCGAATACCTTTTTGCTACGTGATTACCTTTGACAAAAAACTGGGAGCTTCGTGCTGAATCTGTCTGTATGGCGTGCGGGGGACACTGCTGTGACGATGCGCATCCTCCGATCACTGAAAACCGCTTCGATCAGCTGATCGCCGCGGGAGTTCCGGAATCGTCATTCGAACGAGACGGCTACCTGAGGCTTCGGACACGACCGGATAGCAGCTGTATACTCATGGTGGACAACAAGTGCACCTGTCATGAAATCAAACCAGAAACATGCAGGGCAGGCCCGTTTACGTTCGATATAAATGGCGATAAAATCAGGATTTTTCTCAAACACGCCGCTATCTGCCCGATTGTTCCGCTTCTCAAGGAAGAACCCGAAATGTACCGCCAGCAGTATGAAAAAGCGGCAGAAAATATTCTTGGTCTTGTTGCCCATCTCACTGATACAGAGATCGCAGCAATTAACCGGATTGACGAACCGGACACGGATCTTGTCGCTGAAATCCTCCGGGATTACGCATGACCGTCGGCACAGAACACGAATACTCGATCAATGATGCACACTTTACAGCGCTTCCTGTCTCTGACCAGATTATAAAATCGATCTGCGGGAGTTTTTCTGATGAGATCCTCTTTGGGGACGTGAAACTGGGAAAGGAACTCCAGAAGACCGTGCTCGAATTTGTCCCCCGTGTCCCGGCATCAGGCCCTGCAGCGCTTGAAAAGATGCTCGTGCGGGGTATCAGGAAATTTTATCAGGTTTTTCCCGGAGGATATCACCTGCTTGGTCTTGGTATGCACCCTACCCTCACGCTTGACAGGATTACTGTCTGGGATCACGATGAAAAGGAATACTACGATGCTTACCACCGGCTCTTTAATATCCGGCAGCACGGGTGGCTCAATATCCAGGCACTCCAGATCAATCTTTCGTATTCCGGAGAAAAAGATGTGATTGTGCAGTACAACCGCATACGCACTCTTCTCCCGTATCTTATCGCACTTTCGGCTTCTTCTCCCGTTGTGGAAGGAAGGCTTACCGGGGTTATGGATAACCGGCTTGTCTATTACCGGGAGAACCAGAAGGAGATTCCCGGGATCTGCAACGGCATTATCCCGTCCCGTCTCATGTCTCTTGGTGAGTACTGGAAATTCCAGGAATCTATCTATGACGAACTTCGGTCACGAGACGCGGGGATCCTTTGCGAGGAATGGCTCAATTCGAGCGGGCTTATCATCCGGTTCTCCCGGAACTGTCTTGAGATCAAGGCTCTTGACGAACAGGAATGTATTCGTTCCGACATGGCAATCCTGGCCCTGGTTCTGGCACTCCTGCGCTGCCCGGCGCTACCGGTTGAGACTGATCAGGACGAGCTGCTTTCACTTACGAAAACGGCAATCCGAAACGGCACTGCTGGATTGCGGCCTGAACTTGAAACCCTGTTTCGCCATGCATGGCAGCAGGCCACTCCTGAAGAGCGGCAGTACCTTCCCGTCGTTGAACAACGGATAAATCATGGCAGTCTCGCCGAGCAGATCGCGGAAAGGTACCGGAAAGAAAAGAAAATCGAACCTATCCTTGCCGATATAGCAGCCTGCCTGCGGATAAACACGCCTTATGGGATTGAATGAATTTTTATATGTTTTTTTCATGCGAGTCTTTAGGGTAACCTTTCTTTTTTCGGAGAATCAATCGCAAACGAAATAATAAGATTCTGTAGATCTAAGAAGGGCTCCGGCGAAAAAGAGACAGATCCCGTGACTGAAGATACATCCGTCAGGGATGCTACTTATCAATTCGCTCGCCGGAGATCATGAAACGGACGTTTTCTGCAATAGTGCAGGCATGGTCTCCGGATCGTTCCAGGTACCTGGCAACCATGATGTAATAGGTACCCCGTTCAACCGTTGTGGGGTTTTCTTTCATATACGGAACCATTTCCTGGAAGAACGAATGCCACAACGTATCTACAACATCATCCCGTGAAGAAAAATCCCTGATGAGCGTAATATCCTCGTTTTTATACGCGGAAATGGCGTTATCGATCATGCCGATAACCTGATCGGCCATCTGCGGTATCACCATTGATTGGGAAACGGCGGGCTGATTATGTACATGTTTTGTCATATTTGCGATTACTTTCCCGTATCTCCCGATGCGCTCAGCGGCAGCTATTATCTTAAGTGTGCAGACGATAGTTCGCATATCCTTTGCCATTGGCTGGTTCATGGCAATCATCTGGTAAGCCCTCTGTTCAAGACCCGGGGACAACTCACGAAGGTAATTTTTCTTTTGTTTAAATTCAGCCGCCTTGGGGATATCCTCATTCATCAGAACAACAATCGATTCTTTGAGCATATACTGCGCAAAACGTGCCATTTCAATGGTGTCATGTTTCAACAGGGCTAATTCTGTTCGAAATTTTTCTGTCATTATTCATCACGGCAAGAAATTTTCTAGTTTAATTATTATTACAATGAATTATGAAGGTTTGTACATAAAAAGGGCGGTTTTATTCGTTTTGATTTGGTAAAAACAGCACTATTTGGAATGCAGGGAAAACATCAAGGCATGTCCACAAGATGCTTATTTTAACATTTTTCTTAATTATCTTATTAAGATTGGTTTAAATACGGATAATTCATGATTAATTTCTCTTTTTTATAACTAAACTGCGTGTACTTTTCATTATGCTGATGCGTCAGTAATTTGTATACTGTCTTAATATTACTAACATTTTATTTTAGATAAACAGTTTAAGGAAAGACACAATAATTGCAAAATATTTTATATTATTATAGCCTTTTTCAGTGCATGTATCTAATCTCCCCACGCGATTTTTCCCAGTTGAATGCCGATATCAGTAATGAGATTGAGAAAGTTTTATTAAAATTTGTCGTCGACGGAAAAATTAAAGTAATTACCGATGCGAAACAATTGAAATCCGCTACCGGGGGCAAGAAACGAAAAAGAGGCCGGCCGCGAAAAGTAATAAATGTCGAGAAAATCGGACAAATAGAGAAGAGGCCCCGGGGCAGACCGCGCAAAATTAAAACTCCTGACACAAAAGCTGCCGACGGTCCCAAACGGAAACGCGGAAGACCAAGGAAAAATGTAATCCTTGAATCTGAAAAATCTGATTGAAGGGACTGCGCATTTCGCATACCCTCACTCTTTATTACGGCTTCACTCCTTTTCTGGCAATGGCGGTTACTCCACAAAAACAACGAGGTAAAGAATTGACAATCAAGCGAAAAGGAACAAAGTGGATAAATGTATATCCGGGTTATAAGGACAGTTCCGGCAGGCCTTTGCCCCTCAATGCAGCATTAAACTCATACCGTAATTGCTCGGCACGTTTTTCGTTGTTTCTGGTTTTAATGGTAATATAATCGACGACTAACAGATCATCGAGTATGTTCAGATTTGCCTGCTCTGGTACTACCTGAGATATGGAAAGCATATTGAGAATCTTCTTATTGAATGATATCTGCTGGGTAAGTGTCGCAAATTCACAGAACTTCTCCTTCTCGATACCTACTTTCCTTGTTAAGGCTAAAGTCTCCTTCAATTTCGCTCTCCTCAGGAGAATACTATCGATAGATGCATAAACCTCTTCGAGCCTGAAAGGTTTTGTGATATAGTCCTCCAGACAGATATTATACTGTTTTGCCATCTTGGTGGTGAGCGTATCAGCGGTTAGCATTAAAACCGGAATTGATTTGAAATTGGGATTATTCTTGATCTGTTCAAGGGTACGCCATCCATCCATGGGGGTCATATTCACATCAAGTAATATGAGGTCCGGGATCTGTTTTTTCAGGATATCGAGACATGCAGTCCCGCTATTGGCCTTAAGGGTCTCATAGCCCTTTTTACCGAGGAATATGTCTATAATGTTGACAATTTCCGGTTCATCATCGACGATAAGAACAACCTTTTTTATTGTGCTGTAGAAAGTCCGGACTGCTATCCATGTCGTAATAAACACGCAGGCCGCGATAAGGATGGCAAGGAACAGGGCTTGGATCATATCCCATGCCGTAAATACTGATGATACTGCGACCGCCAGAATAAGCGCAACAGTCAGGATAACGGCGATAGTCAATTGGGTCTTTCTGGTTTGGAGCAGTTGGTTCATAATGTCAGGTAAATATTAGTGAGTCCGCTGCTCGTTTAATTTTTACCTCGTTTTTATAATTGCCGTAAAGATGGATCCATTTGCACGAAAATAAATTCTGTATGAAAATCCTGTAATACGTGAACCTAAACAATCCGGGGGAGCGGCTAAATACCAATCTTTCCTATATTTTTGGAAAGGAAGCTGACATTATGCCCGTTGTTATTCTTAAAATGCGCAAAGGCTGGACCACAGAACAGAAACGCAGGATTGTCAAAGAATTCACCAATACCCTTGTCGCCACGTTAAAAATCGATCCGGATCTGGTCACGATCATGATCGATGAGCACAGTCTCGAGGACATTGGGCATGGTGGTGTGCTCAGGTGCGACGAGCACTGAACCTTTTTTTTATAAAAAATTTGTAGACGGTTTTTCCGTATATTTCATTGCTACTGCTGTCGTTTACCGGTCCTGCGCTCTTCATACGATATCTGGGTGCTTCTCCCCGGGGTAAGTTCTTCTTTTTTATTT
>Ga0181535_10000433_pt1 | contig 63197 bp, 56 predicted proteins | sample PEATcosm2014_Bin_44_FD_119774 | JGI IMG/M metagenome (GOLD analysis project Ga0181535, IMG submission 119774) | Peatland microbial communities from MTU Mesocosm Facility, Houghton, MI, USA - PEATcosm2014_Bin17_30_metaG | ecosystem: Environmental > Terrestrial > Soil > Wetlands > Peat | place... | reverse complement strand
TGGCCTGCTTCCGAAGCAAGCGCCGGATTGAATTGGGCCCGGCTGACTAGTGAACCAGCGCACTGCCGGGGACAGACTGCGCCGGCTCGGACAAGGCAAGCGCGGGCAAGGCCGGCAGCGCAAGTTCGCCATCCGTCGGCACCACGTAGCCCTGTCCGCGCACGGTCCGGATCAGCCGTCCGGGGGGCGGGTCCTTGAGCTTGCGGCGCAGGTAGTTGACGTAGACGTCCACGATGTTGGTGGTTTGCGCCGGCTCGAGATTCCAGACCGAGTCCAGCAGTTCCACGCGGGAGACGCACTGGCCGCGATTGAGCATCAGGTGTTCCAGCAGAGCAAACTCCTTGTTGGTCAGCACAATCGCCTGGCCTGCGCGGTGGGCGGTGTGGTCCAGCCGGTCCAGTTCCAGGTCGCCGGCGCGCAGCGAGAGCCGGGCCTCGCGCTTGCGCCGCAGCAGCGCCCGGCAACGCGCCCTGAGCTCATGCAAACTGAAGGGCTTGACCATGAAATCGTCGGCCCCGCGATCCAGGCAGCGAACGCGCGTGTCCACCTCCTGCCGGGCGGTCAGCACCAGGACCGGCAGGTCCGCGTCCAGCACGCGCACCTCTTCAAGCACCTGCTCGCCGTCCTTGATGGGCATGTTCAGATCGAGAATGGTCAAGTCGGGCATATCCTGGCGAAATGCCTCCACCGCCGCCGCTCCGTCCGAGACCACGCGGATACGGTGTCCGTCGGCCTCCAGGCCGCGCCTCAGAAACAGTCCCAGCGCCTGGTCGTCTTCAGCGATCAATAACCTCATGGCAGCCTTTCTCCCCGGCAGCGTCCAAAACCTGAGGCGCCTGCCTCGCTCCGCCGAATCCAAACTCCGGCGGGTTCCATGGGCCGCCTTAGCAAGTGCTAAGAGTCGGCTCCCCTTTACCTTCCCGCGCGGGGAGGTGGAACTCAAGATTGGAAAGAAGAAAGAAGAGGAAGGGATTTCAGAAACGGCACAGTTAACAGGAGTGTCCCAAAACGGGGCACTCTCGTTGGCGCACCCTGCTCATGGCCGGAGTGCTTTCGATGTTGGGCTTTGCCGCGCGGCGGGCGTCGTCGGCGCAGTTCGCCTTATGACCTGGAACTTGCAGAACCAGCCCTGGAAGCGGCCTTTTCCCGGTACATCTCAGCATCGGCTCGGGCCAGAAGCCCTTTCATCGTCTCCATGGGTCGATGCTCTGCCAAGCCAATCGAGGCGTCCACGCGCAGCTTGATGGAACCGCTTCGTCCCTGGACCGTGTAATTTCCGCAGACCCATTCCCTGAGGCGGTCAATCTTCGCCTTTGCCTTGGACTTGTCGCAATCCAGCAGCAGGACGAACTCGTCTCCGCCCCAGCGTCCAAGCATGTCCGTAGTCCGGCACGCCGACTGGAGTTCGGCGGCAAACTGCTTCAGCAACTCATCTCCCACCAGGTGACCGTGCTCGTCGTTCACCTGCTTGAACCCGTCGATATCGAGAATGGCAACGCAAAGCGGAACCCCGGCGCTGCATCGGCGCTCGATGTTGTCTTCCACCCAATGGCGGCTGCCAAGTCCCGTCAATGCATCGCGCGACGCAAGCTGTTCGGCTTCTTCCAGTTTCAACTGGTATCCGGAAACTTGCGCCCGAAGCTCTTCGACCGCGGCCTTTCCCTCGGCGGCCATTCTGTTGATGGAGGTCTTCAACTCCGCAGCACTTTTCTCGATGGACGCGCGGATTTGGGTCAGGTCTTCCAGGCTCGCAATGCGTTCCAGTCGGGTTGTAACCTCGTTGATCTGTCCGGCGCAACGCTGGTCTCTCTCACCCACCGATTCGGCTGTGCGCGCCATGACAATCAGCAGATCCTTCACCTCACCGGTTTGCCGACGGGAGTGCTCGGCCGCTCGTGTGCCCCAATCCTGCAACTGCTGCTGCACATTCTTCTCGGTTTCTTCGACAGTGTCGCGGCAGATCGGCTGCGACAACTTCGCCTCGAGTTTGCCCAAGCCCTGCCTCAACCCGCTGCCCAAGGCCGGGCACACCTCCAGGCTGCAACCTCCTATCTCCCGCAAGGCGGAGCGATAGGCGGCAAGAACCGCGGAGGCGAGTTCTTCCTCAGGCGGTTCGTCAGGAGTCAGGGTTCCGGCCGTCGCGGCATCCAGGTATTTCTTTAGCGAAATCATTTGTCCCCAAATCAGCTGTTGTGCCCGCGGCAAAGCGTGTGCGGACCATCAGTTCCGACTATCGGCAAAATCCTTTTTTTCTTCAGCTTCCAGTGAAATCTAGCCGAATCCCGGCACGCCGAGCCTCCCGGTCCGATTCCGTTCATAAAACTGCACGACCGCACATCGACGCTCTGTCCCGCGACATGGGAAAAAAAGAATTGTTGCGATTCGCTTTTTATTCGCTATAATGCAGTTACATTGATTCTAATTGACTTAAATGCATGTTTCCATTTAGTGTCCAGATTGAGAGGTGGTACACGGCACAGCCGGGACACTTTAGATCGGAGAGCGTGGACGCATGGCGAACACAAAAGTGAGGTTGGTGAAGAGGGTAAAACTCACAGACTCGTACAACCAGGACCACCAGAAAAAATTTGCATTGGTGAGCACACCTGAGGAGTTCGCAGCGTTTCAGGCGGAGATCGCAAAGACCCCCTGGCGCTTTTGCCCTGTCGTCAAGGACCCCAAGGGCCGGTACATGCTCAGCCGCGTACAACTCCCCGGCTACGCCTTCACCTCTGGTGCGGTCCCGCCTTTTGAAGCGGAGGTTCCGCGCCGGTCTGGTTCCTATCACCTGGATTACCGTGAAGCAGGTACCCGGCTTCGCCCCACCGTCTTGACCGTTTTGAGCGAGGCTGGCCGGGTGGGGATCTCGCTCGACAACCTGTCTCCGAAAGACATCACCGATGCAATTGGGATCGTTGAGCGTCGGCTGGATGGCATCAAGCACGGCGACATCAAGGTCGAGTCGAAGCTCCCGAAAAAGCGAGAGGCTAAAAAGCCACTCCCTGAACTCATCAACGTATGGCTCGACGACCGCACCCCCGGACCCCAAAACAAGTCGGGTGAGAGGACTCTCGCCGAGAACACGCTTATCTCTTATCGAGGTGTTCTAAACGGTTTCGGGGACTTCATAGCCAAGACCCGGAAGCGGCAGCACGTCGACGACATCACTGCTGCAGACTTGAAGGCCTACTACGGCCATCTGGCTACGATACCCAACCGCGTGGCGGCCAATGGCTTTGGGCTGTCGGCAGCCTCCCGCAACATCAGCCTGACGGTTGTGTCGACCTTCCTACGCACCTCTGGCAAAGGGGACATCCTGGAGTCATGGAGCGGGCTGCGCAAAACGCCCACCGTCAAGCGTGCCACTAACGAAGAGACAAACATCGACGACTACACAGACGAGCAGATCAGCGCGATGTTCGCTGTCGCTACTCAGGAAGAGCGGGAACTCTTTGAGTTTTTTCTGGGCACTGGTTTCCGGGCGGGCGAGGTCGCAGTCGCGGAGTGGACCGACCTGGTGCCGAAGGAGGGGATCATCAAGGTCCGCAAGAAGACGGTAATGACAGCTCTTGATACCGCGCACGGCAAGAAGGCTGGAACGGACTGGGTCCCGAAGTATCGGAGGAACCGTGAAGTACCTATCTCCCAGGCATTGATCGCACGACTTGCAGCCCGTAAGAAACGGGTACCCCCATCCAACCTGATTTTCCCGGTCGCTGTGGTCTTCCCGAATGGTGCCTATCTACGCGCCATGAAGTCTCTAGGGCACCGGACGGGCTTGGCGTGTGGCCAATGCCACGGCTGCGAGGTACGCGAGAGAACGAAAAAAAGTGGATGCGATGAGTTTTATCTACACCGCTGGAGACATACGTTTGCCTGCAGACACCTAAGGGGCAACCCGGACGGGTCGGGTAAGTTCGACGTGAAGACCGTGTCGACGTGGCTTGGGCATAAATCGATAGAGATCACAGAGCGCTATCTTCACGCCGCTCGGGGCTCCGAGGTCCAGGAGAAACTCAACGTTGGACCACTGAGCCGGTCCTACTGAGGGCGCGGGCCCAAAAACCTAAACGCCCCAGGAGTCGTGTCCTGGGGCGTTTAGGTTTTCCCTTTGTTCGAGGCCAAATTTAGGTTTCATCCGGCTACCTGCCGTCGTCTTCGGAAGATAACCGCTTTGCTGCCACTGCCGGATGCAGTCATTCATCCATGGGCAAATGAGTGGTAACACAACCAGAGCGCGACCGCCACCTGTTATTCAGGCCAGGAGCGAAGGAAGATTCTGAGGAACGACCGCCAGGCGGAATTCCAGTTGTCCGTGGTAAACGGTGACGCGCATTCTTTTTGCGAGAGCCTCTCGGAAACGTCTCCCGTGTTCATCTTTCGCGGGAGGCCCTTGCTGCTATCGTTCTTGTGCCCGCGTGAGCTGTGGCAACTTTTCAATGCTTCGCATTCGAGACTCCGAAACGAGCGCTGATCTGTTCGGGCCCAAGGATTTGGTTGACAGTGTTCAGGCCCATCACAGCCATTCGCGACCTGATATAACTCCTCAACTGCCTCATTTCTTTGTCGCTTACTGGACCGATACTAAGAGTTTGAGGAGCGATCCTGTACCCTTTGACTTCGCGTACATAAGCCGGACCTCCATCGCTCGTGTATACGATAATGTCTGCGTTGATGCGCAAGGCCTTGTCAATTACTTCGTGATAAAATTCGACCACCTCTGGCAGATTGTTCATTTGGCACTCCATTTCCTTGATTTTCGGAAGGGCAATATTTACCTCCCTGAGGGTTAGTACCGGCCCAGCGGAACTTTCATCGAATTCAGAAGGAGATTTCTGTGGAAAAATGGGCTCGGGATCTGGCCAGAGTCTTTTGAGTGTACATACCGGCCTCGCCTCGATGGTCGAGGCCGATAAATTGCTACAACCCAGGTTCAGCCTCCTGCATTGCGCCCATCGCGATGATGATGCCCTCGATTGAGGCGAGCGCGGCCTGCGCCATGTGGCCGACGATTGGCTGTCCCTTGAGGTCACTGAGCCAGACAACGGTCGCCTTGAACGATTCGAGCGTCCTAGCATCAGGCGCTTTGGCGGTCTCGGTGGGGCCACTATGGGACACCAGGAAGGGCGCGTGACCATGATCCTGATCAGAGCTTTGTCCGGAATTCATCCGCCATGGATCCCAAGCCTTCTTAGCTGCGTTGGACAGACGCTCAGCCTTGCTAATCGTCGAGCAGGACATTGGGCCCAGATCTTCACCCGGAGTGGTTGCCGATGCGATTACCGGCCACTCCTGCACCCGCAGATCCGGTGGGAAGCACTCAAGATTAGTGGCGTGGCTGTTTGCTGCCTTCGCGAGTTCAGGCTGGGCAATCTGGTAGAGAACGCCGTCCTCTTCAGGGGCGTTGCCAAGCTGCTTCGCGAAGAACTTGACGTTTGACTTCGCGCATGTCTCTTTCAGGCTGCGAGCCCAGGCAACATCGAAAGGCCGAAGTGCCTTAGGTGAGTTGCCGGACTCGCCGCCAACAATCAGCCAGTCGATTCCGGTGAGGTCGATGGTGCTCACATCTTCGAGCAGGGGTTCGCAGCTTACAAAGTGCATGTTGGCCGGTGTCTTCCGCAGAATATCTACACGCTTGAATCCCTGCTTGCGGTTCTCACACGTCACTCCAAGCCATACGTTGAAGTACCCCTGGCCCCAGTCGGCTGGGAGATACTGCTTAAAATTTTGAGGGCGCTTGGTGAGGATGAGCCAATCAAGATTAGGTGTGCGGCGGATCAGGTCCCAGAGGCGCTCGCGTGCCTCTGCGGGGCCATCCTTGTCAAAGACATCCGCCAACGAGGCGCAGAACACCTTCGCACGCTTGCCATGCTTGGCAGCGTCACTATTCCACTTCACAGGATTCTTCCACGTGCTCTTCGTGACATACCGAGTGGCTCCCGGACCCCAGCATTCGCCATATTTTTGGGCGTAGCGATGCGCGTGCATCTCGGCGTAGCAGTTCTGACAACCCGGCCCAGCGGGAGAACATCCGATCCACGGGTTGAAGGTGTGGTCGGTCCAAGCAATCTTGCTATATTCCATGATCTTTTTCCTCTCATTTACGGGTGGTATTTTTTACCCCCTCGTAGGTTTAGTACCCGTGAATCCGTCGCGACTCGGAATTCAATGTCCACTTTTCGGTGGAACCCTTTCAAAACCGAAAACGCCCAGTACTCCCCCACCTGCAACCTACCGCGCCACAACTAAACAGTTGACTGGGGTAACTTTCTGCACAGGACTTTCTGCACAGGACTACGTGCAGAGCGACTCCCACTGCCCTGTGCTGGGATTGAAATTCTCGACCGACGTCCACTTCTCGACGGGGATCGGCCCAAATGAGCCACGCCAGCGACTTGGGTTTCCGCCCTTCTGCTTGGCAACTGCTGCCGACCTTTGTGCAATTGCCGTCGGCATCTGGCTCAATGCTTTTAACTCTGCCCAGATGTGAGGCACGGCATCAGGATCGCTTCCAATGCGGGCCAACGTAATCCCGCGTGCAATCAGTGCGTTCATCCCCAGATCCATGATGGTCCCGTCGCCCTGCATCACCCCTTTGCTGACGCTTGGCTCCCAAAATTGTTCAGTGCTCGCCCAAGTGATGGGCCTTTCCGAAGGGTGAATGTGCGCCGTTGCTGGCCGGATAAAGCCATCAGAGAGGATGCGAATGAGGCCTTCCCCAACCGTGTAATGCCAAACCTGCTTGCTCATGTGCTCTTCCTTATATTCGATTTCGAACAGGATGTTTTCCTGCTCGCCTAAGGGCTAGTACCGGTTCGGCGAAGGACTCACCGAATTCCAAATGAGATTTCTGTGGAAAACGAGGTCAAGCTCATAATGTCCGGCTCTATTACGTCCCGGGACAAGCGCACCTCTCCCGCACCAGCGCTGTGTGACGAGATATCATCTCCATTAATCTGGCAGTAGTGATGGGGGCAGGTCAGTCGGGTTAGACCTCAGGGCCCGGGTGCCGCTCCGAGGTCCGGAAAGGGGCTGATCACGCGCAACGCCCGGGGGCCCGATGTATCCAGATCACCAATCATGGTGAAGACGTATTGGTGGGCTTTGTAGGGGGGACCGGCCTCGATACGAGCGACAAAACTGGCCTGCAGCTCCCTGAACCGCTCTGCGGTCATGCGGGTGGTGGTGGGAGGCTCAGGTCCTCTAGGCCGCTCCGAATTGCGGTACCGGGAATTGATACTGTGGCCCAGCGTATCCTGCCATAGCCGCAAGATCACCTGCGGCGAGCATGGCAAGGTACCAGTTTTGTTGGGCTGTGGCGCCACCGATATCGAAAGCATGTCGAAGCACCTCTGCATGGTGCCAGTGGCGGAAGGCAGCCCCTTCCCGAATCTCTTGATGGGTGAGGATCCTGTGGTGGGAGCAGCGGGGACTGCTTTCATCTCAGAGGCACGCCTGGTCGTCCGCAAAATCTCACTGTCCAATGCCCCCTTGGGAGATCGCTCCAAGCCTTGTCGCAATGGCGGTGGTCCGCTATCCTCATGCCTTTCCCCAGGCTTCACCAACGCTGGCTTCAACCTCAATTGGAATTGCGTTCCCAATGACTGTATTTGCGGCGCGAACCATCGTATCCACCACCACCTGCTTGACCACTTCCACTTCGTTAGCAGGGACTTCAAAGACAAGTTCATCGTGCACCGGCATAAGCAGCATATCTGAGATGACCTGCGGCAGTTCGGCAATTGCACGAGCAAGGATGTCGGCACCTGTTCCCTGGTCCTGATAATTGAGCGCCTTCCGTTTTTCATGAAGGATCTTGAGCGGCCGCCCAGAAAGCGTGGATGTCTCGTAGAGCTTTGGGTCTCGCTCCGGAGTGATCAGCTTTTGCTGGTATGAATCCCATACCATGCATTTCTCTTTGGGGATCCTTCGATCCTGCGCGAAGGAGGTCCACCATTGCCAGAGGCGGAACTCCGGGTAGAGCGCAAACCAGGCTTGCCGAGCCAGAGAGGCTTCCTCCCTTGGCCACGCGAGCCCATAGACATCAATCCCATTCCGATAAAGACCCTCTGCACTCATCCCATAGAGCAGACCAAAGTTGGTGGCTTTCGCCTTTGTTCTTTCTTCCTGAAGCCGGGATTTCAACGCCTTTTGAATTTCCCTACTTTGAGAGCCAAGCCACTCGACAGGATTGCGTCCACAGTCGAACTTCCCCTGTCGACCGGACATATCAAGGGCAGTCACAAGGTGAGGGTCGAGCCCACGAGAGAAGATGGAAGCCATCTTCTGCGTTTCACGGCTAAATACCCTTTGCGCCACGGCAGGTATCGCTCGCTCAAACAAAGCGATGCTATGTTTGTCCGGTTCAAGTTGCCAGGGCAACGGCTGTTGTTCCTGTACCCCAGATGCAACGAGATCCATAAACCATTCGCCGCAATACCCTTGCTTGAGACGTAGGCGAATGTCCGCGATCGCTCTGTCCGCGAGAGCTGCTGCAATCCGGAGTTCGATTGCAGAGTAATCAGCAGAGAGAATGAGGTGTCCGGGACGCGCCTTGATCAGTGACCGGAAGTATGGATCACGTGGGATGTTCTGGAGCGTCGGAGCAATGCTTGTGGTTCTCCCTGTAGTGGCGTTGAATGCGATCAGTGAGTGCATCCGCCCATCTCGCAATGATGCCAGCCGGTATCGTATGACAGTGCGGTGGCGGTCCTTCGCCTCTTTGATCGACTGGAGCAAACTCCAAGCTGGAAGGGATTCGATACTTACTTCACCACCTGCAAGCGATGTTGCGGAGGGCACCAGGGAGTCTGCCTGCGGTGGCGCTACTCCGCAGCTAGTCGCATAATGGGCCAACGCGTCCTTTAGCTCGGACGTTTCCCCAGCATTCGGATTCGACAGTTGGTCCTTGAACGGCGCAAACTCTGGAATCTTTACCAGTTCCTCTGTGGCAATAGTGATAGCGCTAAGGCAATCGGACCTCAGCCTCTCTGATGCGTCGTTATCGAACGGAACCCCGCGTCCATGAGCTTCTGCCAAGCGAAGAGTGGCAACCGCGAAGGGGATGTACCACGAGTACTTATGCTCGATTACAGAGGGCGCTTCCTGTATGGACACGCCCGGTAGCAGGAATTGGACCGTGCGCAATGGTAACTCGACGTTCGCGGACGCATAAGCTTGATGTCCACTGGAGAGCCTGCTCACAGTCCAACTTGTGGGTTGTGCGAAGTTTCTATCCAAGGCTGGGAGGTCAATGGAGGCAGTAATCCACTCCCTAGACGCCGAAGGGGCACCTTTTCTCTGCTCAATCAGCTCACGTGACCTAGCCTGAACCTCATCATTTCCGATTGCGGCAGATTTGAAAGGACGCAGGAGTGTTTGGGGACGCACCTGCTGCATGAGCAGCATAGTGTCCAGCACGAACTTTGGTCGCGCCGGTGTCTCTGAGAAGATCCAACTCATAGCGAACCCAGCATCATGGGCGAGAACGATCTTTTCTTCCAGTGCCGCGTAGAGAAGTCTCTGTTTATCCTCCGCAGTCAAGGTATCGAGATCCCATGTGCAAGATCCGAGTGCAGGTGTATGAACCGAAAGGGTCCGTATGCGAGGCCACGAATTGATTCGGGTTCCGGGATTGGATGCGCGATATTTCATCCAGGTCTCTGTCCCGATCATGCTGTTCGCGGATACTCGTTCAGCGGCGCTGAAGCGATTCGAGGCGGTTGTAGTGACGCCTAGAGAGAGCCACGAAGTTGCCCTTACTTCCCGGAGTAAGGCTTCAGGCAGGGTCTTGTAGAACCCTGCATGGTCCATCTGTGTTGACCGCAGCGTTTCCAGAATTGTAGTCTTGTGCTCTCGGAAGTAAGAGAGGTCGGATTCACTCCCCCCTTCAGGAACGATCAATTGCTCGCGATTGCTATGAATAAAGACGTGGGGTGAAAGGGTATGGCTCATATGGCACACCCCCCTCCAGGAAGACGTCCCGGTAACGAAACGGTTACAGCGTGTTCGAGTTCTGGCGTATCGTCACACACCAGGTATGGTTCTTGCTGTTGCACGAGAGGGCTTTCGACTTGAGCAGCACCACCACGCAAGAAATCAGGAACGCCATCGTCGCTGGCCAAGGAAATCCCAAGCCAATTCATCGTTCCATTGATCTTTCTTGCTTCAAAGCCTTTTTCACGGAGGACCCCTGAGAACTCCTTCTGAGACAGGACGACAGTATTTCCCTCGGCTCTCGACCAAGAAAGGAAGTGCGCGTAAAGCAATGACGACTGGCAGCGTAGATTCGTGCCCTTGACGACACAGCTATCCATCCAATTGCCCACATCGTCGCACGAACTCCGCAAGTACCGAGTCGCTTTTTCGATCTTGGACGAAACTGGAAAGCCGTTTTCCAGATACCGCTTCGCACCCTGCACAATCCAGTTCAGGATTCCCGGGAGTTCTTTCAGGAGATTCTCGCGCAGGTCCTCGTCACGCTCAAGAACCGGGATTACGACCGACCACGGAATAATTACCAGACGACGCCAGACCGCATCGCCAGGATCACGAGGTCGCGGCGGATGGTTTGTGTCCAGGATCGGCGTAAAACAAGGACGAAATTGGAAGAATTCGTGATTGAGGAAGCGGGCCGAGATGAGATCCTCTCCGGTCAACGCTTTGATTGTGGCCACGTCGAGAGAGAATCTCGCTGGCAGCTCAGAGATCGACACGAGCCTCGCTCCAGCGAGGGCGGCAAGATCGTTCCTGGGTTTGTCTGGGCTCTGCTCGGCAAGTAGGCTGAGGGGACCCTTGACAGCGTATTCCCCAAGGGCATTGAAGAGCAGGCCCATGTATGTGCTCTTTCCATTAGCTCCGCTGCCAATAAAGGTGAAGAACTTCTGGGCGTTGCCCTTGCCAACAGAAGAATATCCCGCGAGACATTGAATATAGTTGCGCACCTCTGCGTCGGGCTGTACCCGCTCGAAGAATTTGAGGAACTGTGGCGCTTCTGCATTGGGAGTAAAGTCCGTGCCAGCACACCTCGTGATGTACTGTTCTGGTAAAGCCTGAAGAAGTGTCGCCGTGCGCAGATCGACCACGCCGTTCTTTACTGCTAGCAGATAGGGATCGCGGTTCCATGTGTCGTCAGACTTGTAAAGATACGACTGGGCAACTGCCAACGCATCGTCCATTCCTCTCCTATTGGATATGCCTTTTGCAGCCCTCCGCAGTTCCTTGATGGCCGACTCAATAGGTCCACACCACGCTGATATGGCCGAAGGAAACTGGTCCTTCGTAGTCCCTCCATATGGTGCCATTACTATGCCCGACAGGGTTTTCAGGCGATCAGCGTCCGCAATGTAGCTACTTGCGATCTTCGCGACTAATGTGCGTCGCTTTTCGCAATCATCAGCAGTCCAGATTGTTTTATTCCAGTACCACCAGATGCCCTGGGAGTACGCAAGTATTTCTTTGAAGTGTTCCTTGAGTTCGAGGGCGTTGTAGTGGTCGGTGATTGCGTCATGGTTCACTTCGGCGGCACGAAACAGCGCAGGCAGGCTGCGTATCGCGTGAAAGCGATCGGCGATGAGCCAGTCGTCTAATCCTTGTTTCTTGGCCATGTGCTCGCCGCATTCGAATACAGTCGCGGGGGGGCAGTAGGAAACTGAAGCCCGAATGCCAAGCGCCCGGAGAGAGCGAGCGAGTCCCTCAAATCCCGCCTTGGCCTGAGGATTGGAGACTAGATCTGAATCGCCCAAAACAAGGACATGCTTGTAACCCTTCGCGAGGGTCACCAAGTCGGTAAGGGGCGCGGTCTCTTCGCTAACGGGTTCTCCGCGCACCTTCTCTGCGGCGCGGTCATCGGCATTGGCCCAACTCCATACGCCCTGGACGCCGACTGCCGGAAGCCCTTCCTGAACTGCTTTAGCGGCTTTCTTCTCTCCCTCCGTTATGACGAGGAGATCCGAATACGGCAAGGATTTAAAGCCGGGTGGGATGTACAACTGGGCATCATCTCCACGCCCCGATACGTAGCGCATCTTATCCTTGGGCTCGCGCAACCGCCACCGATGGTAAGTTTCTCCTGTCTGGTCGGTGATTCCGTCGTACTGTATACAGTAGCCGCCACTGGGGAGATTGGTGATTCCTGTGAGCCGACTGATTCGATCCGCATCCGCTGAATAGCATCCCATTGAGTCAATGGTTTGGTCGGAGAGCCCGCTGCGGTGGAGGTCTTCCAAGTCTTTGGGGTGGAGGTCGAGCACGTGCTCGATCGAGGAGTTCACGGCTTCACTCCATAATCGGCATTGATCGTGTACGTGTTGGGACCAATGCGGCGAATGACGCCGAGACGGGTCAGCTTGGAGACTTCGTTCTCAACCCAGCGATACTTCGATCCGGTCGTGTGCGCAATGTCTTCCACTCTTGAGCCCGCTGGTGATTGCGCGAGGAGGAGCAGGATGAGTCGATCAGTTGCGGTCAACCCCAGAGCTGGGTCCGCGAGGATGGTAGCGATGCATTCGGTCATGATGACCTCCCTGGTCGGATAAGTTTCTGGGCAGAGACCTGCGCTGGAGACCAGCACGGGTTTATGACCATACCAAGGGGTGAAAAGATCGAATGTTCTTTTGCGTTGTGGTTTTGCGTGTTGCGTGTCTGCACCCTGGAGACATCCGAGACGACGTGGTCCTGTACCTGCTGTTTGCGATCTTCCTGCGGGAAGTCTCCCGTAGAACTCGTTGAGCATGCTCATCACTCGTGGGGCCGTGGGCACGATGCGTGTCTCTTCCTTCATAGCCATCTGTCCAGTCATCAGTTAAATGACCTCCCTAATGGCTAGTACCCACCCGATCGAGATTTCACCGAATTCGATTGCAGCTACCCCGCTTCTCTGAATTTGCGGGTTGAGATTTCGACGCCCATAAATGGATACCGGTGACCACAGCTTGCACCGTCTCTCGTGGGGGAAGTGATGAGAGCCGACTGCCCGCCGTAATCGAGTTGCCGTGACGATGCGCATCAAAGTGGGAAGGGCCTGGAGGCGCGATGTGGCAATGATCTCGAAACCCATCATTGTTGTTTCTCTCGTTGCAAGAAGACCCAACGGCACTTCTCATCCCCGGAGGGAAAGGCATCCTTTTCGTGTTGAGGTCGAGATCATCAGGGGATCATCGACGGTTGGCGGTGGGGAGATACATCTTTCCGGCATGGATGTTGTGAAAATCGTCGCTCATACATCCCCCTTCAGGCTGTTCGCATTTGATGGTGGCAAGAAAGACGCCCTCAAGGGCTAGTACCCAACGGAGAAGAGATTCCCGAAATGTCGGGGGAGTCCTTTTCCCTATGCCCTGGAATGGCAAGTGTGGGTGGAAAGACCTGCAGATCAGGGGTCGGTTGCATGGATCGCCGCGCGGCAGGAGTCTTCGTCGTCTGGTAAGTGGAATTGTGCTCTGGTACTCAGCGGCGAGTGGGTGATCGCGAATGAAGCAGGGAGGCAGGGAGGGTGGGGAGGGTTTTCCAGGAGGGCTCCCAGATACCTAAGACTTCCCTATTCAAACAAGAGCAGTCTCTTTGGAAAAACCTCCCCACCCTCCCTGGTGTTTAAATCACATGACTTATACAATCTCCACCCTCCCTAACCATCCCCGATGCTCCCTGAGGCGAGGGTGATCGCTGCCGTCGCCAATGTCGATGCCGCCGCTTGAATCCAGATGCAGCCTCATCTCTTCACCAGAGATTCGATACGGAATGCGGCTTTTTCCACAGCCTCAATTCAACGAAATCTCTGCCAGTTGGGTACTAGCCTTTGAGGGCGTTTATCAAGGCGCCTCTCGAAGAATGAGGAGAGATTGGATATGAGCAATATGGGCACCACCAACCCGCAGACCGCCATGATCTTGACAGACGTGATCGATTGGCCGTCTATCGCCACGAACTCCAAGGAACTGGCCGAATGGCTGGACAACTCCGATGTCGCCGTCAATGACCCCAAAGAAGTCGAAACCATGGTCGAACTGCTCACCGAAGGGCACGACGTACTGATGGGCCTGTTCAGCAATGCTGAAGACGCCTCCGGGCCCGATGATGAGGCTTACTTGTCTAAGGAAGAAATGAATGCTTATTGGGACGCAGCCTGGTCACTTCGCGACGCCGCTGACGATCTTAAAGAACTTGCCAACTCCACCGACCCCACTGGCGATTAACCCCCTTCTGATCCTGCACGGTCACTGGTGATCCGGTGGCCGTCCAGAACTGATAAGCGGTTAGGGCGCAAAGATCGGTATGAGGCCTCCTTTCGGACGGTCCATCGCCAGCAGCCCTTCCGCCGAGCATGGTTTCGTCCCCAGATCCGCTGTGAGCGACCGGGAATGTAGGTCCCTCTGCTCAGGCCAGTCGCAGATGAACCCGCCACCGACGACCGGAAAGCCCTAGAACCCTTTTTTGACCGGCCCACAACGCGACTCTGGCCGCCCTGATGACCCAACCCATCCCAGGGACGCCAGCGCTCAACTGGGCCCTGCCTGGGCTTCCAGTTTGATGACAGGCCAAGGTACAAATGGTGAAGGCTTTGGCGGTCATGCCGGTGGTTAGCAAGTGGCCGCAGGTGTTGCTCGTCCCCAGATGGCAAAGCTGGTCAAGGATCGCAGAATGCTCGTCGCCCACGTTTTCCAGCCTGCGGTGATTGGCACTCACAGGTTTTTCCCTGGTGAACATCAGCGGTATTAGTGCCGCTCTCGCACTCGATGTCAGGGACTCGTCTCTCAGAGGTACGGAAAGGAACGACATGATTGCCGCTACCACGTGTGGATCATCTGATTCGCTGGCTGATGCCCCGACTGACTCATCAGACCTGCAACATGCCATGGACCTATACGAACGCTTCGACGAGGAGCTTAGCTCCAATCTCGAAGAAGCGCGTGAATGGATTTTCAAAAACTGCGGATCTTCTCAGCGAATGGACCCCCTGATGCATCTGCTCGGTCAGATGGACTTTGGGGATTGGCTCCAACTCCTCGGTGATCTATGGTGCAATTGCGACAATGTCGGCCTGTACAAAGATGATCTGGATAAGATCCTCAAGGAATGGCTGGATGATCCTCTCACCGTGATCCCGGAGTTGATGAGCGCGACTGAAAAGGATGCATTCAATGCGCTGCCAGACGAAATCAAGATCTATCGTGGGTGCGGCCCCAAGAACAAAGCCGGGATGTCCTGGAGCCTAAAGCGCGAGGTTGCGGTTCGGTTCCCGTTCAATATCAGGTATTGGGCTCATCAGCCTCTCTTGCTGACGGCAACAATCCGCAAGGAGCGGGCCGCCGCATTGAAGTTGGAGCGGAACGAGCACGAGATAATCGTAATCGACCTTCCGGAGAACTTCTGGACTGAGGAGCACATCTCGAAGCCCGATGCATAACGGCGGTAGCACTCGCAGCGATCCAAATCCTGGCGCTTGCTGGATTCCGGGCTCCGGGGGGATGCACGCTCGTGCGCCTGACGGGGATCGAAGGCAAGCGCGACGGCGAGGGCATCTGCCGTAGGCGGCCAGCGTGCGGGTTCCCGAGAAGACTCACGTGCATCGCTCCATGCACCGCGTCTATTTGACTGCACCTTTGCGGTGACGAGCGGGTCGAGATGTACGAGGAGCGGAGGCTAGCCAAGGAATGGAAGCAGCGGCGGAAATCGCCCTCTACACTGCTGGGAACGCGGGAACGCTCCACCCGATCGCTCTGAAAAATATTCCCTGTTGTTCTCTCCCTCTGTTAGCGTGATTGCGGTGAGGTGGTGAATCAATGGGAGAGAAGACTGAGTACGACCTGTGCGTTGAGGAACTGAGAGCGCTGACCCACAAGCAGATTGACCGGGACTTTGAATGGTATTGGGACCACCAGACATGGCCTAGAATCGTCTTCAGGCTTTGCGGTGTAATCGTGGTCGTCGGCAGTCTGCTCTTGCCGGTTATCACGAACTTTCAGGAACTCCCGCACCAACGGTGGATTCTTACAGGAGTCTCCCTTACGGTCGCGATTCTCTCTAGCATGAGCACCTTTTTCAAATGGGATTCAACATGGCAGACCCGAAGGAAAGCTGCACTGGGGCTCCAAAGTGCGCTTGCGAAATGGGAACTGGCCCTCACCATTGCAAAAGGTGCGGAAAACCCCTGCAAAGAAGCTCGTGCTGCAACTCAGATGCTCTTTGATGAAGCCTTCACGATTATCGGCGACGAAACGGGAAAGTTCTTCGCGACGGTTAGATGGCCAGCCGGTGAAGCGCCACAGGTATCAGATGCGAGCACGACAAAAAGCGATATCGGAGGACTAGGGCTGCAGTGATTTGCATAGAGAGGGCAGCTCGGAAGAGCGGCCATCAAGGCTTCTGGTTTTATCTGATCCAGTCTCTTTTGCAATGCATTTCCGCCAACGACCAATGTCGAGTCGCATATCTGACACGTAACCACGCCGTGGGGCGTCTGCCCTATAGCGGGCCTGCAATTCGATGCAGCCTTCGTTGGCGGGTCCATCGATCGCGCATGGCTGCCAGTAACTTCGCTCCGTGACACCGATCGAGCGATGCGAATTCCAATTTCCGAGTACTGCTCGGATTGTTAGCCAGCATCATAATCAGGGAGCTTGCCGCCACACCTTCAGGACGGTATTTGTACTGAGGTTCAATTCAGCCGCTATCTGGCGGATGCCCCTTCCCTGACCTCGCAATGAATTCACGGTGAGCTGCCCTGATTCGAATACCATGGAGGCACAATGGTAATTTCCCTTACGCCCCCCTCGTCTCGTTCTCGATTTCTGATTTTCGCTGTGATATCGGGTTTGTACATCGGGTGCGCTTCCATGCCTGGGGCGCTGGCACAGGGGATTCGGGTAGCGTCAGGTCCGCAGACTCATTCCGAAAAACCTGCACCACCGGGGGACCGCACCATCTCCGCGCTACTCGTGAGCGATATCCACTTCGATCCCTTTCATGACCCCGCCAGGGTGCAAGAGCTTGTTGCGGCTCCGGTAACCCAGTGGCGATCAATCCTGTCATCTCCACCTTCGTCTAATCAACAGCAGGCGTTTACTGCGCTCCAGCAGAGCTGCCATGCACGAGGCGTTGACACTCCCTTCGCGCTGCTCCACTCCAGCCTGCAGGCTATGCAGTCCAGGCAACCCAACGCACAATTCATGACCGCGAGCGGCGACCTGATCGCCCACGCCTTCTCCTGCCGGTTTGCGACTCTGGTTCCCGGTTCGACGCCGGTTGAATACCAAACCTTCGTCCTGAAGACGCTGAGCTTTGTCATGAGAGAGTTGCGTGCCACCTTCCCAGGCATGCCCGTCTACGTGGCCTTGGGAAACAACGACACAGGGTGCGACGATTACCGACTCGATGCAGGGAGCGACTTTCTGGTGGAGGCAGGCAGGATTGTTGCAGAGGGTCTGCCGCCATCCCAACGGCAACAGGTGGTCAGGGAGTTTGGGGAAGGCGGCTACTACGGCATAGCGATGGCGGAACCGATGCACGGTGCACGCCTCATTGTGATCAACGACCTGTTTCTGTCACCTCAGTACAGAACCTGCGCCGGTAAACCCGACTCCGCTGCGGCGGTCAAGGAAATGTCGTGGCTGGAGGAACAGCTCAGGCAGGCGAGGCGACTGGGCCAAAAGGCATGGGTGATGGGACACATCCCGCCAGGCATCGATCCGTATTCAACCGTCGCAAAATTCCGGAATGTCTGCGGGGGACAGGCGCCGATCGAGTTCCTATCGACGGACAAGTTGGCCGAGTTGCTGATCGAGTATGCCGACGTGGTCCGCCTGGGGATTTTCGCGCACACGCATATGGATGAGATGCGCCTCCTGGGATCGGAGGGCGGCGAACCTCAGTCCGTTGGCGAGCATTCCGTGGCGATCAAAATGGTTCCATCCATTTCGCCGGTCGATGGCAACACTCCCTCCTTCACCGTTGCCCGAGTCAATCCATCTTCCGCCGTGCTGCAGAACTACGATGTGATTGAAGCCTCCAATCAAGCCGGGATCGCCGCCACCTGGAGGATGGAGTACGACTATGCTCAGACCTACCATAAGCCGCAGTTCTCGCCTTCGACGGTGAAAGAACTGGTTCAGGGGTTCACAGCCGACCACGGCGCGAAGACTCAGGTGAGCGCGGCATACATCCGCAACTACTTCGTGGGTGACCGTTCCTTCGCGTTGAGCCCATTCTGGCCGCAGTACGCCTGCGCGTTGGAAAATCACACCGCCAAAGCATTTGCCGCATGCGTTTGCTCCACGGCCAAGTGATATCGCGATACGCTGCGCTCCTTCTGTCCCAAAGCACGCTTCTGCGTTATGATGTCAACCGTGTGCAAGCTCCATGGGCATGACCTGGGTTGGTGTTTGAGATTTGCCAGCAGGATGGTTCGGCGGCAGCAACCATCGATTTTCAGAGTGGCGGACGAACTGCAGCGGCGGCAAAAACTGAGTTATGAAGAGGTCCTTACGCTGTGCCCGGAGGTGGCCGAAGAAGGAAAGGAGTTCCTCGCCGAGCAGCGGAGAATGGCTGCATGATCAGGCCCGTGGGGTAGAGAGAGCGCGTCGACCGCGAGACCTGCGCCATCGCCGGTTTATTAATTCCCGTGCCTTGAGTGTCACGACCATGATGTCGCCCCCAGGGCGAAGGCATGCTCCTCGTCAGCTATGCACTGGAGACCTTCAGGCTACTCAGCAGTCCCGAGTACCTCTTGCGCGATTGGTCGTTTCTCACCGCAATCCCAAGCGCCTTCTTCTCCCCAACCACCACGAGCAGCCGTTTGGCGCGGGTACCCTTTGCGGAATTGCGATCGGCGCCCTATGCTGGATAGTTCCTCAAAGGTAACTCATCGTGCCAAAGGTCAGACTCTCCATGGGTTTTACGCGTGGTATACTTCTTAGGAACAATCCCTCACAACAGATCAGGGTCTGAGTACAGGGGGTAATATGCAAACCGGATGGGTTAAACCGCCGAAACCAATTATGGGTCTCGATCATGTAGGAACGCAGTCACCCTGCACTCTAATTTACTCCCAGCTTTTGCCTGGAATAACCAACGTCACGGATCGTGCCCGGTACTACTCGTTCTATCCTTGGATTGTTCGATGTCTGGACACCCGTTATAAGGAAGCAAGCATAGAGTCTTATATCGACTTCTACCGACGCGCCGACTGTCTCCTCACGTTGATTTCGGAAAGGCACGCTCGAACTTTAGAGGATGAACACCATGGCGAAGCGATGATCGGTCGACTTCGGCTTGTCCCAGCTTTAACCAAGTTGGAGGAGGGCAAAGAACTCAAGCTTTCCACCTACGCCACACGCGAAGACGGTTCGGATGAGCGCTATTTCCAGAATCGTCTTGGTGGCCTTGGTCAGTATTATGCTGGCCAACTCGCTGAACTCAGGATTCTAAACGCATCGGGAGGAGAATGGGTCACCTATACACCTGAAGCAGGGACTCCCTTGGCGAAGGCCCTCGACACTATCCCTGAAGCGAACCGCTTTTGGAATTGCGTAGATGCGGATGTGATTACCCTCGATGATCTCGATGCATTACAGGCTTTCTGTATTTGCAAGCTCAACAACCAGGAAGAAGAACGATCCCTACTGCTGGACCTTTTCTTTGCGCGAACTGAATTCTTCCGCCTCCCTTCACAATCTGGCAATTATGATCCGTCTTTCCGGCGCGACTCCCTGGCTCTTCTTCTGCACCTTGCCCACGATCTTTCGAGTGACGCTTCGGTTCGACTATCTGAAGAGACGTTCCGCGCTGTAGTCTATTCGGGCCGCCTTCCGGGAAATAACGAATGGAAATTATCGCCCGCTCTTGAGAATGTTCGCGTGCTCTGGTCTATCTATCAACGCAATGATCTGCTCTCCATTGCAATTTTGGCCGTGTTTTCCGCAGCTCTTCATGGGCTCGATGCCACCATCCAGTTCCACCGCAGGTTCGACACAGTGGAGCAGTTTGCTCACGAACTTGCTCGCGAACAAAGTGTGAGAGATTGCCTCTCAAGCCTAATGCCAGAAAGTGGGGACTCGCCACGTTGCGAGGCTCGTTTTTCCAGTTTTATTGAGCACATCGGTGCAACACATCCAGCTCTCGGAAATTGGCAAGACCCCAATCACGAAATCAGCTTGGCAAAGAATCTGATCTCGCATCCAGCTTCCCTGCACAAATATGAGGCTCCAATAGCGGAGGCGCTCAAAATGCTTGCCTTGCTTGCAGTCCGAGCACCCGAGTTCCCAGTCGGCTATGGAAGTCTCCTTGTTACCGCATCCGATTTACAGAACTACCCAATCAATCTGATTTCGTTTACGAGGCACATCGATGAGTGGAGCAATCTTTCTCTAGTGGAGGTGGTTGAGAAGCTCACCTCGTGGATTTTGAATACTCACTTGTCAGTTGCGCTTCGAAAGCTGAGACAAACTAGGCAGAGCAGCTTTCACATCGAACCTTCGGAATTCGGGTTGAAAACAGCTGGAGAGGTTCCGTCACCAGTCGCGACTTTGCCCAGAATACGGCAGGCGCTGCAGGTCCTTGCCGATGTGGGTGCATTGAAGTACATCAACCTCCAGAGCGCGAATTCGGAACGATACCTTGTCATAACTGATCTCGGAGAATCAATCCTGGAGAGTAAGCATGCCTGAAACTCCTGTTGTTGATGCCCCTGTGGCCGAATTCTCTCTTATGGAACTAATTGATAAAGGTGGATTTGAAGCCTCATTAATAACTACGTTCAATTCCCATCTGCCCTTCTACGAAGAGATCATCCTGCCCCGCCTTCAGAGACGAAACTGCCGCCGTAATTTCGTCCTGATGGATGCCGGTCAATGTGCGGGAGCCTGGCAAGCCGAGGCCAGCCGCCCTCGCTACGCGGGTGTCGAATACACGCTGGTCCCAATGCATTCAGAAGGGGCCTTCCATCCGAAGATAATTCTTCTCTTGGGACACAAAAAAGCTGCCGTGTCGGTTGGGAGCCACAACCTGACGCTCTCTGGCTTTGGGGTCAATAGGGAACTTACAAACCTGCTTGAACCCCAAGACAATGTGGAAGATGGCGCTGAGTTGCTGCATTCCGTTTGGAGTGCTACATCGGATTGGCTCCAGAGGCAGTACTCTAGTGTCCCGCCCCTCATAATCGACTCGGCGCTTGAGCTTGCGCGGCTTCTTCCAGCGGCTCCAAAGAAGCCCTCAAGTGGCTCTGTCCCAATGTTTCTGGCTCAGGCAGACCATACAAGCAGCCTCTTTGTTAAGTTGCGCAAGAACATTCCATTTCAACCCCGCCGCATTGTTGTTGTGGGTGCTTTCTTCGATCACGAACTCGCATTTCTCAAACAACTACGGGAAACTTGGCCAGAGGCCAAATTGAAGGTCGGTGTCGACCCCGATACAGTGTTCTTACCTGCGGCGCCCGAGGACCCCGATCTTTTGGTCGATGCCGCACAGGCTCTTGGGTCCTCTGTCCACCATTATTTGCATGCGAAAGCACTCTATCTCGAAGGCGAGCACGATGAGGATGCTGCCCTCTGCACTGGGAGCGCAAACCCAAGCGCCCAAGGGTGGGGCCTCAAAGACACTCCAGTTAATGCTGAAGCTGTGATACTCGTACACGGTCAGGAGGCCCGAATAGCCGCGAATGCAACAGGTATAATCCGGCTATTCGATCTCCCACGAATGGGCTCCGATCAAATCGATCTCGTGACTTCCCGGACGAAGCTTCAGCAGAATAACCCTAATGAACCGGGGGAACGCCTTCTGGTTGGAGTGGCAACAGACCACGAATCAAAGATCGACATAGACCTTAGCTTGATCAAAGCGGACCTGGTTTGTGATCGCTACAGCTCGGCTGCTTGGCACTGTGACGTGGATGGCGATGGGACGGCAGGATTGCCCGAGCCAATCTCTATCGCTCGCCAGGACGAGATTTTGACGGTTGGCTTCTCCGAGCCACCGGTCGCGATTCGCTCATTGAGGCTCTTGCTTGATGAGTTTCCCGTGGCGCGGGTCCTTGTTCACCACCCAACAAGCGTGAGCAAGCACTCGAATTCATCGGCGCAAAGACAAATCCGAGATTCACTCGCGTCTATCGATTCGGACCCAACAAGCCTTTCCCATTTGATTGAGATAGTAAGCAAAGTCATATTTTCAGGAGACGCAGAAGATCAGCTCTACGAGAATGAAAACCGAGTGCGTTCAGCATCGTCGAAAACAACCAAACTGAACAGCGAGGATGCGAAACCGCGCCCAGACTCGTTGGAAGTGGACGCTCCTTCCAGCTCTCGAAAGAAGAAGTCCCAGCACATGCTGTCTCAAGGCGACCTCGCCGATCTCATTGATGCACTCATCCACAAACTATACGTACCTCCAATGGTGACGATTGAGCAGAAAGCCGATGGGACAGGCGGCCCCGAAGATGGGAATGGTGGAAACAACCCTCCCTTAGTTCTCGTTGGAGATGTGGAACACAAACTCTCTGACGAGGACATTTCTAAAGTCGTGTTGGGCAAAGTAACGACGCTCGCCAATCGCATCACTAAGCGAGAAAAGGGTGTCGCTCTAGATGTGGCTCAGACGAAGAGTCAGGTCAATGCTGTCCGAGTCTCTGCGGCGGTGAAGGCCTTGGTCATGCAACTGACAGCAGTTGTGGCGCTTCTCCGAGAATTGCGACGCGTTGAGAACAACGCTCGCTGGTCCTCCAAAGGACTCAAGCTTGTCGGAATGTCATCGCTGAAGATGATCTTCGAAGAATCGATGCGCTATTTGTTTGACAAAGAACATGACCTGATTGTTCGTGCGCAGTCTGGGAACGAGCGGTACATCGAGGTGGAGGAACTTTATTTATTGCTCACTTGGCTCGCGTGGACTCTGGGGTACGACTTCAAGGCTCCTCTTGAGCCGCGCTGGAAGCTCGGCCCAGAACAACATGGCTTTCGAGTTCGCGGTAACGGCTATTTGACAAGATTGATGCCACTTCTCGCGGAAGCAGAGACGGCAAATCAGCTCTGGACAGGAATGGAGAACACACTACCTCGGTCTGCAATCGCCAAATCCGAAGCCCAGATGTGGCTGAGTCGCAATATACAGCATGGTGAGCGAGTCCTGGACGTTCTCACTTCGCCAATAGCTTACTCGATGGATTCGAAGCGAGACCTTGTCGAGGGTGATCTTGCTTGGATGCCCGGGCTCGACGATCGATTGGTTGTAGTAACCGACATCGGCTTAGCGTCGCTCAAGCTTTGGGATTTCGATCAGGAGCGAGGATACAAGCAGTCCTTCGTGAGAACATTCATCCCGTAAAACGATCATGGGTTCAGATGAGGGATAATGGACCTTCGCCGATTCCAAGAGGATCAAAACAGCCGTCTGGTTGGGGCAGGGTGCAGCGACTTTTCGAGGACAAGGCAAATGGGATATCAACTGTGGACGTCAACAGCAACGGGTTACCGAAGGAGGGGCACGCGTCTTTCTGAACTGTTATCTGTGCTCGGCGGAGGGGTCGTAACGCGCGCAATCATGGAACCCCTGCAATCGGCCCCGGCCAACAAACCTGTCGAGGAAGTTAAGACTCTGCTCGCTTCCAGAGGTTTCGATGCCGTCGGAGTAAAGGGGTCTCCAGATGACCCGGTCAAGGGATTTGTGCTTGCAAAGGAATTAGACGCTGGAACTGTAGGTGATCACCTAATCCTCTTCGCCGATCATGACCTGGTGCCCGATGCAATTCACATTCCGGATTTATTCACTCGTCTCAAGCAGCGCGAACGTGTTTTCGTTTCTACCATCAATGGCGTTTCTGGCATAATCACTCGCGCTGACCTTAACAAGCCCCCGGTTCGTCTGTATCTCTTTGGTCTAATTTCGCTTCTAGAAATGCATATGCAGTTCTGGGTGGCTACTGAATACCCCGACGACACTTGGCAGGGAGTACTACCGGAAAAGCGCCTCGAAAAGGCGCGAGAAGTTTTCGCGGATCGCGTGATTGCGGACGAGGGCGTAACCCTACTCGATTGCATTCAGTTTTGTGACAAGAAGAACCTATTCGCCAGGCGCCACGAACTGCTCTTGCGCCTTCAACTGCCTTCGAAGAACGAAACCGGGCTCCTACTGAAGCACGCCGAAGACTTGAGAAACAATCTTGCTCACAGCCAACTCGATCTTGTGATAGGGACGACATGGGAAGAATTGCTGAAACTGGTCGATCGGATTCAGGCTTTCGTCTACCGCTCGGATGAAGTTGTCGAAGAACTGGCTCGATTCCAGAGCGGAGATGTTTCCCAGGATGGTCTTTGGACTTCTCAACTAGATCACCTCGACCGAGTTGCGGAAAGTGGGGAGATGGCGGACCAGGAGGCTGAATTGCCGTCATCGGTGCCCGCTTGACAGCTCAGGAGCCTGACGCGCGATCAGTCTCGATGGAAAGTGAGGTGCGGCAGTTGCCAAGGAAGTCACTATATGCTCCTGGCTGCCGTCTAGCACGTCCGGGATAACCGCCGCCGCGACAACGGTGCCTGGGTCGGTTCCATAAGCTGGTCCAGCTGCATGCCGCTGATAGACGGCCTGCTTCCTCCGCGTGAAGCTCGCCGCATGATTCGTCTCCACCTGTTGAACCCGGACGAAATGCGCTCCCCTTACGGCCTTCGCAGCCTCTCCAAGAGCGATCCCGCCTACAACAACGACGCGATCATCGACCCGTACTCGAACTGGCGCGGCCCGATCTGGATCAACGCTAACTTCCTCGACTGGATCGCCCTCCGCCGCTACGGGTTTCACACCGAAGCCCACTGGCTTGCCATCACGCTCGCCAGCTCGCTCCGCCGCGACATTGCTCGTTGGCAATCCGTTCCCGGCGCTTTGGGCCGATGCCGTCCACGGACTCCAAGTCGGCAGGGTTGTCGCTGATCACATCTAATACTTCCGAGCCGAAGTGTGCGACCAGCTTCTTCGCCAGGACGGGACCGACACCCTTCACGAAGCCGCCGCCCAGGTACCGTTCAACACCCTCGCTGGTGGTCGGCGGAGTAGCCTTCAGGGCCTGGGTATTGAACTGGAGACCGTGCTCCTTGTCCCGTACCCACCATCCTTTAGCGGTCAGCCACTCCCCGGCGCTGACAGATGGCAAGGAGCCGAGGACCGTCACCAGATCGCGCTGTCCCCGAACCTTGACGCGGAGCACGGCGAAGCCGCTCTCCGGACTGAAGAAGGTGACCCGCTCCACGAGTCCGGCGATCTCTTCTGAGGGGGTGCGGGGCTCTGGGGAGGAAGCGCTCATCCTGATCGAAGTCTAGTCTGTTGGACTTGGCCGCCGCCGGGACAGTTGTCGGGGCGCTGCGGTCAGGCAACAGCGGGTCGGTGGTGTCGAAAAGCGCCCAAGTATGGGGAGAACTGTAGATACACCATCCGGGTACCCGGTGCCCGGCTTGGGGAGCTGGCTGTCGTACTTCAGGTTGAAGCGGTAAAGGCAAATGAGGCCTGCGGAAGCCCCGCCGGGCGGCGGCGTTAAGATTGGAGGCAGTGAAAAATCCATCGTTTCGTATTGGACTGTAAGCTCATGAGTCTTTCTTCCTTTATATGGTCCGTGGCCGATCTGCTGCGCGGCGACTTCAAACAGTCTGAATACGGCAAGGTCATCCTGCCCTTCACGGTGCTGCGGCGCATGGATTGCGTGCTGGCGGAGACCAAGAACGCCGTCCTGGCTGAGTTGGACGCCCGGCGCAAGTCCGGAGTCAACCCGGAGTCCTTCCTGAAGCGCAAGGCCAGGCAGAGCTTCTACAACACCTCGCCCATGGACTTGCAGACGCTCATGGGGGACCAGGACCACATCAAGGAGAACCTCTACAGCTACACCCAGGCGTTCTCCGCCTCCGTCCGCGACATCTTCGAGCGGTTCGACTTCTTCGCCCAGATCGACCGGCTGGACAAATGCGGCCTGCTCTACCAGGTAGCGGAGAAGTTCTCCGGAATCGACCTGCACCCTGAGACGGTCTCGAACACGGAGATGGGCACGGTCTTCGAGGAGCTGATTCGCAAGTTCTCTGAAATCTCCAACGAGACCGCAGGAGAGCACTTCACGCCCCGCGAAGTCATCCGCCTCATGGTCAACCTGATCTTTGTCGAGGATGACGACGTGCTGGCCACGCCCGGCGTAGTGCGCACCATTTATGACCCGACAGCGGGTACGGGCGGAATGCTCTCGGTGGCGGGCGAGTACCTGGCCGAGCACAACCCCCAGGCCCGGCTCACCATGTACGGGCAGGAGCTGAACGATGAGTCCTACGCCATCTGCAAAGCCGACATGCTCATCAAGGGCCAGGATGTGGCCAACATCATCGCCGGAAACACCCTCTCCGACGACGGCCTTCCCCATGCGAAGTTCGACTACATGCTCTCCAATCCGCCGTTTGGCGTGGAGTGGAAGAAGGTGGAGAAGGCCGTCCGGCAGGAAGCTGAGACCCAAGGGTACAACGGGCGCTTCGGCCCCGGCTTGCCCAGGGTCAGCGATGGCTCATTGCTCTTCCTGCTGCATCTGATCAGCAAAATGCGCCCGGCCAAGGATGGCGGCAGCCGCTTCGGCATCGTGCTGAATGGCTCGCCCCTGTTCACCGGCGGAGCGGGCAGCGGGGAAAGCGAAATCCGCCGCTACGTGCTGGAGAACGACCTGGTGGAGGCCATCATCGGCCTGCCCACGGACATGTTCTACAACACCGGCATCTCCACCTACGTGTGGATTCTGTCGAACCGCAAGCCAGCAGCGCGCAAGGGCAAGGTGCAACTGATCGACGCAAGTTCGTTCTGGCAGAAGATGCGCAAGAGCCTGGGCAGCAAGCGCAAGGAGCTGAGCGACGAGCACATCGCGGAGATCACCCGCCTCTTCGGCAACTTCAAGGCCGCCAGCAAGGACGGCGCTCCCATCAGCCGCATCTTCAAGAACGAGGAGTTCGGTTACCGCACCATCACCGTGGAGCGGCCCCTTGTGGATGAGCAGGGCAATGTGGTCTGGATCGCCAAGGGCAAGAACAAGGGCGACCCGCAGCCGGACGCGAGCCTGCGCGACACGGAAAACGTGCCTCTCAAGGAAGATGTGGAGGCGTACTTCACCCGGGAGGTGCTGCCCCACGTCCCCGACGCCTGGATCGACCATGAGAAGACCAAGGTGGGCTACGAGATTCCCTTTAACCGGCACTTCTACGTCTTCAAGCCGCCGCGCTCGCTGGAAGAGATCGATGCCGAGCTGAAGACCGTCACTGACCGGATTCTCTCCATGATCGGAGGGATGTCGGCATGACCCATAAATATTTCATGATGCAGATGATGCGCGATTTTACTTGCAATTGCACGTCATACCTTTGTATGCTTACTTTCAACAATACCCCCCAAGGCTATGCGCGTAAGCGTACCCTCAAACCGGGGGGTTCCTCTTTTTGCGCGGAGGGTGTTCGGTGACCATCCCCTTCGCCAAGCCAGCCACCACCTACGCTCAACAGGTTGCGCTCCTCCAGAGTCGGGGTATGACTTTTGCCGACCCGAAAGCTGCGGAGTTCTGGCTGGAGCAAATCAACTACTACCGGCTCACGGCTTATTGGTTACCGTTTGAGGCGAACCACCCGACTCACCAGTTCCAACCAGGAACCACCTTTGAGCAGGCACTTGCGACCTACATGGCTGATCGGGAATTGCGCCTGCTTATTCTCGACGCGATTGAGCGTATCGAGGTTTCGATCCGGGCTCATTGGGCCTACCAGATGTCGCATCGTCACGGTCCCCATTCTCATATGGACATGAGCCTTGTGCAAGATCCAAAGATTTGCCTGAACAACTTCTCACGCCTGACCTCTGAGATTGCACGCTCTAAAGAGAAGTTCATTACACACATGGAGAACACTTACCAGGAAATCGTACCTCCGGTTTGGGCGGCCTGTGAGGTCATGTCCCTTGGGTTGCTGTCCAATTGGTTTGGCAACTTGAAGCCGATCGCCACCAGGACGGCAATAGCAGCAGCTTTCCAGGTCGATCATGAGACGCTTGCCTCATGGCTACAGCATTTAAGCGTAGTGCGCAATCTGTGTGCCCATCACAGCCGGTTGTGGAACAGGGGCATGACGATTACCCCGCGAGTCCCCATGAGCAAGCCTGCAAGGTTGCGCGGGGAGTTCGTGACGGGCACCCAGGACGCGCGAAAGCTCTACAATACGACGCTGCTGACGCTGCACCTGATGGATGTGGTGGCGCCGCGAAGCGGTTGGCGCGTCAAACTGCGCGGCTTGCTTACCCGTGGTGACCTGAACCCCGCGAAAATGGGCTTTCCCGCTAACTGGCTGACCCGCCCGATTTGGCAATAAGGATAGAGACGATGAGCTTACCGCGTTATGAGAAGTACAAAGACAGCGGCGTGGAATGGCTGGGCGAGGTGCCGGAGCATTGGGACTTGGGGAAGCTGAAGCGACTCGCATCAATCTGTTATGGAATCGGTGAGCCCCCGGCGTACCGAGGAGATGGAATCCCCCTTATCCGTGCCACTGATATTAGAGCTGGAAAGATCACGCCGGATGGCATCGTTTTCGTCGACCCGAAGGACATCCCTGAAAAGCGGATCGTGTGGCTCCGAGAAGGCGACATCATTGTTGTCAGAAGCGGCGCATACACAGGAGACTCAGCCATCATCCCGAAGGAGCTGATCCCGAGCATTGCAGGCTTTGACATGGTTCTACGCCCGGAGAAATGCTTTCCCAGATTCCTTCAATTCGTGCTGTTGAGTAGCTACATGAAGGAAGCTCAAATCGACTTGGAGCGAACCAGGGCGGCGCAACCTCACCTCAACGCTGAGGAGCTTGGCAGTTGTCTGATGTTGATACCACCGATGGATCAGCAGGCCGTAATATCCGGATTCCTTGACCGGGAGACCGTAAAGATCGGTGCACTGGTGGAGGAGCAGCGGCGGCTGATTGAATTGCTGCAAGAGAAGCGGCAGGCCGTCATCTCCCACGCCGTCACCAAAGGGCTGAACCCCGATGCCCCCATGAAGAATTCCGGCATTGAATGGCTCGGCGAAGTGCCGGAACATTGGAATGTTTGCGCATTGAACTACCGGTATGAAGTTGCTCTCGGAAAGATGCTGGACGAAAAGCGCATCACAGGCGAACATTTGGCTCCGTACCTTCGCAACATTGATGTTCAATGGGGCAAGGTAAACACAGAAGACTTACCGGAGATGGACTTCAAGGGCGATGACCTCAGCCGATACTCACTGAGCCCTGGAGATCTCCTCGTCTGCGAGGGCGGTGAAGTTGGGAGAGCAGCAGTTTGGCAGGGAGAACTCACTGAGTGTTTCTATCAAAAAGCACTTCACCGATTGCGTGTCCGTTCGGAGACAGACTCCGCACGCTTCTTGTTCTACGTACTTCACATTTGTGCGAAGTTTGGGGTATTCGCCGGGTCCGAGGGAAGGGCAACTTTCGCTCATCTTACAGCGGAGACCTTTAGACGCTATAGGTTTCCATTCCCACCGCGCAGCGAGCAAGCCGCGATTACAGAATTTCTTGACGGTGAGGCGCTGAGGTTTGATGAACTCATCGCCGAAGCCACCCACGCCATCGACCTGCTCCAGGAGCGCCGCACCGCCCTCATCTCCGCCGCCGTCACGGGTAAGATTGACGTGCGCGGGCTGTCGGGAACGGAGGCTGCATGAAGTTCGAGAGCTTTAAGGCGGGGCGCTGGCAGCAGCGTTACCAGTACAAGAGCTTTGAGCCGGTGCCGGTGAACGTGGAATGGACCTGGGAAGACCCCACGATCAACACGCTGCTGGAGTCCGCCAACCGGGCGCTGGGTGAGTTGAACGCCTTCTCGCTGATCGTTCCCGATATCGATCTGTTCATCCAGATGCATGTGGTGAAGGAGGCGCAGACCTCCAGCCGCATTGAAGGAACGCAGACCGGCATCGACGAAGCGCTGATGTCCGAGGAGCAGATCAAGCCCGAGAAGCGCGACGACTGGCGCGAGGTGCGCAACTACATCGACGCGGTGAACACGGCCATTGCCGAACTGCCCAACCTGCCGCTCACCAACCGCCTGCTGAAGCAGACCCATTCAATTCTGCTCCAGGGCGTGCGCGGCGAGCACAAGCAGCCGGGCGAATTCCGCACCAGCCAGAACTGGATCGGGGGGTCGAGTCTGACCGACGCGGTCTTTATTCCTCCCCACCCGGAGGGTGTGCCGGAGTTGATGAGCGATCTGGAGAGGTTCTGGCACAATGACCAGATTGCCGTTCCCCACCTGGTCCGGCTGGCCATCAGCCACTACCAGTTCGAGACCGTTCACCCGTTCCTGGACGGCAATGGGCGCATCGGGCGCCTGCTGGTGCCGCTCTACCTGGTAAGCAACGGCCTGCTGGCCAAGCCCTCCCTCTACCTGTCGGACTTCTTTGAGCGCAACCGGGCCAGCTACTACGACGCGCTGATGCGGGTGCGGGCGTCGAACGATCTGATCCACTGGGTCCGGTTCTTTTTGCGTGGCGTGGCCGAGACGGCCGCCAAGGGGCGCGACACCTTCCAGAAGATTCTGGCGCTTCGGACCGAGGTGGAACAGGCCATTCTGGTGCTGGGCAAACGAACGCCCAACGCTCGCAGGCTGCTTAACCTGTTGTATAGCAAGCCTTTAGTGTCGGCGGCAGAGGTGGAGAGCGGATTGAGTGTGAAGCATCCCACGGCCTACGCCCTGCTTGAGGACTTTATTCGTCTGGGGATTTTGCGCGAGTCTACAGGACAACAAAGAGGGCGAATGTATGAGTTTGATCGTTACATAAGGCTCTTTCTTATGTAAGGGAAACACGTTTCCGTTACATAATAGGCTCGCTAATGAAATGGAAACGGATTTCCCTTATCTTAGCCGCCGGTTAAGGCAAGGATGATGAAAGGGAGCATGAACCTCCACAAAGAGATCCGCTTCGAGGAAGAAGTCTGCGAGCATCTGGCCGCCCATGGCTGGCTCTACGCCGAGGGCGATGCCGCCAACTATGACCGCGCTCAGGCTCTCTACCCGGCGGATGTGCTGGCATGGGCGCAGCAGACTCAGCCCAAGGCATGGGAGGCGCTGACCAAGAATCATGGTGCGCAAGCGGGCGAGGTGCTGCTGGCGCGGCTGCGGGAACAGTTGAACACCCGTGGCACGCTGGACGTGCTGCGCCATGGCGTGGAGATGATTGGTCTGCGCAACAAGCTACCGCTGGCGCAGTTCAAACCGGCGCTGGCGATGAACCCCGAGATTCTGGCCCGCTACGCCGCCAACCGGCTGCGGGTTGTCCGGCAGGTTCGCTACTCCCTGCACAACGAGAACTGCCTGGACCTGGCGCTCTTCCTGAACGGCCTGCCGGTGGCCACGGTCGAGCTGAAAACCGACTTTACCCAGAGTGTGGAGGATGCCGTAGACCAGTACCGCTTTGACCGGCATCCCAAGCCCAAGGGCCAGGCCGCCGAGCCGCTGCTGGCCTTCCCCTCGGGGGCATTGGTCCACTTTGCGGTGAGCAACAGCGAAGTTCGCATGGCTACCAAGCTGGCCGGACCGGCGACGCGCTTTCTGCCATTCAACAAGGGCGATGACGGCGCAGCGGGCAATCCGCCGAACCCCGAGGGCGGGCACTGCACCGCCTACCTGTGGGAAGAGGTGTGGGAGCGGGAGAGCTGGCTGGAGATTCTGGGCCGCTACCTGGTGACGGAGAAGGACTCGAAGAAGCAGCTCAAGAGCGTGATCTTCCCGCGCTATCACCAGTTGGACGCCACGCGGAAGCTGCTGGCCGAAGTGTTTCAGGTGGGAGCGGGCGGCAAGTATCTGATCCAGCATTCGGCGGGCTCCGGCAAGACCAACTCGATTGCCTGGTCGGCACACTTCCTGGCCGACCTGCACGACGCGCAACAGAAGAAGGTCTTCGACACGGTGCTGGTGGTCAGCGACCGCAACGTGATCGACCAGCAGTTGCAGCAGGCCATCTTCGACTTTGAGCGCACGGCGGGCGTGGTGGCGACCATCACCGGGGAAAGCGCCAGCAAGAGCGGGGAACTGGCCAAGGCGTTGAGCGGCGCCAAGAAGATTGTGGTGTGCACGATCCAGACCTTCCCCTTTGCCTTGGACAAGGTGCAGGAACTGGCGGCCACCGAGGGTAAGCGCTTTGCCGTGATTGTGGATGAGGCGCACAGCTCGCAGACCGGCGAGGCGGCTTCCAAGCTGAAAGCCGTGCTGACTGCCGAGGAGTTGAAGGAAGTGGCCGATGGCGGCGAGGTGAGCACGGAAGACGTGCTGGCGGCGCAGATGGCTGCACGCACCAACCACACCGGCATCACTTATGTAGCGTTTACAGCGACCCCCAAGGCAAAGACGCTGGAGCTGTTTGGTCGCAGGCCCAACCCCGAACTTCCCGCTGGCCCCGGCAATTTGCCCGAACCGTTCCATGTGTATTCCATGCGCCAGGCGATTGAAGAGGGTTTCATCCTGGACGTGCTGCAGAACTACACGACCTACAAGCTGGCCTTCAAGCTGGCTCATGACGGCAAGGAGCTGGACGAGCACGAGGTGGAGCGTAGCGCCGCCCTGAAAGGCATCATGCGCTGGGTGCGCCTGCATCCCTACAACATTGCGCAGAAGGTGCAGGTGGTGGTGGAGCACTTTCGCGACACCGTGCAGCCGTTGCTGAACGGCCATGCCAAGGCGATGGTGGTGGTTGGCAGCCGGTTGGAGGCGGTGCGCTGGCAGTTGGCCATCGACAAATACATCAAGGCCAGCGGCTACAAGATTGCGACGCTGGTGGCCTTCTCCGGCGAAGTGCATGATCCCGAGTCGGGCGCCGAGGACTTCACAGAAACAAGCAAGACACTGAACCCCAACCTGCGCGGGCGCGACATAAGCAAAGCCTTCGATGCGCGGGATGCAGCCGGTACGGAGGAGTACCAGATCCTGCTGGTGGCGAACAAATTCCAGACCGGCTTCGATCAGAAACTGCTATCCGCCATGTATGTGGACAAGCGGCTGGCGGGCATTCAGGCGGTACAGACCCTTTCCCGTCTGAATCGCTCGTACTCGGGTCCGTTTGGCGAGAAGAAGACAACCTACGTGCTGGACTTCCGGAACGATCCGGAAGAGGTGCTGCTGGCGTTCAGGGCCTATTACAAGACGGCGGAACTGGCGAACGTCACCGACCCCAACCTGGTATTCGATCTGCGGATGAAGCTGGATGCCGCGGGGCACTACGACGACTTCGAAGTGGCTCGCGTGGTGGAAGTGGAGCTGGACCCTAAGGCCAAGCAGGGCGACCTGGTGGCGGCGCTGGAGCCCGTCGTGAAACGGTTGTTGACCCAGTACAAGCTGGCCCAGGAGCAATTCCGTGCGGCCCAGGCCAAGAAGGACAGCCAGGAAGCCAAGGACGAGATGGACAGCCTGATCCTATTCAAACGGGACATGGGCACTTTCCAGCGCGTGTACACCTTCCTATCGCAGATATTCGACTACCAGAACACGGCCATTGAAGGGCGGTACATCTTTTACCGGCGCCTGCTCCCGTTGCTGGACTTTGGCCGCGAGCGGGAGGAGATTGACCTGTCGAAGGTGAAACTGACGCACCACCACCTGGGGAACAAGGGCAGGCAGGCAATGCTGCTGGGCGAAGGCGAGAAGCCCAAGTTGCCGCCCATCACCGACATCGGCTCCGGCTCGGTGCAGGAGAAAGAGAAGGCCCTGCTGGCGGAGATCATCGCCAAAGTCAACGACCTGTTCGAGGGCGAGCTGACGGAAGACGACAAGCTGGTGTATGTGAACAACGTCATCAAGGGAAAGCTGCTGGAGTCGGATGTCCTGGTGCAGCAGGCATCCAACAATACCAAGGAGCAGTTCTCGAACTCGCCCGATCTAGCCAACGGCATCTTGAACGCCATCATGGACGCCTTGGCCGCGCATTCCACCATGAGCAAGCAGGCGTTGGAGTCGGAGAAGGTGCGCAGCGGATTGAAGGACGTGCTGCTGGGACCGGCGATGCTGTACGAGGCGCTGCGGGCCAGGGGAGAGGCTCCACAGGTTGGGGACTACAAGTAGGGCACGTGAGGCCGTGCCCTATTGCTGAATGCTCGAATTCAGTGGGCAGTGCTTCAAGAAGAGGTGAGAGTTTACCAACACTTGAAAAATGGGAACAGGCCCTCGCTACGCCGAGGCTAGTTAAGGTTGAATCTTCCCCGCGTCTCCTGCAACAGATGCAGGAACGACACAGGATCAGAGACGAACAATCCGACCGAGCGGGCAAACCAAAGACACCTCGCAAGGATACCCATAGGCTCGATTCTATTGCAGGGGTCCTATTCTCGACTTCCGATTGACTTCGCACGGACACTACTGTTTGGAAATGCCTGGTCTGCTTGCAAACGATTGCGAACATGAGAGAACGCTGGGGCGAATGCTCTAAGCGAATTTTTGCTGTGACTATTGCAAGTTTGAGTCATATTATTGGAGCACAGGAAAAATGGGACATAACAAATGGATCTGAAAGAATCCCCGTCTGCGCTTACTGCCGGTGAAGATACTGCTGTCCGCGACAAGGCAGTTCGCCTATTCACGTATCTAAAAGAACTTACGGAACTTCGAAGCGAGGTCAAACGAAACTGCGAAGAGTATGAGCAAGTCGTTTGGTGGGCTGAAATTCCACGCGAGAACGAGTGCTACTGTGCCTTTTGGGACCTTGGACGAGAAGGCGCTTACGAGGATTGGGTTCGTATCCAACGTCCTCGACGCAGGAGACCGCCTATTCCGCCATCTAGCCTCGCGCCATGGCTTAGCGAACGCGAAATTGCCGACTCTTCGCTTGAGACGCCAGCACTTCGAGAGAGCATAGTTGAAGAGCTCATTCAGGCCGGAGCAGAATCTTCAAACGGACAAGAGAATATTGTCAGAAGGCTAGAGGAATATCCCGCAATCACCCGCCAGTGGGAATTGTATGTTGAGAATCACTGGTGGCCGTGGGCGCTCGAAGACCGACGATTGCAGACGATTCAGTCAATCTACAACGATCTCTTTGCAGCATACCAAACCCAAGAGCGGTTAGGCGAAGCATTCGAGACCGTCGTCGGAGTCGGGCTCTTGACTTGGAAACCGCCTCATGGACCCGAAGTTCGAAGGCACGTTGTTGCGGGCCAAGTGACGATAGAATTCGATTCCAAAACCGGATCGATCACTGTGGCGCCCGCAGCAGAGGGAATTCGACTCACGCTGGAACAGGAAATGCTGGAGCCTCAGGATAGGCCGCTCCCAGAAATTCAAAACCACCTCCAGCAAAGGCTCACTGAGATTGGAGATGATGTCTGGACAGGGCCGGAGCTCACAAATATCCTCCGGGAGTATTTCCAGCAGCTTTCCCCGTCCAATTCGCTTGAGATTTCGATTGAGCCCGCAGACGGTAGGGTCGACCATAGCGAGCCTCAGATGACTCTGTCTCCCGCGCTTCTGGTCCGCAAACGTACTGAAAAAAGCATGGTCAGAATCTTCCAGGAGATTGCAAGACAACTTCAAGAAGGAACTGCGATCCCGTTGGGAGTCGAAAAGCTAGTTGCAATCCGGGATGATCAAGCGACATCCCCCGATGGGGAAGCGGGAAACGGGGTAGCCGAACCCGAAGAACTGTATTTCCCGTTGCTCGCAAATGAAACCCAGCGTGAGATTGCGAAGCTATTAAATTCACGGCAAGGTGTCCTAGTTCAGGGACCGCCAGGAACTGGCAAGTCGCATACGATTGCCAATTTGATCTGTCACCTACTTGCGACAGGGCAGCGATTGCTCGTGACGAGCCACACCGCTCGCGCCCTGCGAGTACTCAAGGGTTATTTCCCCACCGAAATTTCTCCGCTATGCGTCTCGCTCTTAGGCGACGACGCCATCGCGCTTCGTGAATTGGAGGAATCGGTCCAGGGCATCTTAAGCAGACTGAATACATGGAATCCCAGGACGACTGAGATTAAAGTTCGGGAGCTCGAATCAAGTCTCGATGACGCACGGCGTGAGCTTGCCACTGCATACGCAGTGTTGAAGCAGGTTCGTCAAGGTGAGACAGGACAAGTTGACTTGGGTTTCGGCGATTATCGCGGTACTCCGCAGACTTTGGCTGGGAAGTTGGCTGACGAGGCCCACCGCTCCGAATGGCTTGACATTGGCATCCCTCTCTCCCTGCAAGCGCCCCTGACAAATCGGGAGATGCGTGAACTGTTGACGTTAATCCGTGACTTCCGGAAAGAAGACGACGAAGCGGTCAAGAAGCATCTGCCTGATCTTGCTTCCTTTCCTGAACCCAGAGTTCTCGATGAACTTGTCCTGAAAGAAAAAGAACTAACTGCAAAAGTGGCAGCACCAAGCCCAAGTGGCCGGGAAGTGATCCAGTCATTAGCCCATGCGAGTCGAGAGTCACGAATTGCACTCGGGGTGGCTCTTCGCGATTTCGAGGTTTCCGTACACTCGTTGTCGGAAAGCGGTGACGCGTGGACAAACGGTGCTGCACGCGAGGTACTCCTTGGGAAGCATCTCGCATGGCAAGAACTGAAGGCGCTTACAACACGAACGATAGAAGGTATTGCGGAGGAACTAGGTCGTGTCGCGCGGTTTAAGATTTCAGGACTTGAGACCCTGGATCGATCGGTAGTGCGTGCAGATGCCGAGGAATTGCGCTCTCACCTGGCAGCCGGAAGGGGCATTGGTTTCGTTGCCCGTAATAGCCCGTTTCTTGCCAAGCACGTAAAGTCCGCCCTCTATTTGGCCACTGAAGTCCGTGTAAATGGCAGGCTTTGCGACTCTCCCAATGTAATTGACGAGTTGCTGAGTTATTTGCGAGTTGTTGACACGTTCGAATATTTAAAGCAGTGCTGGTCTGAATGTGTTGCAGAACCGTCTTTGCCCATGCCGCTTGCGATGGCAGAGTACAAGCGCCGGGCGGACCAACTCCAGAGGGTGCTAGATTTGCGGGGAAAACTGGAAGCCGCGAAATTGGCTTGGAGACATGTCAGCCAGTCCTTGCCTATTGATTGGCAAGATGGGCAGGCGATTGCGTCCCTCATTGGTGCAGTTGAGCTGGCCCACTCTGAAGCCGAACTTTGCGAGCTGCGCCAAACGATCGCCGATCATGCGGGCCAACTCAAAAAACTACAAAGCGGCATCAATACCCATCCGGTCGTCCATGAGCTAGTCAGCGGGATTGAATTGCGTGACTTGGATCAATACTCGCGGGCACACCAGCATGCAGCGCACCTTCACGAACTTCGTGCGCGTCATCAACGACGCCAAGTGCTTGAGGCGCAGCTAGCCACCCCAGTTCTTTCGAAGCAAATTTGGGAGACGGCTCATGACTCGAAGTGGGACTTGCGGATGGAGCAATTTGAGGAAGCCTGGAATTGGGCTCGTGCAAACGACTGGTTGAAAGTGTTCACTGATCCCGCTCGTCAGAATGCAAATCTTCAGCAGATTGATCTTTCGCAGAAGCAGATTCGACAAGATCTCGGGGCGTTAGCTTCCTACAAAGCTTGGGAGTTCGTCCTTTCACGTCTGAACCACGAGCAAAGAGAACATCTCATTGCCTGGAGACTCGCAATCAAAAAGATTGGAAAGGGAACGGGTAAGTACGCGACGCAGTATAGGAAGGAGGCTCGGTATCATCTGGATCATTGTCGAGGCGCTATACCAGCGTGGGTCATGCCAATCTATAGGGTAGCCGAATCGACCAAGCCTGCACCGAATCTGTTCGACGTTGCAATTATTGACGAAGCGAGCCAGTCAGGGCCCGAAGCGCTCTTTCTGCACTATATTGCCAAAAAGGTAGTTGTAGTTGGAGATGATCAGCAGATTAGCCCAGATTCCGTGGGCCTAGATCGCGGAAGCGTTGACAGCCTCCGTCAGAGATATATCAGGGACATTCCGATGTGGGACGCACTTGGGGTGGACAATAGCTTTTTCGACCAAGCACAGATACGATTCTCAGGTCGAGTTCGCCTGAGAGAGCATTTTAGGTGTATGCCGGAGATCATTCAGTTTTCGAACCGGCTATGTTACGAGGCTGAGCCGCTCATCCCGCTAAGGCAATATGGTGCAGGACGTCTGGAGCCAGTTGTTGCTCGTTACATTCAAGACGGATATGTAAAAGGGAATGGCGACCGAATTGTTAACCCACCAGAAGCAGAAGCCATCGTGAAACAAATCGAAAGATGTTTTGACGACCCGGCGTATGATGGGAAGCGCTTCGGGGTGATTTGTCTCCAGGGAAACGCACAATGGAATTTGATCCGAGATATGCTCCTGGATCGTATTGGCGCACAGAAACTGCAGCAGCGCGGGATGGCGGGCGGCAACGCTTACGCCTTCCAAGGTGACGAACGTCATGTTATGTTTCTTTCGATGGTTGCAGCGCCCACCGATGGTCGTCATATCGGAGTATTGTCTAAGGAATCGGACAAGCGAAGATTCAACGTTGCGGCAAGCAGAGCCCGAGATCAGATGTGGCTCTTCCACAGTGTAACCCTTGAAGAGCTAAGCACTCACTGCCTTCGGCGCAAGTTGTTGGAGCATTGTCTGAACCCAACTGTGCAGCAGGAGAAAATCGAGGGAATTGAGATTGCACAGCTCCGTCGACAAGCATACGAGGCCGATCGGTCAAGTACTCGTCAACCAGCGCCATTTGGCAGTTGGTTCGAAGTGGACGTTTTCCTGCGGATTGCGGATCGAGGATTCCGTGTCATTCCGCAGTTTCCACTCGCCGGAAAATACATCGACTTGCTTGTAGAGGGTATGCAAGGGAGACTGGCAGTCGAATGTGATGGCGATCAGTGGCACGGAATCGCGGAGTGGGACAACGATGTCGACCGCCAGAGAATGCTAATGAGATGTGGCTTGGAGTTCTGGCGTGTGAGAGGAAGTGCGTTCTACAGAGATCAGAGCGCCGCATTGGCTCCGCTTTGGAACATTTTGCAGGAACGCGGGATTAATCCCAAGGGCTTCGTAACTCCGATTGCGGTTTCAGAAAACCTTAAGTCGGAGCCTATAGTTGCCGCTACAGAGGATGATCTCAAAGAAGACGACGATTTCACGGGAGGAGGAGCAGAAGATCAGGCCACTGCAGGCGATTCGGAAGCTGGCGATGACGCTTTGATTTATTCCATTCCGGTTCCTGTCGGATCGGGCGCTGATTCGGTTTCGAAATTGGCGGAATACCGGCAATGGATGACCCACGCGATGCCCGACCCGCATTCGGCTTCTCTTCAGGAACTGATGGAGGGCTTGATCGAGATCGTCGCCGCCGAAGGTCCCGTCGTCTGTAGGCGCGTGTACCATCTTTACAATCGAGCTTCCGGAAACGCACGACTAGGAAGCCAAATACTGCATGTGATGAACCGCGCAATCTACCGAGCAGTTCGATTGAATCGTCTTCAGCAGGAAGACGAGCAAAATAAGGGAGGACAGATCAATCAGGTTGTGCGCATTCCCGGAACTGCTGAGGTCGTCGTTAGACAGCGAGGGCCACGGTCTCTCGATGAGATTCCGCAGCTTGAAATTAGGGCGGTCCGAGAAATGTTGCAGGATGGAGCGTCAACATCCGATGAGGTCTCCCTCATTCGCCAAATGGCGAATGCGTATAACGTCGGACGAGTGACAGCCCAGATTCGCAAACAGCTTCTCAGTTGAGGCCAAGATGGCAAGAATCTATGTAGCGGGGGCATGTCTGGCAGCACCATGTCTGCAGAATGCGAACTGGCCGGAGACTCAAGGGCTTCGAGCAGATCGCAGGGAACGAGCAGGCAGGTCGAGCCGAGGACAGACGTAGCGACTCCCGATTGCAAGCTGGTTTCAAGTCAAGGATTGCGCTGCACAAATGTTGTAGATTGTCTGCAGGGTGACGCCGCACTCGCGAGCAATGGCAGCTTTTTTCTCACCGCCAGCAACTCTGTCCCGAATCGCTTGGACCTGAGCAGCCGACATCGTCGACTGACGGCCCCGGTACTTGACAGCTTTTTTGGCCTTGGCGGTGCCCTTCAACTGGCGTTCGCGGATCATCGCTCGCTCGAACTGAGGCGTTTTATGGGGACGAAATCGAGCTCGACCGTACAGGCCTGCGCTCGGTGAGCGCTTTGGACTGTCGGTGATATCCGAGGTTGAAGCAGTCTAGAGTGAGCAGTAAATCCGCGCCAGAGCGTCGATGGCAGCTTCTTCTTCTGTCCCGCTGGCACATAATCTGGCGCATCGGCAAGCGCTATTGCGTTGATTCCTTGTCTTCGAATGACCTCATCTGAGATATTGTTGAGGACAGTCCCTCGATTAAAATGACACCTGCAAATTGGAGGCCCTGAGTGTATTCTCCCAACAACCTTTTTGTTCGCTGTGAAGACCACCGATTCCCTGTGGATGAGTCCCACGTCTTCTATGAACATCATCTGTTCATCAGGCTCTCCGCAAAGGACAGAACGTTTACGAAGGTAAGTTTCAAATATTCCACTTTTGATGGGTGCTACCTAAGAAGCTGCAAATTCTCAGATTGTGACTTCACGGGATGCAGGTTCATATCTACAAATTTTCATGGCTCCTCGTTTACTGCTTGCCGGTTCGAATATGCAACATTTGAAAAGACCCAAATCGCACCCGATATTCTGGAAACACAGGCACCGGCCCTCGACAACCTAAAAGCAAAATTCGCGAGAAGTCTGCGCGTGAACTACCAGCAGATCGGAGACTCGGAATCGGTAAATAAGGCCATCAAGATTGAGTTGGAAGCTACCAAGACGCATCTTTATGAGGCTTGGCATTCCCAGGCAGACTACTATCGGAAGGCCAAATATCCTGGTTGGAAGCGACTCGCGGTATTCTTCCAATGGCTTTGGTTTCGGGTGCTCCATTTTGTTTGGGGAAACGGGGAAAGCGCAACTCGACTCTTAAGGACCCTTGTCGTGCTATTCCTGTTGATGTCCATTTACCACGCAAACCATGTCGGCGACCCGGGTCAGGTGAAGGCGTACTGGGAAGGATTGCTGGCGGCGCCAGGGGTCTATCTTGGCGTTCAAACTTTTCCACAATACGGGAGCTTCTACTCAGCGATTATTGCGACGACGCGGCTCCTATCATTCGCGGCATTAACCTCGATCCTCATTAAGCAGTTTAACCGGAGGTAGCAATGCATCTTTACGCCTTTGGTTCCGTGTGCAGGGGCGAGATTGACCGTGATTCGGACATTGACCTTCTCGCGCTTGTCTCTGGGCATGATGATCGTCTTGATCCGGCAAAGTACTCGATCTATTCCTACAAAAAGATGAGCGCCATGTGGCAGAAGGGAAACCCATTCGCCTGGCATCTTTCGCTGGAATCTCGCTTGCTTTATTCAGAAGATGACCGCGATTTCCTCACATCGCTTGGTCCTCCGGCTCCCTACTCGAACTGCCAATTGGACTGCCGGAAGTTCCATGGAGTTTATCTTGAGGCCTTCTCCTCTCTAAGTGGGGACATGTCCAGTACCGTATTCGACCTCTCCGCACTCTTCCTCAGCGTTCGCAATATAGCGACATGCTTTGCATTGGGCGTCTTGGGCCAGACACTGTTTTCCCGTCATGCGGCGTTAAGACTGCCATCGGAATTTAAGTTGCCAATTTCGGGTGATTGCTATCGAATCTTAGAGAGAGCTCGAATTCTCTGTACGCGGTCCGTAGGCACGGATATCAGCACTGAGGAGGTCCGGCTCGTCCGTTCAGAGTGCGAATTAATAAACCAGTGGATGAAAACCCTAACGGAGAAGGCGGAAAAACATGGGCGAATTTAGCAGTCGAATCGAATCTCAGCGCCAGATTCTGAAGGCAGTTAATAGCAGGCCATGGGCAGGAGAGCAGTTGTTTGCCCTCACCACGAGTGCAATTCAGCGATGGGCCTCGGTAAACAATATTGATACTTCAAGCCGTCTGGCGAAACTGCTCAGCTCTGCCTCCGCGCAAATCTTTGTCATGGCGAACCACAGCGAGGATCAGATAGCAGGTGCCTACGCCCTGTCGAAAAAAAGAGTTGACGCAATCGCGGCAAAGGTGATTGAAGAAGTATCAAACTGGGTGTAGGGCCGTCAGTTCAGAGCTCAACCGGCTCTGGCTCAACGGAGAATTGAGTCTACGAGTCCAAAATCGCCAATTCGTTCGTCGAAAACTGATTGGTCCCGATATGTCGGTCAGTGTCGTGAAACCTATCGGATGTGCCTAAACCCACAGATGGCGTATCACTGGGGCGTTCAGTTGTACCAGCCTTTGAAGGGCTGCTCAACCTTAAGTCGAGCGGCGCGACAGCACCCCGAAACAATCATTCCTCCGGTTTGGCGAGTTTCATGACTGTGCCAGGTGCAATCCCGAGTTCACCGGCGATTCCCCGGATGCTCATGCCGCTCGCTCTTGATTTGGCGAAAGCAGCCACTAGTTTGTAGTCGTCGGCAGCCTTAGGGCTACCTCCGTTCCTCCCCGCCTTTCGTGCTCTGGCGAGCCCCGCCAGTGTCCGCTCACGCATCTTCTCACGCTCCATCTTCGCGATCGATGCGAGCAAGGAGATCACGACTTCACTGAATGGACCGAGACTGTCGAGGTAGGCTTCTTGGTAGCTAACCACCATTATCGGAGTGTAATTAAACTCGCTTCGTTAGGATTCGGAATGGCGGGATCGCGCAGGTTTCAACGGCCACCCTGATTTGATTCCCGCCGTGAACCTACTGAGGCAATGAGAATCCGGACGGCAAAGCTGCCTCAAGATTGATTTGTTCTCCGGTGATGGGGTGGTGGAACTTCAGAAATTGGGCGTGCAGGAGATATCCACCATCGCCGGGGAGGCCGGGGAGATTTTCAAGAGGCTGGCCGGTTAAGCCGTACAGAGGATCGCCAACCAGGGGAAGGCCGATGGATGCCAGATGGATTCTGATTTGATGAGGGCGGCCCGAATATAGGCTTACCTGTCTGGCGTCAACTAGCCTTTCCCCTCCGGGATTTCTAATTGTCGCCCGTCACACGTGCGACCAGCCACTGGTCGATGGCCGACTCAAGGGGTGGCACCACCCGGACATCGAGGTGCAAGTTTTCTGGTTGCTGCATGGGGAGGTCTCCTACCCATGGCTTTGGAAGTTGGCAACTGCAAGAAGGCAGCTTTTCGAGTCCCGTTGCAACGGGCAGACCTGACCATCGCGGCTGCGTCCGTCCAAATGGAACGAGCAAGCCCACCGCACAAGACACAAAGACCCCGAGCTTGATAGCCTCGGGGTCTCCTTGCGTCTGGGTGAAAGCAGGTTACTCCACTGCGGGGACGACGGGGGCGACCAGAGCCGCCTTAGCTGCCTTAGCTGCCTTGTTCTTTTCCCGCTTGACCTTAGCCCAACGCTTTTTAGAAGCAGCGGCAATCTTGGCACGGCCTTCATCGGTCATGACGCGCTTAGCGGTCGTCTTTGCAGGTGCCTTTGCTGGCACCTTTGCTGCCTTGGCCGTCTTGGCCGGGGCTGTCTTAGCTGCGGTGGCCTTGGCCTTCGGTGCAGCAGCCTCAGCTTTCAAAACCAAAGCCTGTGCCTTCTGTAAGGCTTTGATGCCGCGCTCGATTTGAGATAGTAGTTGTTTCGTGCTCATTCAAAATCCTCCTTTACGAGTTTACATGAGGAACAACACTGGTTATTAGCGAGGATGCCCCGCAGAACCGGAGAGTATCACGATTCCAATTCTTCGAATTCTAATTGCGCGAGATGTATCCGTACCTTCCGGTTTTCGCATCGCCGATTCGAACGGCGGCTAATCCCTCGCTAAACTGGTGTCCTTCGCCGAATTGAGGATTTACCAGAAAGTGCCCCTGCTTGTCGATGTAACCGTACTTAATGCCGTCGCCATCGCCAATCTCCACCACTGCCAATCCATCGTGAAACTCATCCATTTGAATCCCAGCCCAAAGTGGGGGGCCAAACTGTGGATTAACTGCGAACCGACCTTGCTTGTCAATGAATCCCCACTTGCCGGTCTTTTCATCCCCGAACCTAACTTCGGCCAACCCTTCGCTAAACTCTCCTGCCTCGCCAAACTGGGGGTTCACCACGAAGTGCCCTTGCTTGTCGATGTATCCGTAGTTCCCGGTTTTGATGTCCCCAATTCGAACTGCGGCCAATCCCTCGTTAAACTGCTGCCCTTCGTCGAACTGGGGATTCACCAGAAAGTGCCCCTGTTTGTCGATGTAGCCGTATTTTCCCGTCTCACTGTTGCCGATTCGAGCCGCTGCAATTCCGTCGTGAAAGGGCCCCGACCAATCAAACTGTGGCTTGACAACTAGATGCCCCTGCTTGTCGATGTATCCCCACTTCCCGGTCTTTTGAGTGCCTACCTGCACCGCGCCAAGTCCCTCGCTGAAAGGAGCACACCAACCGAACTGGGGATTCACCACAAAGTGCCCCTGCTTGTCGATGTATCCACATTCACCAGTGCTCGTATTGCCAACCCAAACTGCGGACAACCCTTCATCGAATCCGGTTGTCCAACCGAATTGTGGATTTACTGCAAACCGACCTTGTTTGTCGATGAATCCCCACTTGCCGGTCTTGTCGTCGCCGATTCGAACTCCGGCCAATCCATCTGCAAAATCCCCCGCGAAGTCAAATTGTGGATTGATTGACATATTCCCTTGCTTGTCGATGAATCCCCATTTGCCGGTCTTGTCATCGCCGACCTGTACTCGCCCCAATCCTTCGCTGAAGTCTCCGGCGTAGCGAAACTGTGGATTGACCACAATAATGCCCGTGCGCGAAGTTGATGATGCTTCGCGTTTTATCGCGGGTCGGCAACCTACTAGACATGGAACTGTGAACATCACAACTGCAGTTGCCACGGTTCGAATTCCAAAACAAAATCCACTTCTTCGGTTCATGCTTTCACCTTGCCGACTCCGTGTACTGCAGGTCATACAGCCCACAAGAGCCAGTCAGTCCGTAGACATTGCAAGATTGCCGACGTGTCACCCATCTTCCGAAACACCCGGCATCTTTCATGAGATAGAGTTTACATCCAGAGGCCAACGGAGTTTTGACGATTTGGAGATTTGGCTATCGGAAATGCAGCCCACGCTGAACCGGGGAGTTCCACTCAGTTTGGGGCAACGATGCTTCCGTTCGCAGGGCATTGGTTCCCGCTTTTAGCTTTCCAACTGCCCTTAACGCTGCCTGTTCCTCAAGTAGGCACCTGGAGTATCATTGCCGCAATTAAACAGCTGCTCGTTGCAGGTTTGCGTAGAACGGAGAGCCATGACAAACATCGACCCAAAACTAAGGGCAGACGCCGGAAAGGCAAAGTCAGTCATTACGGGAATCTTCAGGGAGTCCCGGCCCATCGCAATGCGAAGCTGCCTCACGTTTCTGCATGATTCCATCAAGTTCCTTTCGTCGTTTTATGCCGATAAATGGGGCATTACACTCTTCGCTGATGGATTCCGGCTGAACGTGGGCTGGGTGGAAGTTCTCGTATTGAGTAAAGACGGCTTTCTCGTCTTGGTGGAAAGAGAATTGGCTCCATCCGGCACGATATTTGAGACCGATGGTTATAAATGGGCACCCGGATGCGATTTGACCAAAGTCCTGTTTTCTGAACTTCGCAAAACTCTGCCGACCCTTTCAGAAGCGCACCTCAGCGCATTGTCCATCGCAGGAAAGCGGAAGACCAACAAGAGTATCCGTGAGGCGCATTCAACAGGGGGCACTGCCTTCTTGTCAGAATTCCTGCATCAACCAGTGCCCAACCCCTCGTATGCAAAAGGCGCAGAATCCGGTCAGGACTACCTCGTGCTCTGGAAATACTCCGAATCCTTGAGAGTCAACGGGCACGTGATGACAGGATCAGAGGGCACTCACGCTGATGGATTGGCAAAAGGCGACCGTGTGTTTGTAGTCGCTACTCGCAGCGACGAACTTTACCTTCTCGGCGCGATTGAGGTTCAGCGCACTGGCGAAAGAGAGGCTGAGGGGAAGAGCATGTTCGGAGCCTTCCACATCATTCCCCTCAAGGGTCTGAAATGGCAGCTTCGCTTCGAAGCTACTCAATCTCCAAAACTATCCAAGGATCGATCTGTCGCGTGGCAGGTACGTTCGAGGAGGCTGCTGTCCGAGGCTTCTGCAAGACTGCTGGCAGATGTGCTGTCAAAGACGCAACTAGTTCATGAGGCGGTTGAATTCCAAGAGGGCAAAACCATAGAGGTGATCCTCACGAAGCGAGAGCGCAGCCGAGAACTTCGCGTCCTCGCGCTTGAAAACAGGGGAACTGTCTGCGAGATTTGCGGCTTTGACTTTGCTAAAATCTACGGTGACTTCGCAAGAAACTGCGTCGAGGTTCACCACATAGAGGCGCTTGCCGGAGCAGGTCGTGAAGGCGTTACAACCTCACTGGACGATTTGCTCGTTGTCTGCCCGAACTGCCACCGCGCACTTCATCAATTCCGAGACCCCGGCAACTGGAGGGCATTTCGCAAAGTGTGTCGCCTCGGGTGACCGATTTGCCTGAAACCAGAGGAGAGTCGAATGGAAGATGAGACCATAGCTCAAGATGAACCTCCTATCGGAGGCGAACTGCTGTTCATAATTCCCGAGAAACCTGTGTCCCAACAGTCTTCTCGGGCTGAAAAAGACAAGTTCTCTCAACTGATTTCGCAGCAACTTGCGAATAGAGACTATCTTCTCTCTGGGGATGTGAAGGTTTGCATTGAGTGGCATGTGCATGAACAAGACCGCTACGAATCGGATGCCGCACCAGATGTGGACAACATCCTGAAGCCACTGCTTGATGCGCTTTGCGGGCCGCAGGGGATATTAATTGACGACTGTCAGGTGCAAGAAGTGGGTTGCAATTGGGTTGACAGCTACGACCGGAGTCAGCGGGTAGAGATTCGTTTGCGGTTTTTCGACGACGAATTCATCGAAAAAGATGGGCTCTGCTTTGTTCATCTTGGGAAGGGACGCTGCTTTCCTATCAATCTGACGATACCACCCGAAGCATCTCTGTTGTTGCTTGAACACCTTTGCGATAGATTGGAGAAACGAGAGAAGATTCTTGAATTCGGCGATGAGTATTACCGCACAAAATACATGATGCCTATTCAGCGATTCTTTCACCGAAGTAGGGTTCGACGATTTCCAGTGGTTGAGGTTGATGAACTCCTGATCCGACTAAAACAAGAAAACGAACATCGGGACAATCCAACGGAAGGACATCCGCTTCAATGAAGCCTTTTCGCGATTCCAAACATTAACGAAATGACAATGCAAAAGGGCTTTCACAGAATATCGTCTCGCGAGAAGTGTTCGCTAAGAATCCTCCTATAATATTCCCAGATATGAACGTCCTTGAGATGGTTCGTGAATGGCAGAAGAAGGCGAAGAGCATCACTCCGCCAGAGGGCACTGGTATTCTCCCTGCACGAGGCGGTCTGCCCGGCCCTGCATTCTTTCCCGAAGGCTCTGGTCTTCAGAACCCGACCGCAGATGCGGTGTGGCCGCACATCATGGCGGTTGGGCACAACTTCGGCTGTGAGGATTACCGCAACGAAATCAATGCTGCTGGCCGAGAGGACGACAAGCCGACATGGCGCAACTTGCGTCAGTTGCTAGTCGATGCCGCCGAGGTGCCCATTGAGTCGTGCTTTATGACCAACTGGTTCGTTGGTCTTCAGCCCGGCAACAAACAGGTAGGCGAGTTCCTCTCACGTGCAGATTCACGGTTTGAACGCGAGTGTGGCGAACTTCTTCTGGATCAGATACGAACCTTGAAGCCGGGCATCATCCTGCTACTTGGCCTTCCGGTCGTCGGTCGTGCATATCGAATCATGCCAATCCTCAGACCTTGGGCTGACGCACCAAGCTGGAGCGTGGTCGATTCGAGCAGCCTCGGCCCTGTCGCGTTCGGAGTCGAAGTTCACGGCACAGGAGTAAGGGCGAATGTCGTCGCTCTTCTGCATCCATCGTTCTCACCGTCAAACCAGCGTCACCGCAGATCAGTGTTCCCGGTCAAGAAGCCGGAGGTTGAGATGATTAGGCGTGCAACGGTCGGGATCGCAGCGAGATGACTGAGTGTCAGAGCCAATGCGCGAGCCCCCGTGTCCATCGTCAGCGTAGTCTGGGTGGAGGCCGGGACATGCTCTGCCGCAGATGTGTCGGCGACGACAATTCCCAAAGCCGGGTACCGACACCAACGAGATGAGAGTGGGCACAGATTCTCCTTTTCAACGGAGAGTACAACCTATTGAGCCAATGCGTGTCCTTACAAATGCGCCTGATGGACTTGAGTCCCCGAAGCGCGGAGGTCGATGGGCATGATGACGAGTGCGAATGTTTTGGCGCTTTTGGGGATGAGCCTAGTCCGGTTCGGAGGGCGGGGCGGCGGCGGGTTTGCGTTTCTGCTGTTTGGGTTGCTGATAGTAAGCGTGGCGGCGTGGGCGCTAACGCGGTCGAGTGAGTCGGCAAAGGTTCCGGCCAAGGCCGTGGCACCCGGCACAACAGAGCAGTAATCGAAGAGGGCGGTATCCGCGATGCACCGCCTAAAAAGCACCGGCCTCTTCGCAGGGCGGCTACTTTGCCTCGGCGGCAATGAGGCCACTCCGATACCTCTGAAACGCCTCTGGCGTGTCGGCGACCTTCGGAGTACCGTTCGCCCCATGCCGCTTCGAGGTCGTCCGTGGCAGTGTTGTACGCCAAGAGGCTCTCTTCGCTTGGCTCGGTTTCAAACTCGTAGCGTGCGGCCCGCCACTGGTCGATTGTCGCTCAAGGTTGGGGATGAACCGGGCGTTCAGCCGCAGTTCCTTCTGGGCTTGGCGTTGCCTCTCGTAGACAAGTCTCCTGCCTAAGTGGACGATTCCTTCGCGCAACGTAGTGCGTGCTGCATGATCCGTTCCGTAGCGTCCTCCCCAATCAGCGCGTTGACAAATAGACAGAATTGAATGGCTCTCAATGGGAGAGGCCCCACCACTTTCTTCATATCCTCTGCCGAGAGAGTGTGTAGATCGGCAATCGCATTTTCCGTGTCAAGGTCACAGAAAGCCCACTTCAGGGCAGAGACCACACGCCATACATATCTATCTTCCAGCGGCAGCGCGGCTAATGCAGCCAAATACGGTTCGGTATCCTGCCCGGACATCTGCGCCTTCAGGAAAGCGATATATGGCTTCATCCTTTCAGAACGAACAAGTTCCAGTGCTCCTTCTTCGGAACGAATATCGCTGATGGGGAAACTGGTAATCTTTCCGTCCGTCATACTTCCTCCACGCTCTGTGCCGTGCGACGAGCATTCCACCAAGCTGAAGACCTGTCAAGCATCGGCTCCAGCGCCGTCAAACATGACGCCATCGTCGGCCTCATCACCACGTCAAGGATATGGCTCACAGACTTTACCTTTTAGACCAGCCGTCTCCGGGGGAACGGCACATTGCAAACAAAGCAGTTCCGCACTGCTATTTCTGTAGCCTTTTGGTCCAGCTTATGAGCTTAACTTTCGCGGTAAGATGAACGTGATATGGATCAAGGCGGGCAGCATTGGCAGGATCTTCAAGACGACGAAATCAATTATTGTGATGGAGCCACCTGGACACCAGCACAATGGGCACGATCTGTTCGCGGAAACGCCCCGGGGGCACGAGAGGTTCTTCGGGCTCGTGCAGAAGCCTCGCGTCCTGCGTGGACGGCGTTATGGGCAGCAGTTGCGCCCCTCGCGCAGACCGAATCCTTCAAGCTATGGTTCGCCGATTCTGTGGCTCTAAACGAGGATGGAAAGCCTCAGGCCCTCTTCCACAAAACGGCTGCGTCCAAGGATGAGTTCTATTGCCGCCCAAGCCACGTGAGCAAAGAGTACGGAGAAGATTTTGGACTCGGAATCTACTGCTGGGACGCTCCTGACACGGCCCAGATTTACGGCGACCCAGGAGAGACGATTGAGGGCCTCAATAACTCTCGCGTGCTACCGGTGTACATCCATTCGTGCAATCCTCTGGTGCTGAGCAAGGGTAAGGAACTCAAGAGCCTGTGGGCGCAGGCTGGCGGGGAAGATGCCTGGCGAGCAATGGACCCGCAACAGAAGACCTTTTTCATTCAGGATCTCGGCTATGACTCCGTGCTCGCCCATGAGTGGGACCAGTGGGTTGTCTTCAAGCCGGAACAGGTACGGCTTGCGACGGCCGAGAACGCGGATTATGCGGCCAGCCTGGTTGAGGCTTTGCTACAGCACTTGCTTCCGGCCTCCGAAGGTTTGTAAAAGGCATCTATCCGTGTTGCAAATACCGACCATTCTATACTCAATGATGAATACCTTGATAACTCTTGGACACAGGAGTAAAACATGCCAGTGCCTCCATTGACGGAAGGACAAATCGGCCAGGTTGCAGGCTTTGTCGCCGACTATATTTCTACCCAGCGGCAAAAAGCTCTACCGCACGCTCTCCCGTTGAAGCCTGCGCAAAGCGCGTCGATGAGCGGATTCTTCCTGCCGCAGCTACTAGAGTCCACGCGGTTCCTTGTACTCGGCGGGATTCGCATTGAGAATCCGCTTTTCTACCCGATCCTGCACCAATTGGGATTCACGAACCTGCCCGATTTCTCACTGATGGCGGCGGTAACGTTTTGCGACGTCGTGGTTTCCCACGAAGTTTTCACGGCGGGGCTGCTGTTCCACGAACTCGTACATGTGGAGCAGTATCGGCAGCTTGGCATCCCTCGGTTCGCCGACCTTTACGTTCGCGGATTCCTCTCGGGCTGTGGGTACGACGGCATCCCCCTGGAGGTGAACGCGTACCAGCTCAGTGACCGATTCGAGCGCAATCCGGGTGCGATCTTCTCGGTCGAGAGGGAGGTGCAGGCGTGGATTCAGCAGGTGCGGTTCTGATGGTGTGTTCGATTACTCCATTAGGTCGGAGATCGCTGTGCATAATCGTATAGAGACAGGGATGACGGAGCGACAAGAGCGTGAAAGGGCCACATGGGATGCAATACACAACCGTCCGTATCTGCTCGGCAGCCCTGCTGGCTTTGCAGTTAACAGGCGCCCTGCCAACTTCCAAGAGTTGGCGAACGCGCTGAATTCCGGCGTGGATTGGGAGATCGCTTGGAATGAATTCTTTCGAGAATTCTTCAGGTATAGGAGCCCGGCGTTCTTTCAAGTCGAGCCGCCAGGCACCTTCTCGCCGGGCAATAGGGCGCTGTTGGCCGGTGTGGCAGAGTTTCTCTGTGAGGAGTTTGGCCTCCCCGTTCCGGTATGGGTTCACTATCCGGTTTATACACTCCCAAAGTTGTGGGACCCGGCGTCGGATTACGTGTCAGATGCGCATCTCTACCAGAAGCAGAGAGTGTCGAAGGCGCACCCCACGTTTTTGAGACACAACGTAATCTTTGAATCGAGATGGCTGATTACTTTGTGATCTTCTCCATCCGGGGATTATCCGAATTGATCAACTGTCGGGCTGCTTTTTGAGCCTGACAACATGAATGGGATGGGATTGACACCGCAGTTTCGTCTGGTTCCAACCATCCGACCCATCTGAATTGAGAAGGGTAGAGATGAGTCTTTACCCTTCCCGCCGTGCCAGTTTCAAGAAGTTCGATTCCAGCTTTGGGAACGGCCGAGGGGTTGGGCCTATTCCCCCACCTCTTCTTCCTCTAAGGCGTCCTGGTCGTTGGGCTCCGCCTCTTCTGCCAACAGAGTAGGCGAGAGCAAGGCTGTGGCCTCCAATGCCGGGAGTTCCTGAACATCTTTGAGCTTCCTCCCAATTGCACGTGAACGAACTTGCACCTCTTCGATTTTGTTGGAGGCCTGATGCAGCTTATTCTGCACTGCATCCAAGACCTTGCCATACTGTAGCCATTCCGACTTGACACCCGAAAGGAGACCCCATACTTCGCTGGTGCGTTTCTGAATTGCCAGGGTTCGGAAGCCCATCTGGAGGCTGTTTAGGATTGACCAGAGCGTTGTCGGTCCGGCAACAATCACTCTGAAGTTCTGTTGCAATTTGTCAATCAGGGATGTCCGTCGAATTGTTTCCGCGAACAAGCCCTCGACGGGGAGAAAGAGAATTCCGAAGTCAGTCGTGTTTGGAGGGGCGATGTACTTCTCGCTGATGTCCCGAGCGCACGAAAGAATACGGATTTCCAGAGCTTTCCCCGCTGCATCCATCTCCTCCTTGTCTGCGCGCTGCTGCGCGTCAATCAGGCGTTCGTAATCCTCTCGTGGAAACTTCGCGTCAATTGGAAGCCATACAACTTCGTCCCTATTCGCGCCTTGACCCGGAAGCTTGACTGCGAACTCCACTCGCTCTGTGCTCTTCTTAGTTGACACGTTTTTGGCGAACTGCTCGGGGCTCAGCACTTGCTCCAAAAGTGCCCCAAGCTGCACCTCTCCCCATGTCCCACGGGTCGTTACATTCGTCAAGACTTTCTTGAGGTCGCCGACACCTGTGGCAAGAGCTTGCATTTCACCGAGCCCCTTGTGTACCTGCTCCAAACGCTCACTCACCTGCTTGAACGATTCACCCAGCCGTTTCTCCAAGGTGCCTTGAAGCTTTTCATCCACGGTCAGGCGCATCTGCTCAAGCTGCGTGGCGTTGTCTGACTTCATGCTCTGGAGCTGACTCTCGACTGTTGTACGGACTGCTTCGAGCTTCTTCTCGTTGGATTCCGCAAGCTTTTCAATCGCCGATGCCATTGCTTCCAGTTGACCCTTTTGGACGTTTGCCAATTCGCCCATGGTCTTGGTGGTGATGTCCGTGATTCCTTTGAGAGCCGCCACAACCTCTTCCCGCAAACGTCCCGCATCCGTGGCCGCATCAGTTCTGCTGCCGTCGAGCTTTTCCCCGCTGGTTTTCGCGAACGAAGCCAATTGGGCGGCGAATGCTTCAAACTGCACCCTCTGCGTGGATGCCAGTTCACCTACGGTATTCCGAATGGCAGCTGAAATCGCGCCGAGAGTTGCCACAACCTCTTCCCGGAGTTGCTTGCCTCCGGTGGCGGACTCTGCACGGGCGGTATCGAGCCTTGCTCCACTTTCCGCAGTGAATTTAGAAAGCTCAACCGCGAATGATTCAAGCTGCGTCTTTTGAAGACTGGCAACATCGTTGATGCGCTGTCCCACCGAATCGCCAAGGGTCTTGAACGCGGTGGACAGTTCCTGCCGTTGCTCTCTGGCGCCAGTACCCAGTTCGTTTCTACTCAGGGCAATCTCTTCCTTCACCACTCGCTCAGTTCGCTCCTGCACCTTCGCGAATGATTCGAGGCGAGATTCCAGTGCGGCGGGGTTGTTTCGGGACACTTTCTGATATAACAGCACCAGAAATACCAAGGCGGTGACGACGAGAGCGAGAATTATGAAGCCGACTGCTGTGGTCATGAATGAAACTCCTGTCTGAAATGGGAATGGTCGATTGAGTGTGCCGAATCCCGCCTGATTAAAGCGATGGCGAGAGTCGTAGTTCTTGTTGCACTGTGGAGACGGTGACTTGGGATAAACAAAAGCACGGACCTTGAACCCAAATCAATTTTCTCCAGAGGTCTATCGGGCTTGACGCTGCTGTTTTACTCACTCCGCTGGGCTGCTGCAACGCAGGCATTTGAAGCATCTGTAATGCAGGTCCACATCAATGATCGTTCCTTCCGGCAAACGCATTTGCTTAAAAAGCCTCGCCAGTGCGGTTTTGCTCTTTAGAATGCAGCGGTCGGCCAGGAGGGTGAATTCGTGCGTCCTTCTTCCGTATACAACTCTTCCTCGCGGGCTCTCCTCATACTCCATTTCCCTGGGCACAATTCCTTCCTGCTGCATTTCTCCCCAGCGATCGATATGGCTCTTCGCGTGGTTCAGCCACTCGCCATACGTTTCGGCCAAATGGAGTGGAGTCGAGTCGAGGATCAGGCGGCGGCCAACAAGCCAGAAGATTCCCACTACGGGCTCCTCGTGCACATGAGGACCGAAGTACATGTTTTTGCGTTCCAGCAGCAAGCGATGTTCAATCATTTCGTACTCCCAACGTGCCTTTTGCCCGGCTCGGCTTTCCAAATACTCATGTCGAGCGTCCTTTTCGAATGCTGGACATCCTTGATGTTCGAAGGTCAGTAGTCCGACCCGTGGACTATCCGGATTCGCGCAGATGCCCCAGTCGTGCCCCGCCCTCCCTGCCAGCGTGTGAAACCAGAGACAGCCGCAGGAGCAGTCTGCCCAGCATTCGCATTTGTCACGATCACGCTCGCCCCATGGAGTGAAGTCCGCTCGCAGAGTCTTCATGATCTTGAGCAGGTGCTCATGAGTTTGAAAGCCCGGCATCACATAAATCTCATTTGCCTGCTGACCTTCAAGCATCCTGCGGCGTTCGTTAGGCTTAACTGATTCAGGATGGTGATCGTCCTTCATTCGCAGAACCTCCTTCGTTTTCCATCGAGTTAAGCAGAATGTCTGGCACATCATAGGTCGCACAGATTGTGACGTCAAGGCGGCCTTTATACTTTCCGACCACTTCTCTGGCCCACTCGTATCCTTGTCCGGGAGAGATCTGAACCTCAAGGAATGCAACCTTCCACGGAGGATCCACATTCGTTGAAAAAACCTCTATCCCAAAGAATGTGACCTGGAGGTCTTCGCAACGGTCGATTACGATACAGAAATCCTCAGGAGAAACATGAACGATTGAAGCACCGTCGAATCCTGTATTGATGTTCGCAAGCCCGGCGAAGACTCGCTCAAGCAGGAACCGAGCGGCCAGGTCACGCTTCAGACGTTCTTCGTCAGTCTCTGCTCGAAGCAGTGACTCTATCAGATTCACATTGTCTTCCTGCTGATTCTGGCCTCTGTGATGCTGCACGCTCATCGTTGTTTCCCTCTCTACTCTTTCCCGGTTCGTATCCGTGCTACCAACGCTTCCTGTATAGGATTGAAAAACGACTGGAAGTCCTCCAGCCCGTCTTGCATGATGATCCCATCCTCTTTGTAGAAGCCAGGTGCTTCCGCCTTGACATAGGAGGAATCGAATAACAGGACGAGCCTGGCTCTCTGGTACCTCGGGACTACTGAACTGATCACTGGAATCTGGAAATAGACCGTGTTGAGGCGGTCTTCGCATCCAGGATCCCCGTGACCGATGGTGATGTATCCGCGTTCACCTGCATCCTGGGGATCGCTTGCGATCCACCATCGCCTACCTGCGACGCTCAATTGGCTCAACACTTCTTTGAAGATTTGCAGGTTCACTACGAAACCGAGATCAATGTTGTCAAGATCCATGTCGCTCATTGTGCCCTCCGGCAATCTTCTGACCCCGGCCCGGTGTGGACACTATTGGCAACGCTCAAATTCTGATTGCCGCCCTTTTGTGCCTGTTCTTGCTGCACGAACCTCACTACGCTTGCTCGTGACAGACTGTACTTTCTCGCAACATTGGTCAACGACATCCCAGATAGGCGATCACGAACCAATGCAACTCGATCTACGTCGAGGGGTGTACGACCGATTTGTCTGCCTTCGAGCTTGGCCCGGCGCATTCCTGCGCGGACCCGCTCTACGATGAGCGACCTTTCCAGCTCAGCGATCGCGGAGATGATCACCACGATTGCGCGGCCAAGTGGTCCGTCTGTATCGATCGCCTCGCGTTGGGAGATGAAGCGGATGCCCAAATCATTCAGCTCATCCAAAACATCGAGGAAGTGCTTGGTGCTGCGAGCCATCCTATCGGTGGACCACACACACACCACGTCGAATGGCTTCCTGCGCGCATCACTTAACATCTTGTCGAGCGCGGGACGTCGTGCCTTGGTACCGCTTACGCCGTGATCAACGTACTCCTGAACAATCTCGTACCCTCGCTGTTTTGTAAAGGAACGAAGTTCAAGGCCTTGAGTCTCCGGGTTTTGGTCAACCGTGGATACGCGCATATAGAGTGCTGCTCGGATCATATGTCTCCTCATTGAGGCATTGCCTGAGTCGAAGCTGATATTCTGCCGCCGTATTCCTGCAGCACAGTCCGGGTGCCATTTCTTGGTCTGGGTTGGAACGCGACGGCAGAATCGTGTAGCGTGTGCAGAGCGGCTGTTGACGCCCTACTACCTTCGGAAAAGCAAGCCTGCGTCTGCTTGGTTGCGACTGACGATACCGCCGTTTGCGTCCCGCGTATTGCGAAATGTGGTGTTGGCGCGACCGAGGAGCTTTCCGCTGCGGTCACGCGCAGTTGTATCACCGTTGGCGAAGCCCGTGGTGGTGGTCCCGATGAGGTGGTTATTTTTGTCGCGAATGTACTCTGTCTTTAGCATTTGGTTTCTCCTTCGAAGGAATAGTGTCCCTCTACTCCTAAACTACCGAGACCAAGGCGAAAAGTTGACTTTGGAAGACGTTTTTTGGCATGTGCTCTGGAACATCAATCTCTGCAGCGCCATCCATCCCTAACCTACCGCCCTGGCTTGAAGAAGTTGACTCGTGCTGGAAAAGCTCTTGGGCCACGATTCGACGCATCGATCCAAAGTCCTACCAGCACAGCCCTAAGTGGACGTCGGTTCGAGTTAATACTGACGCGAGTCAACTCTTCGAATCCAGTATGGTAGTTTGCATGTATGGGTGTGACGGCAATGGTCGAAAAGACGAGCAAAAGGAACGAGAGCGTAGTTCGCTTGGTCATCATGAGCGATACGCACGAGCTACACCGTGAGATCGATGTCCCGGACGGTGACGTGCTCATACCCTTGCCGTCGCCAGAGCGCCAATGCGAATCTTGCCATCTATTCGAGAGTCGCCGCGTTGCTCTTCAGCCCATTGCTGGATTTGCTGACCGAGCTGATTATCCATCTCTTCATACAGAAACTCCTCTAGGCTGGTACCATCCTCCTCGCGATCGTTGATGGAATCCTTGCAGCAGGCAAGGGCGATGGCTTCTCCTGCCGCATACATGAAAACCTCTCTCTGCGTGCTCGTCCTGACGACAAGCTCATCTAACCCCATAAGGATTTGCTGTGCTTCTTCTTTGACGGCCATCATGAGATTGTATACGGTAGTTTCACTATGGTTGGGCGGATCATTTCCTGGGCATTGCAGGCATGATCGCCTTTAGTCTCGGCGTGGTTCACAAGGCCCTCTCAAAGTCGCGGCGGAAGTCGCCTGTTTTCAGTGAGCGATCTGTGTGATCCAGGGTGGTCAAAAACGTATAGGTGGTGGACCGCTGGCCACCTTCTAGTGGAGGATTACTTGTGACAACGCAAAGTGCAACAAACGATGCATGAAAAAAATCTTGACATTTGGCTGTGGAATTCGCAAAATTCGAAGTCAAGTGTTTTGGAGCCCACTGCATAGTAAACCAATTCCACTTCTGGTAACCTCGTCAACTCTTCTTCCTCAAGTCGGGCCCCCGAACCGGTTCTAGGAATACCGTCCCCAAAGGTACGGCAGTTTGCACGTGCACACACCCCTCCTGGACAGGAAAGCGTTGCCATATCCGGAACTTTCTATCGCATTCACTATCAATGGAGGTTGCCCTCTGTGACAGGCACGTGCACTCGATCTGGCTCGCTGATGATCATTACCAAAGGCCGTGCGCATACGATGTTGCTTCTCCAGTAGAAATAGACGGTCAAGTGGAACGTGAAACGATTGGCACGTCATGCCATTGGTTTGCCGATCGACCCCGGAGGGAACCTCACTTCTCCGAGCGCGCTCCGCGTCATCGCATCATAGCTGCGGAGACGCAATGGAGTGATTGTGAGCGGCTGCTCCATCCAGCATCATCGTCAAGGAAAGGAATTGGATCTGGTGCTTTCCCCTTCAAAACCGACCGACCAAGACACTCTGGCGTGGCCCCACGCTCTGCCGTACCGAGTGTTGCTTGAGGAATACCGCGCCAGGCGCGGCAGTGATTTCACTCTTCTCGTGCAACAATGGGGCACCGCACCAGGCCAGGCGGGGCCGATTCCCGAATCCGAAGCGGAGAAGCTCCTAGAGGACAATCTTGCTGCGGTCGAGAATGCCTATAACTGGCTCGACCAGAAACGTGGTGAATTGCGCTCGGCCAGCAGGAAGCTCTACCAATCGGTAGCGGACCGCAAGAGAGCAATTGATTCCGCCCACGCTGCGGTCGAGGAAGCGGCGCAGGCCTGCCACGGTTCAGACGCCCCCCTGAAGAAACTCCTTCATCTCTGTTCGGGAACTGCGCTTTGCCTGTCCGGGGGCGGTATTCGGAGTGCGAGCTTCTCGCTCGGCGTTCTGCAGGGCTTAGCCAGGTTCAGCCTGGTTGGGCGCCCATGCTTGGGGTTTCTGCAAAGACTCGACTTCCTTTCGACAGTATCGGGGGGAGGATACATCGGCACTTGGCTCATGGGCTGGGCACGCCGCAGCAACTTCGAGACAGCTATCTTTGGATTAGGCAATCCAGGACGTACCGCTGGAGATCCAGAGCCTGACCCCGTCCGCCACCTTCGCGAGTACACCAGTTTCTTGGCGCCGCGAACCGGGTTCTCTGTCGATACAGCAACTCTGGCTGCCATCTCCTCGCGGAATTTGCTGCTGATCTGGATCATCATCCTGCCATGTCTCTCCGCCTTGATCCTGGCGCCGCGTCTGCTTTCGATCGGCGGCAATGATCTGGCCTTTTGGAGCATCAATTTGCCGGGGCGCGCAGATCAGACTTTGATGTGGTGCGCTGCGGGCCTTGTTGCTGTAGCTGGCGTCCTGGCAGCCTACAGAGCGTCTCAAGTGCCCGACGCATTTCCTGATTCACCAGGGGCCGGTCCGAGAGTTGAACCCGCTTTCATCGCGGTCACAATCGCTGCCGCGTGGTTCATCGTCGAGGCTTGGATTGCGGGCTGGAATAACGATCCGAGCGTATACCTCGGATTCAACCAGACGCGTTTTAACTGGTTAGTGGCTGACCTGTTTCTCTCCTCGGTTCCGATGTCGATAACCCGCGTGCTGCGAGCCGTCCCCGTAAATCGCGACCCTTTCAGAGACTCCGAGGGAAAGCGCCTCTGGGGAAGAATAGCGTGGTCATTCACAGCGCCCATGGTTTCGGGCGGATTCGTGGCGGCCCTGTTGGAGTTCTTTGCGTTCAAGGTCGGACCAACACTCTATGGCGATGAAGACCTTCCGTCTGCGGCTTTCAAAGTTCTGGCGCTACCGATCGTGCTGATTCTCCTTATGCTCGGCTCGGTCCTTTTGTCTGGTCTACAGAGCGGAGTTGAATATGAAGAGGAGCGCGAGTGGTGGGGACGCGCTGGAGGCATATTTCTTCTCTTCGTGCTTGTATGGATTGTTGCTCAGATCCTCAGTTGGTATTCGGGTCCCATTGTCGGTTTTGGCAATGGCCTCGTCGGCCCTATTATGTGGGGTTCGGGGTCGGCTTTGTTTGGGGGGCTCGCCGCAAAAGCTGGAAACAGCGCCGCCAGCGGCGGCAGCGCCAAGTCGGTTGACATTTCGCAACTTTCGAAGTGGGGAAAATTACTGGCTCGACATGGGTTGCTGACTCCGACACTCTCTCTAATAGCTATCGGCTGTATCTTCCTCCTCGTTGGTAGCCTGAACGACTTGCTGCTCTCCGGAATGAGCGATACGTACGAGGTCTCCTCAAGTCTGGCTCCTGTGATTCTTTTCGTGGCCGCTGTTGTGATCGCCGTGCTTGCAAACTTCTGTATCAACGTCAATACGTTTTCCCTACACGGCATGTACCGGATGCGGCTGGTCCGCGCTTTTCTCGGGACATCGAACTTCGGACGCAATCCAGACCGCTTCACTAACTTCGATCGGGAGGACAATCTCTCACTCAGCCGTCTCGAAGGAACGCAGGATGGTCCTGTACATGTGATCGGCACGGCACTGAACCTGGTACAGTGTCAAAACCTCGCTTGGCAGCAGCGGAAGGCGGAATCGTTCACACTCACACCGCTGCGGTGCGGGAGCTGGCGCTTGGGATACGAGCAGACTGCTGTTTACGGGGGACTTCACGGAATCACCCTGGGTACCGCCATGGCGATCAGTGGAGCTGCTGTCAATCCGAATATGGGCTACAACTCATCTCCGCTCGTGACATTCGTGATGACGCTGTTCAATGCCCGGCTAGGTTGGTGGCTTCCCAATCCGGCTTGGGCTCATCATAACGGTCTAGGCAGCGCCAGCAAGAAGCGCTACCTTACAAAGAATGGTCCCACATTCGGTCTGGCCTCCATCGTCTCCGAAGCCCTTGGGCGTACCAACGATCGCCGGAAGTGGATCCAGCTCTCAGACGGCGGGCATTTCGATAACTTAGGCCTATATGAAATGGTGTTGCGGCGCTGCCAGTGCATCGTGCTCGTCGATGCCAGTGCTGATCGCCATTTTACTTTTGAAGATCTCGGCAATGCGATTCGGAAGATCAATATCGACCTCGGAATCCCAGTCACATTCCCGGGCGATTGGCCGCTTTCCAATAAGAGCGCGGTAACGGACCGCTACTGCGCGGTAGGAGAAATTGAGTACGGCTGCGTTGATGAAGGAGCTTCTCCCGGCCACATTATTTACATTAAGCCGCAACTGATTGGAAAGGAACCGCGTGATGTCCTGGCATACGCCGCATCGAACGAGGCCTTTCCTCACCAAAGTACGGCGAACCAGTTCTTTAACGAAGCCCAATTCGAAAGCCATCGCCATTTGGGATCTCACGTCGTTGAAGAGATCGTCGCGGGAACTACATCAAACGACGTGTCGGCGCTCTTGGCATCTGCTCGGAAATACTGCACATGACATGGAGGCGATTTCTCGGGCCAGCCTTCGATGCTGCCTTGTCACTCTGAGGATCTGCGTCGGACGAATTCAATGGCTAGACGCGCCCGAGGCTGGACTCTCCAACGTATATAAGCAGGAAGCTACGTGCGACTGGTGGCAATGTTACCGGCTGATTCCACATGTAGGCAGTAGCAATGCTTGAACCTGCAGCTCTCGGTTTATGGGGCCGGTTCGGCTATTTTCCCGTCGCTCACTCCACGGATGCCTATGATGAAGGTCATAAGCACTGCGCCGTTTCACGGTGTAAACCTGGGCCGGGTTGCAGCGCCCGTTGAGACGACCACCCTGAACTTCCGCCATATTCTGGAACAGCATGAACTATGCGGCAAGATACAGACACCGTGAACCTGTACCTGGATAGTAAAGGCATACTCCACTGTCGGCGGGGACCTTCCTTATTTGAACGGCGGGTCGGCCCTTGGGTCAGGTGCTTCGAGCCCTGCTCGGTGTTTTCTCGGATTACAATCTACATGCCTACGGAGCCGCTTGAACGGCTCTTTGCATCGAAGGCTCCGACGACTTCGTTGTCTCTGCCGTCGCTTCGATTGTTACCGGGTGGAACGAACCAGTTCCCGGGCGGGACTAAACCCCGCTGAAAAGCACCGTCTTCCACGGCGCACGTGCAGAGTCTCCCTAGATCTTCGACACGGGAAAAAAATCTGGCGTCCGTGTTTCATTTTAAGGTAAAATGCGGGGCAAATGAGCCACGTTCTCTTCCTCAGCTACACCAGCAAGGATGCCCAGGATGCCCAGTTTAAGGGATTCTTCAAGGACCTGTGTCAGTACATCGCGACCAATACCGCTTTTGAGCCAGAAGACGACGAACTCGCATTTCGGGATCGGAAGAATCTGAAAATAGGCGAAAAGTGGGAGCCTGAGCTCCGGGATGCCCTCGAAGTGAGCTCCGTATTCGTGTGCCTTACTTCGCCTAAATATTTCACTAGGGCTTTCTGCGGAAGGGAGTTTTATGTATTCGATCAGCGCATCAAGAAATATGCCAGATTCAATGGACTTCTGCCGCCAGCCATCATTCCGGTAATTTGGGCGCCCCACCCGATGCCGCCGATCATGGAGACTTATGTCTGGAAGGCAGATTTCCCCGAAGTGTATGAACAGATTGGGCTAAGGGAATTGAGGTGGTTTAAGTCAGCTCATTATAAAAGGATTCTTGCGGCGATTGGACGAAGAATCGTTGATGTCTGGAACATGCGACAGAGGCACGCAGAACTCGCCTCTGGTGTCGTGCTCGAGTTCGACCAAATACCGAACGCATTTGGGGGAGAAATTGAGGAAGCGTCCAACTCCGAGGGCTGGATCCATGGACCAGGGGTAGCCAATGTAGTTTATGGGGCCGGAACCAAGCATGCTGTTCCTTCGTTAGGCATTGCACCGAAGTATGGGGATTCCGCCCGAGATTGGAAGCCGTATCTACCGCCATCACCGCAGACAGTGGCTGACCTAACAATGGCTGTTGTCCACGGGCAGACGCTGAAATATCGCGAGATCCCCGTAGACGATAATTTGGAAGCAGAGCTAGTTTCTGCCCAAAAACGCAAGAACCTTGTCGTAATGGTCGCGGATGCCGCAAGCATCACGGACGAAAAAAACTCTAAGCTGAGCAAATTTGATCAATTGAAGCCGGAAGGTACAGCCCTGCTAATGCCGTGGGACGAGTCGCAGCAAAGCCCTTGGACGAACGAAAAACTGCAGAGGAGTATCGACCGTGTATTTCCCGTAAAGTCCCGCACTCCTGCCTGTTACCGCGCACCAATCCTCTCTGTGGATCAAATGCGGAGTACCTTGGATACCACTCTCGTGGAGATTCGCGACAGCCTAACCAAATTAGGAGCGAGCAGCAAACCCATTGGAGACGTGGCTCCAGCCACGGTTTCAGGGACTGTTGCTTTATGAATAGCATTGTAAAGGCAGCCTCAGAAACGCCAGCTCCCAAGGCCGAGGGGAGAATGCTGACGTTCTACTCCTACAAAGGCGGGACAGGGCGGTCGATGACCTTGGCCAATCTGGCCTGGATGCTTGCCATGAGCAACAAGCAGGTGTTGGTCATTGACTGGGATCTTGAGGCTCCTGGAGTTCATCGATACTTCCACCCGTTTCTTGAAGACAAAGAATTGCAGTCGACCCGGGGCTTGATGGACTTTGTGGAAGATCTGGCAGCGCGGGCTGCGGCTTCGTCGGAGCCTCTGCCGGATGAAGAAGGGGATGTTTCCTCATACGTTGTCAGTTTGGACCGCGCCGGGTGGAATTGGCAAGATTTTGGCGACCGTGCTGGTATCGATCTTATTGTGGTGGGTTTGGCAAGTAATCTTGGCGCACTTGTGGCAGTTAACTCTGGCCCATCTGTGGCAGCTTGCTGGACAAGGTAGAGGGATGGAGATGCGCTGTGCTCCGGGCTGGAGCGTAGCGAAAGCC
>Ga0181535_10000430_pt1 | contig 63345 bp, 59 predicted proteins | sample PEATcosm2014_Bin_44_FD_119774 | JGI IMG/M metagenome (GOLD analysis project Ga0181535, IMG submission 119774) | Peatland microbial communities from MTU Mesocosm Facility, Houghton, MI, USA - PEATcosm2014_Bin17_30_metaG | ecosystem: Environmental > Terrestrial > Soil > Wetlands > Peat | place... | reverse complement strand
CCTGGTGCGCTCCACCTTTGCCCAGCCCGACGCCGCGTCGACCTGGGCCCAGCACGGCCGGATCGTGGAGCAGCTCCGCGAGCGCTTCCCACGGGCGGCCGATCTGCTCGAGGAGGCGACGCCTGACCTGCTCGCCTTCACCGCCTTTCCCAAGGAGCACTGGCGCCAGATCTGGTCCAACAACCCCCAGGAGCGCCTCAACAAGGAGCTCCGCCGGCGGACCGACGTCGTGGGCATCTTCCCCAACCGCGACGCGGTCGTGCGCCTGGTCGGGGCAGTGCTCGCCGAGCAGAACGACGAGTGGGCGGTGGCCCGCCGCTACATGAGCGCCGACTCCCTCACCAAGACCTACACCACCGTCGACACGGAGGGCTTGCCGGCGATCACCGCAGCAGCGTGAACGAGTCGAACGACGCCCGGATGGCGTCGGTCTCTCTTACACCACTTGACAAGACACGGCCCCCGTCGAACAACTTCCCTGCCGGCGGTTCAGGTGCTGCCCGTGGGCTTGGCCTCTCCGTACCAGACGTCGCCGCTACAGCCTTTTCACGTCACAATGCGCTGAACTTGTGCGAGAATCGCCATAACAGGCCTCCGCAGAGGCCCTCAAAAAGAGATCTGGGACCGCCCAGGGTGGATTCACCGATGCTCATCGCCTTTCGAATAACGAACTTCCGTTCGCTTCGTGACGAACAGGAGCTATCCATGGTCGTACCGACCTGGGCTGCAGCCGAGGAGAGGGCGACGAGGACGGTTCCGGGGCGTGGTACCCGCGTGGGAACCGTGGCGGCAATCTATGGGGCAAACGCCTCCGGGAAGTCGAGTGTGTTGTGGGCACTCGCTTCCATGGCTCAGGCAGTGGAGGGGTCGCACCAGCGCTGGACCCCGGATGGCGGAGCTCCGCACCAGCCCTTCCTCTTCGATACCGAGCATCCGAAGCTGCCCACCGTCTTTGAGGTCGATCTCGCTCTTTCAGATCAGCGCTGGCAGTATGGCTTTGGGCTCGACTCGGTCGGGGTCGCTAGTGAGTGGCTGTACTCGTACCCGCTCGGGAAACGGCGCGTCTGGTTTGAAAGGGATCGAGACAAGGGCTTCTACGTCGGCAAGAGCCTTACCGGGCAGGTCAACATCCTTCGGGGTTTGATGAGGCCCAACAGTCTGTTCTTGTCCGTCGGCGCCGCAAACAACCACCCAGAACTGAGCCTTATCGCGAATTCGTTTACCTCCGACGTCAGGCTGTGCACCGCCGCGGACCAGCCCATGCGCTATGCATTTACGACAAAGGGGCTCGCGGATGAGCGTGTCGGCCCACGTATTCAGGCCCTTATTCGGCTAGCTGACGTCGGGATTGTCCGAGCAGAGTCGCAGGTTGATCCGGCGCACGACGAGGAACGCTCCAAATTGGATCAGGCCATGTCCATCCTGGTAGGTGAGGCTGGCACGGAAACAAGCCGTGCCATCTTCAGTCTGTTTGACGTTCTCTTCTATCACGGTGGAGCCGATGGCCCGGTGCCACTTCCCTTGGGGTCGGAATCGCAAGGCACGCAGGCCTGGTACGCGCTTGCCGGTGCGGTTGTGAGTGCCTTGGAGCAGGGACAGCTACTGCTCATCGACGAGATCGACTCCAGCCTCCATCCGCACGTAGCAGCTCGGCTGATCAAACTCTTTCGCGATCCAGCTACCAACAAGAACGGAGCTCAACTGGTCTTCACGAGTCACGACACGAGCCTGCTTGGCGGGGTAAGCGAGCCGTCAGTCATGAGAGACGAGCTGTGGCTCACGGAGAAGGGGTCGGACGGCGCCACGAAGCTTTACCCCTTGACCGATTTCCACCCACGCAGGGTTGAGAATGTTGAGCGAGGCTACCTCAATGGGCGATATGGGGGCGTGCCTATTCTTCAAGAGGACGCGGCGCGCGTCTTAACGACGTAGCTCAATGTCGCCACGCCGTTTCGACCTGAGCTCGCCGTCTCGTCCGAGCCGTCGCCCGCCGTCGCGAGCCCAGCGGGCTCGTTTCCTAGTGCTTTGCGAGGGCGTGGTCACAGAGCGTGGTTACTTGGACCATCTTCGACAGGAGTGCCGGACCTTAGTTCTAGACATTCCGCAGGTGCACGGCGTGCCCCTGTCACTGGTCAGAGAAGCCGTCGCCCGCAAACGGCAGGCTGCGGCCGAAGCCCGAAGGGTCCGCGATGAGGGCGGCGTGTATGACGAAGTTTGGTGCGTATTCGACGTGGACATTCATCCGAACATACCTGAGGCCGTGAATCAAGCTCAGGCGAACGAGATTCATCTGGCCGTCTCGAACCCGTGCTTCGAACTGTGGGGTCTGTTGCATTTCCAGGAGCAACATTCCTACCTTGATCGGGCCGATGCGCGCGCCCGCCTGCAGGTCCATCTACCTGACTACGACAAGAGGCTCCCTTGCGAGCAGATGGCCTCGATGTACGCGCAAGCGCGGGATCGAGCCGCGGCGTTGGAGCGCGAGCATGTGGAGGGGGGTCGGCCGGCTGGGGAGAACCCGTCGAGCAGTGTCTGGCGCCTGGTGGACGCGGCACATGCAGCGGCAGAGGGTTAGTCCTTCACTTGATCCTGCAACGAAACTCGTCGTGCGGATCTGCAGCGGGGGGCCGTAGCGTTCAGACCGTATGACGCTATCGGTCTCTTGGCATCGTGAGGCGGCGACGGTCCGCAGACCCGCGCCCATGGCAGCTGGGGTCCGTGACCGTGCCCTGACCGAAAAGTGGTTAAGCGCGGGGTATGCTCAGCCTGACCGACGGCCGGCCGGTCAGGTGGGTTGCCGCTGGAAGACTGCGTGAAGGCTGACCACCAAGAGGATGAGGGTCCAGAAGGCCCGGGTAAGCCTCCGGGCCACCCCCAGAGTGGAGTCGGTCCGCAAACGTGCACTTGACTCGTGCGACCGTCGGCTCGCCGGACAGCACGCACACGGAGGGAAGCGCGTCGGTCACCGCCACTCGAAGCGGGATCGTCACGGTGGCACGGCGCTCGATGGCCTCGGAGATGCCCATTGACGGTTATGGTGGCAGTGTCGGGGCCCAAGCAACCGTAGCGCTCAGGGCGCGTTCACCGACTGAGTCCCCTGCCCGCCGTACGAGGCGTGTCCCCGATCGTCGACGTCGACATCTCCCTCGGGGATGAGGCAGAACTCGTTGCCCTCGGGGTCGGCCATCACGACGAATCCTCCGGCCTCATACCCCGTGGCCTCGTGGCCTCCGAGCTCCACGACACGTCGCCGCTCTGCCGCGAGGTCCCGCGTCACCAGGTCGAGGTGCAGACGGTTCTTGACGACCTTGGCCTCGGCGACCCGCTGGAAGCCCATGCCCACTCCCTGCTCCCGGGCGAGCCAGACGTACGGGCCCGTCCTGGCAACCACAGCCCGCCCGAGCAGCGCTCCCCAGAAGGAGGCGAGGCGCTCCGGGTCGCTGCAGTCGACGATCACGTGGGAGATTGCGGCGAAGGACCCGTCCACCCCGCGATCGTAGCCGCGCAGCCCACCCTCGCCTCTGGCGGCGCGCCGCCACACGGTCCACCCCGCACCCGGGCGAGGCCCGCCCATCCGATGACCCCGCGCCGCACCTCACGCGACGCCGTCCCTGCCAGGCACAATCCCGCCCATGAGCGTCGAGGTCCGCCCCGCCACCATCGCCGACGTGCCGGCCCTCCTCGACCTCTACCGGCAGCTCGCCGAGGGTTTCGGCGACGGTCCGGAGCTGAGCGTCGCCCAGGGGGAGGAGATCCTCCGCCAGATCGTCGTGCAGCCCGACCGCACCCTGCTCACCGCGACCGTGGACGGGGCCGTCGCGGGAACCGTCGACCTGCTCGTGGTCAGGCCCAGCCTGACCCACCGGGGCCGGCCCTGGGCGGCGGTCGAGAACGTGGTGGTCGGACGCGAGTTCCGCCGTCTGGGCGTGGGCCGGGCGCTCATGGAGGAGGCGGCGCGGCGGGCCCGGGAGGCGGGCTGCCACCGGCTCCAGCTCCTCTCGCGGGTGCAGCGCAAGGAGGCTCACGCCTTCTACCGGGCCATCGGCATGGAGGCCAGTGCCCAGGGCTTCCGGCTCAACTTCGACCACCGCTCCGATTCCCCGCGCGGAGATGTCCCCTGAGTGAAGATTTACCTGCGAGAATCTTCACCCTCGCCACCCCTACTCCGAGGGCGGATCGGCCGCTCCACTGGAGGACCCACCGATCATGGCCACTGAAGACAAGCAACGTATCCTCGACTGGTGCGGCGCGGGCAGCGATGTCCGGTACGTGCAGGAGGGGGCCGACCCCGGTGCCGACTTCAGCCTGGTGCTGGAGAGCACGGGCACCGAGCTCACCGCCACGCTCCCGAGCGGCAGCGATCGAATCGTTCTGCGCAACGTCGTCGACCTGGCCCAGGCCGCCCAGCCCGCCGGGAGTGGCGACCTCGCCGCCGACCTCACCGACCTGGAGGATCGGCGCCCCGGCCCTGTGACCGTGGTTCTCGAGCCGACCGGAGAGGCCGTCGCGGTGAGCTCCTGGGTGGTGAGCGACGGGCTCACCAAGCACAGCTTCCTGACCGCGGTCAGTGACGTCATCCGCACCCGAGGGGCGGTGCTGCGCCTGGCCGGCCTGCCCGCGGATCTGCCCGCCGCCGAGACGGCCGGTGCGGTGGCCGCGCCCGAGGAGCAGGAGGTCCCCGAGGTCGCTCTCTCGGGCGCCTCCACCGAGGCCGTCCCCGAGATGGCCGCGGTCCCCGAGCCGGTGGCGACGTCGGAGCCGTCGCCCTGGGCCTGGACGCCCTCCGCCCCCACGCCCGTCTACGGCGCCACCGAGGAGACGGAGCCGGCGCCGGCCTACGGCGTCCCGGAGGATGCCGCCCCGGCACCAGCGGCCGACGCGCCGGAGGAGGCCCCGGTCTCCGAGACCGAGCCCGCCCCCGAGACCCCGGTCGAGGAGCCGGCCGCCGAGCTGCCCGCCGCCGAGGAGCCGGTGTCGGCCTTCAGCGCCTGGGGCGCGGCGAGGTCCACGGCGGACGAGCCCGAGCCCGCCGCCACCACCGAGCCCGCCGAGGAGCAGCAGCCCGCCTTCGGCGCCTGGGGCGCGGCGACGCCCGCATCCGAGGAGCCAGCGCCCGCCGCCACCACCGAGCCCGCCGCAGAGACGGTGCCCACCTTCAGCTCGTGGGGCTCGTCGGAGTTCACCCCGGCGGCGGAGCCGGTCGCCGAGACGCCCGCCGCGGGCGTGGAGGAGCAGGTCCCCGTCTACAGCCCGTGGGGCTCGCCGGCGACGGCGCCGGAGCAGCCCGCGGTCGAGTCCGAGCCGGAGCCCGAGGCCACCCTGCCGGGTGTGGAGCAGGAGCCGGCGACCTCCAGCCCGTGGACGACGGCGCAGCCGGCCGCGGAGGAGGTGGCGGCGCAGACCACCCCCGCCGCCACCGAGGAACAGACAGCGGTCAGCCCGTGGGCGTCGCCCGCCGCGACCAGCTTCGAGACCGCCACCTCACCGAGCCAGGGCTACCAGCCCGAGACGGCGCCGGCCGGCTTCGACGCCACCCCGAGCCCGGCCGGCCCGGTGGGTGGGTACACCGCCGGCGGCATCGCACCGGGCTACGACCAGGCGTACACGCCGGAGGCGGCGGCGACCCCCGTGCCGGCGCCCGCCCCGATCCAGCCGGCCTGGACCCCCAGCCATCGGGTCCCCCCGCAGGGGATGCAGGCGTGGGCCGCCCCCGACCCCGCCGGTGCGGTGGTCGCCACGCTCGGCGGCCACCTTCCGGTGCAGGTCACCGAGGTCCGCGGGGCCTGGGCGCACGTGCTCTGCTCCAACGGCTGGACCGGTTGGGTCGACGACCGCCTGCTCATCGTCGGAGCGTGACCCGGGCCCGGTCGGCGGGCGTGCACGTCGGGGAGGGCGTCCGTGTGCTCGCGCGCGGACGCCCCCGGCGCCGCCCGGGGGGCTGACCTCGGCATGGAGGTCAGGGCGGAGGTGATCGGGAGCCTCTGGAGGATCGTGGCCGAGGTGGGCCAGCGGGTCGAGGAGGACGAGACCATCCTCGTGCTCGAGTCCATGAAGATGGAGATCCCGGTCACGAGCCCGATCAGGGGGACGGTGACCGCGATCCTGGCCCGCCGGGGTGAGGTGGTCCAGGAGGGCCAGACCGTCGCCATCGTCGAGTAGGCCGGCCGCCCCTCGCCCGGGACCGCCTGCCCAGAATGGGAGGGTGGAGACCACCATCAGCCCTGATTCCGCGACCCCCGCTGGGTCGGCGACTCCCGCACCGCGGGAGCGGTGGGCGCGGCTCAGGTCATCGACGCCATTCCAGGTGATCGGCACCTACGGCTCGACGCAGAGCGGCAACAACGCGGCGGGCCTCGCCTTCAACGCCTTCATGGCGATGTTCCCGATGATCCTCGGGGCGCTCTCCATCATCGGCCTGGTGGTTGGCAACCCGGGCATCCGCAGCCAGGCCCAGTCCCTCATCCTCCGCACCTTTCCCGGCCGGAGCGGTGCCGAGCTGAGCGCGGTCGTCACCAACGATCTGCACCACTACGCCGGCTTGCTCGGCATCGTCGGCGTGCTCGGGCTGGTCTGGGGATGCACCAACTTCTTCGCCTCGCTGGAGTTCTGCCTCGGACGGATCTTCGACATCGGCCAGCGCGACTTCCTGCGCCAGCGGGGGATGGGCGCGGTGATGATGCTGGTGCTGGTGGCCACGCTGCTGGTGGCGATCGGTGCCACCACGCTGATGAACCTGGTGCCGGTGATGGCCGGGCTCGGACCGCTGGCCGGCTTCCTGGCCATGGCGCTGCTGAACCTGGTGATCTACCGTCTCGTCCCCAACCGCACCTTCCGGCTTCGCGAGCTCTGGCCGGGAGCGGCGCTGGCGGGTGGGATGATCGAGCTGATCACCCTGCTCTTCCCCCTCTACGCCAAGCTGGCGCATGGCTTCGACACCTACGGGCAGAGCCTGGCGCTCTTCTTCCTGCTGGCCACCTGGCTCGCCTTCCTGTCTCAATTCATCCTCATCGGCGCCGTCTGGAACCGCGTGAGGCTGGGGGAGAAGTTCACGGCGTCGGGGCTGCTGGCCTCCGCGACCACCGCCTCCCCCGACTCCGCCCGCCACGATGCGGTCGCGGAGCGACGCGGCGCACCCGGAGGTGACAGGATCAGCGCCGGGGCGGCCGCCAGCCCCCACGGCTCGCCGGAGCGGTCGCACCCCTCGGAGACCAGCCCCCCAACGTGAGCGCCGGCTACGACACCCAGCGGGTCACCACCGCCGACAACGTCGGCATCAGCTTCCGCGTCGCCGGGCTCGCCACCCGGTTCGCCGCCGCCCTCCTCGACGGTCTCCTGCTGACGATCCTCCTCTTCATCGCCACCGTGCTGATCGGCGCCGTCGCCGACGCGCTGGCCGGCAGCACGGCGGGCAACTCCACCATCGAGGTGCTCAGCCTCGCCGGCCTGCTGCTCACCGCCTGCCTGCTGCTGATCGCGATCCTCTACTTCACGATCGCCCAGGCGGTGAGCGCGGGACGGACGCCCGGGAAGGCCGCCCTGGGGCTGCGGGTGATCCGCATCGACGGCGGGTCGGCGAACCTCGGCGCCTACTTCCTGCGCAGCGCCGCCTACATCCCCGACCTGCTGCTCGCGCTGGGGCCGATCCTGATGTTCTTCCACCCCCAGTCCCGCCGTCTCGGCGACCTCCTCGCCGGCACGGTGGTGGTGCGGGAGCGGACCCCGGTGACCCTGCAGGCGGCGATCGCCCCGGCCCCCGTCTACCTGCGCAGCCGCGATCCGGGGCCGGTCATCGACGGGCTGGCGCACCTGGGGGAGCGCGAGCTCAACGCGGTCCGGACCTTCCTCAGCCGGCCGGGGATGCCGCCGGCCCAGCGGGCCGAGCTGGCGGGGCGGCTCGCCAGCCCTCTGCTCCAGCGCCTCGAGCTGCCCTCCGGCGCCCCGGAGCGGATGTGGCCGCCCGAGCTGTTCCTGGAGCGGCTCTACCTGCAGCTTGCCGCCCGGCTCCGGCCCGGAGACCTGGCCGGGGCGTTCCCCCCTCCCCCCTATGGTGGGATCGCCGGACGGCCCCCCTGGGTACCGTGAACCTGGAGGCCTTCACCGCCGGGCGCCGGCCCCGCTGGGCCGAGCTCGAGGCGCGCACCGCGACCCTGGCCGGGAGCCGGCTGCGCGGGCTGCGGGCCTCGGACGTCGAGCGCTTCGCGATCCTCTACCGGCGGACCGCCAGCGACCTCGCGATCGCCCGCCGCGACTTCCCCGACCAGCCGGTCACCGAGTACCTGAACTCGCTCTGCGGGCGCGCCCACGTGCTGCTCAACCGCGGCTCGCCGCCCCGGCTCCGGAACGCGCTCCGCTACTTCGCGACCGGAGCGCCGCGGGCCTTCCGCGCCAACTCCGGCTACTTCCTGGCCTCGCTCGCACTCCTGCTCGCCGGCACGCTCGCGGGCTGGCTGGCCTACGACCTCCGGCCCGACCTCCACGGGTTGCTGGTGCCCAACTCGCTCTTCGCCGAGATGGCCCAGGGGAGCCCCGGCATCGGTGTGCCCCAGCCCTTCCTGGCCGCGCCCAGCATCTTCCTGCACAACATCGAGGTGGCGGTGATCGTCTTCATCCTCGGCATCTGCGCCGGCCTGCCCACCGCCTTCCTGATCCTGCTTCAGGGCTGGAGCCTCGGAACCCTGGGGGCGGCCGTCCACGCCGGCGGGTACGACTACGCCTTCTGGTCGCTGATCGCCGCCCACGGGGTGCTGGAGCTGAGCGTGATCGTCACCGCGGGGGCGGCGGGGCTGCGCCTCGGCGACGCGCTGCTGCGGCCCGGGCTGCGCAGCCGGGTCGATTCGATCGCCCATGCGGGCGGGGACATGGTGGGGCTGGCCCTCGCCACCATGCTGCTCCTGGTGATCGCCGGCACCCTGGAGGCGTTCGTCTCCCCGAGCGGGATGCCCGGCGGGGCCAAGATCGCGATCGGCCTGGGGGTGGGCGCCTGCTTCTACGCCTGGCTGCTGCTCGCCGGCCGCGGCCGGCCGGCCGTCCCCACGCTCGCCCTCGACCCGGCCCCGCCCCGGCCGGCCACCGCGGGCGCCGACCTGGCCGCTCTCGGCTGACCGCACCCCGCAGCCGAACGCACCCTTGACGGCCAGCGACCGCAGCCTTCGGCCGTCTCCGGGTCTGCGCCCGGAGCCCCGCGGGGGACCTCGAAGGGGCCGCGCGTAGACTGGCCTCATGGAGGTCGTGCGGATCCGCCCCCGGGGGTACTGCCACGGGGTGGTGGAGGCGATCCGGCTGGCCAAGCAGGTCGGCGCCGAGAAGCGTGGCGAGCCGGTGACCATGCTCGGCTACCTGGTTCACAACGAGCACGCGACCCGGGAGCTGGAGGAGGCCGGGGTCCGCCTGGTGGCCGAGTCCGACCGCATGAAGGGACTGGCCCAGATCACCGAGGGCACGGTCATCTTCACCGCCCACGGGATCTCGCCCCAGGTGGTGGATGCCGCCCGCCAGCGCGGGCTCACCATCGTCGACGCGACCTGCAGCGACGTGACCCGCACCCACGACCTGGTCCGGGAGCTGACCGGGCGCGGCGTCCACGTCATCTACATCGGCAAGCGCGGCCACCCCGAGCCGGCCGGGGTGATGGGGGTGGCGCCGGACCGCACCACGCTGATTGAATCAATCGAGGAGGCCGACGCTCTCGAGTTCCCCCCCGGGACCCGCCTCGGGGTCACCTGCCAGACCACCCTCTCGATGTGGGACACCCAGGCGATCATCGATCGGCTGGTGGAGCGCTTCCCCGAGATCGAGGTCCACAACGAGATCTGCCGCGCCACCCAGGAGCGGCAGGAGGCGGCGGTGCTCGCCGCCGACGACGTCGACTGCGTGGTGGTGGTGGGCAGCCGGCGCAGCAGCAACAGCCGGCGGCTCGCCCAGGTCGTCGAGGAGCTGGGGCACAAGCCCGCTCACCTGGTGGACACCGCCGCCGAGCTGCGCCCGGAGTGGTTCGTGGGGGTCAGGCGGGTGGGGGTCACCTCGGGCGCCTCGACGCCGACCCATCTCACCCGCGAGGTGGTCGCCGCCCTGGAGGCGATGCCCGGAGGCCGCGACCCGGAGGCCGCGGCCACCTGACCCGCCTGACCCGGCCCGTGGGCGGGCCGCCGCGTTCCGGCTACGAAGTGTTCACGAGTCGCTCACGGCGCCGGGGCGCGGCCTAATCTCGCGCCATGCGCTTCGGCAAGCAGCATCTCGGCCCCCGCCTCGTGCTCGCGCGGATCGTCGCGTACTGCCAGGCGGCCGTCCTGGTCCTGGTGGCGGTCAACCTGCTCGAGATCCTGCTGATCGGCGGCAGCACCAGCGGGCTCTCGTTTCGGGGCGCCTTCGCCACCACCTCGGTCAGCGGGAACCGGACGGTGGTCACCGCCTTCGCGCTCTTCGTCGTCGCCGTCGTCCTGATCCTCGTCGAGCAGCGGGCGGCCGGAGATGGCGGCGCCCGCCGGGCCCTGGCCGTGGTCGAGGCCGTGTTTGCAATCGGCTTCGTCGGGTTCGTCGCCGCCGCCCTGGGGGGCTGGCTGTTCGGCCCCGCGGCCGCGCTCATCGTCGTCGGCCTCCATTACTGGCCCGAGCTCAGGGCGTACTTCTTCGCCGACAAGATCGCAAACGCGGCGAGCGAGGGTGCCGAGCCACCCGCGCTTCCGCTTGACACACCCGCGCCCCCGATGGCGCCGCCTTTCGCATCGCCCACATCCCCCGGCCCCGCGGTCTCCGCCGCGGGAGCGGGAACGCGCGAAACCGCCCCGCCGCATCTATAGTCGCGGGATGGAGCGACCCGCGCGGGCCGCCCCCTTTCGACCATCTGCGTGGGAGCGACTGTGATGCAACGACCGCCGGTTCCCGGCTCGGTCACGCTGGGCCGAGTCCTGCTCATCATCGAGAGCGTCCTCTGGCTGCTGGCGGGGCTCGCCGTGGGCGGCTTCGGCGTGCTGGTGTTCACCGCGGTGGCGAACATCAACAACCGGCTGGCGCAGATCGGTTACACGGGCACGCCCTTCACCACCGCGGAGGCCGGCGCGGTCGGCGGCACCCTGGTGGTGGTCGGGGTGGTGATCCTCATCATCGCCATCCTCGGCATCTGGTCGGGAGCGGCCATCGGCCGGCTCACCGGGGGCCCGCGCGCCACCGCCATCGTGCTCTGCTGCCTGGGCGTGGTGATCGGGATCTTCAGCGTCGTCGGCGGGCTGCGCCGGGGCGCGACGGTCACCACCGGCACCACCACCCTTCGCGACACCCCGATCCCCGGGATCGTGATCCTGCTCGTGAACCTGGTGATCATCTGGTGTTTCGGCTTCGCCCGCAGCGCGCGGGCGGCGTTCCGCTCGCTGCCCACCGCCGCGTACCCGATGACCGCGCCGGCGGGGTACGGCGCGGCGCCGTACGGCCAGGCGATGTACGCGGCGCCGGCGGCGGCGCCGTACGGTCAGGCGGCGGTGCCGGGAGGCTCCTCGGCCGCTCCCCCCACGCAGGCGGATGCGACCCAGAGCTTCCCGCCCCCGCCTCCGCCACCCCCACCCCCCGGGGACCTGAGCTTCGCCTCCGCCGCGGGGTCGCCCGAGGTGCCGCCGGAGATGGCGGAGCTGAGCTTCGAGGCACCCGCCCCGCCCGTGGACGCACCCCCGGAGTCCCTCGCCGATCTGAGCTTCGACGCCTCCGGTGGGGCGCAGCCTCCCGACGCTCCCCCGGCCGCCGATCCCGACCTCGCCGGCGAGGTGGCGGCGGGCGGCCCGAGCGACTTCCCCCCGCCACCCCCCGCACCCGAGACGTAGGCGCTCGGCGGGCTCACACCCGCTGACGGCGGAGGACGAACCGGCTGGCCACGCCGTGGGGCGCCGCGGCGCCCCGCCCTTGCCGCCCCGCGCCGTCCGCCGGCTCACAGCCGGGAGTGGCGCTTGAGCTCCAGGTAGCGGTTGACCAGCCGCGGGGAGAGGCTGCGGGCGTCGGCGTCGAGGGTCTCGACCCCGCTCCGGCGGAGCAGCTCGAGGGTCTGCTCGCGATCGGCGACCAGGCCGCTCGCCACCGCCCGCGCGTACGTCGAGGCGGCGTCGGCGGGCCGGGCCCGGGCGGTGTCCTCCAGGGCGGGGTCGCGGACGGTGATCACCAGCGGGAGGTGGCGGTGGCGCAGCCGGGCGCACTGGCGGACCAGGGCCTGGCCCTGGTCGGGGTCGAGCACGTCGGTGAAGATGACGACCAGCGCCCGCCGCCGCTGCCAGCGGCTCAGCTCCGCCAGCGCCTCGTCGTAATCGGCCTCCACCTCGCCGGCTCGGATCGGGCGGACCGCGTCCAGGAAGCGGCGCATCTGGAGCCGTCCGGGGCGGGCCGGGAGGGTGACCGTGACCCGGTCGGCGAAGGCGAAGAGGCCCACCCGGTCGCCGGTGGCGAGGGCGACGTGGATGAGCAGGAGGGCGGCGTTGATGGCGTGGTCGAGCTTGGTGAGATCACCGGCGCCGACCCCCATGAGCCGCCCGTGATCGAGGCAGACGATCACCGGCTGGGCGCGCTCGGGGATCAGCTCGGTCGCCATCAGGCGCCCGGTGCGCGCGGTCGCCTTCCAGTTGATGAAGCGCTGGGGATCGTCCGGGACGGCCTCCCGGATCCGCTCGAACTCGGTGCCCTCGCCGGGCCGGCGCTGGGTCCGCACCCCCAGCTCGGCGAGCTGGCCCCGCCGCGCCAGCGCCTCGTAGACGCGGATGGCGGCCAGGTCCGCGTCGATCCGGACCGTCTCCCCGCCGCCGATGGAGGATTGGCGCAGTCCGAGGCCCCACGGACCCGGGCAGCGGACCACGGTGGCCCCGAACCTCTCCTCTCCCCTCCCCGCCGGCGTCAGCGTGTAGCGGAGGGTGCCGGGAATCCCGAGGTTGCCGATCGCCCCGGCGGCGGCCAGCCGGGGCGGGTGCTCGTCGCGCACCGTCGCCGGGAGGAGCCGGACCGGGCGCGCGCCGCGACCGGTCGCGAGCCCCGGAACCCATCTCCGCCGCCCTGGCCCGCGGCCCAGCCGGGGACGGAGGCCGACGCGGACGGAGACCGGATTGGCCCGACCCACGGAGAGGATCTCATCGTGCTCGCGGGTGACCTGGAGGCGGTCCCGTCCGGGCGCGCGCAGCGCGTCGGCGACCACCACTCCGGCCGCCAGCGTGATCGCGACGATGCCGGGAACCAGCAGGGCGGGCACGCCCGAGCTGGCGGCCAGGGGGATGAGGGCGACCACGAGGAGGGCCGCACCCCACCGGGTCATGGCCGCGGCTCGTTCCAGCCGATCCCGCTGCCGGCCCGGCTCATCGGGGTACCGGGACCCGGTTGACCGCCCGTTCCACCGCGGCCACCTCGCCGACACCCTGGATCTCCGCCTCGGGGCGCCGGATCAGGCGATGGCGCAGGGCGGGGATGCAGATGTCCTTCACGTCCTCGGGAGCCACGTAGTCACGGCCGCGCAGCGCCGCCATGGCCTTGCCGCCATGCAGCAGCGCGATCGACCCGCGCGGGCTGGCCCCCAGCACCAGGTCGGGGCTGGTGCGGGTCGCGGCCACGATCTGGCCGATGTAGCCGACGATGGCATCGCTCACCGTGATCCGGGCGATCTCGGCGCGGGCCGCGTCCAGGGACGCCTGGGTGACCACCGGGGCGATCCCGGCCGCCTCCAGGTCGTGGGGGTCGAAGCCGCGGTCGAAGCGTCGCAGCATCTCGGCCTCGGCGTCGCCCGCCGGGATCGGCACCTCGAGCTTCAGGAAGAATCGGTCGAGCTGCGCCTCGGGGAGCGGGTAGGTCCCCTCGTACTCGATCGGGTTCTGGGTGGCGACCACCAGGAAGCGCGGCCCCAGCGGCATCCGCTGCCCGTCGCTGGTGACCTGGCGCTCCTCCATCGCCTCGAGGAGGGCGGCCTGGGTCTTGGCGGGGGCGCGGTTGATCTCGTCGGCGAGCAGGGTGTCCGTGAAGATCGGGCCGGGCCGGAACTCGAAGGTGCCGCTCCCCGGACGGTAGACGTTGGTCCCGATGATGTCGGAGGGCAGCAGGTCGGGGGTGAACTGCACCCGTTTGAAGCGCGCGTCCATGGCCGCGGCCAGGCAGCGGGCCATCAGCGTCTTGGCGGTGCCGGGGACGCCCTCGAGCAGCACGTGCCCGCCGCAGAGGATCGCGAGGAGCAGGCCGTCGACCACCGCCTGCTGCCCGACCACGGCGCGGCCCACCGTCTCCTGGAGGGTGGCGCGGAGCTCGACGGCGGCGGGCATTTGGGGGGCATTGTGGCAGGGCCAGGATCGCAGGGACGCGAGGCGCGCCAGCCCGGCCCGGCCGCCCGCCGGCCTCAGCGGATGGCCGCGACCCCCCACTCGGCCTCGAGGGCGTCGACGCGGCGGGCCAGCCCCAGCAGGTCGTCCTCGGTCGGCCGCTCGCCGGCGAGCCGGCGCGCCTGCTCCAGGAGGACGGCCGCGGCGCGCGCCCGATCCTCCCCGAATCCGGCCAGCGCGGCCACGAAGTCGGGATCGGGAAGGCGCGGTTCGACCCCGGTCGCCCGGCCGACCCGCAGCTTCAGCTCCTCCGCGTAGCGCCCGGCGACCGCGCCCCGCTCGCGGCTCCGCGAGAGCAGTTGGCCCACCGCCTCGATGTGCTCGAGCACGCTCGGGACCCGCGCCGGGTCCCGCCGGGGCAGCGGTCGGCCGAGCCGGCGGCCGCTGGTCACGAGGTAGGCGAGCGCCACCAGCACGGCCAGCAGGACGGCGGCGAGCAGCGGCCCCTGGAAGACGGCGCTCAGGCCCTGGTCCCCGGCTCCGGCGGTGCCGAGGTGGTGGACCTCGTCGAAGCCGACCCGGTCGCCGCGACCGCTCCCGACCAGTCCGAGGACGAAGGCGGCCGAGCTGCCCCGGCGCAGCCCGTCGTTGCTGAGCGGGTACTCGCTGCCCAGGAGGTAGAGGCGGCCGGCGCCCACCCGGATCGCCGCGGCCGCCGGCGCCGCGGGGTCGCCGAGCAGGGGCACCAGGTTGCCGTCACCGCCGGAGAAGGTCCAGACGCTTCCGGAGGTCGCCTCCCCGGACGCGGTGAGCGGCACGCTGGACACCCCGGCGCTCCCCGGGAAGGGCTGGGCGGGAGCGGCGCTGGTGAGGTCGGAGGGCTGAGCCGCGATCCCCAGCGGGTCGAGCACCGCGGCCACCGAGGTCGGGTCGGAGACCGCCAGGATCACCTCGCCGCCCCCGTCCAGGAAGGCGGTGAGGGTGGCGTCGTCGCCGGACGTGTACGCGTAGTCGTCCAGGGGGTCGGCGGAGATCAGCACGTCGGTCCCCCCCAGGTCGAATTCCGAGTAGATGCGGTGGACGCCGGCGCCGGTGGCCGGGAGCCAGTCATAGAGGGCGAGGGTCCCGGCCCGCCCGTTGGCGGTGCTGGAGGGGTCGTCGGCGGCGCTGGCACCGGGCCCGGCGATGACGACCGCCAGCACCATCACGGCGAGCACCGCCACGAGGATCGCGACCGGGGTCAGGGCGGTCCGCCTCACGACCCGGGACGCCCCCGCCCGGCGAGCGCACGGATCGTCTGGCAGCGACCCCGGACCTCCTCCCAGCGGCCGGCATCGACCGGCTCCTCGGAGTACCAGGCGCGATCGAATCCGGCCGCCGCCGGGGCGAGCTGCGCGGCCAGCTCCGGGTCGCCCCGGGCGTGGGCGAGCAGCTCGGGGGTGGTCCAGGCCGGCTGCACCGGGAGCCGGCCACGCTGGACCAGGGAGACCAGGGCGCTCCGGAAGGCGTGCCGGATCGCGGCGCGGAAGTCGCCCCCCGCCGAGGCGGCGAGCGCCCGGCCCCACTCCTGCTCGGCGTCGACGGCGGGCGGGGGGGCGGCCGGCCCGGCCCGGGTCTCGCCGCCCGAGGCCGCGACCTGGCGGATGCGCCAGACCGCGATGGCGGCGACGATGCCGAGCAGCAGGGCCGCGAGGATCCCCGCGCCCAGCGGACCGAGGGTGCCGAGGACGCCGCCCAGCGCGTTGCCGAGCGCGCTGATGAGCTGCTGGAGCCAGTTGGGGGACGGCGGCTGGCCGAGGTTGGCGAAGGCCGGGGAGCCGTACACGCGGGCGAGCGACTGGCGGTCGTGGGCGGTGAGGCCGGCGCAGCCCGAGCCGGAAGCGCCCTGGAGGGTCGCCGCGGTGGTGGCGAGCAGCCGCTCGGCGCCGCTCGCGTCGCCGCCCTCGAGGTCGGCGATCACCGGGGCGAGCGCCGAGGACGCGTGGTCGGCGGAGCCCAGCGCCTGGAGCCGCGCCACCGCCCCCTGGATCGATGTGCCGGCATCCAGCCCGACGCGCACCTGGAGGAGCTGGGCGACGTAGTCCCCGTCGCAGCTCGCGGCCGCGACCCCGACGCTGCCGAGCGCCAGGCCGGATGCCGCCGCGAGCAGCGGCAGCAGCAGGAGCGAGCGGCGGGGGCCGGCGATCATCGCTCAGATCGACTGGGCGAGCATCTCGATGTCGAAGGCCTCGCGACGGATCCGGATGTCGTAGTACACCAGGGTGAGCAGGATCAGGATGAAGGGCGAGGTGAAGATGTCGATGACCCCGGTGATCAGCACCTGGATCGAGGACTGGGTGATCGCCGGCGCGGTGCCGACGATCAGCTCGGCGACCCCGTTGAGGATCCCGCTCAGGATGCCGCTGACCACGCCGATCACCAGGTAGAAGAGGAAGATCCTCCAGAACGACCCGGAGGTCAGCCGCCAGCTGCGCCGGAAGGCGGCGATCGGGGAGAGCCGTTCCAGGATGACGGTCTGGATGCCGAGGCACATCTTGATCAGGACAAAGAAGACAAAAACAACCCAGCCGACCAGCACCAGCACCAGCAGGCCGGCGCCCGCGACCCCCCCGAGCAGGATGGCCAGGCCGCCGGCCACCACCAGGGGGAGGACGGCGACCACCAGCTCGAGCAGGACGTAGCCGATCAGGCTGGCGAGCCGGCGCAGGGCCGTGCCCAGGCCCGGCCCGACCCCGGTGGGACGGTCGAGGTACTCGTCGCTGACCACCCGGATGACCGCGCCCTGGGCGAGCGGCATCAGCAGGATGTAGTAGCCGACGGTGATCGCCAGGATGGCGAGCAGGGCGGCGGTCAGCGTGCTCAGCTCGTTGAGCGCCCCCGCCGAGGTGAGCGGCTGCGGCTGCGCGGAGATGCTGCTGATGGTCGCGAAGGGTGAGCGCTCCCCGAAGTACTCGACGACGAGGTAGGGGAGCTGGAAGAGCGCGGTGATGGCGAGGATGGGCAGGAACTTCCGGCGATAGACCGTGAAGGTGGAGTCGAGCAGCTCACCGAATGACTGGGCCCGGAACCGGCCCGAGCCGGCGACCGGGGGCGCCCACGCCCAGGTGGGGAAGCCGGGTGGGGCGTAGCCGGGTGGTGGTGGCGGGCCGTAACCCGGAGGCGGGCCGTAGGCCGGAGGCGGTCCGTAGCCCGGAGGCGGTCCGTAGCCGGGGGGCGGTCCGTACCCGGGGGGCGGTCCGTAGCCCGGAGGTGGGCCGTAGCCGGGGGGCGGGCCGTAGCCGCGGGGCGGGCCGTAGCCGGGGGGCGGGCCGTAGCCGGGGGGCGGGCCGTAGCCCGGAGGTGGGCCGTAGCCGGGGGGCGGGCCGTAGCCCGGTGGCGGACCGTACCCCGGAGGTGGGCCGTAGCCGGGGGGCGTGCCGGGGCCGGGAGGCGGGGAAGGTGGGACCGCCGCGGGCGGCGGCGCGTTTCCAGGATCGGGCACCGGCCCATTGTGGGTCACCCTCCGGGGGGTTCGGACGCCCTCCCGCCAGGCTGTTGCACGCCTCACCGGGGCAAATCCGACATTCAGGGATGGGCCGGCGCCGGCGGTAACTCCGAGGCCGCCGGATCAGGGCGCCGACGGGCGACCTCGCGACTCCGGGCTCGGCCGGCGCCGCCGGAACGCGAGGGCCTGGAGCACGCGCTTCACCCCGGCGTTGTCCACCACCATCCGGGGTCGCTGCTTGCGGTCCCGGCGGCGGTTGCGGGCGCGCTCGCGATCGTCGAGCGCATCGGGGTCGTCCTCACCGGCCATCTCTGGAATGTAGCCCACTCGAGGGCCCGGCTCCGCGTCGGCTTCGCCCGGCGGGTCCGCTCGAGCGGCCCGCTCCCACGGCCCGCGCCCGCGGCCCACTCTGACGGCCCGAGCGGACGGCGCTCAGACGGCCGCCGGCCTCAGCCCGTGGCCGTGATGCCCGATCAGCACCCGGACCCCGATGGCGGCCGCCACCGCGGTCACCGCGGCGGCACCGCCGATGACCGCGAAGCCGCGGCCGTCGATCCGCTGCCAGAGGTGGCGGCGGGAGACCAGCGCGGCCTCCAGCCGGAGCATCGACTCGGCGTAGATGCGCTCGCGGTCGGCGGGGGTGAGCGTCCACGCCCGGTAGGCGTCACCGATCTCCGTGGCGAGGTCGACCAGGCCGCGCAGCGCGAGCGGGAGGTCGTCCATCCCGGCTCCGATCCGCTGCCGGTTCAGTGCGGCATCGAGCCGCTCGACGTCGTCCACCTCCGGCAGATCGGGCACGCGGATCATGCCCGGCCCTCCGCATGCCCGGGCGGGAGGATGGGGGGGCCGTTCCGCTGAGCCGGGCCATCGGTTCCGACGGCGTGGCGCGCGCTTCCGTCGGGCAGCGGGGCTCCGAACCGCTTGCGCAGGGTGGTGAGGGCGCGGAAGGTGAGCAGCTTCACCGCTCCCTCGCTGCGGCCCATGATCTCGGCGATCTCGCGGTTGTGCATCTCGGCGGCGAAGCGCAGCGCCACCGCCTGGCGCTGGTCGTCGGGGAGGGCCCTCACCGCGGCTCGCACCTCCTCGGCGCGGTCCAGCCTCTCGACCTCCTCGAGCGGCGAGGGGTCGTCGCTGGCCATCGACGGGCTCAGCTCGATCCACCCGGGACGGCGCCGCTGGCGCGCGACCAGGTTGGAGGCGACGCGGTAGAGCCATGACGAGTAGGGGACGCCGCGCCACTCGAAGCGCGGCAGCTCCTCCAGTCCCTTGGCGAAGGTGGCGGCGGTCACGTCCTCAGCGAGCTCCCGGTTCCTGGTGAGGGTGTAGATGTAGGCGAAGATCTGGTCGACGTAGCGCTCGTACAGCGGCGCGAACGCCGCCTGATCGCGCTGCGCGGCCAGGATGAGCTGGCGCTCCTCCTCGAGCTCGGCATCGGTGCGACGGGCGATGTCAGCGCCTCCCTCGAGGCGGTGCCATCCAGCAGAAGCCGATCGGCCGGAACCCGTTACGGGCCTCCGGCACCGGCCCCGATCCGGCGCCGACGCCGTGCAGGGCACCCTTCCCCTCTTCGCCAATACCGGAATCGGCGCCGGTTGGGACCGGCGCCAGCAGGCCCGCCGCCCTCATCCCCGCAGCAGCTCGAGCCGGCGGCCCGCGTCCGCGAAGGCCGTGAGCGCCTGGTCCAGCTCATCGGTGGTGTGGGTGGCGCAGACGATGGTCCGCACCCTGGCCCTGCCCCGCGGCACGGTGGGGAATCCGATCCCCTGGGCGAAGACGCCCCGCTCCATCAGCAGGTCGGAGAGCCGCATCGCGGTCGCGGCCTCGCCGCACATGACCGGGGTGATCGGGGTCTCGCTGGTGCCGATGTCGAAGCCGAGCTCGCGCAAACCCTGCTTGAAGTGCCGGGTGTTGGCCCAGAGCCGCCCGATCAGCTCCGGCTCGGACTCGAGGACGTCGATCGCGGCGATGCAGGAGAGGGCCACCGCGGGCGGATGGCTGGAGGAGAAGAGGAAGGGCCGGGCCTTGTGGATGAGGTGGTCGCGCACGGTCTGGCTGGCCGCGACATAACCGCCCACGACGCCGACCGCCTTGGAGAGGGTGCCGATGTTGAGCGCCACCCGTCCGTGCAGCCCGAAGTGGTCGGTGGTGCCCCGGCCGTGGTCGCCGAGCACCCCGGTGGCGTGAGCGTCGTCGACCATCACCGCCGCCCCGTACCGCTCGGCACGCTCGACCAGGCCGGGCAGCGGGGCGATGTCCCCGTCCATGGAGAAGACGCCGTCGGTGACCAGGAGGATGCGGCGGTATCCCTTGGCCCGCGCTGCGGCCAGGGCGCGCTCGGCGTCGTCGAGGTCGCAGTGCTCGTAGAGGAGGCGATCGGCCTTGGTGAGCCGGATCCCGTCGATGATCGAGGCGTGGTTGAGCTTGTCGCTCACCACCACGTCCCCCTCCTCGAGCAGGGCGCTGAGCACGCCGACGTTGACCGTGTACCCGCTCTGGAAGCAGAGCGAGGCCTCGGTCCGCTTGAAGGCGGCGAGCCGCGTCTCGAGCAGCTCGTGGACGGTCTGGGTGCCCGCGATGGTGCGCACCGCGCCGGTGCCGGCGCCCCACTTCCGCGCCCCCTCGATGGCGGCCTCGACCAGGCGGGGATGGGTGTTGAGGCCGAGATAATTGTTGCTGCTCAGGTTGATGAGCTCCCTGCCGCCGATCACCACGTCGTGCCCCTGCGGGGACTCGAGGACCCGGAGCGGTCGGAGGAGCCCCTCATCGCGGAGCCGGTCGAGGTCCTCGGCGAGCGACCTGTCGAGGGCCAGAACGGCGTCGGAGCGCTGGGGGATCGCGGTCATGGCCTGAGCGACACCTTGCCACAGCGCCCCGACTTGATGAGCGCGATCGCCTCAGCGATGTCGGCCATGGCGAAGTGGTGGGTGATGAGTGCCGACGCGTCGATCGCGCCGGAGTGGAGGTGGGCGGAGGTCTCCTCCCAGGTGGCGTAGAGGCGGCGGCCGGTGACCCCGAAGAGGGTGACCCCGTGCATCACGACGTCCTGGGAGAGGTCGAGGGTCGTGGGGGCGTCCCCGATCCCGAGCAGCGAGACCCACCCTCCGGATCGGACCAATCGGGTGGCCGCGACCACCGCCACCGGCGCTCCGCTCATCTCCAGGGCGCAGTCCACCTCGCCGCCGGCGGCCCGGCGGACCTCGGCCTCGGCGCTCCCCTCCCCGGACTGGACCAGCACGTCCGCGCCCATCCGCTCGGCCAGCTCCAGCCGGTAGCGGTTGGGCTCGACCGCGATCACCCGCGCCGCCCCCCTGGCCTTGGCGACCGCCACCGCGGCGCAGCCGATCGGACCGCAGCCGAAGACGGCGACGGTGGCGCCGGCCAGGTCCCCGTAGGAGCAGGCGTGGACCGCGTTGCCGAAGGGCTCCATGGCGGCGGCGACCTCGGGGGCCACCTCGGGGCCGACCGGCCAGACGTTGCCGGACGGGAGCGCCACCATGGTGGCGAATCCGCCGTCGGCGTCCACCCCGATGATCCGGGTGTTGGCGCAGACGTGGAAGTCGCCGCGCAGGCACTCGGGGCAGTGGTGGCAGACGAGGTGGGATTCGACCGCGACCCGGTCGCCGACCCGCACCCGGCCGTCCACCCCCTCGCCGAGGGCGACCACCTCGCCGCAGATCTCGTGGCCCATGACCCGGGGCAGGTGGACCCGCGCCTGGGCCCAGGGGTTCCAATCGTAGAGGTGGATGTCGGTGCCGCAGATGGAGGCGGCGACCACCCTCAGCAGGACCTCGCCAGGGCCGGCGGTCGGCTCCTCGACGTCGGTGATGGCGATGCCGGGCCGGGGGGAGTCCTTGATGACAGCACGCACGGCGCCCCGATTATGAGCGTCGGCAGCCCCCGACCTCCCGGTGGGCGGGTCGGCCAGGAACCGCCGACCGACCGGCCGACCACCTCGCCGCCTGGTGCCGCTGCTGAGCGGCTGGTCGCGGCCGCGGTCGCCCCGCCCCCACGGCGCTCGGGGGACGCCCTACGGAGTGGCCGAGGCCGGGATGATGACGAGGCAGGAGGTGGGAGCCGCGGGCTCGGTCGGGGATGAGGGGCAGGGCGACACCCCGAAGATGGGCGCCGAGGGGCCTGCCGAGGGTGAGGCCGCGCCGGGGAGCGGCGCGTCCGGGCTCCGGTAGACGAGGTGCAAGGTCCGGCCCCCATCCGATGTCGCGTACAGCGCTCCCGAGGCCAGGCTGATCAGACCGTGCTCCGCATTCACGAAATCGAGCTCCGTGAGGGAACTCGCGGCCGCCAGCTCGGGATGAGGCGGGCCCGGGGTCTGCCAGGATCGGCCGGCGTCCGTGCTCTCGGCGATGGCACCGTCCTGGAGCAGGGTGACGGCCGTCCCGTCGGGGGCGATCACCGCGCCGGGGTGGGTGCTCTCGGGGGCGGGCAGTGCGCCGCACTCCGGGCTCCAGGTCGCCCCGCCGTCCTTGGTGACGTAGACGCAGGGAGCACCCGAGGTGGTGATCCCGACCATCTCGCCGTCGTCGGGCGTCGTGAAGGCGGGCGGGTCGAGGCCGGAGAGCGTTGACGACGGCGGGATCGGAAGCCGCTGGGGCTGCCAGGTGCGCCCGCCGTCGTGGGTGACCAGAAGGACGGCGGTTCCCATCCCCGCCGGCTGGAGGTCACCGGTGAGGCAGACGCCGACGATCCATCCGGTGCGGAGCGTGCTCCAGCCCGCGGCCACGGGCGGGCATCCGTCGGGAAGGGCGATCGGGGCGATCGGCCCCGGACCCTTGACGGATGGCACCCGGGTGACTGCGCTCCACCCCGCTCCGGCGTCCGAGGTCTCCCAGAGGGCGAACGATTCCCGGAAGTCGTCGGGCGGCGCCAGGGCCTGCGCGTACACGCCCATCAGGAAGCCGTGGTCGGGATCCACGAAGGTGACGCTGGCATTGGTGACGGGGAGGGCGAGCCGGGTCCAGGTGGCGCCGCAGTCCGAGGTCTGGTACACACCGTCCTGGCCCTCCGCCCACGCATGTGCGGCGTCGCTCGCCCCGATGAGCTCGCCCGGCGTCATCACGGCTCGCCACTGCGCGCCGCCGTCGTCGGTCATCACCACCGTGGTGGTGGCTATGGCGGCGTTGGAGGTGCCGGGGGACACCCAGGTGACCCGATTGGCCCATCCGTGGGTCGCGTCGAGCATGCGCAGGGTGATGAGCGAGGTGGGGGTCAGGGACTCGGTCGCGGCTGCCGCGGATGGCGACGGTGACGTCGCGGCCGCGCTCCCGCCGGTCGCGCAGGAGCCGGACGAGGAGCCCCACGGTCCCACCACCAGGAGCGCCGCGACCAGCCCGCAGACGGCGACGAGGATCACCGCCGCGGTCAGGCTGACCAGGCGGCGATGCCTCATCCTGCCGAGGAGGCGATGGAGGAGGTTGCTCACGTGAACGCACCGGCACTCTAGCCGATGCGGGCCGCCTCCATCCCGAATGCGTCAAACGGCCCGGCGCCGGGGATGTCTCCCTCGCCCGCTACCGCACCACCGGCGCCGCCACCACCCGCTGCCCCAGGCTGCGGAAGTGGAGCAGGGCGGTGGGGACGAGCAGGGGCAGGCCGACCGCCGCATTGATCAGCACCACCGGGCCGGCGAAGACCTTGACCAGCATGCAGACGAAGAGCACCAGCCCGGTGAGCATGGTGTTGTAGCGACCCCACGGGGTGCGCACCAGCTCGGGCCGTCTCCGGAGCAGGAAGACGATCGGGGTGAGCATCAGCGGCGCCAGGTAGCGGAAGACCACGAAGGCCATCAGCCACCAGGTGAAGATGCCCAGCCAGAGGCTGGCGATCGCGGCGACGCTGAAGTAGAGGGCGTCGGTGGCCGGGTCGATGGCCTTGCCGAGCTGGGTCACCGGTCCGAAGCGGCGCGCCACCCACCCGTCGACCGCGTCCAGCATCCCCACCGATCCGCCGACGCAGACCCAGAGCAGGAGGCCGAGCCGGCCCGGCAGTGTCCAGCCGGTGCAGAAGAGGAGCGACGGGCAGAGCCAGGCCCGGATCGCCGAGAGCCCGTTGGGCACGCCGTAGACGTCGACCCGGCTGCCGTCGGGGCGGACCAGCAGGGCGGCGCCGCCGGCGATGGCCAGGGACACCACCAGCCAGCCGGCGAGCGTCAGCAGACCGGCGATCACCTGGCCGCCGCCGTGGACCTGGGCCACCGAGAGGCTGAAGGCCTCGGCGAGGACCAGTCCGAGGGTGGTCCAGCCGAGCAGCGACCGGCGCAATCGCGGGCTGGCGCGGAGCCGCCCCCCGGACTTCCGGAGCAGCCCGGCGAGACCGGAGGGCTCCGGGGTGGCCGCGGGCTCGCCCCCTATTTGATCACCAGGCAGGTGATGGTCTTGAACACGCCCTCGGCGGCCTGGATCTTCTCGACGATCAGCTTGCCGATACCGGCGATGTCGCCCGACTCGACCTGGGCGATGACGTCGTACTCGCCGGTGATCGCGTCGGCGTTGACGATGCCCTGCTGGCCGTGGAGCTTGGTGGCCACCTCCAGCGCCTTTCCGGCGGTTGCGCTGATGAGGACGTAGGCGCGGACCATCTTCTTCCTCCCTGGTTGCCTGCGCGCCGAATGTACCACGGTGCCGCGACCGGACCCGGCCGCGCCGCGAGCGGCGCCTCCCGCCGGCCGCGCGCCGCCCCGTACCATGGAGCCGTGCCCTGGAGCTGGCTGACCAGGTTGCTTCTCGCGACGCTGGCACGGAGATTCGTCCGCTCACGGCAGGCCGGCGCGCCGGGGCCCGACGTGCAGGCGTTCCGGGCCCGGGTGGCCGCGGCGCGCGAGCCCGCGAGCATCGTCGCCCTCCTGCTCGTCCTGGTGATCCTCGCCTGCCCGACCGCCGCGCTGGTCGCCGCCGGGGTCACCCTGCTGCTGCTCGGGCCGCAGTGGCTGGGGGGGGCCTTCGTGGGGGTCGCGGTGCTGCTGATCCTCGCCATGGTTCCGGAGATCGTGCGGCTCCGGCGCACGCTGCACGCCCGGCGGCTGCGCCTGCGCGGCAGCGCGGTGACCCGCGAGCTGGACAGCACCCGGCCGGTCTGATCACGACTCGGCGGGGGTGACGCTCCGCCGGCGTCGCCGCGTGGGGCCGCCGCCCTCGGGCAGCGGGCCGCTGCGGTCGCGGCAGAAGGCCGCCGCACCCGGCCACAATCGACCCCGTGTTGAACAGCGCTCGAGGGCACCTCACCGTGATTGCCGGAGGGGTCGGGGCGATCGGCGGTCCGATCGCCATCACCGCGCTGCTGAGCCTGGTTCAGCCGGCCACCGCCCGCGACTACGTCTTCGTCTACCTCGCCCTGGTCGCCGTGCTCGGCACCCTGAGCGGCCTCCGGCCCGCGCTCCTCGGCGCGGCGCTCAGCTTCCTGCTGGTCGACTACTTCTTCGTGCCCCCCCTGCACACCCTGACCATCGCCGACCCCAGCGACCTGGTCGCCCTGGTGGTCTTCGCCGCCGTGGCGGTGGCCGCCGGCGGGGTCGGATCAGGACGGCGGCACGCACAGATGGAGGCCGAGCGGCTGACCGCGGAGCTGCGCCGCAGCAACGCCGACCTGGAGCGGCTGGAGCGGGAGCAGGCGGAGGCGGCCGCGGTGGCGGTCCGGCTGGCCCAGACCCAGCAGCAGGTCCGGGTGCTGGAGGCCTCCGACCGGCTGCGCAGCGACCTGCTCGCCAACGTCTCCCACGAGCTGCGCACCCCGCTCGCCAGCATCCTCACCGGGGGCACCGAGCTGCTCGAGCGCCCCAACCTCGCGATCCCGGTCCGCGCCGAGGTGGAGGCGATGGTCTCCGAGGCCCGCCGCCTGGAGCGGCTCGTCTCCGACCTCCTGGACATGGCCCGGATCGAGGCCCACGCGGTGACCCTGGACGCGGTGGAGATCGACCTGGGCGACGCCGTCGGTGCCGCCGCGGGGCGGCTGCGTCTCGCCTCGCCGGGCCGGCCGGTCGAGGTCAGCCTGCCCCCCGACGGGCTGGAGGTGCTCGCGGACTGGGACCGGCTCGGTCAGATCCTCGACAACCTGCTCCAGAACGCGGACCGGCACGCGCCCCCGGGCACGCCGATCACGGTGGAGGCGACGCCGGGCAAGCGCGCGATGGTGGTGGTCCGGGTCATCGATCGCGGCCCCGGGGTTCCCGAGGAGCAGCGCGAGCGGATCTTCGAGCGCTTTGTGCGCGGGATCGACGACGGGCAGCCGGAGGGCGAGGCGGGGCGGCCGGCGCAGAGCGGGACCGGCCTGGGACTGGCGATCGTCCGCGGCCTGGTCGAGGCGCACGCGGGGCGGGTGTGGATCGAGGATCCCGAGCGGGGCGAGGGGGCGCGTTTCGCCTTCACCCTCCCCGCCGTCGTCAACGACTGACCGGGATCGGCGGGTCGGCCGGGGGGGACTCGCGGGCCTCAGTCGGTGGCCGCGACCACGTGCACGTCGACGTTGGCCACCAGCCGGATCAGCTTGCGCAGGGTGTTCGAGGAGCTGTTCCGAGTGCTCCGCATCACCAGGATCTCGGTGATCCGGTGGCCGCGGGCGTAGTCGGCGACGGTGGCGGCCACGTCGTTGCCGTCGATGGTGACGAACTCCCCGCCGAGCTGATGGGTGAGGGTGGCGTAGCTGCCGATCAGCCGCTTCTCCTCCTCGCTGCGGGGCCGGCGGCGCACTGAGACCGCGGTCAGCGCGTCGTCCTTGCGGATCGCGTGGGCCGCGGCGCGGCGGATCACCGGCTCCTGCCCGGGGCGCGGCGGGACCAGCACCAGGACGCGCGGGCGGGCCTCCCACGGCTCCTGGATCCGGGCGGTGCTCATGTAGGCGACCAGCTGGCGATCGCAGTGCTCGGCGACCCGCCGGAGCGCGGTCTCCCGCAGCGCCGTCAGCACCTCGGGGCGGAACTCGCCCTGGAGCGCCTGGAGGGCCTCGGCGGGCGGCATGACCTCGCCCTGGCGGAGCCGCTCCTCCAGCTCCGCCGGCGGCACGTCGACCAGCTCGACCTCGTCGGCGGCGTCGAGCGCGGAGTCGTCGAGCACCGGGCGGTCCTTGGGACGGTTGAGCAGCGGCCCCATCAGCGCCACCGTGCTGCGCAGGTCCCCGATGTGGACGGTGCCGATCACGGTGATGCCGGCGGCCCGGATGCGGGGCAGCACGTTGCCGACCATCTGGCCGGTGGTGGTCGACCCGATGAGGTCGTCGACGGCGACCACGTCGGGGTTGCGGGTCAGCAGCGCCTCGACGTCGAGCAGGCCGCGGGCCGCCGGCGATGAGGGCCCTCCGAGCAGGGGGAGGTTGCCCAGCCGGGCGGCGCCTCCTCCGCTCACCGCGGCGACCACCACGTCGGTGCCCCGGCCGGAGCGGCGGCGGGCCTCGTCGAGCATCCGGGTGGTGGCCCCGGCGCCGCGGGCGTAGCTCATGTGCAGGCGCAGGCCGCCGCGGGGTCTCCCCTCGGCCATGCTGCGCAGCAGCGAGTCCGGATCGGGACGGCCCAGCGGGGCGAAGGGGACGGCGGCGTAGCGCGCGATGACGTGAACGTCGACGTCGGGGAGCCCCTCGATCACGCGGTCGACCACCGACCGGCGCAGGTGGGAGAGGAGCCCGTGAGGGCGCGGCTCCCCCATCACCACGTGGCGGACGCCGCGGTTGTGGGCGATCTCCATCAGGGCGGCGGCGATGTCGGTGGACTCGACCTCCACCACCGGCGCCCCCAGCTCCTCGGCGAGCCGGCGCCAGCCGTGGTCCTCGGCGCCGGGGACGGCGGGCGGGTCGTCGATGGTGTGGACGTGCACCACCGTGCAGAAGCCCCGCCGGCGGCGTGCCTGGCGCACCCCGCGGCGGATCAGGGCCTCCGCCGAAGGCCCGCTGCCGACGGCGGTGAGCACGTCCTCGGGAGGGGTCTGGATGCCGCCGCGATCCTCCCCGACCCGCTCGGCGACCAACCTCAGGCCGAGCTCGCGGAGCGCGCCGAGGTTGCCCGGGCGGAAGAAGTTGCGCAGCGCCATGTCCACCCGATCGGCGGGGTAGACGTTGCCGTGGCGCATCCGCTTGCGGAGCGCCTCCGGGGTGATGTCGATGAACTGGATCTCGTCGGCGCGGTCGAGGACGCTGTCGGGCACCGTCTCGTGGACGGTGATCCCGGTGATCCGCTCGACGACGTCCTTGACCGACTCGAGGTGCTGGATGTTCATGGTCGTGATCACGTCGATACCGGCGTCGCGGATGTCCTCGATGTCCTCCCACCGCTTGTGATGGCGCACCCCGGGGGCGTTGGTGTGGGCCAGCTCGTCGATCAGCGCGACCTGGGGGTGGCGCGCCAGCACCGCGTCCACGTCCATCTCGGAGAGCCGGGTGCTGCGGTAGTCGACGGTGATCCGGGGGAGCGTCTCCAGGGTGCCGATCGCCTCCTGGGTGCGCGCCCGCCCGTGGGTCTCGATGAAGCCGATCACCACGTCCTCGCCGGCGTCGCGGCGGTCCCGGCCCTCCCGGAGCATGGCGAAGGTCTTGCCGGAACCGGGCATGGCCCCGAGGTACGCCTTGAGCCGGCCGCGCGGCGGGGAGGGCGGGCCGGCCACCGTCTCGGTGGCGGAAGCCGTCGTCTCCACCGCGGGGAGAGCCGCCTCACCGGAGGCGACCACGCCTGCGTCAGCTCGGGAATCGGTCATGGGCCTCTCGCCCGCCCTACCGCTCAGGCCCGGAGCGGGCACCTGTCCAGCCCAGTGTACCCACCGAGGGTGCGCCGCACCCACGGCCCGCTGAACGGCGGCAGCCGTGGCCCCGCAGCGGTCGCGCCGGGGCCACGGAAGGGATCACGTCGCTTCGATCAGCCCAGCGCCGGCGGCGCGCCGAAAGCCTTGTTGATCGCCAGGTTGAGCTGGAGCACGTCGACGTCCGGCTCTCCGAAGATCCAGAGCACCCGGCCGGTGATGTTGGCCTCGACGATCGCGTGCACCCGGGCCGGGTCGAGCCCGCGCGCCGCCGCGACCATGTTGACCTGCGCCAGAGCCGCCGCCACGCTGATGTCCGGATCGAAGCTGGTGAAGTCACCGGTCGCCAGGTCGATGGGGATGGGAGTTGTCGTGGTCCCGGTGCTCAGGCAGTGGTGGGTCGGGTCGGTGGCGGCGGCCTGGAGCTGGGCGGCGGTGAAGGAGCCGCCGGTGTCGATGCCCACGCAGTGGAGGTAGGCCGCGTAGGTGTCGACCTGGTCGATGAGCAGCGCGTTGCTGGGCCCGAGGTTGCTGCCCTGCGAGTAGAGGGGGTTGCAGGGCGGGCTGTCCGGGACCACCGCCTCGGTGCCGTTGGGCTGGACCTCCACGAAGTAGGAGGGTCGCACCTGGAAGTAGCGGGGGTCCACGGTGTAGAAGGTGTGGCCCTGGTAGCTCGTGGTCTGGTAGGTGAGGGTGCCGGAGACGTCCTTGGCCTCGTAGAAGCACTGGCCGATCTGCGAGGAGCCGACCACCGTGCCGCTCGAGTTCGTGATCAGGCTTCCGTTGGCCTGGCTGTTGAAGGCCAGCTGGGAGACGCCGAGCATCACCAGCGGGTAGACCAGGCCGCCGGCGGCGGCGATCACCAGGGTGACCCGGACCGCCACCCACAGCTCCTTGGGGAAATTGCGAAACATCTCTCGTCCAGCTCAGATCAGGTGAAGGTTGGTGATGACGATGTCGACGGCCTTGATGCCGATGAAGGGGAGGATGATCCCGCCCACGCCGTAGATGAGGAGGTTGCGGCGGAGCAGGGACGCGGCGCCGACCGCCCGGTACCTCACCCCCCGCAGTGCCAGCGGGATGAGGGCGACGATGATCAGGGCGTTGAAGATCACCGCCGAGAGGATGGCGCTCTGCGGCGTCTGCAGCTGCAGGATGTTGAGGGCCTTGAGGGGCGGGAGGGCGACCGCGAACATCGCCGGGATGATCGCGAAGTACTTGGCGACGTCGTTGGCGACGCTGAAGGTGGTCAGCGCTCCCCGGGTGATCAGCATCTGCTTGCCGGTCTCCACGATCTCGATCAGCTTGGTCGGGTCGCTGTCGAGGTCGACCAGGTTGCCCGCCTCCTTGGCGGCCTGGGTGCCGCTCTGCATGGCCACGCCGACGTCGGCCTGGGCGAGCGCGGGAGCGTCGTTGGTGCCGTCACCGGTCATCGCCACCAGCTTGCCGCCGGCCTGCTCGCTGCGGATCAGCTCGAGCTTGTTCTCCGGGGTCGCCTCGGCGAGGAAGTCGTCGACCCCGGCCTCCTCGGCGATCGCCCTGGCGGTGAGCGGGTTGTCGCCGGTGATCATCACGGTGCGCAGGCCCATCCGGCGGAGATCCTCGAAGCGCTCCTTGATCCCCGGCTTGACGATGTCCTTGAGGTGGATGGTGCCGAGCACGGTGTGGTTCTCCGCGACCAGGAGCGGGGTGCCACCGCTCCGGGCGATGCTCTCCACCTGCTCGCGCACGCTGGGGGGGAGATCCCGGCTCTGGTCCTCCGAGCACCAGGCGGCGATGGCGTCGCCGGCACCCTTGCGGATGCTGACCCCGTCGCGGTCGACGCCGCTCATCCGGGTCATGGCCGAGAAGGGGACGAAGGCCCAGGAGTGGATGTCCGGCTGCTCGGCGATGCCGAAGCGCCGGGCCAGGGCGACGATCGAGCGTCCCTCGGGGGTCTCGTCGGCGACGCTCGCCAGGTCGGCGGCCTTCACCAGCCGCTGCATCTCGATGCCGGGTGCGGGGATGAACTCGGCGGCCTGGCGGTTGCCCAGGGTGATGGTCCCGGTCTTGTCGAGGAGGAGGACGTCCACGTCCCCGGAGGCCTCCACCGCGCGGCCGGACATCGCCAGCACGTTCTTCTGGAGCAGACGGTCGATGCCGGCGATGCCGATCGCCGAGAGCAGGGCGCCGATGGTGGTCGGGATGAGGCAGACCAGCAGCGCGATCAGCACCACCACCGACACCGAGGCGCCCGCGAAGACCGCGAAGGGCTGGAGGGTGACCACCGCGATGATGAAGATGATGGTGAGGCTGGCGAGCAGGATGTTGAGGGCGATCTCATTGGGGGTCTTCTGCCGGGAGGCGGACTCGACCAGCCCGATGATCCGGTCCATGAAGGTCTCGCCGGGGTTCTGGGTGATCTCGATGACGATCCGGTCGCTGAGCACCCGGGTGCCACCGGTGACCGCGCTGCGGTCGCCGCCGGCCTCGCGGATCACCGGGGCCGACTCACCGGTGATCGCCGACTCGTCGACCGACGCGATCCCGTCGACGATGGTGCCGTCGCTCGGGATGATGTCGCCGGTCTCGCAGACCACGATGTCCCCCTTGCGCAGCTCGGGAGCGGGCACCCCCTGCTCCGTGCCGTGGAGACCGCCCACCAGGCGGCGGGCGATGGTGTCGGAGCGGGTGCGGCGCAGGCTCGCCGCCTGGGCCTTGCCCCGTCCCTCGGCGACCGCCTCCGCGAAGTTGGCGAAGAGCACCGTGAACCAGAGCCAGAGGCAGATCTGGCCGACAAAGCCCTGGGCCCCGTTGTTGAAGAAGCCGGTGATGAAGACGTAGGTGGAGATGGCGGCGCCGACCTCGACCACGAACATCACCGGGTTGCGCGCCATCCAGCGGGGGTCCAGCTTCCGGAAGCTCGCCCCGATGGCGGGGACCAGGATGGCGGGGTCGTACAGGCTGCTCTGGCGCCGGCGCTTGTGCGTCCCGGGCGTCCCGCCGGTGCTGGCGATCACGGTCATCTGAATCTGGGCTCCTACGGGTGGGAGAGGATGCCAGCGTGGAGCTGGAGCTGCTCGAGGATCGGTCCGAGCGAGAGCGCCGGGAAGAAGGTGAGGGCGCCGACGATGAGGATGGTGCCGATCAGCAGCGCGGTGAACAGCGGCGTGTCGGTGGGGAAGGTCCCGGCCCCGGCGGGCACGATCTTCTTCTGGGCCAGCGAGCCGGCCAGGGCCAGCACCGGGATCACGAAGATGATCCGGCCCAGCCACATCGCCGCGGCCAGGGTGGTGTTGTAGAAGAGGGTGTTGCCGGAGAGGCCGGCGAATGCGCTCCCGTTGTTGCCCGTCACCGAGCTGTAGGCGTAGAGGATCTCGCTGAAGCCGTGCGGGCCCGGGTTGAGGGGGCCGGCCTGGCCCGCCGGGGTGAGCACCGCCAGCGCCGCGAAGCCGAGGATGGAGAAGGGCAGGATGAGGATGGCGAGGGCCGCGTACTTGATGTCGCGACCCTCGATCTTCTTGCCCAGGTACTCGGGGGTGCGCCCCACCATCAGCCCGGCCAGGAAGCCGGCGACGATGGCGAAGGCGACCATCCCGTAGAGGCCGGAGCCGGTCCCGCCCGGGGTGATCTCACCCAGCTCGATGAGCACCATGGGGACCATGCCGCCGAGGGGCGTGTAGCTGTCGGTGGCCCCGTCGACGGATCCCGTGCTGGTGCCCGTGGCCGCCGCGTTGTAGATGGCGGACTGAATGGGCCCGAACCGAGCCTCCTTCCCCTCCATATTGCCGCCCGCCTGGGTGCCGCTCGAGACCTGGCTCACCGCCGTCGAGCTGAGCGCCGGGTTGCCGGCCTGCTCCTGCTGGGCGGCGAAGGCGGCCCCCCCGACCAGGATGATGGCCATGGCGGCGAAGAGGGCGATGCCCTGCTTGACGTTGCCGACCCACTTGCCGAAGCTGATCGCGAGACCGAAGGGGATCACCAGGCAGAGGAAGATCTCCAGCGAGTTGGTGAGGCCGGTCGGGTTCTCGAAGGGCGCGGCGGCATTGGCGTTGAAGAAGCCGCCGCCGTTGGTGCCCAGGTCCTTGATGGCCTCCATGGCCGCGACCGGGCCCTGGGAGATGGTCTGGCCGACCCCCTCCAGCGTGGCCACCGGCGTGTAGCCGCTCAGGTTCTGGATGGCACCGCTGGCCACCAGGATGACGGTGGCGACCACCGCGATGGGGATCAGCACGTAGAGGAAGCAGCGGACGATGTCGACGTAGAAGTTGCCGATGGTCCGGGCGCTGTGCCGGGCCACGCCTCTGATGGTGGCGATCGCCAGGGCGATGCCGGTGGCCGCGGAGAGGAACTGATGGAAGGTGAGGCCGAGCATCTGCGAGAAGTAGCTCATGGTGGCCTCGCCCGCGTAGTTCTGCCAGTTGGTGTTGGTGGTGAAGCTCACCGCGGTGTTGAAGGCCAGCGCCGCCGGCACCCCCGGGAAGTGCTCGGGGTTGAGGGGCAGGTCGTTCTGGAAGCGGAGGATCACGTAGGTGAGGACCAGGCCGACCACCGAGACCACGAGCATGGCCACCAGGTAGCCCTTCCAGCCCTGCTCCTGCTCCTCGTCGATCCCGGTCATCCAGTAGATGCCGCGCTCCACCGGGCGGAGCACGGGGTGCAGGAAGGTGCGCTCGCCCTGGAAGACCCTGACCATGAAGAGGCCGACGAACCAGGCGCCGACGAAGACGGCGCCGTAGGTGACGATGAACGCGACGATGTCCAGGGCCACCGGTCAGAACCTCTCGGGGAAGAGCATGGCGGCGACCAGGTAGCCGGTCACCAGCACCGCGATCACGAAGGCGACGATGTAGCCGAAGGTCTGGGACATCAGATCTTTCCCAGACCGTGCACATACAGGAAGCTCATCGCGACCAGGATGGCGAGGATGGCGATCATCAGCAGGTCGAGCATCAGCGTGCTGCCTCGAGGTCAGATCGGCAGAAGTGCATGTCAGGACTCTGCCTGGCAAACGGTCAACGTTCGGTCAACGACTGGGCCGGAGCCGGAACCGCAACCCGGTGGACGCGCCACTCGGGACGGCGCCAGAGCCGGCCCAGCTCGTCGATCTCGACCTCGTCCAGGGCCACCCGGAGCACCCGCCCCCTCGGGGAGTCCTGGGCCACCAGCACGTCGATGGCGCCGTCGAGCCGGGGCAGCACGGCGGAGACGGTGCCGAGCCCCCTGCCTTCGGCATCGACGACGGACGCGCCCTTGAGGTCGCGCACGTCGAGGAAGCGCAGGCCGGCGAACCGCCACTCGGTGTCCACGGCGTCGATCCTGAGCGCCTCAGCGTCAACGTTCGGTCAACGACCCTGAGCCAGGGGGACGCGCCGGGACCCGCCGCCCGCCGGTGAGGGGAGGCGCTCAGCGACGGCGGCTCAGAGGGGCGCGCCACGGAGGGCAGGGCCGTCGAGGAATGCGCCGGCCAGGCGGCGGCCGCTCAGACGGCGAGCGTCGCCCCCGTCTCGGCGGGCGGCCCGAATCGGTACCCGCGCCGGCCCGCGGTGACGATGAGCTCGGGCTCGGAGGGGTCCGCCTCCAGCTTGCGGCGCAGCCGCTGGACGAAGGTGCGCAGGTAATTGCGATCGCCGGCGTACATGGGTCCCCAGACCCTCGTGAGCAGGGTCCGATGATCCATCACCATCCCTGAGTGCTTGGCCAGCTCGGCGAGCAGCACGTACTCGGTGGGCGAGAGTCGCACCTCCTCCCCGGCGCGGGTCACGACCCGGGCTCCGAGGTCGATGACCACGCCGCCGCAGCGGATGACGCGGGCTCCCTCGGCGGTGCCCCGAACCCGGCGGAGGACGGCGCGCACCCGGGCCAGCAGCTCGTCAGAGCCGAATGGCTTGGTCAGGTAGTCGTCCGCGCCCATGTCGAGGGCGCGCACCTTGTCCCGCTCGTCACCCCGGGCGCTGATCACGATCACCGCGGGCTGGCGCCGTCCCTCCAGGGTGTCGAGCAGCCGCCAGCCGTCGATGAAGGGGAGGCCGATATCGAGGAGCACGACCTCGTAGCCGCCCTGGCCCAGCTTCTCGGCGCCGACCAGTCCGTCGGGGGCGTCGTCGACCCGGTGCCCGGCGCGCTCGAGGGCCGCGCGGAGCACCCGGCGGAGGGACGCATCGTCCTCGATGACCAGGAGGCGCCCGGACGGACCGGCGGTGGGGACCGTCTCAGCCATGCGGGCGCATTCTCTCGCAGGGAGACCACGGCGGAGTGGACGTCGCCCCTCGATCGGCCCTCCAGAAAGCCGGCGCCCAGGTCGCCTCGCGACCCCCGGACCCCCGAGCCTGCCGAGCCGAGGGAACCCTGCCCGGCCCGGGCCCTGCCGGAGAGACGGCTCGTGGTCGGAAACATTGCGGAAATGTTGGGGCGTCAGCCTCGCTCCCGGACCGCCCCTCCACGGCGGCGCGTTGCGAACGGGAGGAAGCCCACGATGTCCCTTCGACAGACGATTCACCTGGCGCCGGTGCGGTCAGCCGGCCTCATCGGTGCCGCGGCCCTGACCCTGGCGGCGGGCGCCGCCGTGACCGCCCGGGCCGCCGACTACCAGCCGTCCGTCCTGTACACGGAGAGCGACGCCACCGCGGTCCAGGGCGGCAACGCGATCCTGGCGTTCCACGCCCAGGGCGACGATGTCATCCCGTTCGCCACCTTCGCCACCGGGGGGGACGGCACCGGAACGGCTCTCGGCTCGCAGGGCGCACTGGCGCTCGCCGACTCGGGACACCGGCTGCTCGCCGTCAACGCCGACTCCGACAGCGTATCCGCCTTCGCGGTCGAGTCGGACGGCAATCTCCGGCTGCTCAACACCGCGCCGTCGGGCGGGACCGACCCGATCAGCGTGACCGTCTGGGGACAGCTGGTCGAGGTCCTCAACGCCGGGGACAACACCGTCTCCGGCCTCTGGCTCGGCGCCGGCGGCCTGCACCCCGTGGCCATGGCCGATGCCACCGCCAGCCTCTCCGCGGGCGCAAGCTCCCCGGAGCAGGTGTCGTTCACCCCTGACGGGTCGCGTCTGGTGGTGACCGAGAAGGGGAGCAGCACCATCGACACCTTCACCGTGGCCGCCGACGGGCGGCTCGGCACCGCGGTCACCACGCCCGCAACCGGGGCCGCCCCCTACGGCTTCGGCTTCGACGCCGCCGGCAATGTGGTCGTCTCCGACGCCGCCGGCGGCCCCGCCGGCACCGCCGCGGTGACCACCTACCGGATCCAGAGCGACGGCATGCTCGCCGTGATCAGCGACGTGCCCGACGGGCAGGACGCAGCCTGCTGGCTGATCGTCAACGCCGCCGGCAACCGCGCCTACACCGCCAATGCCGGATCGGGGACCATCTCGACCTACGGCGTGGGCGCCTTCGGCAACCTCACGCTCCGGGCCTCGGTGGCCGCCACCACCGGCGGGCATCCGGTGGACCTCGCCATCTCGGGCAGCACCCTCTACGACCTGGTCAGCCCCCAGGGCGAGATCGCCACGGCCGCCATCCACCCCAACGGGGACCTGGGTGCAGCCGGCCTTCCGGTGACCGGACTGCCCGCCTCGGCAACCGGGCTGGTCGCGGTCACTCCGTAACCCGCATCGACGCGCGGGAAGCCGGGCGGCATCGTGCCGCCCGGCCTTCCGCCGCAGATTCCCGAGCGGCCCGGGCGCAGGCTCGGGACATACTGAGGAGACCATGGTCGAGGTCACCGCGGCCCTGCCCGCCGCCCCGATCCTGCTGGTCGAGGACGACCCCACGACGGTGGACGTGGTCCGGGCCTACCTCGAGCACGAGGGACACGCCACCGCGGTCTGCCGCTCCGGCGGGCAGGCCCTGGACGTCCTGCGCCAGGTGACCCCCCGCTGCGTGGTCCTCGACGTGATGCTCCCGGAACGAGACGGTTTCGAGATCTGCGCCGAGATCCGGCGCCGCGGGTCCACGGTCCCGATCCTGATCCTGAGCGCGAGGGCCGACGAGGTCGACCGCATCTCGGGTCTCGGCCTGGGCGCCGACGACTATCTGGTCAAGCCGTTCAGCCCCCGGGAGCTGGTCGCCCGGGTGGCCGCGCTGCTCCGGCGCGCGGAGATCGGACCGCGCCCGCCCGAGGTGTTGCGCCTGGGCAACGTCGAGCTGCGCCTCGACGGTCACGAGGTGCACGTGTCGGGCGCGGCGATCGGTGTCCCCCGGCGCGAGTTCGCCCTGCTGGCGGCCATGCTCGGGGAGCCGGGCCGGGTCTTCACTCGAGCGCAGCTGCTGACCCGCGTGCACGACACCGACGAGCCGGCCTCGGGTGAGCGGACCGTCGACGTGCATGTCACGCGCCTCCGCGACAAGCTGCGCGCGGCCTCCGCCTCGGTGCGGATAACCACTGTGCGTGGGATCGGCTACAAGCTCGAAGGCTGGGAGCGCCCATGACACGCATCGGCGCCGCCGGGGCTCGCCTGGGCCGCGCCTGGGGCCGCATGGGCCTCCGCTGGCAGCTGGTGAGCCTCAACGGCGTGGTGATCGCGGCGACGGTCGCCACCATCATCCTGCTGATGGACGTGATCGCCGCGCCCAGCTTCATGAGCATCATGCATGCCGCCGGGCAACCGGTCGACCCGGCGGCGGGGCAGCGCGCCTACGACGCCGCGGTGGCGTCGGAGGTGTATCCGACCATCGCCATCGGGGCGGCACTGGCGGTCCTGCTCAACTTCCTCTTCGTGACCCTGGCGCTTCGCCCGCTGCGCGCCGTGCGCGCCGCAACTCGGAGCCTGGCCTCAGGGACCCCGCCCGCCCCCATCGAGAGCCGGAGCCACGACGAGATCGGAGAAGTCGCCGAGTCGGTCAACGAGCTGGCCGGCTCGCTGAAACGTCTCGAGGATCTGCGCCGGCAGGTGACCAATGACGTGGCCCACGAGCTGCGCACCCCGCTCCACAACCTGCTCGGGCTGCTCGAGGGGATGCGCGACGGCGTCATCCCGGCCTCCACCGAGCAACTGGATCGCGCGCACCACGAGCTTCGCCGCCTGATCGCCCTGGTGGAGGACCTCCGGGCGCTCAGCGATGCCCAGCTGGCCCGGGACCGCATGGAGCTCCGCCCTCTCGACCTCGTCGACCTGGTGCGAGATACCGCAGGGGCCTTCGCGGCCGCGATGGCCGAGCGGAAGCTGACCTTGAATCTCGAGCACGACGGCGGGAAGCCGACCGTCATGGGCGATCGGATCCGGCTGGCCCAGGTGATGGGCAACATGCTGGACAACGCCATCCGGCACGCCACTCCCGGCACCGTCATCCACGTGCGCGTCTCGTCCGCAAGCGACCTGGCCACGGTCTCCGTCACCGACGCCGGCGACGTGATCCCACCGGAAGCGCTCCCCTACATCTTCGAGCGCTTCTTCCGGGTCGACCCCAGTCGCGCCCGCCACAGCGGTGGTGCCGGGATCGGACTGGCCATCGTGCGCGAGCTGGTGGACGCCCACCGGGGCACCGTCGGCGCCGGGTCCGGCGATGACGGGGTCACGGTGTGGTTCGAGATCCCGCTGGCTGGCGCCATCGTCGGGGCGGCCGAGCCCCGCCCACGGGATCAACCCCACAGAGCCCCCGCGCCGGCGGGGTGAGATCGTCCGCCGTCTCAGTCGAAGGTGAAGTCCTGTCCCCGGCCCCGGCGGGTGTGGAGACCAAGCGAAACCGTCCGGTACCGCAGCGTTTGGAGACCAATCATGAGCATGGACCCGATCCCCACCCCCGCCCCACCTCGCTCCGAGGAGGAGTGGCGCAAGCAGCTGACACCTGAGCAGTTCCACGTTCTTCGCGAGAAGGGCACGGAGCGGGCGTTCACAGGCCAGTACTGGAACGTGCACGACGATGGCTCCTATCACTGCGCGGGCTGCGGTGCACTGCTCTTCGAGTCCGGCACCAAGTTCGACTCCGGCACCGGATGGCCGAGCTTCACCGCCCCCGCGGTCGCGGACGCGGTGGCGCTCCACGAGGACAGGAGCTTCTTCATGCGCCGCACCGAGGTGGTCTGCCGGGTGTGCGGTGGGCACCTTGGCCACCTGTTCCCCGACGGTCCGAACGGCATGCCGCGGTACTGCATCAACTCTGCCTCCCTCGACCTGGAGCGCCGCGGGGATTCGTCTGCGGCCGGCCGCTGAGCGGCGCGTCATCGAGTTGATCAAGAGGAGGCGAGAGATGGCCAGGGCGACCTTTGCGGCCGGCTGCTTCTGGGGGGTCGAGGAGGCCTTCCGCAGGCTGCCCGGTGTCTCCAGCACCTCCGTCGGGTACACCGGCGGGCACACGGACCAGCCCACCTACAGGGAGGTCTGCGGTCACCGCACCGGCCACGCCGAGTCGGTGGAGGTGGAGTTCGACCCGAAGCTGATCAGCTACCGGACCCTGGTGGAGAGGTTCTTTGCCCTCCACGACCCGACCCAGGTCCACCGCCAGGGTCCCGACATCGGCGATCAGTACCGCTCTGCGATCTTCTGTCACAGCCCGGCCCAGCAAGCCGTCGCCGCCGAGGCCAGGGCACGGGTGGCGTCAGCCCTGGGCCGGCCCGTGGCGACCGAGATCGTCCCGGCGACCACGTTCTGGCGAGCCGAGGAGCATCACCAGCAGTACCTCGAGAGGCGCGCTGCTCGAGCCGGCGGGATCTGAGTTGAAGATGCGAGGCACCCGCTCAAGGGCCCTCCGGACCTCTGTCTCACCTGACCTGGCGAGAGGGATCGCTCCGGCCTCACGAGGTCGGCTCCGGATCCTCGTCAGCCCCGCCGGTCGCGACCTCAGCCGCCGGTGATGCACCCCCTGGGTCGGTGGCCGGTGCCAGGACGATCAGCCGCTCGCCGGCCGCCAGCCGGACGTCAGGGCGCGGGGCGATCAGCTCCCGGCCCTCGGTGACGGCCACCACCAGGCAGCCGGGCGGCAGGATGACGTCATCGAGGCGGCGCCCGAGGGCCGGCGAGGTGGCGCCGACCGAGATCTCGACGATCGCGTATCCGCTGAGGGGGCTGCTCGGGGTGTGGACCCGAGCGTGCGGGTCGGGGTCGCCGAACTCCGCGGCGATGGCTCCGCGTTCCGCCTCTCGCGCCGAGGTGCTGAAGCTGTTGGTCATGGCGCGGAGGACCTGGCGTCGCGTGATCCAGCCGGTCAGACGGTGGCGATCGGCGGAGAGCACCGGAAGCCCGACCCGTCCATAGAGGGTCAGCTGGCGCAGAGCCTGTTCCAGGGTCTCGTCGGCGAGCAGCGCCTGGGGCCGGCGGGTGTCGGTCACCGAGCCGATGAGGGCGGCCCACCTCCCCGCGTCCACGGGGACGGGACGGGGCTCGACGGCGCCGCCGGCGGCGACCCCTCCATCCCCATGCGGTGGTGAGATGGGATGCATGACGTCTGCGACCCTGAGGGTCTGCAGCACGCTGGTCGGCTTGGGCCGCTCGATGTCGACGCCGCGGCGGAGCAGCTTGGTGGTGTAGATGCTGCCGTAGGTCAGCGTCCTGGACACGGCCGCGGCGATGCCGGTGGTGAGCATCACGGCCAGGGTCAGACTGAAGTTCCCGGTCATCTCCACGACGCTGGCGGTCGCCGTGAGGGGTGCCTGTGCGGCTCCGCTGAACACCCCGCCCATGGCGACCACCGCGAACACGGCGGGGACGGCCACGCCCGGCCCGAAGAGATGCTCGGCGACCACCCCGAAGGCCATCCCCGCCGCAGCGCCGGTGAAGAGCGACGGAGCGAAGACGCCTCCGGACCCGCCGATCGAGAGGGTCAGGCTGGTCGCGATCACCTTGCCGAGCATGAGCACAACCAGGAGCCAGAGCACCACGTTGCCGGCGACGATCTGGTTCATCACCGGGTAACCGACCCCGTACATCTGGGGGAGTGCCAGCAGCAGGGCACCGAGCGCCAGCCCGCCGACGGCGGGCCGTGCCCACTCCGGGCGCCCCCTCCAGAGCCGATCCACGACATCCTCGGACCTGTAGAGGACGGTCTTGAATCCGAAGCCGATCAGGCCGGCGGCGACGCCGAGCACGGCGATCAGCAGGTAGCTGGAGGGATCCGCCACCACCAGGTCGTGCGGAATCCCGGCGAAGAAGGGGGCCGAGCCGAAGAAGGCCCGGCTCACCAGGTCCGCGGTGACCGCCGACAGGATGGTGGCCAGAATGGCATCCAGCGAGAACTCGCGGAGCACGATCTCGAACCCGAAGAAGAGGCCGGTGATGGGCGCGTTGAACGTCGCCGAGATCCCCCCCGCGGCCCCGCAGGCGACGATGATCCGCAGCCGGGACTCGGAGAGGCGGGCCATCTGCCCCAGGCCGGAGGCCAGGGCCGAGCCGATCTGCACGATCGGACCCTCCCGTCCCACCGAGCCGCCGGCGCCGATGCAGATGGCCGAGGCGGCCGCCTTGACCACGGTGACCTGAGGTCGAATCCGCCCGCCGTTCTCGGCGACGGCGAGCATCACCTCCGGGACCCCGTGGCCGCGGGCCTCGCGCGCGAAGCGCTGGATCAGGGGGCCGTAGATCAGGCCGCCCGCCGACGGGATCAGCAGCAGGAACCAGACCCCGAGCCAGGGCAGGTGGAGGCTGGGCACCCGCCCCTGCTGACCGAACTGCTGGTATCCGGTGGCCAGCCAGGTGACGGCGACGATCAGCCAGCGGAACGCCACCGCCCCGAAGCCCGCGCCCACGCCGACGACCATCGCCATGAGCGCCAGGCCAGGTCGCGAGCTGCGCAGCCAGGCCAACCCGGGCCGGGCAACCAGCGCCCCCAGAAGGTGCCGCAGCCGCCTGCCGAGGGCTGCGACCTTCGCCCCGCCGAGCGGTATCCCGCGGCTCACCGCGTGGTCACACCCGCGAGCAGCGCGTCCACCACCCGGCTGATGTTGGCCCAGCGGAAGCCGCCCGCGTCCACGGCGCGGTGGAGCATCAGGCCGTCATTGAGACCGAGCAGGACCGAGGCCAGGGCATTGGCGGGCAGGTCGATGATCTCGCCGCGGGCGATCGCCTCCTCCACCCAGCGCCGAATCACCCGGCGCTGACTGTCGACGGTGGCGTTGACCCGCTGCCGGATCTCCGGCTCGGTCAGCACGGCGGCCCAGAGGTCCGCCCTCACCTGGACTCGCGAGGGGTCCGCGGCGCGGGCGAGCATGATCTGCGTCAGCTGGCGCAGGCGCTCAGGCCCATCGAGGTCCCGCGCTTCCAGGCGATTCATGGCCGCCGTCACGGCGCGGGCATCGTCGTCGACCAGGGCGTCCAGCAACGCCCGCTTGGAGCCGAAGTGGGAGTAGAAGGCCCCCTTGCTGAGGCCCGCCTCGACGCAGACGTCGTCGACGGTCATGTCACGCCACCCCTGGGTGGCTGCTCGCCTCCAGGCCGCCTCGACGAAGCTCCGACGCCTCTCCAGCCGGGTGGTGTCCCGCAACCTTGGCATCCGGTGGATGCTACCAAATAAACAGACTACATGGTCTCTTTGTGAGGCTAGAGATGGCGTCCAGCTCGAGCGGGACCCACCATCCCATGGCGCGGCCCGAGCCCACGGCGCTGTCCGGCGTCCGGGCGTTCGGCCGGCGGGACATTCACGCCGCCTGACCCCTTCGTCGCCCGGTGCACGGCGAAGCGGCACTGTCCGCCCATCCCCTCGCGACCCAGGCGCACGGCGACGGCATCGACGGGCTTTCAGGACAACCCTCTTCACACCCGGTCGGCCCGATGGACCACCCCGCGTGAGAGCGCCGGTTGCGGATACGGAACCCGACGCCCGCGTCTCCCGTTGGTCCGGTGCCGGGGAGGATGCCGCCTCAGCCCCGGGCGACGGCCTCCCCGAGGGCAGCGACGTCGGTGAGCTGGGAGAAGACGACCAGCTCGTCGCCCGCCTCAACCACGGTCTCCGGAGTGGGGACCACCGGCCGGCCGCCCCGGACGATGCAGACGATGATCCCGCCCTTGGGCAGCGAGATCTCGGCGACGGGCTTGCCCACGAAGCCGGAGACGGCCGGCAGGGCGAGGTCGACGAGGCAGGCGCCCGAGGCCTTGACGGCGACCCCCCGCACCAGCTCCGACGCCAGCTCGGCCTCGATCAGACCCATCAGCACCTCGGTGGCGGAGACCGGCGCGTCGACCCCCAGGGCCTTGAAGACGGCGACGTTGTGCGGGTTGTTGACCCGGGCGATGGTGCGCGGCACGCTGAACTTCGTCTTCGCCAGCTGGCAGACGATGAGGTTGTCCTCGTCGTCGCCCGTGGTGCCGATCACCGCGCTGGCGCGCTCGATCCCGGTGGTGGCGAGGAAGGCCATCTCGTCGCCGTCGCCGACCATGACGCTGACGGTGCCGAGCTGATGCTCGATCCACTCCGCGCGGACCGCGTCCTTCTCGACCAGGGTCACCTCGTAGTCACGCTCGATGAGGTGCCGGGCCAGGTGGTAGCCGACCTTGCCGCCGCCCACGATGATGACGTAGGGGGGCTCGCCGGCGGGGCTCACGATGCCCCCACCGTCGACGGGTCGTCGGCGGTCTCGTGGCCGCGGTTGACACCGGTGAGGAAGTAGTCGCGAACCAGGTCCGCCCCCAGGGAGGTCGGGCAGAAGGTCTCCAGCCCCATCTCCCGATACACCGATTGCCGGATCGGGTCGTAGAGCCGCGTGATCACGCGCGGGACCTTGAAGAAGCGCTGCGCGATCTGAGCGGCCATGAGGTTGCGGTTGTCGCCATTGGTCACCGAGACGAAGCAGTCGGCCTTCTCGACCCCGGCCCGGCGGAGCACGGCCTCGTCGATGCAGTTGCCGACGATCATGTTGCCGCCGAAGTCCCGCCCCAGCCGGTTGAAGGCGGACACCAGCTGGTCGACCACGGTCACCTGATGACCCTCGGCGTCGAGCTGCTTGGCCAGCCGGGCCCCGACGCGCCCGCAGCCGACGATGATCACCTTCATTCGAGGCGATTGTACCGGCCCCCCGACCCGATCGGCCGGGGCGGCGAGGGGGCTAGGATTCCGGGCTGATGCCGGGATTCACCCCACACCACATCCTGGTGCCCGTCAACGGCACCAGCACCGACGAGGAGGCGGTCCGCTTCGCCTGCCGCCTCGCCCTGCGCCCCCACGCCTCGGTTCTGGTGGTCACGGTCGTCGAGGTCCCTCGCGGGCTGGCCCTCAGCACCGTGGAGGGGCCCGAGGTTGCCAACGCAGAAAGACTGCTCGGTCGTGCCGAGGCGATCGGTCACGACTACGATCTCGAGGTCAAGGGCGAGATCCTGCAGGCGCGCGAGGCGGCGCCGGCCATCGTCGACGAGATCGCCGCGCGGGAGATCGACCTGGCGGTGGTTGGCCTGACCTACCGCGAGCGCTTCGGGGACTTCTACATGGGCGGGACGGTCCTCCACATCCTCCAGCACGCCCCCTGCCGGGTCTTCCTGCTCCGCCTCTCGGCGACCGGCTGAGCCCTGTCCTCCGTCCCCGCACCCACCGATCCGAGGGCTGAGCCGCCCGCCTCGGGCCGTCCGCACCCGGCGGCCTCCCGGTTCGAACGGCCCGGCCTACACTCCCCTGCGCATGGCTGACGTCTCGGCCCCCGAGCCCCCGAAACCACCGCCGACGCTCCCGGACGCCGAGGTCGCCGCCCTGCGTGAGGCGGGTCTCGCCTGGGAGAAGGCCCCCGGCCGCACCTCGGCCGGGCCCGAGGTCGCGCCCGGGCTGGACGTGGCCGAGACCCGCGGACGGCCCGGCGAGCACTACGTCCGGATCGTCCGGTCCCAGGCCCAGGGCTTCGAGCCGGTGGCGCCCGGCTGGCTGGAGGCCACCCCCCGGGCGATCGCCCCGGACACCGAGTTCGGACGGGTCCGGCGCCGGGTGCGCACCGCCCTGCTGGGGTCGCCGCTCTCCGTCAACCGGGTGCTCCACGAGCGGCTCGACAAGGTCCGCGCCCTGCCGGTGCTCTCCTCCGACGCCCTCTCCTCGGTCGCCTACGCGACCGAGCAGATCGTGCTGATCCTCGCCGTCGCCGGGACCGCCGCGATCAGCACCGACCTGCTGCCGATCATGGGGGTGATCGCCTTCCTGATCATCATCGTCTGCCTCAGCTACCGGCAGACCATCAAGGCCTATCCCCAGGGCGGCGGCTCCTACATCGTCGCCAAGGACAACCTGGGACCGGTCGCCGGGCTGATCGCCGGCTCGGCGCTGATGACCGACTACATCCTCACCGTGGCGGTGTCGGTGGCGAGCGGGTACGACCAGATCCAGAGCGTCTTCCCGGCCGCCACCCACTACCGTGTCGCCGCCTGCATCGCGGTGGTGGTGCTGATCGCGGTGGCCAACCTGCGCGGGCTGCGCCAGGCGGGCAACATCTTCGCGGCGCCGACCTACCTCTTCATCGCGGCCATCATCCTGACCGTCGTCGTGAACATCTTCCGGCTGATGACCGGAAGCATCCATCCAACCGGCACCTCGATCCACATCAAGATCACCGAGAGCTTCACCGACCTGGGCGGCCTGCTGCTGGTGCTGCTCTTCCTCAAGGCCTTCTCCTCGGGCTGCTCGGCGCTCACCGGGATCGAGGCGATCAGCGACGGCATCCTCGCCTTCAAGGTCCCGGAGTGGCGCAACGCCCGGACCACGCTCACCATCATGGGGACCCTCTGCGTGGTGATGTTCTGCGGCATCACCATCGGCACCGAGGTGCTGGGGGTGAGCGTGCGCAGCTCCACCGACCCCTGCTACCAGTCGGTGATCCTGCAGCAGGCGGCCCACGCCTTCACCGCTCCGCTGCAGTGTGTCAACGGTCACCCGGTGTTCCCGTCGTCCACCGGGATCGGAGAGGCGCTGTTCATCTTCGTGGGCGTGGTGACCACGGCCGTGCTGCTGCTGGCCGCCAACACCTCCTTCTCGGACTTCCCGCGCCTCTTCTTCTTCCTGGCGCGCGACGAGTACGCGCCCCACCAGTTCCGCCGGCTCGGCGACCGGCTCGCGTACAGCAACGGGATCATCATGCTGGCCTTCTTCTCGTGCCTGCTCCTCTTCATCTTCCAGGCCGACGTCTCGCACCTCATCCCGCTCTACGCCATCGGCGTCTTCGTGGCCTTCACGATGTCCCAGGCGGGGATGGTGGTGCGCTGGCTGAAGCGCCGGGAGCCGGGCTGGAAGCACGGGCTCCCGCTCAACGCGGTCGGCATGTGCATGACCTTCGTCGTCTTCGTGGTGACCGCGGTCTCCAAGTTTCCCGAGAGCCTGATCATCGTGATCATCGTGCCCAGCGCGGTCAGCCTCTTCCTGGCCATCCACCGCCACTACGTCGACGCCAAGGAGCAGCGGACCACGGAGATCCCCACCGAACCCGGGAAGGTGCGCCCGGTATGCATCGTGCCCATCGACCAGGTCAACAACGTGGCCTTCCAGAGCCTGGCGCTCGCGCGCTCGCTCTCCGACCAGGTGGTCGCCGTCCACGTCTGCTTCGACCCCAACCACATGGCCCTGCTCCGGGCCCGCTGGGAGGCGTGGGGGAACCACGTGCCGCTGGTGATCGTGGAGTCCCCGTACCGGTCGATCCTGCGCCCGCTGCTCCACTACATCGACGCCATCGACAAGCAGCTCACCGACCGCACCCTGGTGGTGGTCCTCCCCGAGCTGGTGGCGACCCGCTGGTGGCACCAGCTCCTGCACAACCAGTTCCCCCTGCGGGTCAAGGCGGCCCTGCTCTTCCGTCCCGGCACCGTGGTGGTCAGCGTGCCGTACCACCTGCAGCGGCGCCGGCGGCGCAAGCAGAACGACCTCGAGGCGCTCTGACCCGGGCGATGCCAGGAGGCACCCGCCGCCTCCGCCGCCCGCCGCGTCAGCCGGCCGCGGCCCGGTAGCGCTCGGCGAGCTCGGGGCGGTTGCCCTGGCGGAGCATCTCCCGCTGGGCGTCGTGGTACCGCTCGACGACGGTCGGGTCCTCGAGGCCGGGGACACAGACCACCTCGCCGGCGTCGAGGGCGCGCAGGGAGGCGGAGACCACCTCCTCGGGGCTCATCGCCGCCGGAGGCCGGGGCACCCCGGCGACGTCGTGGAACTCGCTGACCACGGCCCCAGGGCAGCAGACCTGGACCCGCAGCCCCTGGTCGCGGACCTCCTGGGCGACCAGCTGGGTGAAGGTGACGATGAACGCCTTGCAGGCGGCGTAGGTGGCACGGTTGAAGCGGCCCAGCACCGCCGACTCGCTGAAGGCGAGCAGCGAGGCGACGTTGATGACCGCGCCGCGCCGGCGGGGCAGCATGGCCCGCACCGCCGCCCCGGTGAGCCGGGTCACCGCCCGGACATGGATGTCGATGAGCGAGCTCGCGACCTCGGGTGGCAGCTCGACGAAGGGCATGTAGCCGGCGAACCCGGCGCAGTTGACGAGGAGGTCCACGCCGCGCCCGACCCGCTCCTCCACCGCGGCCAGCCCGGCCGGGTCGGTCAGGTCGGCGACCAGAGGCTCGACCGAGATGCCGTCGGACCCGAGGCTCGCCGCCAGGGCCGCGAGCCGGGGCGCGCGGCGGGCGACCGGGACCAGGTCCCACCCCCCCTCGGCCAGCTGCCGCGCGTAGGCGTGGCCGACGCCCGAGGAGGCTCCGGTGACCAGCGCGACGGGTCGCGCAGCGGGTGTGGCCATGAGTCCTCCCCTACGGGCTGACGCGGCTCCGCCGGGCACGGAGGTCGACCGAGGTGGTCAACCCGGATATGGTGCCAGGCTGCGCGCCGGGCCGCTATGGCAACGCTGCATATACGGTCGCTCGCGATGGTGGCCGGCTGCCGGGCGCGGGCGCCAGCGGGCGAGGCCCGCGGACTAAGCCGGGGCCGGCCCCTCGGGACGCGGTCCGTACTCCAGCCGCCCCAGCTCGATCAGCTGATCGAGGTCAGCCAGCTCCTCGGGACCGAGCACCCGGTGGGCCACCGACCGGACCGCCTCCAGGGTCAGCGCATCCTGGTGGCCGAGCATCCGGGCGATGTCACCGCCGTCGACGGTCCGGCCCGCGATCATCTTGAGCAGGACCAGGTGGGGTAGGGTCGCGAAGGGCGGGCCGCCCTCCCGGCTGGCCATGGCCGTCTCCACCAGCTCGCGCCCCCAGACCCCGGGGACCGTCAACAGATCCACCGGCGTGCCGTCCGCGGCCTGCCACGCGAAACCGCTCATCGGGGGCCGGAGCAGGAGCGGGCGCACCGGGCGCCAGCCCGCCGCCTTCAGGGCGGTGCCGGCGGCCGCCTCGTCGCGATCGCAGATGGCGAAATCGACGTCACCGGTTTGTCGTGGGGGCATGAAACGGTTCGCGGCCACGGCCCCGATCACCGCCCGCGGCACCGGCCCGAAACCGGCGTCGAGCTCGTCGAGGTCACCCATGACGTTCCGCCCCCCCGAGCAGGCCCCAGAGGTCGCTTCCCGACCCGCCGGCCCGCCGCCGCCAGGCGATCGCGGTGATCGTGTGGAGGGGTGTCGGCTCCTGAGGGCGCGGACTGGAGAGCCAGCGGCGCGGCCGGCCGGGGGAGAGTGCCACGCCCCGCCGGGCCAGGCAGCGGCTGACCGTCGACGGATGCCAGCGCCGGCCTCCGGCGGGAGGCGGCACCCCCGCCCGCTCCAGGGCCTCCGCGATCTCCCGGGCGCCCAGCCCGAATCCGCGGTGCAGCTCGACCAGCCGGTCGCTCAGGTCCGGGCTGAGAGTGGGGGGACGACCTCGAGGCATTTGCGCAACATTATATCCATTTGCGCAACATTACTGCTGGGGGCCCGAATCCGGGGACGGGGACACCCCCATCGCTGGCCATGTGGTTATGGACTTTATTGTCGTAAACCGCCGGGTGAAGGGCGGGCAGGCGGTGCGGGAGGCCCGCAACCCCACTGGGGTCGGGCCATCAGCCTCCGCTCAGAACGCCCGGCTCGGCGCAGGCCAACCCGGCGCGGCCGGAACAACCCCGATCGGCTCAGACGACCCTGCGCAGCTGGAGAACCGCTCAGCCGCGCCGGCTCGCTCAGCTGAGATAGGGGGCGAGGCCCTCGGCCTGCTCGGCCGCCTCCATCACCAGCTCGCTGACGGTGGGATGCGCATGGATGATGTCGCCCAGCTCGCCCACGGTCAGCCCGTCGCTGATGGCGACCCCCACCTCGTGCACGATCTCGACGGCGTGGACGCCCATCACGGTCGCCCCGAGGATCCGTCCGGTGGCCGCCTCGGCGCAGAGCTGGACCAGTCCGTCCGGCTCGTCCTCGCCGAGCGCCTTGCCATTGCCGAGGAAGCGGGCCTGACCGGCCTGGACCTCGTGGCCGGCGGCCCGGGCTGCCTCCACGCCGAGGCCGACCATGGCGATCTCGGGGTGGGTGTAGATGCAGGACGGGACCACGGTCCGGTCGATCGGCCGCACCTCCACCCCGAGCGCGTTCTCCACCGCCCGGGCGCCCTCGGCGCTGGCCAGGTGGGCGAGCTGGAGGCCACCGATGCAGTCGCCCGCCGCCCAGATCCGGGGGTTGGCGGTGTGCAGCAGGTCGTCGACGACGATGTGGCCCTGGGGGGTCAGCTCGACCCCGGCCGCCTCGAGGCCGATCCCCCGGGTCTGCGCAGCCCTCCCCACCGACACCAGGATCAGGTCGGCCTCGATCACGGTGCCGTCGTCCAGCCTGGCGGTGACCCCGTCGTCGCGGTAGTCGACGCTCTCCACCCGGTGCCCGGTGTGGAAGGTGATCCCCTCCCGCTCCACCAGCCGGCGGAACTCGCGCACCACCCGCGGCTCGACCCCGGCGAGGATCTGGGGGAGCACCTCGACCACGGTGACGGCGACCCCCAGCGGGGCGAAGAAGGAGGCGAACTCGCAACCGATCACCCCGCCCCCGATCACCAGCAGGCGGCGGGGCAGCTCCTCCAGCCGGAGGACGCCGTTGGAGGTCACCACCCGGGGGTGGCTCATCTCGATGCCGGGCAGCCCGCTGGGCTCGGTGCCGACGCAGACCACCAGCTGGTCGTACTCGAGGCGCTCGTCGCCGACCCGGACCGCGCCCTCCTCGACCACGCCCTGGCCGCGGACCACGCGCACCTTGCGCCGCTTGCAGGCGGCCTCCACCCCGCGGCGCATGGTGGTGACCACCTCCTCCTTCCGCTCCATCATCCGGGGGAAGTCGACCTCCACCTCGCCCACCCGCAGCCCGAGCTCCCCGGCCCGCCGGATGCGCCGGAGCAGGTCGGCGGTCGCCAGCAGCGACTTGGTCGGGATGCAGCCCCAGTTGAGGCAGGTACCGCCCAGCTCGGCCCGCTCCACCAGCACGACGTCGGCGCCCCGCTGGGCGCCGCGGAGCGCGGCCACGTCGCCGGCGGGACCGCCGCCGAGGACCACCAGGCGCGTGCTCATCGGCGCCGCCCGGCCCTCGGTGCGGCCGGCGACGACTCACCGGGCGGGGCGGGGGTCCCTGGGGACGCCGCGCCGCCCGGCGCGGACGTCTCCGCGGGCGCGTCGGTGGATGGCGCGGCGGGCGCCGCGGGGGACGCCGCGCCGGGCGGAACCCCCGCCGCCGATCCCGAGCCGGCGAGGTGGGCCTGGACCGCGGGCGAGGTCTCCAGCGCCGCCTGCAGGACCCGCTCCTGGTCGATGACGTGGGAGCCGTGGTACCCCTCGGAGGGGGCCGCCCGGCGCGGCCGGCCGATGTACTCCCAGCTCACCTCGTAGGGGCGGTGGCGGCCGATGCGGCGCTGGACGTGGGCCCAGGCGCCCATGTTCTCCGGCTCCTCCTGGACCCAGAAGGCCCTCTCCAGGTTGGGGTACACCCGGAACAGCTCCAGGATCCGGTCGAGCGGGAGCGGGTCGAGGAGGTCCACCCGGCCGATCGCCAGGTCGCTCGCCTGCGCCCGCAGCTCGTGGCCCTCCAGCTCCCAGGCGACCTTGCCGGTGCAGAGCAGCAGCACCCGGACCGCCTCCCGATGCCCGGCCATCCGGGCGTCCTCGATCACCGGGTGGAACTCGCCCCCGGTGAGGTCGGCGAGCGCGCTGCTGGTCTCGGCAGCCCGGAGCAACGACTTGGGGGTCAGCACCACCAGGGGGCGCGGGATCGGGCTCAGGGCCTGGTCGCGGAGGAGGTGGAAATACTGGGCAGAATTGCTGCAGCAGGCGACCCGGATGTTGCCGTCCGCCGAGAGCGCCAGGAAGCGTTCCAGGCGGGCGCTCGAGTGCTCGGGCCCCTGCCCCTCGTAGCCGTGCGGGAGGAGCAGCACCAGCCGCGAGCGCTGGCCCCACTTGGCCTGGGCGGCGACGATGAACTGGTCGATGACCATCTGGGCATTGTTGGCGAAGTCGCCGAACTGGGCCTCCCAGAGCACCAGGCAGCCGGGCTCGGCGGCGCTGTAGCCGTACTCGAAGCTGAGCGCCCCCACCTCGCTGAGCGGGCTGTTGTGGACCTCGAAGGTGGCCCCCGCCCCGTCCAGGTGCTGGATCGGGGCCCAGGCGGCGCCGGTCTGCTCGTCGTGGAGGACCATCTGGCGGTGGCTGAAGGTGCCGCGCTCGGTGTCCTGCCCGGTGAGCCGGATCGGCACCCCGTCGAGGAGCAGCGAGCCCAGCGCCAGCGCCTCGGCGTGACCCCAGTCGATCCCCCCCTGCTCCAGCGACGCCCGGCGGCGCTCGAGCTGGCGGGCCAGCTTGGTGTTGACGGTGAAGCCGTCGGGGACCTCGAACAGCCCCTCGTTGACCCTCCGGAGGATCTCCTCGCCGACCGCGGTGGGCGGCGCCGCGGGAGCGTCCAGCCCGCCCTGGACGCGGCCGTTGGAGGTGTCCTCGTCGATGAGGGTGGTGAGGTGCTCCTTGATCCGCCGGTGGGCCTCGGAGAGCCGGGCGAAGACCTGGTCCGACTGCGCCTTCGCCTCGTCGTCGGTGATCAGCCCCTCCTGGATCAGCCGGCCCACGAAGAGCTCGCGCACCGTCGGATGCTCCCGGATCCGCTGGTACATCAGGGGCTGGGTGTAGCTGGGCTCGTCGGTCTCGTTGTGACCGAAGCGGCGGTACCCGACCAGGTGGATGAGGACGTCGCGATGGTGGGTGCGCCGGTAGTCGTGGGCGAAGCGCGCCGCGGTCACGCAGCCCTCCGGGTCGTCGGCGTTGACGTGGACGATCGGGATGTCGAAGCCCTTGGCCAGGTCGCTGGCGTAGCGGGTGGAGCGGAGATCGGAGGGATCGGTGGTGAAGCCGAGCTGGTTGTCGACGATCACGTGGACGGTGCCGCCGGTCGTGTAGCCGGCCAGCGACTGGAGGTTGAGCACCTCCTGGACCGCGCCCTCGCCGCTGAAGGCGGCGTCACCGTGGATGAGCAGGGGGAGGGCGGCCTCCGGGTCCAGCTTCAGGACCGGCCCGTCGCGGAGCGACTGGAGGGCCCGCGTCCAGCCCTCGACCACCCCGTCGACCGCCTCCAGGTGGGAGGGGTTGGAGACCAGCCGGACCTCGATCCGCTTCTCGCGCTCGGTGATGTAGGTGCCGGTGGCGCCGAGGTGGTACTTGACGTCGCCGGTGGGGTCGTCGACCCGCAGCTCGCCCTTCTCGAAGGACTGGAGCAGCTGCTCGTAGGGGCGGTTGATGACGTGGGCGATGACCGCCAGCCGGCCGCGGTGGGGCATCCCCATCACCACCTGGGTGATGCCGTCCTCGGCGACCAGGCCGAGCAGCTTCTCGAGCATCGGCACCAGCATGTCGACGCCCTCGCCGCTGAAGGTCCGCTGGCCGATGAAGGTGCGCCGGAAGTAGCGCTCCATGGCGTCGACCTTGGTCAGCCGCCAGAGCAGGCGCAGCTCCTCGACGCTGGAGAGGGGCTGCCGGTAGGCGCCGGATTCGATCTGCTGGCGGAGCCAGTCGCGCTGCTCGTGGCTGGAGATGTGCTCGATCTCGAAGGCGACGGTGCCGCAGTAGGTGCGGCGCAGGTTGGGCAGCACCTCGGCCAGGGTCCGGCCGGGCACGTGGACGTCGAGGACGTCGGCGGGGATCTGGGCCATCAGCTCAGGGGTGAGGTGGTGGGACTCCGGCCGCATCGCCGGGTCACCCGGCGGCGGGGTCCCCAGCGGGTCGAGGTGGGCGCCGAGGTGGCCGTGGGTGCGGTGGGCCTGGACCAGCGAGGTGGCCCCCTGGACCGCGACCAGCAGGGCCCGGTCGTGGTCGGAGACGACCCCGGGGGGGAGCGCCACCGCGGGCGGGGACGCCGGTGCGTCGATCCGGGCCGGCGGGTCCACGCCCATGCTCTGGAAGACGGCCTCGTAGAAGCGGTCGGCGCCGTCCAGCAGCGCCTCGACGCGGCCGAGGAACTCGCCGGACTCGGCGCCCTGGATCACCCGGTGGTCGTAGGTGGAGGTGAGGGTCAGCACCTTGCCCACCCCGAGCGCCGCCAGCAGCCCCGCGCTCTCGCCCCGGTACTCCGGCGGGTAACCGATGGCGCCGGCGGCGATGATGCAGCCCTGACCCGGCATCAGCCGGGGCACCGAGGCCATGGTGCCGATCCCGCCGGGGTTGGTCAGGGTGAAGCTGGCGCCCTGGAGCTCGTCCGGGGAGAGCGAGCCGGTGCGGGCGCCCGCGATCAGCCGCTCGTACTCGGTGCGGAAGCCGGCGAAGTCGCGGCCGCCGGCGTCGCGGAGCACGGGGACGACCAGGAAACGAGTGCCGTCCCGGCGCCGGGTGTCGACCGCCAGCCCGAGGTGGACGCCGCCGTCGACGCGGACCGGCCTCCCCTCCGCATCGCGGGCGAAGTGGACGAGCATCCCCGGCATCTCCGCCGCCGCGCGGGCCACCGCGTGGCCGATCAGGTGGGTGAAGGAGACCTTGAGGTCGGGCCGCGCCCGGGCCAGCGCCTCGTTGAGCTGGCGCCGGCGGGTGTCGAGCAGCGCCGCCGGGATGGTCCGGATCGAGGTCGCGGTGGGGATGTCACGGCTCCGCTCCATCGCCTCGACCAGGGCCGCCTGGGGGCCGCGCAGCGGGGTCCCGGTCTCCCCCGGGGCCAGGGTGGGGGCGGAGGACCCGGCGGGCGGTTGGGCGGCGGCCGGCCGGGCCGCGGCGGTCCCGTTGCCCGCGGCGCCATCCCGGCGGACGTCGTCACGCCGGATCATCCCGCCCGGGCCGGTGCCCTGGAGGGTGGCGAGGTCGACGCCGGTCAGCACCGCCTGGCGGCGGGCCAGGGGTGAGGCCGGGGGTGGGGGTGGGGTGGGGGACGCGGGGGCGGGCGGGGCGTCGCCCGGTGCCGGACGGCCGGCGGTCGGGGCGGGTTGGTCCGCCTTCACGGCCGGGGAGGCCGGCTGGATGGCGCGCGGGGCGGTAGTGACGGCCGTGGCTCCGGGGGGTGCGGCGGCGAGCGGGGCAGGAGCTTCAGCTCCGGACGGAGGGGGTTCAGCCGGCCTTGCGGCCACCTCGGCGCTCGGCACGGCCGGCGCGGTGGCCGCGGGCGACGGGGAGGCGGGTGCGCCCGCGCCCTCCGGGGCGGGGCCGGTCGCGGTCGCCGGGCCCGGGGCGATCAGGCCCAGGGTCGCCCCGACGGGGACCGTCTCGCCCTCGGGGGCGGTGATCTCGACGAGGGTGCCCGTTGCCGGCGAGGGGACCTCGACGTCGACCTTGTCGGTGGTGACCTCGACCAGGGTCTCGCCCTCGATGACCGGGTCGCCGGCCTTCTTGGCCCAGTTGACGACGGTCCCCTCGGTCACGGACTCCCCCATCGCGGGAAGCGTGAGCGGGACGGTCTCGGGCACGGCTGAGGTCACCTTGTGGGCTGCGGACGATCGGGAGGTCGCGGTGCCCTGGGCGACCGCGCAGGCTCATATCCTCGCATCCCCGCGCGGGAGGACGGGCTCGATCGGCACATCTCGCGTCACGAGGTTCGATCGCTTTGCCAGTCCCAACTCAGCAAGCGACCAAATCCGTCCGGGCGGACGGACGGCACGGCGACCGCTGACGGTCACGACAACCCCACAGGCCGAATCGCAGAATCTCCCCCGTGGGCCACCTCTGCACCGCCCCGTCCATCGTCCTAGCGGGGAGCTGAGGATGAGTGGAGCCGACCTCGGAAGGCACCCCCGACACCGGGCCGAGGTCACCGCACTGGTGGCTGTCCTGGTGATTGCGGCCGGGATCGCCGCTGGTTGGCTCGTGCTGATGATCAGAGGGGGCAGCGCGGCTCAGCCGGCGGCCCGGCTCCTTCTGCAGAGGGTGGACGCGACTGGCTGCAACGCCGCATCGACGAATCCGACCCTCTCGGAGCTGTGCGGGCTCGAGACCGTGTCCCTCAGCGGAGGGAGTCCGCGGCCCATGCCGCCGCCCCCCGCAAACGCCATGGGGGCGGGGGTGGTGGGCCACCGGGTGGCCGTGGTGGCGACCGGCCCCAGCGGGTCGGGCCCCGTGTCCGGCCTGTATGTCGGTGACCTGCTCAACGGGAGCTGGCGGCACCTCAAGCTCTCGTCTCAATTCCCGGTAGCGGTGGACGGTGCCAGCGGGCTGGAGATCGGCGCCCCTGACGGGGCGCTTGATGCCACGCTCAGCCCGGACGAGAGCGAGGTCGCGTTCGCCTTTGCTGTGTCGCCACAGGCGGCCGGCGTCGCTGTGGTCAATCTCTCGACGGGCGCGATCAGGTTGCTCGACCCGGTCTTTCCCGGCCAGATCGCGCTGAAAGCCTGGCTGGCAGACGGCATCCATGTCAGCGCCCCCTGCCCAGGCGCCTCGAGCAACGGCGCGGCGTGCGGGTACGTGGTCGACGCCACAGGCGGACGCGCACGCCCCAGCCCGACTCCGGCGGGCGCCATGCCGGGAGCACACCGGCGCCCCGTTGAGGACGGGCTCGACGTGGAGGTCGTGGGCAGCCCGGACGGCACCCAGGAGGCGGTGGCCCGCACCGGCATCGACAGCTCGGGGAATCTTGCTCTGGATGTGCTGAGCGGGCCCACCGGTGGAAGCCTGCGGGGCGTCTACGCCCTTCCCCTCACCCTGGGTCAGGGGTCCCTCACCCTCACCGTCAACGAAGCGGTGGGGGATGACGACAGTGTGCTGATCGAGGCCAGCGGCCCGGACGGGTTCCGAGATGTCCTGGCGGCGCCGGGGGCAGCGGCGGTCGCTCTCACATCGCCGACGGGCCTCTGGTCCCCACCCACGGAGGGCAGCGGCATCCTGGCGCTCGCGCTGCCAGGCGGCGGGTTCGTGGAGCCCGAAGCGAACGTCGGAGCGCCGGTTGAGACCGTGGTGGAGGTGCGGCCCGGCGGCGCGGCCAGGACGATCGCCTCGGTGCCCGAGGCGTCCGCCTATCTCGTCGGCGTGGTCTGGTAGGCGGATCGGCTCGAACCCGCGGCCGCAGTCGGGGCCGACACTCACCTCGAGTTTCGCGCCAAAGACGGCGAGGTACTCACCAGAGTGACCCCCGGGCCCCCGACGGCCCAGACTTCACCCCAATGCCAACCACCTTCAAGGACTACTACGCGACCCTCGGCGTCCCCCGCGCGGCGACGGAGAAGGAGATCAAGACCGCCTTCCGGAAGCTGGCGCGCAAGTACCACCCGGACGTCAACCAGGACAACAAGGGCGCCGAGGCCAAGTTCAAGGAGGTCACCGAGGCCTACGAGGTGCTCGGCGACCCCGAGAAGCGCAAGACCTACGACGAGCTGGGCTCCCAGCCCCAGGCCTTCGGGGCCGGCTTCCCGCCGGGGTACGGGACCCCCGGGGCGGGAGCGGCGGGCGGGCCGCAGGTCCAGTACCGGACCGTCTCCCCGGAGGAGCTCGAGTCGCTCTTCGGCACCACCACCAACCCGTTCTCCGACTTCTTCCACGATGTCTTCGGCCGGGGCTCGGCCGGGGCTCGCGGTGCGTCGGGGAGTGGTCCGACCCGGGTGCGGCACGCCCCCGCGCCCCCGCCCCGGCGCGGCGGCGACGTCGAGGGCGAGGCGGAGATCAGCCTCGAGGAGGCGTACCGGGGCACGGTCCGGACCCTCGAGCTGACCGGCACCTCCGGCACCCGCCGCGTCGAGGTCCGGATCCCGGCCGGGATCAGGGATGGCGCCAAGGTGCGCGCCTCCGGCCAGGGCAGCCCCGGGGCCGACGGCGGAGCGGCCGGCGACCTGCTGGTGAAGGTGCGGCTGCGGACGCACCACACCTTCGTCCGCGACGGGAACAACCTCCGCGTCAAGATTCCCGTCCCGCTCGGGGTCGCGCTGCTGGGCGGCAGCGTGGAGGTGCCCACGCTCGCGGGCAAGCGGATCTCCCTGACCGTCCCGGCCGAGACCCAGAACGGCACCCAGCTCCGGCTCCGGGGCCTGGGGATGCCGCACCTCAAGGGCGACGCCACCGGCGACCTGATCGCCGAGATCGACGTCCGCCTGCCGGTGCCCCTCACCCCGGAGCAGCGCGAGGCGGCGGCGAGCTTCCGGAAGGCCTGATCCTCGCCGGGGCTGTGACCCCGCCGCTCAGGAATGCATCTCCCGATAGAGGTCGCGCAGGAGCGCGATCTCGGCGCCGTGGTGGAGCAGCTCCTGATTCACCCACCACGCGACGTCGATGAAGGGGTCCTCCGCGTCGCTGCCGTGCGGGTACGTGCTCCGTCCGACGGTGTCGAGGGCGGCGTCATCGCAGCTCACCAGCGCCTCCCGCCAGGCCGCGGCTCCGGCCTCGAACGCGGCCAGCGCCCCGGCGACGTCCCCTCGGAAGACGTAGGTGTCGCGGGTCAGGGTGTGGCTGCCGATGGTGTGATCGGCACGCACCGCGAGCAGCCCGCTGAGATGGCCGAGACGCCAGGCGATGGTGGTGAAGGGAGGCGGTGACGGGGGCGCGGGGAAGGCGGAGTCCAGCCCCCAGTCCCCGGTCCCGAGAAGCACGGTGGCCCCCGGTCCGGGACCCTGGGCCCGCGGCCGCACCGACCAGCAGCGGGGGACCGGTTCCCAGAGGTACTCCTCCTCGGTGATCGGGGGGATGGGGATGCGCCGCCCCGTCCCGCTGTCGCCGTCGGGCCCCGCCAGCCGATCGAGCAGCCGCCGGCGCGCGAAGTCGAACTCCGCCAGCAGCGGCACGAGCCGAGGCGCCATCTCCACTCTGGACCCTCCCTGCACCGCGGGCATGACGGCCCCAGCGCCTTCCCAGCATGCCACGCCACGCCGCCACCTGAACCCACCGGCCGCCGAGCGGCGCGGAGCGACCAGGGTTCGGGAGGCCTCGGCCGGTGCCCGGCGATCTGGACTCGGCGACGGTAGGTTGACGCGCTAACACGTCTTTGTGTAGTATCCAGACGTCGGCCCCAGGCCGGCGGCCGGAGGGGCGGCCCGTGCAGCGCATCGCACCTTGGAGGCCGCCCAGATGGACTCGCTCACCACGCTCGTCAACAGCTGGGTGTCGCTCGCGCACGGGATCGACTGGGAGGAGCCGCTTACACTGTCACCATGCAGGATGAGCCCTCGCCGTTCGGACCCCCGCTTCGGCGCTTTGGTCGCCCCGTTTACTACCCCGCGTGGGGTGACCCAAAGCATAAGCAGGCCGCCATCTCCGCTTCCCGTCGCATTTTCCAAGGTCGCGATCTTTCGCCCGAGATTCTGACGGAAACCGCGCACCGCGCCCAGCGGACGACAAACCCCGAAGCGCCGACCCAGCCATATCCGGACGCCGAGGTCAAGGTTTGGAACCGGTTCGCCCGAGCCCAAGGCGCCGATCCGACCGAGGTACAGGCCCTGAAGAGCGCCGTTGACCGTCGCTACCGGGATCGCAGAACGTAGCCGAGAATCTCGCATGGCGACAGATGGTTGGCGGCCACTGAGCCGACGGGGTCTCGGGACAGAACCTGAGGTCTTGGTTGAGGGCGTGCCGGAGTACCTCGGCATTGCCCTGAAGCGATGGGTGGCTCGATACGTGGGGCTCCATTGGTGTCGAGAAGTCGCCTTGCAGCTCCACGTCGCGTGGGAGTGGAACGACCCCATGGGCGCGTTGATCGCTCTCGACCCAGACAGTGCTGGTCGAGACTTCGCCGCCCACGTCCTGGAAGTCGATCCCCCGACGCTTCTCGACGTGCTCGACTGCGTTCTTCACAGTCTGATGGCTGACGCCCGACGAGAAGACCCGGGGAATCGACGAGGGGTAGTGCGCCACGTGATGGACCTCGCTGGCGACCTTGAAGGAATCCTTACACAGGGTGGTTCGGCGTGGTGCGTTTCCACCACATGCGACGGACTTGAGCGGCGTGTTGATGAAACTGCCCGAGACGCCGTTAACACTGCAATGGGCTCGGCGGCGAGCGCAAGAGTTACGAGCGCCGCGGAGCATCTCCGGAATGCATGGCGCTGGGCGTACGGGCGGAACCCCAACCCTTTGACGAGCTACATGGAGGCTGTCATGGCGGTTGAATCCGCCGGGAGGTTCGTCATCAGTCCAAAGAACGATACTGCCACGCTTGGGACGATGATCGCCGACTTGGGGAACAAGCCCTCGAAATGGGAGTTCGTTCTTTCTGACAAGGCCGGGTTGCGGGGCATAGAGCCCGTTGTCGGTCTGATGGAGCGACTCTGGCAGGGACAAGTTCGGCACGGTGGTACTCCCACGCCAGCGGTGAGTCAGAGAGAGGCGGAGGCGGCCTTGCATGTGTCTGCAACGCTGGTCCAGTGGTTTGCATCCGGCGCGGTCTCGCGCATCCCATAGAGCGGCCAGGCCGAGGCCCAGCGCAGGTCAGTTTGGATCCGGGGGTTCGCCGTACCCCAGGTCCGGCTCCTCCGCAACCAGATCCAGGGCGCCCTGCTCTCCACCGGGCGGGCGGACCCTTGGGGCTCGACGGAAGGTCGCCGCGCCGCCGGTGAAGTGCGGGTAGTCGATCTGCTTGCCTTCAAGAAGTTCGCCTACCGTGAGCAACTGCAGGCGAGGATGGTTGCTCCCCCACGGCGAGGTGTAGAAGCCAGCACTCGCCGCTTCGGCTCGCATTCCAGCCCCCGGCACCTCGAAGCTGAGCAATACACCGATCTGGGCCTCTTCACGGCTGATGACACCCCGGAGGTCGCGGAGGTAAGCCGGCACGAGATGGCCAGCTTTGACCGACAGGACGATCTGCTTCGTCTCCCCAGCCTGTCCGCCGTCATGGAAGAAGAGACGGCCGTCGATGCCCTTGTCACCACCCTTCTTGGCGCTGCTTGCGATCCGAGCCCCAACAAGGCCGAGTGCCCAAGCCTGGAACTGAAAGGGGTCGGTCTCGGCAAGTTCCCGGGCACCACTGACGTCAATGGGCTCGCCGATGACGCGATAGCTGCTGATGATGCCGGGGCCGTAGGCGTCTACGAGGCGGTGCTTGATGAGGCCGATGGCGAGGTGGGTGATATCGATCCCGATCCATTGGCGCCCCAAGTGCTGGGCCGCTGCCACCGCTGTCCCGCAACCACAGAAGGGATCGAGCACCACATCTCCGACCCCTGATGAGGTACTGATGATCCGTTCCAGGAGCGCAACGGGCTTCTGCGTCGGATAACCCAGGTACTCCTTGGAGCGATTGTTGATGACGGGGAGGTCCGTCCACAGGTTCTGGACGGGAGTTCCAGGCATCTCATCGAGGTATCGCTTGTACTGGGGCACCGCTCCAGGCCGCGTTTGGACGATCCGCCCCTGGCGGTGGAGCTCCTCCATCCGCTCCTGTCCGTACCGCCAGTACCGAGTAACTCCAAGGAACTCAAACCGTGGATTCCCCTTGGCCTCTCCGCCAGGGCCCGACAGGTCACTGATGCGATACAGACGTCCGTCCGGGTCGCGGCGTTTGTAGTTTTCCGCCAAGTACTGGGCGTCATACGGGGCGTACTGCTGGTGCCAGGTGTTGTCTTGCGTCTTCGCGTAAAAGAGGATGCTGTCAGAAACGCGGCCGAAGTGCCTCGCTCCTTGACTAGTATCGCTGTGGGCGGAGCTCCGCTTCCACACGATCTCATTCCTGAAGTTGGCAGGCCCGAAGATCGAATCAAGGAGCAGCTTCAAGTAGTGGCTTGCTGTGGGATCACAGTGGAGGAAGATGCTGGCAGTGGGCTTCATGACACGGCGTAGCTCAACCAGCCTGGGGGCCATCATCGACAGGTACGCAAGCATGTCTGATGTTCCAATCAGCGTCCGAAATGCCCGCAGCGCATCGGCAACCTTTCCGCCCTGCTCGACGGTCTGCTGGTAGTCGAGGGCGGCAGCATCGTCCCATTGCCAGGTGTCCTCGAAAGCGTTGATCTGCGCCGCCGACTTGGCCCCGTGCTCAGCGAACAAGACGTTATAGCTGGCGTTGGAGTTGAACGGAGGGTCGAGGTAGACCAGATCGACGCTCTCGTCCTTGATGTGGCGCCGGAGCACGTCCAGGTTATTCCCGTAGTAGAGGAGATTCGTGTCCACGGCCGGAAGCCTACCGCTCCCCCACCTTCGAATGGGGGCTGGAGACCAGCGCTTTGCGGGGCGAGCAGTCCCCGGACCAAGTAATATCGCTCCACGCGAAGCCGGGTCGCAGCCTAGGAGCAGGCGCAGTGGTCCCAAGGTCTCGGCTCCCCGGCAGGAGGGTGCAGATGGTCACCTTGTACGAACGTGACGCTCTTGAAGTGGCTGACGTTCTTGACCTGACCGCTGAGATCATCGAAGTCGCCGGGGACTATGACTATGCCAACGCCGAGATGGCGAAGTTGATCGACTGGGCAGGCGGCAACAGGCGCGATCTCAACCGGGATGCCATCAGAAGGATCAAGGCCATCGCTGCCGAGATGAGGAAGCAAGGCCGCCGGGTGAGAGGCGCATTCCCCACTCCCTCAAGCAAATGCCTCCCAACCGCGGCAAACAGCGCGGTACTACGGGAGGTATGATCCCGCCGCACGGATGTTCCGCGCTGCAGGTCTAGATGGTCCAAACATCCTAGGAGTAGCCGTGGCTACCACTGTCGCGTCGGCCTTTGACATCTTCCTTGGTCGGCTGACACCCACACCTGGAGAGACGGCCGCGGCGAAAGCCCACCGGGAGTCGATTCGGCAATGTCTTGAGAGCCGATTCGAGATCACGAACTTCTTCCGCACCGGTTCATTTGGGCATGGCACGAGTGTGAGGGGGTTCAGCGATGTGGATTGCTTTGCGGTTGTTCCAACCGTGAAGCTGACTCGAAACTCGGACACGACACTTGGCTACTTCCGTGACGCTCTTGATGCGCGTTTTCCTCGGACGGGAGTGAAGGTCAGAGGTCCAGCGGTTATCGTTCCCTTCGGCAAAGATGGCGCCGAAAGCACGGAAGTAATCCCTGCGGACTATGTGGGCAAGTCCTCGAAGGGGAAGAATGTTTACGACATCCCCAATAGAGCCGGCGGGTGGATGAGGTCAAGTCCCAGCGGTCACAACGCCTGGGTGGACGACATCGACCAGAAGCTCAGCGGACGAGTGAAGCCGCTCATTCGGATTGTCAAAGCGTGGAAGTATCAGCGAGCTGTTCCAGTGCACTCATTCTACCTGGAATTGCGCGTGGCAGCCTGGGCGGCTCACGAGAAGGCGATTGTCTACTCCCTAGATGTTCGCGGTGTCCTGAAGCATCTGGACGGGCTCGGGCTCGCAAGCATGGTGGATCCAATCGAGGTCGCTGGTCGGGTCGCGGCTTCTGGCACCGACGTGCAACTGGCAGATGCGAAATCGAAGCTCACGACCGCGCTAACGCGAGCAGAGAAAGCGCGAGTTGCAGAGCTGACCGACCATCCCAAGGAAGCGTTCCAATGGTGGGACCTGGTCTTCAACGGCACGTTCCCCGCGTATGGGTAGGGCCGATGGCTCCGCACATCTCGTTACTTGCCAAGGAAGCTCAGCGCATGGAAGAGGATGCTCTGTTCTCGTCGAGGCGCCACTTCAACGCGTGTGGGTACTGGATGGCGTCCCACTACGTACTCGGCCTGCCTACGGTGGTAGTCGCCGCTCTTGCGGCGACCGCTATTGGACGCAGCAATGGGGTAGCAACAATCCTCGCGGTCTGTGCCGCCGTGCTTGCCGCGGTCAACACGTTTCTCAACCCGCAGCAGCGAGCCGCCGCGCACAGTTCCTCGGGGAACCGGTACAACGCACTGCGCAACAAGGCTCGCCGGTTTCGCGAACTTCACTGCACTGACTCAGCCAAGGGAGGCGAGGAGCTTGACGGCGAGCTGTCAGCGCTAGCGTCGGAGCTCGATAAGCTGAACGCCGAAAGCCCGTGGACGCCAAGGTGGGCATACCGTAAGGCCAAGAAGGGGATCGAGGGAGGGGAGGCTGCATACGTGGCGGATGAATCTCCCGAAGGCCCGGTGAGCGGCACAAACCCCGGCTGAGCCGCGCGTGTCGTGGGGCGACGGCCAGTTGTCGCACCCGTATCGCAACCCCGCCTTCTAGCCGCCTTCACGCGTCAGAGCGACCGGTTGGCGATGGGGCCCGTGGGGGAGAAGAGTACCCAGAGTGCCCGAAAGCGGCTCCGAGTGCGAGTTCCCGCCTGAGAGAGGGACAGGAGAAGTGCAGGGGAGCCCGGACAGGAGAAGGTAGCGCCCGGTACCCCCTGCGGGGGAAGAAGCGAAGAAGTGGGCGCCGGACTGGGGTGCCATGACCCCTCACGAAACCTCAGCCGGCGCCCTCCACTGGGATGGCCTAGGAAGCGACGGCCCACGCCGCCGGATCTACCTTGTAGGCTACTGACTCCGAGGTGCAGTAGGTCACACCAGAGTGGACCATCTGCCACTGCCATACGTCCTTGTCGAAGTACCGGAAGGACTTGATGCAGACGAAGCGGGACCGACTCGACTCCGCTCCCTGGGTCGGGAGGACGCCTGGTCCATCTTCTCGGGGATGACCGGGGCAGCAGACAGCATGGGACGCTGTGCTTCGGCCGTCTTGCCGAGGTCTGCGCTCTCTACTGCACGCGCGGCCGCCGCGTCTACGTCGAGGGCAAGCTGCGCACGCGCGACTACACCGGTGGCGACGGTCTCCGTCGCTTCAGCACT
>Ga0181535_10000428_pt1 | contig 63539 bp, 62 predicted proteins | sample PEATcosm2014_Bin_44_FD_119774 | JGI IMG/M metagenome (GOLD analysis project Ga0181535, IMG submission 119774) | Peatland microbial communities from MTU Mesocosm Facility, Houghton, MI, USA - PEATcosm2014_Bin17_30_metaG | ecosystem: Environmental > Terrestrial > Soil > Wetlands > Peat | place... | reverse complement strand
GAATATGTGGTGGCGCACACCCGGCCCAATGCTTTCTACAAGAAGTTTGAGCGCAAGGCGGAGTTGCAGCAGCATACGCACTATTGCCCCGGATGCGGGCACGGTATCGCGCACAAGATGTTGGCGCGGGCGATTGACGATCTGGGCATCCAGGATCGCACCATTCTGATCAGCCCGGTGGGCTGCTCGGTGCTGGCTTACAACTACATCGACGTGGGCAACGTGCAGGTGGCGCATGGACGCGCGCCGGCGGTGGCCACGGCCATCAAGAGGAGCAGGCCGGAATGCATCATGGTCAGCTACCAGGGCGACGGCGATCTGTCGTCAATCGGAATGGCGGAGATCGTTCATGCGGCCAATCGTGGCGAGAGCATGACGGTCATCTTCATCAACAACGGCATCTACAGCATGACGGGCGGGCAGATGGCGCCCACGACTCCGATTGGACTGAAGACTGCGACCACTCCCTTCGGGCGCAATCCCGTGACTGAAGGCTATCCGCTGCATGTGAGCGAATTACTTGCCACGTTGCAGGCTCCGGTTTACATCGAGCGTGTGGGCCTGGGAGACAACAAGCAGATCGTGCAGGCGACGCGCGCCATCAAGCACGGCCTGGAAAACCAGGTGAAGAGACTGGGCTTCTCGCTGATTGAGGTGATGGCTCCGTGCCCCACGATCTTCAAGATGAAGCCGGTCGATGCGCAACACTGGGTGCGCGATGTGCTGGAGAAGGTCTTCCCGCTCGGCGTGGTGATTGATCGCACCAAAGAGGCGCAGCCGCGGCCGTTCCCGGATGCTCCGCCGGCGCTCGATCAGTTGCCGCACATTCTGGGCGTTGCCAAGGAAGAAATGCCGGAAGGCCATGCGCTCGTGGCGGAGAAGAACGCGCCGGATCTGGATCTGCGCGTACGGGTCGCGGGCTTTGGCGGGCAGGGCGTATTGCTGCTGGGCGAAGTGCTGGCCGAGGCCGGCCTGGATGCGGGCCTGGAGGTTTCCTGGCTGCCGTCGTATGGGCCGGAGATGCGCTCGGGCACATCCAACTGCCATGTGCGCCTGTCCAGGCACGCAATCGATTCGCCCATGGTAATGAACCCCGGCGTGCTGGTGGCCATGAATGAGCCCTCACTGCGCAAGTTCTACCAGAGCGTTCCGGCCGGCGGATGGATTCTCTACAACGGCGATTCCTACCCGGACGATTGCCAGCGCGAAGGCGTGCATGTGCTGGCATGTCCTTTCACGGAAGTGGCTGTGAAGCTGGGCGATTCACGCGCCAGCAACATGGTCATGCTGGGCGCGCTGCTGGAGATCACCAAGGTTCTGCCCGAGATCAACGTGGACTCGGGGCTGCGGCGCATGGTGAAGAATCCGCGCTGGATGGAACTGAACACGCGCGCCATCAAGCGCGGCCGGGAATTGGTTAACGAATCGTGCAAGGAGGTGTGTCATGCGTGCTGATGGAGACCCAAAATCGATTGTGTATTTCGGCGGGCAGTATGTTCCGCTCGCTGAAGCCAAGGTGGGAATCCTGACCCATGCCCTGCACTATGGCTCGGATGTCTTCGAGGGGATTCGCGCGCACTGGGACGAGGCACAGCAGGAGATGTTTGTGATGCGCCCCATCGAACACTATGAGCGCTGGAAGCAGAACTGCGGCATCATGCGCATTGTGGTTCCTCCCTCGCCCGAAGAATTGTGCGAAATCACCCTCGAGTTGATGCGCAAAAACAACTTCAGAACAAATGTTTATGTCCGGCCGATAGCTTACAAGAGCGCCGAACGAGTGGGCATCACCTGGGACGACCAGGATGCCTTTGCGCTGATCGTGCTTCCCTTTGGCGATTACCTGGCCAAAGAGGGCGGTCTGCACGCGGGTGTCAGCTCGTGGCGGCGCGTAGACGACAATGCCATTCCTGCGCGGGCGAAGATCGGCGGGGCCTACGTGAACAGCGCGCTGGCCAGCGACGAGGCCCACCGCTGCGGCTTCGACGAGGCCATCTTCCTGAACGAGGCCGGTCATGTTGCCGAAGGTTCCTCGTGCAACTTCTTCATGGTGCGCAAGGGAAAGCTGATTACTCCCGCGGCGACCGAGAACGTGCTGGAAGGCATCACGCGCGACTCCGTGATGGAGCTGGCGCGGCGGGAGTTGGGCATCGAAGTGATCGAGCGCCCCGTCGACCGCAGCGAGTTGTACATCTGTGACGAGGCGTTTTTCACCGGAACGGCGGTCGGTATGTCGCCTGTGACGCAAATCGATCACCATATCGTGAAAGACGGAAAAATCGGCCCGATCACAAACAAGTTGCAGCAGTTGTACTTCGATGCGACGCGAGGGCATTTGCCCACTTATTCGAATTGGCTGACCCCGGTCTACAAGGCGCGAAAGTAACACGGCCTGGGTCATAACTCTCGCGTAAGAATGATTGCTGTTTGAGCAGTTGATTCTGTCCATGATGTTGGATGAAGAGGTTCGGTTGAGGAGAAAAGAAGAAGATGATCGCAATAGCACGGGTCATACCTGTGCCGTTGCGCTGGAACATTTTGATGCGACGTCGCATCCACTGTGTTTCAGGCCTGAAGGCTTATGTATACGCCACAGTATACGGTGACGTATATCACGGCGAGTCCCTTTACTTCAGGCATTCAATGGTTGCTGCCTTAGTTTGTGCAGCGATTTGTTTCAATAACCTGTTCAGTACCTGAAATTTGGAGGAAACACTCATGAGTGCTGTTAAGGAACCGTCCAAGTGTAATGCGACGGAATACGTCAATCACATTATTGCCCTCGTCAAAGCCAAGAATCCCTGCGAACCGGAATTCCACCAGACCGTCACGGAAGTTCTCGAATCCTTGAAGCCCGTGTTGGAGCGTCACCCGGTCTATCAGGAACAGAAGATCCTGGAACGCATCACGGAACCGGAGCGGGTTATCATGTTCCGCGTGCCCTGGTTTGACGACAAGGGCCAGCCGCAAGTCAACCGCGGTTTCCGCATTGAAATGAACAGCGCCATCGGGCCGTACAAGGGCGGACTGCGCTTGCACCCCTCGGTCAACCTGGGCATCCTGAAGTTCCTGGCTTTCGAGCAGGTATTCAAGAACTCGCTGACTACGCTTCCCATGGGCGGCGGCAAGGGCGGATCTGATTTCGACCCCAAGGGCAAGAGCGACAACGAAGTCATGCGTTTCTGCCAGAGCTTCATGAGCGAACTGGAACGCCACATCGGCCCTGACACGGACATCCCCGCCGGCGACATCGGCGTGGGCGGACGCGAGATTGGTTTCATGTTTGGGCAGTACAAGCGGCTGCGCAATGAGTTCACCGGCGTTCTGACCGGCAAGGGCCTCGGATGGGGCGGCTCGTTGATTCGTCCCGAAGCCACCGGCTACGGCTGCGTGTACTACGCCGACGAAATGCTGAAGACGCGGAAAGACTCGCTGAAGGGCAAGGTTTGCCTGATCTCCGGCAGCGGCAATGTTGCGCAGTACACAGTCGAAAAGCTGCTTGACCTGGGCGCGAAGCCGGTCACGCTGTCCGATTCCGACGGCTATATTTACGATGCCGACGGCATTGACCGCGAGAAGCTCGCCTTTGTCATGGATCTGAAGAACAACCGTCGTGGCCGCATGAGCGAGTACGCCGTGAAGTTCAAGAAGGCCGTCTACAAGGCAGCCGACAAGAAGCTCGACCACAACCCGCTGTGGGACATCAAGGCCGATTGCGCCTTCCCGAGCGCCACTCAGAACGAGATCAACGCCAAGGACGCAGCCAATCTGCTGAAGAACGGCGTGAAGCTCGTCTGCGAAGGCTCGAATATGCCGAGTTCCCTCGAAGCGACCAAGGCGTTCCTGGATGCCAAGGTTCTTTACGGGCCGGCCAAGGCCTCCAATGCCGGCGGCGTTGCCACCTCCGGACTGGAAATGTCGCAGGACAGCATGCGCCTCTCCTGGACCCGCGAAGAAGTCGACGATCGTTTGCACAAGATCATGATCGCGGTCCACAAGAATTGCTACGACACGGCCAAGGAATACGGCACGCCGGGCAACCTGGTGAACGGCGCCAATATCGCGGGCTTCCTGAAGGTCGCGAATGCGATGCTGGATCAGGGCTTGGTCTAAGCCTGAGTAACGCTGGAAAACTTGACGCGGGAAGGAGCAATCCTTCCCGCGTTTTTTCTTTGCCGGGATGCTCCCGCACGGCTACGCCAGCGTCACAAATCGCGCCGCTCCGTTTTTCGCCGGAGAGGCCGGAGGACGCGCAAGCGGCGATTGTTGCCGGAATTCCTATTTGGCTTGGTCTGCCGCGCGCGCCTGAGCGTCGAGACCGTGGGTGGGATCCCGATGGAAAAGCTTCCGCGAGATGTCAGGCCAGAACTCCTGGAAGATTGAGCCAATCCCGCCTTCTGCGGTCACCATCATCCCGTTGGTGAAGGTCTGACCGACCCCGGAGCCGCTGGGCGGATAGTAGAGATTGGAGATCGCGCCCGAGACAATGTTGCCCGCCACATTGGAGTAGTTGGGCTCCCACTTGCCGGTGTTGTCGTGCTTGCAGATGACGTTGGTGGCCAGAGCGTAGAGCATACGGTGGCTGGTGGTTCCGTGGCCCAGGCGGAAGTAGCGCGGGTCCTGGTGCAGAATGGACGGCAGAATGCCGTTGCCGATCATCGTGCCGTCAAAGGCGTCCAGATAAGCCGCGCCAGACCGCTCTCCATAGCCCTTGATTCCCCAGGGGAATCCGACATCGTCATGCATGGCCTCGTGGTAACCAGCCATAAGAAATGCCGCGCCGAAGGCCACCGGATCGATCGAGGAGCGGAAGGCGAGGCGCATCTTTTGCGCCGCAGTCATGGAGACGGCGTCGCTGCGATAGGAGACATTGAAGGCCGGCAGAATTCCCACAGTCCGCTGTTTCTCCTGCTCCTTGATCTGCTCTTCGGCTTTTTCGTGCTGGCTTTTCTCCGCGCCGGGCTGTTGCGCGGGGAGTTGAGAGCTGGAACTGCCTTGGGCAGCGCCGGGCTGGGCCGGCTGCGGAGCGGTCCGGCTTTGATCGGCGGGAGTCTGTTGCGGTTCAGCCTCAGCCAGCGCAAACTGCGCCTGTGGAGCCTCGGGAAGCTCCCCGGCGCGGACGGCGACTGGCCCCGAACCCGGTTCCTGAGCAAAAGTAGTGGAGGACAACGCCAGAAGGCCGAAGCCAGCCGCGAGCGTTGCAGGGAGAAGAGAAAAAGCTAAGCGCATCCATTCACCAGTTTAAGAGTTGGCGCCCGCCTGGGCGGTTCACCTGAAAAAAGGCGAATCGGACCGGGGAGCTACCTTCAGGGTAAATCACCCCTGTCAGAGCCTTCCTTCCAGGGACGGGCTCCAAGGGCTACATTTCGTTGCGGGTAAACAGTATCAGTTTGTTAGACGCGACTCCACGCCCTGAAGACACAGGAGATGGCGTTATAGCTGTTCTCCAATTGCTGTACACCGAAGCCACTGCGGCCAAGTGGCTTTTCCCTCGCCGGGGTCCCCAACGAGCGGACTTTGCTCGTTGGGGTGGAAGTAAAAGCCACCTTGCACAGTCTCAAAAGGGCTACATCTATTGGAGAACAGCTCTGGCCACGGGGCATATACGCCGTTGGCGTCGGAAAAGTCTGATTTTGCACCGTTTTCATTGCATTTCTTGGAGCTACCCGTGTAGAGTGCCCATAGATTTGCTCGCGAGGAGGTTGCATCCATGCCCCACGCCCATCCGGTTGTCCATTTCGAGATTCTCGGCAAGGACCAGAAGCTGCTGGAAGAGTTCTACAAGAGCGTCTTCCACTGGGAGATCGACCCCGTCATGGAGGGGTATTCGATTGCCAAGCCCGGCACAGGCATCGGCGGCGGCATCGGCGCCATGGGAAAAGCCCGTCACCATGTCACCTTTTATATCGCGGTTGAGGACGTGGCCGCCGCGCTCGCCAAGATCGAGAGCAAAGGCGGCCAAAAGGCCTTCGGCCCACACCCCATCCCCGACGGCGGCATCATTGCCGGCTTCACCGACCCCGAGGGCAATGTGATCGGCTTGGTGCAGGGACCGAAGGAGATGTAGGCCGCTACAAACTCACAGCTTTTCAGTCAGCGCGTTGACCGCTTCCGCGACGGTGATCATCAGGGTCATTGGATCGATCGGCGACGGGATAAATCCCGATCTCTCATAAAATTGCTTCGCGCTCTCTGAGATCGCATGGACGAGAATCGCCCGGATTCCCGCAATTTCAGCGGCCTGCGCCGTGCGCAACACGGCATCTCTCAGAAGAGCAGAGCCGATTCCGTACCCTTGAAAGCGGAGATCAATGGCCAGCCTGCCAATCACCATCACAGGCACAGGGTTCGGCGTATTCCGCCTCACACGCCCAGGCGCATTCGCGTGAACCACTGCGCCCGCGGCCAGCGCATAGTAACCCACAACCTGACGGCCGGCGCAAACCACATACGTCCGCGAGGCACCGCTTTCCTCGTTCTGAAGAGCTCTGCGCTGGAGCCAGCCGTCCAACTCAGGCTCTCCGCATTGGAAGTGCGAGAGATCGTGCGCCGTACTCAGCTTTTCCGGAGCGCAAATGCTGCCGCTGGCGACGCTTATTTGTCCCACGGCGCCTTCGTCCTGAGCAAGCGAGCCAGCCGGGAATTGCTCTTGGGCGGAGCGTCCAGCATGGCCGTAAAACGCCGGAATGCATCTTCATCCAGATTGAAATAACGCCGGTCAAGCAGGACGGATTCTGCTTCCCGGCAGGCCGCGCCCAGCATGAAATCGGAGCGGCTGCGGCCTTGCGCCTCCGCGGCCCGGTCAATCAGCGCCCTCTGGCTGCGGCTGACGCGCAGGTTGATATTCTCAGCGCGCAAATTACTTGACTCAGCGGCTACGGCACTCATGGTTTGCCCTCCAGACGTGCACACAATCAATGTACACTTATGTGCGCACAATGTAAACACCATCCTGAAGTTACGGAGGCCATGGGAATCCGTCAATTTTCACGCCGCGAAGTCGATAAAGCCGCGCTGCGGGTCGGTGGAGATCAACTTCACCGTCACCCTGTCGCCCACGTCCAGGCCCTTGCCGCCTTGCACCAGCATCCCGTCCACGTGCGGGTCGAGGGTGCGAACGAAGGTGCCGTAGTTGTTGACGCCGGTGACGATGGCGCTAAAGCTTTGGCCGATGCGCGGGTGCAGGACAACGGCGGCAATGCGCTTCTGCATCTCGCGCTCCACCTTGCGGGCGTTGTCTTCCATCAGCGTGCAGTGAGCTGCAATCACATTGAGGTCGCCCTCACTGTAGGGCTGCGGCCCCTTGGCGAGCCACGCCTTCATCAGCCGCTGCGTCACCACATCCGGGAAGCGGCGGTTGGGGGCGGTCGAGTGGGTGTAGTCCTGCACGGCCAGGCCGAAGTGGCCGGGCGAGACCTCGTTGGGCTTCACCAGCACGTACTCGCCGGGGCCCATCAGCTTGACCGTAGCCAGCGAGAGATCCGGAAAGTGGTCGGGGTCCTTGCGCTTCTGGGCCAACAGGAAATCGTTGAGAGCCTTCGAATCCGGCTCGGCAGGCAGGGTTGTGCCCAGCCCCTCGGCCAGTTCGACGATGCGGTCCCAGCGCTTGGGCGTGCGCACGATGCGGCGGATGGAGGCCACGCCAGCGTCCTCAAAAGTCCGCGCGATGACGCCGTTGGCGGCCACCATAAACTCCTCGATCAGCGACGTGGCGTGGTTCTTCTCCAGGCGGACAATCTCGACCGCCTGCTCGGCCAGCATCACCGGCCGGGTCTCGATGGTTTCCAGATCCAGCGCGCCATGTTGGAAGCGCCCGTCGACCATGCGCTGGGCCGCCGTGTCCTGGAGCTTCAACTGCGCGGCCAACTCGGCGCTGGCTGCCACCTTGGCCGGCGCCGGACCCCGGCCTTCCAGCCAGGCTCCCACGGCGTTATAGGCCAGTTGCGCACGGTTGTGCACCAGCGCGCGGTAAGCCTTTCCGTCCGTGGCCGTGCCCGCCTGATCCACCGCATACTCAATCACCAGCGCGACGCGGTCTTCGTTCTCATTCAGAGAGGTAATGCCCTCTGAAAGCTCGGCCGGCAGCATCGGAAAGACCTTGACGCCGGTGTAGACCGAGGTCGTCTCGCTGCGGGCGTGGCTGTCGATAATCGATCCCTCCGCCACGCGCGCGTCCACGTCAGCCACGCCGATGAGTACGCGGATGCGGCCATCAGGCAATTGCTCAGCCCACTCGATCTGGTCTAAATCTCGAGAAGTATCGTTGTCGATGGAGGACCAGAGCAGGCTGCGGAGGTCCTGCGCGCCTGGGACGGCGGGCGGCGCGGGATGGGCCTGGATCGCGCTTAACTCGGTGTCGGTTCCGGCGGGAAAATCCGGCTGGAAACCGTGCTCGATCATAGTGGCATGAGCCGCGACAACAAGATTGAAGTGGATGGGGTGGCTATTGGATTGGACTTGCTCGCTATTGGCGTGGGCTGGCTGGCTGGAATGCATCGGGAATTTTGCTCCTTCAAACTGAAGAGCAAGCCTATCACTTTCAGGCGGGAGCCCGTATGAAAAAAAGGAGGGCGGCCGTGAAGGCCGCCCGTTGTCTTCCTGCCCTGCCGGTGTGCTTTCTACTGGATGCCGAGATCGGAGAGCACCTTGGGCTTGGCCTCATCCACGACCAACAGGTTGTGGCAGGCGGTGCAGTCCTGGGTGATGCTGGCGCCGGTCTTGGCCGCGTGCTCGCCATCGTGGCAGCGGAAGCAGCCCGGATAGCTCATGTGGCCAATGTGGTTGGGATGGGTTCCCCAGGTCACCTTCATATAGGGAAAGACGTTTTGGCTGTAAAGGGTCACCAGCATATCGCCCGCGGACTTCACCTGAGCAGCCTTGGTGGCCAGCACCTCGGGATGCTCGGAGCGATAGAAGGCTTGCAGTGCGGCGGGAATCTTCGCGCGCGCCTCGGCCTCGCTGGAGTAATTGGCCTTGAGCAGTTCCAGGCCCTTCTTGTGAACCCAGGGCAGCTCGGGACTCACCGCGCCCTCGGCCATAGCCCGGTTGAGCGCGTCTTCTGCGGTCACAAAGGTGTGCGCCGCGCGGTTGTGGCAGTCGATGCAGTCCATCACCCGCCGTTCGCCCTGCGGCACGCCGTTGCCCGCGGCGGAAGTGGCAAAGACGGTCTCCGAGCCATCGTCGTTCCGCTTCTGCACCCAGGGGATAGTGGTCCGGGTTGGATCGGTGGCGACATACTCGATGTGCCCCAGGTGAACGCCGTGAATGCCGCTCAGATGGGAAAGCGAATCTCGCCCGCCCAGGTGCAGCACGACCACCGTCTGGGTCTCGGTGTTCGCTGCGTCGTCGGCAAAGCTCGACTTCACCAGCAGCTTTTCGCCAATGAACCGTGCCGGCGTGTGGCAGCCCTCGCAGGTATACCGCGCCGGGCGCAGGCTCTCGACCGGCGACGGAATCGGCGTGGGGTAGCGGTCGAACGAGACTTCCAGAAGCTGCTTGGTGCCATTCACCTTGGCGCTCAAGTATGCCTGGGCGCCTGAGCCGATGTGGCAGGCCACGCAATCCACATGGGAGTGCGCGGAGATTTTGTAGGCCGTGTACTCCGGGTGCATCACGTGGCAGGATTGGCCGCAGAACTGAGGCGATTCCATGTAAGCCGAGCCGCGATAGCTGGCCATGGCCACGACCAGCAGATTGATGATGGTGGTCACCAGCACGATGTCCAGGCCGTGGCGAAAGATCCGGTCATTGAGATCGATTTTGGGGAATTCGGCCGGAATCTGCCCCGTTTTTTGCAGCTTTCTGCGGCGCAGAAACAGGCCCACCGGAATCAGCGCCAACCCGGCGATAAACACGGCCGGCAGAAGCAGGAAGAAGATGATGCCGAGATAGGGGTTGTCATTGAACCGGCCGAACAACTCCACCAGCCAATAGCCGATCATGGTTACGCCGGAAGCGGTGGTGATGGCTCCGCCGGCGAGGCTGATTGGGTTATTGCCGAAGAACAGCGCCGGACGCACCCAGTTTTCACGGATTTTTTGAAACACTGCCACCTTATTCCCCCACTCTGAAATGGCAGGCCCGCCGGGGTCGGCGGGCCTGCTTTATTTTCCCGCCTCGATTGTACTCGTTACTTCAGACCCTTGTAGTACTCAACCACATCCTTGACCTGCGCGTCGGTAAGGCCGGCGACCGGCTTCATCTTGCCCTTGCCGTTCTTGACGGCGGCGCTCATCTCGGCCACACTGAGCTTCTTGATGGCCGGATCGGAGATCGGCTTCACGCCCATGGCCTTGGCCATCCCGGCGCTGGGGGTGCCGGTGGCGCCATGGCAGCCCAGGCACTTGGCTTTGTAGGTCGCCTGGCCGCCGGACTGGGCCAAGCACACGGCGCCGGCCAAGCACACTGCAGCGGCCAACACCAACATGGATCGAATCGCCTTTGTCATTGAAAACTCCTTTAGTTTCTGTCGGCCAAGTCGTATGGGAGAAGCCCCGGCCGAGCATGATCCTCTTACTGCTTCAACCCCGGCAACCAGGATTAGTCGCTGAGGGAAGCAAACGGGCTGGCAACAAGATACCCCCTCAAACAAAACGGCGCAATCCCCTTATTTAAAAGGAACCGCGCCGATTGTACCTTGCTTGATCAACCGATGGAATTAGAACTCGTAATGCACTCCAAGGGTCACGTTATTCGCGTGGAAGTTTCTGGGCGCGGTCAAACCGGCAGGTGATTCGGTTAGACCGGTCGGGTAGGACAGTGAGCTGCATGGAACAACCGTTGAGGTCAAAGTCGTCGAAGTGCTGCAGTACTGTGCGCCGGAAGGACCGCCCTCGCCGTAGCCGTAGTAGTTGTATTCCGCTTTGAAAATCAATCCCGTATGGACTGTCCATGCGGCATTTACAAAGGGAGACTGGTACGCCGACTGGAGCGAGCCGTTCACCGAGCGTGCATCGTTGAAGAACTGGCTGCCGTTCACAGCGCTGATGCGATAGCCCACACCATAGTGAAGCTTGTCGTTAGGCGACATGGCGAGAGCCACCGATCCATACTGCGTCGGAGCATCCATGAAGTCCTTGGCAAGCCAGTCAGAGAGCACGGTCGTCGAACCCCTGGCGTAGATGCCGGGGCAGACATTCGCCGTGCCGGTGCTTGAGGTCGAGGCGGTGCCGGGCAGGGTTGCAGTGGCGCCGTTGTTATAGCAGATGTTGGTCGCCGTATACACATCGCTATAGGAGTAATCGAAGTCGAGCGAATAGTGCTCATTCGGCGCCAGCACCGCGCCCATGCTCGCCGACCGGTTGTGATCGACATGGTTGAGCGGGCCTTCCCACGGGTCAAGGCCGGCCGCCACGGTGGCCTGGTTATTATTTGTGTTGTTGTGGCGTTCCAGGTCGTTAAAGGCGCCCGAGAACGTTGCCCAAGGCCTGGGCTTGTACTTGGTGTGCATCCGGTAGTGCTTCGTTTGCCGCGGACCTACAGCGGTGAAGGCGTTGTCGTCATAAAATATTTCGGCCGTGCCATTGATATCCCAGTTGTTCGTGGGACGCAAAGCGGCGTTGAAGATGCCGCCGTTTTCAGAGATGGCGACAGTTCCGTTGACCGGGTCAGCCAGCACCGTCGGAATTGAACCCGTGTGCGGAACACCCTGACCGATGTTGTGATTGCTGTAGCGATAGGTTACCGCGAACATAGCGCGCGATGCGGCATCCCAGCTCAGCGTCAGGTTATTGATCAGATACTCCTGACCGAAGTAGTTGTAGGTGAGGGTTCCGTTGACGCCGTGAGGAAGGGCTACAGCATTTCCGGCGGTCAGCGAGCCGTTGTAGTTAATGGTTTGATTCGGCGCGGCGGGCGTAGAAAGAGTGGCCGCGATCGGCAGATAAGAAAATCCCGGTTGATGAACACTGGAGTAGTTCACCTGATCCGAGAGGCTGACCGTCTTGGTAGCCTGCCAGACCATGCCAAAATCGGCAGCGACCACCGCCCGATGTGCAGCGGCGAAGCCGTTGTACGTAATCGAGCGAATCCCCCCATCCAGGCCCTGAACATTCTCGTAGTAGTTGGGAAGGTTCATGTTTGCTTTGGTGTAGCGTAAATCGCCGTTCATCGTGACGTTCCGGATGCTGGAGCTTTGCAACCGGAGAGTCTCGGTGGGTGTGAGGATGCGGGTCGGCTGCGAGCGCATGTAGCTGGTCACAACGGAACATGCCGCATTGATGATCGGCATGCTGCCGGACGGGTTCGGAGTGAGAACCTGGTAGACACTCGCGTTCGTGTAGGCGGTCCCCATGCTGCCCGTGTTGCAGCCGCCGACGCCGTAGGCCGTCTCGCTGTCCCAGTTGCCAAGATAGGCCGGTGTTCCGTCCGCCTCCTGCACGGTGAAGCCTTTCGGGTTCAGCGTGAAGTAGGAGTCCGCCTTGTAGTGGGTAACCTGCTCTTCAAAGGTCACCTTGGTGCCCTGCACGGGCTTCCAGTCCATCGCTCCCATGAAATCGTCCGTGCTGTTGCGCTGATACTGCTGAAGCAGGGCGTCGTACTTGGCGATGGTGTAGGCCGGGCTCAGGCTCGGGCCCTGGAAGATATTCTGCGAATATCCTGCCCGGAAGGTCACCTTCGACAGCGGCAAGAGCGTGAGGTTGGTGTCGGTCATCCGGCGAACCGTGTTGAACATCACCGGAGATTGATTCACCTGCGGCCATGCAAACGAGCCCGTCGGCGCGTTGGAGGGCCCGATGGGAATCGACTGGCCGGGGGCAATATTCGGATTGGCCAGCAGGTCGTAGTCGAAGTACTGGCGATCGCGGCGGAAGATCCCCGAAAACTCGTAGACCTTGCCCTTGGAGAAGTCCAGCTTGGTGAAGTTGTTCGGATCGCCACCGAAACCGTTGCCGACGGCGCTGAGGGAGTCGACGAGGGTATGCTTCTTGCCCGGAAGGGCATGCATCTCAAAGCTCTCGCCAAGCACGCGCGGCCCGGACTGTATATTGACCAGCGTGTCGTACATCGCCCCGCTGCCCGTGAGGCCGACCATGTGCCCACCCAGGTCCACGGTCGTGTGGGACGTATACCCCTCTGGGATGGCCGCCTGTGTTTCTGGCGTTGGAAGTTGGGCGACAGCGACGCCCGTCATCAGCAGCAAAACGGCTATTCCGATGCCCCCGGCGATGCGCTTTGGCATCGCAGTGGAGGGCTGTTTGCAGAACAGCCAGGAAAACCAGCCTATGTCCTTCATATGAGGCCTCACTTGAATAAAACATCGTTGCTGGCATCGAAGATCTTGAACTCGCGTGCCAAGTTGGTACGGGATCTGTGCCGCGCCTTCCGATTGAGTGGAAGGCGCGGCAGAATTTCATTACCTGATAAATGCCTGGCTGAGGTTCGAGCCATGAATCATGGTGTGGCAACTGACGCATGGCGTCGCCGATGACGACCCAGCGTCCAACCCATGAACCGTTGCCGCCGCAACCGGGCTATGGCACTGGTTGCAGAGCGAATTGATATTCGGCATGTTCAGCAACCGGGCGTTTTGAGAACCATGAGGAGTGTGGCACCCCACGCACCCTTCCGCCTTGACTGCGGCGTGCTCGAATACGAATGGCCCACGAGTCTCCGTGTGGCACTTCGTGCAGATCATATTCTGGTCGGCCGTGGACTTCAGGTTGTTGTTTCCGAAGGTGCCGTGAACGTCATGACAGTCGTTGCACTTGACCAGGCCTTCGTTCACCTTGTGGTGGAACGGCATGCTGAACGCCGGCTTCACGTCGTTGTGGCACTGATAGCAGAGCGCGGGCTGTGAGGCCTTCAGCAGGGCCTCCGGGGTGGAACTGGCGTGGATGCTGTGGCAACTGAGGCAGCTCACGCCGGCCTTGGCATGAGGCGAGCGATCAAAGTTGGCGTGCGTGCCGGCGTGGCAGCCCAGGCAATTCGCGTCCACCTGCTTGGGCGTAGCCTTGGCAGGGTCGAAAATCTTGGTGATGTCGCCGCCGCCGTCAACGTGTGCCTTGCCTGCGCCGTGACAACTCTCACAGGTAACCCCGTTTTTGCCATGTTCAAGGGCCAGTTTGGTGTGAGGATTGTTGGCAAACCCTTTCGCCACTTCTTCGTGGCAGGTTGCGCAGGTTTCAGCGCCCACATAATCACCGGGCGCGGTGTCCTTCACCTGCGCGGTGGCCGGCTTGGCGCCGGGCGCTTGTGCCGCAAGCATGGGGACGCACAATATGCCTGCGCCCAGCATCAACATCAAACCAGCTAGCAGCCCCGGTCTTTTGCCCGGAACCGCACCAATCGGCAATTGCGTAACAGGCCTATCTCTATGCATCGAATACCGCCTTGGGTGCTCTCGTAGCCACTTCCGCGACAATTATACTGGCGTTCGGCCGCACGAAATGTGCATTCCCATACAGAAATGCCGTCTCGGCCCCAGTAATCAGTTCCCTTGTCACGGAAGGTGCTCTTTGTGCGGAGCATCACTCCATGCGATGAATCCTATCGTGTTATTTCGCCTTCGTTCGGTGATGCTCATCACATACGGCGGAGGGATCGATTTCGGCCTTGGCTTTCCTGCCCCAAAGTGACATGGATTCCCGGATGCTCTCAGATCCCCTGGAGCAACCGGGAAATCCCGCCCGCGAAGCAACTGCGCTCTCTCCCGCCGCCGGAACGGGAGGAGCCTTGCGTCACGAAGAAAACGCGCAGGGAGAAATCTCCTGCTGCCGCGGCCACATATAGACGTGAGGCCCATCACATCCACAGCGGAGGCAGCTCCAGCAAACTCTTTCTAGGTAAAAGTCTCTTCCCCTGGAGGCTGGGGCCTTTTTGTCTCGGATCGGACCTTGCGCAGTGTGCAGGGTTGAGTCAAGAACCGGGATGGAGAGATCGAACTGGCGGCGAACGGGGCAAGGCCATGGCGCACTCAGAGAACTCGGCAGCAGCGCAAGCGCGGCAGAAGCACATCGCACGGCAGGTTCCAGTCGGTTGCGCGGCCTGCTCCAATCGCCGCCCTGGCTGGTTCTGCTCCCTGGGCAGCGCTGTACTGGCCGACCTTGAACTGGCCACCAGCACCGTCTCCCTGCCCGCGCAGGCTCCGCTCTTCTCCCAGGGCGAGGATGCACGCTGCCTTTACCTGATCTGCGGCGGATATCTCAAGCTCACCGCCGGGCACGTTCACGATCGCCAGATGATTGTCCGGGTAGCCGGACCGGGCTCCATGCTGGGCCTGTATGCGGTTCTCTCCCATGGCGTCTACGAGGTTTCAGCCGAGTCGCTGACCGCGGCCCAACTCCGTCCCGTGGAGCGCGAGCGGTTTCTCAGCTTCCTGCGCAGCCACAAAGAAGCCCAGATGCGCGCCGTCCAGTGCATCTGCCAGGAGTACCGCTTTGCCCTGCAGGATGCCTGCCGCATCGCCCTGGCCGAGACCGTCGCCGCCCGCCTGGGGCGTCTGCTCCTCGAACTGGCCCACCAGATCGGCGAACACCTGGATGGAGGCGGCTTCCGCTTCCCGCTGCTGCTCACCCACGAGGAGATGGCCTCCATGGCCTGCACCACCCGCGAAACCGTCACCCGCACCCTGGGCCAGTTCCGCAAGGAAGGCTGGATCTCCATCGAAGACTCCCTGGTCACCCTTCACCAGCCGGAGCGGCTGCAAACTCTGAATTAGAGCCTGCGTGCTCCCCACGGCCTGGCTGCCGAATTCAGCAGATGATCATCCCCTCCAGCGCCTGCTCCTCTTGCAGCGTGCCAGGGCGTCCGTGTTCATGATTTCGTTGCGGACGGAAAGGCCAGATATCTGAGTTCGCCATCCAGTTTCAGTGCGCGGAGCAGAGTGTCCGGCAATCCTTTCAATCGTCCTTTCCCGTAACCAACCCGCCAGCTAAGACGCCGGTGTGCGGCAAAACCGCATTTCCTGAAAAGAAATTCCAGAGAATCCGGCCGGAAAAAGACAATATGGCCCCGCTTCTTCAATTCTCTCCAATTCGAGCGCGTAAGCCGCGCGTTCATGCTGGCCGCATTGGGCGTTGAAACGTACATCCAGCCATGAGGACTGAGCAACCCCTTGAGTTGCCGCACCGTAGACCAGGGCTCACTGAGGTGTTCCACAACGTCGGTGCTGAATATCCCATCGAAGCTTATGCCCGCGGGCAAGTCGTTCAGATCACGGAAGACATTCAAGCCTTCCCTTTTGAGCTGAGAATAGCCAAAAGGTTCGACCCCATAGACCTCAGCGCCAGCCGCGCTCAACGCCTTCATCATGGCGCCCGTCCCGGCTCCGAACTCCAGGAGCCGAAGCCCTTGCAGGCTTTTAAGGCCCAGCGATTCCGCGAGACACTGAACAAACCTATCCGCAAGCCTTCGGTCCGTGCCGCCGGTCAGCGAGCGGTTTTCGCTGGGGCGCTCCCAGCCTGCGCTGTACAGTTTCCGCAGTTCTTCGGAGGTTGGGATTCGGCTCCGGGACAGGAGTGAGCAGCTCTCACAGCGAATGATCTGAGCCCGCCTCCAATACGGAGACATCCTGCCTCCGCACATGCCACAGGTCCATACCTTCGCTCTGTTTCCCTTCTCGATCATCGTGCCAGTCTAATCCTAAGTCATCCTGCAATCTACCCGTCTCAGGAGCCTGTTCGCAGTAAGTCGGGCAGCCCGCTTATAATCAAAAACCCAGGACCGCTGCCAAAGCCTTTTTACGCTATCTGCGACCTTGCAGCCGCGTCCAAGGGCTATCATCAGAGAAAAGGGATCAAGGAGCCAGGGATCAGCCCCCCATCCCTCAAATGCAGTCGGAACCGCGGTATCTGACCGCTGATCTCTGAAAACCGTTCGAGCTGGAGTTCATGGTGCGTATAACCCGTTTTGTGGTTGGATTTTCTGTCTTCCTGCTCTCATGCTGCTCTGCCCTGGCGCAGAATCCGGCCCCTGAGCGGGCTTCTGCCGCTCCTCAGCCCGCTGTCGCCTCGGCCGAAAGCCCGGCGATTCGCGAGTTTCAGAAGATTGAAGACGCCTGGTCCAACGCCATCAACCTGCGCGACCAGTACAGCTTGGAGCTGGTGCTCTCGCCTCTATTCATGGATGTATCAGCGGGCGGCGACATCACCACCCGCAACCAGCAATTGGCCCAGTTGATCACCGGCGAGGACAAGACCCTCCATCTCGATCAGAAGGTGATCACCGTGCGTATGCTGGGCGACATCGCGGTGGCCAACGGCACCTATCTGCTGCACCACAAGGCCGGCTCCGGCCAAGTGGATGAAAAGGGCGTTTTCACCCACGTCTTCGAGCGCTCCCACGGCGGCTGGCTATGCATCAACTCGCAGCGCACCAAGCTCCCCGAGGACACCAACGCCAAACACAAGAAGCAGTCCAACGAAGAGATGCCCTTCCACATCCCGGGGTTTGGCAAGGGCGACAAGGGCAATCAGTAGCGCCTCTTGCAAAATTCAATTGAGACTGCGAAAAGTGTCAGGGCACGACTTTAGTCGTGCCGAAGAGCAACAAAATTATGTTGGGCTTTAGCCCCTGCGGTTTTGTTTTCAATTATTTACAGTTCCGCAGCGGCTAAAGCCGGAATCCAGATTGGCGCGTTTGCGGCACGACTAGAGTCGTGCCCTGACACAAGAAGGTAGTGTTGCAAGTGGCTCCGTAGAGCGGTTCTCCACTCCAATACTGCGCTACTTCGCCAGCCTCCGGGCGCCTTGCAGCCGAATCGAGACATGCACCAGGCTGAGCGCGGCCGGGGTCACGCCTGAGATGCGGCTGGCCTGCCCGATGGTGCCGGGGCGCACCCGCTCCAGCTTCTCGCGCAGCTCTCGCGAAAGCCCGCTGATGGCGCCATAATCAACCCACTCCGGAATCGCAACCCCCTCGGCGGCCTTCAGCTTGGCAATGGATTTTTTCTGTAGTTCCAGGTAGCCGGCAAACTTGATCTCGGTCTCCACGGCGCGAGCCGCACTCCGCGCCTCCGGGTCCCGGTCCAGCGTTGCGATCCACTCCGCCAGCAGCGGCTCTGCCTCCAGCTCTGTGCGCATCGCCCCCAGCACAGCTTCGATGCCCACCTCCGGCCGCTTGAGCAGTTGCGCCCAGGTCAATCCGGCGGTTGCCGTCAGCTCACCAAACCCCGCCTCGGCCAGCTCCAGGCTGTCCACCTTGCGGGTGGTCAGCAGGCGTTCGAGTGCATTCATCCTCTCCTGCTTCCGCACGTACTCCGCCCAAGCCTGGTCATCGATTAGCCCCAGCCGCCGCCCATGCGGGGTCAGCCGCCGGTCGGCGTTGTCGATGCGCAGGTGCAGCCGGAATTCGGCCCGTGAGGTAAACATCCGGTAGGGCTCATTGGTTCCCTTTGAGATCAGGTCGTCAATCAGCACGCCGATGTAACCCTCGCTCCTGTCCAGGGTGAAAGCCGGTTCGCCCTTGAGCCACAACGCCGCGTTGATGCCGGCCATGATGCCCTGGCAGGCAGCCTCCTCGTAGCCGCTGGTCCCGTTGATCTGCCCGGCCAGGTAAAGCCCCTCCATGCTCTTCACGCGCAAGCCGCGGTCCAGCTCGGTCGCGTCCACGCTGTCATATTCAATGGCGTAGCCGGGGCGCAGCATCTCCGCCACCTCAAGCCCCGGAATCGAGCGCACAATCTCCCACTGCACCTCCATGGGCAGCGAGGTAGACATTCCGTTCACATAGATTTCGTGGGTGTGCAACCCCTCCGGCTCCAGAAAAAACTGGTGCTGGGTTTTGTCGGGGAACTTGACGATCTTGTCTTCAATCGACGGGCAATAGCGCGGCCCGATCCCCGCAATCTGTCCCGAATACATCGCCGAGCGATGCACATTTTCGCGAATAATGCGCAGCGTCTCCGGGGTGGTGAAGGCGATGTGGCAACTGATCTGCGGCTGCACAATTTTCTTCGTTCGGAAGCTGAAAGGTGTCGGTTCCGCATCGCCCGCCTGCTCCGTGAAGGCTTCCCAGCGAATGGTGCGTCCGTCCAGCCGCGGCGGCGTCCCGGTTTTCAGCCGGCACGTCCGCAGCCCCAGCGCCCGCAGCGCCTCGCCCAGCAGAACAGAGGCCGGTTCCCCGCTGCGCCCTGCCGGATAGCTTTCGTCCCCAATGTGGATCAGCCCATTCAGAAATGTGCCGGTAGTAATAATGGTGGCCCCAGCCAGCAGCCGGCGGCCGTCGCGCAGCTTCACCCCTAGGACTCGCCGCTTGGCATAGATGCTGACATCCTGAGCGGAGCGCAGCGGAACAGGGGTTCTCGGCGACAGGTTTTCGCCGCTGGAGTGGGGAGTCGGAACAACCGCTGATTCTGTTCCCTGTTCCCTATTCCCTATTCCCTCCTCAACAATCAGCCCCACCACTTCGGCCTGCCGGATATGCAGCCCCGGCTGGCCTTCCAGCACCTCGCGCATCTTTACGCGATAAAGCTGCTTGTCGCACTGCGCCCGCGGACTCCACACCGCCGGCCCCCGCGAACTATTCAGCAGCCGGAACTGAATACCCACCGCGTCAGCTACCTCGCCCATTACACCGCCCAGCGCGTCCACTTCGCGCACCAGGTGCCCCTTGGCCACGCCGCCAATCGCCGGATTGCAACTCATCTGCGCAATCAGGTCCAGGTTCATGGTGATCAGCGCCGTCTTCAGCCCCATGCGCGCCGCCGCCATCGCCGCCTCGCACCCGGCATGCCCCGCGCCCACCACGGCCACATCGTATTGTTCGATAAATGCCATCCAGAGTTATTCTACGGATTCTCTTCGTCAAGCGCAGAATCGCGGCGCTTCAACGCCGCGGAGAAGCTCTTCTATAATTGGGCCGTCTCTCTGACCGGAAAGAAGAGCGGGGGCTATCGGGCGAAATGAATACCTGTTTGTGCGGCAATGCGGTCCAGGCCGGAAGCACGCGCTGTCCCCGGTGCGCGGCTCTTCTAGCTCTCGGACTTGAGAACGGCGCCACCGAGAATGAAATCAGAAATGCCTATCGCCTGCTCGTCAAGGTCTGGCACCCGGACCGTTTTCAGAGCGACCAGAAGTTGAAGGAGGCCGCGGAGGCGAAGCTCAAGGATGTTAATTCCGCATTCAAATTTCTTACTTCGCCCCCCAGAAGAGGAGGACAAGGTCAACGGCCAGAAGATGCCCGCACAAACGCAGCGGGCCAAGGGCCGTCGGCGGCGCCGGAGCCTGCTTCAAGGCGATCTTCCAGGAGAGGAACAACGCCCATTGGAATGCCGCGCTGGAGTCCTCCTCTGCGGATTTGGCCAACAATCAGAATCCTTTTCAAGATTACGGCGGTTGCGTTCGTCCTTCTCCTTTGCAGATATATCTGGATAGCATTCGATGTCCCGGACCCCACCAGCGAGGAAGTAGCGCGGGTCTACGGCTACGGCAAACAGAGCGTGCTGAAAGGGCTTGAGGCGCCAAAGAGAAGATTCGTGGAAGCCGTCGAGCGGGACTTGCAAAGATTGCATCCGCGAAACTCCGCGCCCGCGCCGCCAGACAATTCGCAATCAGGAGAGGTCGCAACAGCCGCCGGCCCGCACACCGTGCAAACCGCGCCGCAGAAATCCTACAGCCAGCATCAGAATAAAATCCCGGCCGCGCCACGCAAGATCTCGTCCTATATCACGGTCGGTTCAACCAGAGACGAGGTGCTGGCACAGCAAGGAACTCCCACGGCATCGTCTGAAAACAAGCTTGTGTACGGCAAGTCGGAACTGTATTTCAAAGACGGCTCCGTCATTGGCTGGCGAATCGATCCTGTTTCATCGCCGATTCGGGTCAAGCTCTGGCCGGCCTCTGCTATCGATCCAACTCCAACGTCTTTTACTATTGGCTCTTCGAAAGATGTTGTGCTGATGGTTCAAGGGACCCCGACGGCGTTCACTGAAGACAGGTTCGAGTACGGCAGGTCTGAAGTGCTTTTTCGTAACAACAGAGTTGTTAGTTGGAAGGAAGACCCCGCATCGGCCCCGCTTTGGGCCCGATAGCCTGTGGTATCCGAACCCCTGCCCGCATCTGCGTCTTATCTTGTAAACAAGTAGCGAGAAAGAAGAATAGTGCGCAATCGATGGGGAATCACGTTGCTGTTGGCTGGGTTCTGCGCTCTCGCCGCCGTAGCGCAGGACAAGGACAGATTTACGCCCGTGGCACAGGACGCGGGCTTCGGCCCCATGGACACCTCCGCGCCCTCCCTCGCGCCGGAGGAGATCATCCGCCAATTTGCCGCCAAAGAAAGCGAGTTTCAGCGGGCGATGAACCACTACACCTATCGCCGCACCGCCCGTGTGCAGACCATCGACGAGGACAATAACGTGGACGGCGAGTACTACCAGGCGGACGACGTGCTCTTCGACTCCACCGGCAAGCGCGCCGAGAAGACCGTCTACGCGCCGGCAAGCACCTTGCAGCGGGTTCAGATCTCGCCCTCCGATCTACAGGAGATTCAGCACGGAAATTCTTTTGTACTTACCGCCGAGCAGATCGGCCACTATAGCGTGAAGTACGTGGGCCGGCAGAAGGTGGACGAGGTGGACTGTTATGTCTTCGATGTTAGTCCTGAAGTTATCGATAAGAAGAACCGTTCGCCGCAAGGCCGCATCTGGGTGGATGCAACCGGCCTGCAGATCGTAGTAACTAATGGCCACATGGTTCCCGACGGCACGCGCAAGAACCGCAAAGACCTGCATCCGCCTTTCATGATTTGGCGGCAGCAGGTGGACGGCCGCTACTGGTTCCCGGTTTACACCCGGGCCGAAGGCACCCTGCACTTCAGCGCCGGCAAAGGTTTCATGGCCCAGAACGTGCACATCCGCGAAACTATCAAGTTCACCGAGTACAAGCAGGTCGGGGGGCAAGCAAGATGATTCATGAAGGGAAGGACATTATGGTGCCAAAGCCGTAGTCAGTTGTCAGTTATCAGTGGTCAGTTGCCCGAGGCAAGCTCGCAGTGGTAAGTTGTCAGAGGTCCGTTATGGACTGTCAGTTTTCAGCTACGCCAAGACATGGCAGTGGACCACTGAAAGTCGACCTCTGACAGATGATAACTGACTACTCACAACTAGGAGCTTTATGAATCAATCGTTTCGGGATTTGCAGGTTTGGCAGAGAGCGATCCAACTGACTGTTGCGGTTTATCGCATGACACGAGATTTTCCGCACGAGGAATTATACGGGCTGACAAGCCAAATCAGGCGCTCAGCAGTTTCTGTGGCGAGCAATATCGCAGAAGGACAAGGAAGGCTGACCAGCGGCGAATTCCGACAGTTTCTCGGCATAGCCCGAGGTTCAAACTTCGAGCTGCAAACGCAACTTGAGATCAGTCGCGCCCTCGGCATAGGAAATCCCAAGTTGCTCGACTGCGCAGAAAGTCTATCGCACGAAGTCGGTAAGATGCTTTATGCGCTCATTGAATCGACGAAGAACTGAGTGCAACAGAACTGACAACTGACAACTGATAACTGATTACTGACTACTGACTACTGACTACTGACTACTCAATAAAAAAGATACTTCCGCCAGCGGTCGTCGGCGCGGCCTAACATGCGCATGATCTGGCGGCTGGTGTGCAGCGAGAAGGGACGCGGCTCGCGCAGCAGGATCATATCGTCGATCTCACTGAGCATCTGGTTGCCCTTGTGGCGATTGCAGGCGTGACAGCAGGCCACCAGGTTCTCCCAGGTCGAGTCGCCGCCACGGGAGCGGGGAATCACGTGGTCCAGCGTGAGATCGGCGGGCGCGAACGCTTCCCCGCAGTACTGGCAGGTGTTGCGGTCGCGCAGCAGGATGTTTTTGCGCGAGAGGGCGCGCGTCTGGTAGGGAATGCGCCGATACTCCAGCAGCCGGATCACCGAAGGCATGGCCATGTAACTGCGCTGGGCGTGGAGGATCAGCGCATGCTCCTCCTCGGTGCGCGCAACGCCCTTCAGCACCAGCACCAACGCGCGGCGCGCGCCGCAAATATTGATCGGCTCATAGGATGCGTTGAGAACCAGCACCGGCATCTGCAGGATGTGAGCGGACTGCAATGTCACTTGTTCACCGGCCAAGGCCGCGGCCCTGGCGATGGACTTCTGCTTGCGCGCATGAATCATGGCTTTTCCCAGGGACATCCTTTTTTCCCTCGCTAAAAAGATGATTGGTCGTCCGATGAATAAATGCTGGCTCCTTGCAAGGTTGCGGCCGGCGCGCTGCCAGCCTGGTTGAGATTTTCCTCCGCATCGTCAAAACGGGAAGAAGTGACGCGGCGGACGTCGCGCACACGGCCCGCCCTGGCCAGCGTAGCCACCCACACCGAGGCCGCGCCGGCCTGAACCAGCGCCTGGGCCGCGGCGCGGGCCGTCGAGCCAGTGGTGAAGATGTCGTCAATGACCAGAACGTGCTTCTTGTTGACCGCGGCCGGGGCGGAAACCACGAACGCGCCGCGCACATTCAGCCGCCGCTGGCGTGGCGTCAGCCCTGCCTGGCTCTCGGTGGCGCGCAGCCGCATCAGGGTTGTCGAAGCCAGCGTAAGCCGCCACTGCGGATGCGTCTTGGCAAGCGCCGCAAGCGCATGGACAGCCAGTGAGCGAGCCTGGTTGAAGCCCCGATCGGCATACTTTGACCGGTGCAGCGGCACGGGAACCACCAGCATCTCCGCCGGCGCCTCGGCCGCCAACTGGGCAATGGCCTCAGCCAGCATCCGGCCCAGCCCGCGAGCCGCCGCGTGTAGCCGGTCGTATTTGAGCGCGTGGATAGCCGCCTTCATGCGGCCTTCGTATGGCCCGTAAGCCACTGCCCGTTCAAACGGCGGCGGCGACATCCGGCAGGCCCGGCACAACCCGGAGTTCGATGGGCCAGCCAGAGCCGGGGAGTCCAGCGAGTCGCCGCAGCGCGTGCACAGATTTCCGCCCTGAACGGGAAACTCAGTCCAGCAAAGATCGCAGATGGGCACGGAAGAAAGATGCGGCAGAGGGGAGCCGCATAGGGCACAGGAGGCGGGAAGAAGGGCACAACCCAAGGCGTCCAGTGGACTTCGAAGCACACGAGCCACGGCGCGCCAACGGGAAATCTCCGATGGTGGAACGTCAGACGTCAGTGAACCGGAGTCCCTGCGGAAGACGCACCTCACTTGGGGCCGCAAGGTTCAATGCCTGGCCCCATGCCCGGCTCAGCGCCCGCCGCCTTGCCGCCAGTATACTCGGACCGTGCCGCAGATTCCATGCGTACTCGTGCAGGAACATGAGCCGACGCATCACAATTTTGCAGTCATGAATGAAAGTTAGCGGCTCCACGGGCCGCGGAAGAACCTGCTGCCTTCCAACCCCGGCGGCGAAGACCTGTCGCCGGGGCCGCCGGTCTTGAAACACTTCTAGAAGACCCCCGCCAGAAAAACCTCGGTCAGGCGAGTCTTCTCCTTTTTGGCGCCGCTGGCCGCCAGCACCACCGGCGAGAGGGTCATTACCGGGCAATTCGCGTGGGCCAGCACCTTGTACACCACTCCCTGGCGGGCAGCGGCGGCAAAGGCCGATGCACCCTGCGCTCCCAGCACAATCAGATCGACCTGCTGCGTCCGGCCCTGGTAGAGCAGCTCCTCGGTCGGGTCGCCCGGCCCCACAACCGCTTGCACGGCGATCTTGCCTTGCAGCTCGGCCGGAATCCTGGCGATCAGTTCGGCTTCCACCTGGTCGATGGATCGGCCGGCGAGGGCCTCAGCGCGTTCCTGAGGCTGGATCACATGCTGCAGGATCAGGTGCGCGTTGTGTTGCGCGGCCAGTGCCGCGGCAAAGCCGACCACCATAAGACTGGATTCGTGGAAGCTGACGCCGCACAAAATGGTGCGGGTGGCGAAGTTGCGGTATTTGCCATCCACCACATCGGGGCCGACGATGCAAACCGGAACCCTGGCGGTGCGCACCACGGCCTCGGCCACCGAGCCCACCAGCAGCTTGCCGATGGGACCGGGCGAGTGAGTGCCCATGATGATGCGGTCTACCTCCCGCTCAGAGAGCAGGATGAGGATCTGATCGGCGGCCATTCCCGGCCGCACCACCGTTTCGCATTCAACGCCCGCATCCCGGACGCGCTGCGCCAGCGGCTCCATACGCTCCATCTCGTCGCGGGCGGCGGCGGCTTCGTCGTAGTAGCGGATACTCGAAGCCTCCGATGCGCCCACGATCAGCGTGTCATAGGAGTGAAAAAGGATCAGCTTCGCGCCAAACTCGATGGCTTGCGCCAAAGCAAAGGCAAAAGTCTTCTCATTGGCGGGAATCTCGGAGGCAAAGAGGATGGTGGAGGGTTTGCTCCACCCTGGCTTAAGCAGAACGGCCATGGTAACCTCCCGGAGGCGCGGCCAGGTGTTAGGAGACTTGCCATCGGAATGCGGCGTCCGGTGGCGTTGAGCGGTGCGACCTGAATCGCTCCTGAAGAGCCGCCCTCGCAACTGCCGGTGGCCCGAAACCCCTCATTCAGCCAACAGAGCGGTTCTCCAATTCCTGTGGCGTTTCTGGTGTATTGCAAGGTGGCTTTTTCTTAAGGAAAAAGCCACTCAGCGCTTGTGCTTTCCCTCTACACCACTTGGAGAACCGCTCTAGGCGCGCGGGGTTCAGCCAATCGTCCGGTAGAAACCGCATGATGCGCTCTTTTCTGGATTTTGTCCAGAGGGAGAATGACGAGCCTGCCGACCGAGCGGGATAATGTGATCTAAATCACAGCCCGCCCACCCCCAAAGCTGGTCTTCTAAAGTCGAATCGTAGCGATCTCGAGCGTTTTTCCAGTTCAAGGCGCCCTGCCGAAGTCATCCAATGCGACTTCCCCCCGAGGGAGATCATCTTATTGGCAGCGTCTCAGTTTTTTTGAAGTACGGAAGACAGCTCACCCCCGGCGCGGGCCCCTTTCCCGGGCCTTCCCGCCCCGATTCCGCTGGAGGTCTCATGGAACCGATGCAAAATATCCCCGCCCGCGGCGGGTTGAACTTTGACGAAACACCTTTCCTCGCCATCTGGGAGGTCACCCAGTCCTGCGACCTGGCTTGCAAGCACTGCCGCGCCGCCGCCCAGCCTATCGCCCACCCCGACGAACTAACCAACGCCGAGGGCAAGGCGCTGATCGACCAGATCGCCGCGATGCACATTCCCATCTTCGTCTTCACCGGCGGCGACCCCATGAAACGCAAGGACGTCTTCGAGCTGATCCGCTACGCCGCCGACAAGGGCGTGCACGTGGCGCTCACCCCCAGCGCCACGCCCCTGCTGACCCGCGATGCGATTTTCAAGTTCAAGGAAGCCGGGCTGGTCCGGCTGGGCATCTCGCTGGACGGCTCGACCCCGGAGATTCACGACAATTTCCGCGGCCTTCCCGGCGCATGGGCGCGCACCATCCAGGCCATCGAGTGGGCCAACGAGGCGGGCATTCCCATCCAGGTGCATACCACCATCAGCCGCCACAACGCCCAGGATCTGGACAACCTCTGCGCCCTCTTCGAGCGGCTGGCCATCGTCATGTGGAATGTCTTCTTCCTGGTTCCCGTAGGCCGCGGCCAGCTTGACGACCTGCTCAGCGGAGAGGAGTTCGAGCAGGTCTTCGCCAAAATCTACGAGCTTTCACTGCGGGTCAATTTCCAGATCAAGACCACTGAGGCGATGCACTATCGCCGCTACCTGTTGCAGCACAATCTGCAGGAGCGCCAGATCGGCCACGGCCATCCGGGCAGCCTGAAGGCCGGAGCCGCGCCGCATGCATACGAGCCCGGGGCCCCCACGGCCGACGCCCAAACCCGCACCGCGAGCTGGACCACCCGCCGCGTCAACGACGGCAAGGGCTTCCTCTTCATCTCCCACACAGGCAACGTCTACCCCAGCGGCTTCCTGCCCATCCACGCGGGCAATGTGCGCGAGACGCCTCTGGCGGAGATCTACCGCAACGCCCCCATCTTCAAATCCCTGCGCGACACCAGCAAGCTGGAAGGCAAGTGCGGCGCGTGCGAGTACAAGGAGATCTGCGGCGGTTCGCGCGCCCGCGCCTACGCCCTCACCGGCGACCCGCTTGCTCCCGAGCCCTGCTGCATCTACCAGCCCAAGCACTGGGACCCGCAGTTGGAAGCTGAAGCCGCGGCCTTCGCCAAAAGCTAGCTTGCCGCTCGCGTAGATTGGATTGCACGCCACGGTCCAACTCGATCCCAGCTGAAGCCGAGGACGGAAGAAGGCACTTTCGTCCTCGCGTGCCATCCGTCACAGACGACCGCGCCGCGAAACAACGATGCATATATGCATGGTTGCGTTCGTTGTCTTCGGCGAGGCTCTGACACTGGGTCTGGTGTCGGGACCTGCATGCATAGCAGCTTGCGGACCTGTTCTGGTTCCCTCCTTGCTTTCGGAGCGTGCGGGGGTGCGGTCGCATGCCCGTTATCTCTCCGCCTTCCTGGGAGCACGCCTTCTGGGATATCTGCTGTTTGCCGTTGCGGCCTGGGAATTGGGCGCACTGGCATCGCTGTTGCCGGCGCCGCGCATGTTTCTCATGGGTGCGGTCAACGTGCTGCTCGCCTGCGTTCTGCTTTGGTATGCATATTCCGCCAAACACATCTGCGGCCCGTCGTGTTCGGAGTCGAAACTGGTACAGATCGGCGCAACGAAGAATCGCGGCGTGGGCGGCGCGGCCGCGTTGGGCCTGCTGACCGGCCTGAGTCTCTGCCCTCCTTTTGTGGCGGCCGGCGTGAGAGCGGCTGAGTTGGGCAGCCTGGCTGCCGCCTTGTTCTTCTTTGGGGCCTTTTTTGTTGGAACATCCGTCTGGTTCATGCCTTTTGTCGGCATGGGCTGCATAGCGCGCAACCAGGCCGTGATTACCGTCGCACGAATGGCGATGGCGCTCATTGCCCTCTATTACCTCTCTATGGGAATCGCCATGCTGCTGGGGAGAAAAGGATATGGCTACTAACGCTCGACTGCCGCGGCTTGCCCCCGCGCCGCCGCGCAGCATCGTCCGGTCGCTTCTGCTGACCTTGCCGATCGCCGTCTGGTCGCTGCTCATGTTCTTCCACCCCGGCACGCACACTGACCCGAAGTCGCGGATCGCCGCGGCCATGACCGCGCTCTTCATGACTGCGCTGTTCTTCATGATGATGCGGACGGGCAAAACCTATCGCTGGCGCCGCTGGTTCTTCGTGACCCTGGGAATCCTCTTTCCCGTCGGCTTCATTTACAACATGGTCATCGCGCGCGGCACCATGGGCATCCCCATCGAAGAGATGATCGCCGGCCGGACGCCCTTCTGTTTCATGCCCATTCCGCTCCTCATCCTGCCCGCCGCGCTCACAAAAACGCTGGTCTTCCCCGGTTCAATCTTGTCATCCGGCCGCGGCATTGCAGCCATGGTGGGCCTCTGGCTGGCCATTACGCTGGTGCTCGGCAAAGGCTGGTGCGCCTACGCATGTTTCTTTGGCGGAATTGAAGAGGGCATGGCCGCGGTGCCCTCGCGCGCGAAGATTCGCAAGATCGACCCGCGCTGGCGCTATGGCCCGTGGGCCGTCCTGCTGGCCATGGTGCTGCTCTCGCTGGCCCTCTTTGAGCCGGCTTACTGCATGTGGCTCTGCCCCTTCAAGGCCGTCTCGGAATACGTAGCTGCTCGAAACACGGTTGGCCTGGTGCAGAACGGAATCTTTGTCCTGCTGTTTGCCGCGCTGGTGATCACGCTGCCGTTGCTGACCAGGAAGAGGACGCAATGTTCCTTCTTCTGCCCGTTTGGCGCCTTCCAATCCCTCTTCAACAAGATCAGCATCTTCGAGGTGAAGATCGACCAGACGCGCTGCAAGTCCTGTACAGTCTGCCAGACAGCCTGCCCCAACATGTCTCTCTCAAAGGAGTCCATTGCGCGCGGCGAGACGCTGCTCACCTGCATGAAGTGCGGAGCGTGTGTGGATGCGTGCCCGCGGCAGGCTGCTGTCTGGCATATCAAGGGAACCGAGCTAGCCTGGAAACCCGAACGCGCGCGGCTCATGTTTCTCTATTCCGCCTGGGCCTTGGCCGTCATGTTCGGCGGCAGCATCATCGCTCAGGGTCTCGTCACCATTCTCCACTTTCTCGCTTAGAGGGTATCCATGACACTGCGCGCTAAACTCGGCTACACGGCGGCTGCGTTGACCATGCTTGTGGCGCTGCTGACGCCATTTCTGCTGATGGGGATCTTCTCTAAAGGCTTTGCGGCTCTCGGACTGCATGTAGATGAGATGTACTCCGGCGGACCCAAGGTGCGCACCGTCCAGAACGGCGCCTACTCCATCGCCATTCACCGCCCGGTCTATCCACACATGCTTCAGAACGAAAAGCCGTTCGTGCAACTGGATTGGAGTCCCGTAAGCGCCTTGCCGGCGCATGTATCCGACCTGGTGGACGTGGACGGCGACGGGCAGCCCGATATCCGCGTGAGTTTTGATGTGCCCAACAACCCCAAAGCCCCGCTCCACGTCAACGTGGAGCCGCTCAACCCGCGCTACGAAGCCATGCGGAATGCCGGGAAAGAGAAATACTCAAGGCTGATTGTGCGCGTGGACGATGCGATCCTGGTGCGGGTTCCACTGGCAAATCCGTAGCCCTGGAGTTTTCTCCTCTGTCTTCTGCGTAGAATTCCCTTTCGTCAGCGCACAATAGGAATGATCAGTAGAGCGTGGATTTCCTGACCACTGCTCACTGTCCACTGACGACTGTCCAACCTGTCAGGGATGTGCCCGGTCTGTTCTGTCAACTATCCTCCCGGTTTATACCAAAAAAGCCTCCCCCCCCCCTACCCCCCCTAATTATTTTTGGCTTTCTTGCAGATCATTCTTTTGAGCCAGCCGAACCTATACAAAACAAATGAATTCCACGCCTCATCCGCACAGAAGCCCGCAGACTGTGAAACTGCGAAACTGTGGTTTCCTGGCCCCAGCTTTCCGCTGAATTGGATTGCTCCCCGCAAGCAAGCCTCTGGCCGGAACTGTTTTAATGGAGAGTGAGGAAATCCATGCGGACGGCAATCATTGGCGGCGGAATCGCGGGGCTGGCAGCGGCGTATGAGTTGGAGCAGGCGCGCAAGGCTGGCTCACAGGTCGAGTACACGCTTTTTGAATCGCGCGACCGGCTGGGCGGCTCCTTGTCTTCCGAGGTCGTGGACGGCGCGGTGCTGGAGCGCGGCCCGGATTCCTTCTTGACCGAAAAGCCGTCGGCCGCCGAGTTGTGCCGCGAACTGGGGCTGGCCGGCGAGCTGATCCCCTCGAACGACGCCGACCGCAAGACGTGCATTGTGGTGCGCAACCGCCTGATTCCGCTGCCCGACGGGCTCATGTTCCTGGTGCCCACCAAGCTGATTCCCACCGCGCTGACTCGCCTCTTCAGCCTGCGCACCAAGATTCGCATGGGGCTGGAACTGCTGCACCCGCCGCGCCCTACAGGGCTGCCGGACGAATCCGTGGCCGCGCTCGTCGAGCGCCACTTCGGCCGCGAGACCGTCGACCGGCTGGCCGATCCGCTGCTGAGCGGCATCTTCGGCGGCGACTCCATGCAACTGAGCGCCCGCACCGTGCTGCCGCGCCTGGTGGAGATGGAAGAAGAATACGGCTCGCTCACCCGCGGCATGTTGGCCGCGCACCGCAAGATGCGCGCCAGGGCCAAAGCGCTTGTCCAAAAAAGGTCCAGCGGCGGAAGCCGCCCCATCTTCACCGCGATGCGCGGCGGAATGCAGCAGTTGGTGGACGCCCTTACCGCGCGGATTGACCCAGCTTCGGTCCGCCTCTCCACGCCGGTCAGCAGCCTGGAAAAAGTTGAACGCGGCTGGAAGGTAAGTGACGCCGGCGCTGTGGAACTTTACGACGCGGTCATCATGGCCTCGCCCGCCTGGGCGGCCGGTGCGCTGCTGAGCGGGGTTGACCCCGTGCTGGGCAAGGAGTTGAGCGCCATTCCCTACTCCTCGTCGATCACCATCAACCTGATCTACGACGAGACCCAACTGGGCCGGCTGCCGGACGGATTCGGCTTCCTGGTTCCGGTTGTGGAAGGCCGCTCGATGCTGGCCTGCACCTTTGTCCACCGCAAGTTCCTGGGCCGCACGCCGCAGGGTAAGGTGGTGTTGCGCGCATTTTTGGGCGGCATGAAAAACGAGGCCCTGATGGCCGCGCCGGACGCCGCTCTGGTGGCCACCGTGCGCCGCGAACTCAGCGAAATCCTCGGCAACAGCGTTCTGCCTCAAGCCGCCGAGCCGGAGCACGCCCAGGTTTCGCGCTGGCCAAAGGCCATGGCCCAGTACGCCGTCGGCCACAAGGAGCGTACACGGCTCATCGCCAGCCGTGTCGCCACATTACCCGGCCTGCGCCTAGCCGGCAACGCCTACGACGGCATCGGCGTCCCTGACTGCATCCGCCTCGGACGGCAGGCGGCGCGAGAGCTGGTGGCGGCTAGCAGCTCGCTAGCTCCTCATTGAATAGTCTCCGTCTCTCTGAGGAAATAGCTTTCCGCATTTGCTTGAAAGTCCGCGAGTGAAGTGAATTGCTTGTCGGCGGCGTTCGTTATCCTTGACTGATCCTTTTTCGAAAGGCCGTTCTCGAAGTCTTCATGAACAATGACGCTTCTGAAGGGGATTCGAGAGATTTGAAATTCTCGGCACGCAAGGGCGGCTAACCGTGCCTTCGCATTGTCTTTTACGCCAAATAAAAATATTTCGCGCGGGAGCAAGCTCAATTTCCAATCCACATCGAGATCATCTCGCGCCGGAATAGGCTGATAGCTTTCAACTGGGCGGAAGCGACCGAGCGTACTCTTCACGAAGTCGCCTAGCATTTCGTAAAATAGATTCTGAACTATCTCCCGCTTGAATACCTGCATATTGCTGACCTTGGCCGCCGTTTGCGCAAACTGGAGTAGCGCCGGATACACATGCTCCAGCGTTGTTTCGATGAAGAGGCGTCCTCGTTCTTCAGTGATTCCGTTTTCCGACAAGATACGATCCAGGATGCGCTGCTTGGTGGGAGTATCTACATCGTAGGAGTAGGACAGGCGCATCAAGGTCATCCCATGATCGGAGATACGAATCGACTCGCTTGGCGGCTTTGGAAGATCGAGAAAAATATCTACCATGTCACCATCCTCATGAAAGAGGGGAGCGAGGACCTGCACCACCCCTGGACGCTTCTCACGAAAAGAGACGTAGTGATCGAGTTCGGATTTTAGATTCGCAAGAATGTCCATTTCGGCTACTATTCAAAAGCAAGGAAGGCTTGAGTCCGAGGAGGAAAGTGCTTTTGCGCGTCCTTGGAATTCAAGTTGATCGCCTTTACAAAATACTGAAGTGCTTCCTCGAAAGCCGCATATTCAGATGTCTTAATTGCATCTTTCTCCGCTGCTTGTCCAGCTTCAACCGCATTTACGTCCGCCCGATGAATGTGGTAATCGAAGTGCGGATGCTCAGAATCGATGCTCCTGTTGAACCCTCCGTGTGGCCCGTTGCACCGAAGCAATGTGATCTCGCCACAACCATCATGCGGGTTATAGATCAGCCCGATCGAGAAGTTCTCAGGAAAGTCCTCATTCTTGCGCATGAACATCGTGAAGTCGCCCTGGCATCCGTTGGATGCAACCAGTTTTGCATCGTTGCGCAAATGTGCCCGGTCCAGCTTCATTTCCCGCTTTGGAGGATCGGAAACCTCCTTCGGGCAGGAGATCAGCTCGTCAAGTTCGTTTTGGCTGAAAGCGGCCACTGGTCAGCATCATAATGCCACCGGCGCTCATGAGTCGAACGGATTCATGCGAAAGGTATTTAATTGTGAACTACATCCCTCCCTTGCCCAGCAGGAAGCCGATACCGTAGGTGACTGCGCCTTCCAGAGCCCCGACCACGGTCATCTCCAGGCCGGAGGACCACCAGGAGCGGGTGGTAATCAACGACTTGGCGGCTCCGACGGCGAAGTGGGCGGCAAGCGAAATGATGGCGGCGGCAATGACCGCTTCGATTCCATTCAAGAAGAAGAAGGGGATGATGGGGATGGCCGCGCCGACGGCGGTGGAGAGCGCCCCTGAGCCGGCTGAGACGAGCGGATTCGCGAGCGCGTCTTCGCTGGTGCCCAGCCGCTCACCTGCCAGCACGCGCAGCATCTGTTCGGGGTCGCTGGCAATGTGTTTGACGACGTTCTGGGCGTCCTCCTCGGGCAGGCCCTTCACCTGGTAGTAGAGCGAGAGCAGTTCGCGGGCCTCGGGGCCGTTCATCTGGATGGCCTCGCGCTCGCGGGCCACTTCGGCCAGGTAGATTTCCCGTTCGCTCTTGGCGGCCAGGTAGGCGCCCGAACCCATGCTGAGGGCAGAGGCGATCAGGCCGGAGAGACCGGCCAGCAGCACGTACTTGCTGTCGCCGGCGGTGGCGCCGCTGACGCCGCTGACGATGCCGAAGATGGCCCCCAGTCCGTCGTTAACCCCGTAGATGGCGTCGCCGATCCAACTGCCCGGCTGCTTGCGGCCCTGGTTGCGCTTGGCCAACAGTTCGTCGAGAATCGCCTGGGCGTTGATCTTGTGCTCGCCAGCGGGTTGCGTGTAGTGACCGCGCAAGAGCGACCCCAGCTCGCGGTAGTGGTCTTTCTCGTCCTCAATGACGTGATCGAGGATGGCGATGGATTCCTCATCGCCCAGCGACTTCAGTTGCTCGCCATATTTGGCAATGTCGCGGCTCTCTTCGATCTCCAGGCGGCGCAGGGCCATCCGGATGCCGCCAGCGCGGTTGGCCAGCGAGTTGGCCTCGCCGCCGGGGTTGCCATGGTAAACAGGTTCGGCTCCGCCCAGCTCCTCGATGCGCCCATGCCACAGCGCGGCGTGCTCCCACTCGGCTCCGGCCAGGTGGCGCAACACTTGCGCGCGAACCGGGTCCGTGTCCCGGTCGGCCAGCGTCTGGTACGTGTGGTAGCCCTCCATCTCGGCCTGCCAGTTGCCTTCCAGCGCCGCAAGAACCTTCTTCACTTTGGCGCTGCTCAATGTTCCATTGGCCATCTCGATCTCCTTGCTTTTCTCTGAGGATAAAGCATTTCCGCATCATGCCGCAGCTTCTGGACCGGTTCGGAAGCCTCTTGTCGATCTTCATCTGCCGCAGCGATCGCGATGCGTCTTCCCTGGGCCGTCATGCCATCTCTTTCCCAACGCCGGGTTTTCCGTATAGTGTTGAGTGCAGCAGGAAAGCGGGGATTTCAGGATAAAAGCGAACCCTCCGGCCAAACACCAGCCGGCCACCGTCCCGCATATCTCCTGCTCCCCTGGATGCACCAAAAGCCGAACTGGGCGAATTTTTAGGGGAAGTGGGGAGCAAAATTCGATGGCAGCAGAATCCAAGCAATCGGCGGCCCTAACGTCGCCGGGGTACCTTGTCCCGTTTATCACGGTCACCGCGCTGTTCTTCATCTTCGGGTTCATCACCAACCTGAACATGGGATTGGTGCCCCATCTAAAGAAAATCTTCGAGATCCAGAAGCTGCCCGTATGGGAGGCGATGCTGGCCGAAGGGGCCTTCTTTACCGCCTATCTGGTTTTCTCGGCGCCGACATCCAAACTGATTGAGACCATTGGCTACAAGCGCACAATGGTGGTTTCATTGTTCATTCAGGTCATCGGCGCTTTGCTGTTTGTACCCGCTGCCTTCTTTGTCTCCTTCCCGCTGTTTCTTACGGCAATCTTTGTGGTGGGAGCGGGCGTAGCCGCACTTCAGACCTCGGCGAATCCATATATTTCGATTCTCGGGCCTGAGGATAGCGCCCCGGTTCGGCTCAACCTGGCTCAGGCATTCAATTCGATTGGCGGTTCGATCGCGCCGTGGGTTGCGGGAACATTCATTCTGACGACCAGCGTATTGAGCCCCGCCCAGATTGCCGCCAAGAGCGTCGCGGAACAGCATACCTACCAAATGGGAATTGCGGACACGGTGCGCGTCCCGTACCTGGTGATCGCTTTTGGATTGGTCATCCTGGGAATCGCCGTTGCCTTCATGCGGTTACCCCACATTACTGTCACGCAGTCCTTCCGCCCCGGAAAAGACGGCGCCGATCTGCTGAGCCGCAGCATCTGGAGCTTCAGGCACACGGTCTTGGGCGCTCTGGGCATCTTTGCCTATGTAGGCGTAGAAGTTGGCCTTGCCACCACGATGGTGCTCTATTTCAGCGATTTCAAGCACGGAGGCCTGAATGTATTGCTTGAGCCCGCTGCACAAAAGCTTGTAGTCTTCTACTGGTTTGGCGCCTTAGTGGGCCGCTTGCTGGGATCATGGCTGGTGAGCAAGATCAAGTCCGGCAAGCTTCTGGGCATTTTCGGCCTGGCCGCCGCGGCCCTGGTTGTGGTTTCCATCTTCTCAGCCGGGCACATCGCCATCGGAAGCCTGATTCTGGTGGGATTCTTCAACTCCATCATGTTCCCCAACATCTTCACGCTGGGCATCGTAGGCCTGGGGCCGATGACCAGCAAGGGGTCGGGACTGATTATGACCGCAGTGGTGGGCGGAGCGGTGATACCGGTGGTGATTGGTTACCTGGTTGACCACACAACCTACCAGATTGCCCTGCTTCTGCCAGTCCTCTGCTACCTCTACATTGCCTTCTATGGCTTTGTGGGATCCAAACCTGTGCGGACTGTCACGGCGTAGGCTGGATTGTTGTTGATTGAAGGCCCTTCGGCAAAGCCGAAGGGCCTTCGCATCTGTGCCGGATTGGGTTCACCTTCTGGGATTCCCACATTTCTGCGCGGTGATGCACAAGCCTTTTGCTGCCCCGTCCGGCCTACACTCGAATTCATGGCCACCATCTCTGATTTGGCATTCGACTCCGTGCTGCCAGCGAATATCGATGCCGAAAAAACCATCCTCGGCGCCATTCTGCTGGATAATTCCGCCCACGCCGAGGCCGCCGAAAAGCTCAACGAGGACGACTTCTCCCTCGACTCGCACCGCCGCATCTTCCTGCGCATGACCGAGTTGATGGACGCCCAGCACGCTGTGGACATCGTCACGCTGTCCAACGAACTGGCCCGCTACAAGGAGATCGAATCCATCGGCGGCGTCGCCTATCTGGCCTCGCTCACCGAGGGTTTGCCGCGCCGTCCGGTCATCGAAGAGTACATCCGCATCGTCAAGGACAAGAGCTTGCTGCGCAGGCTCATGGCCATCTGTTCGTCCGCCATCGCCCGCGCCGCCGACGGGGGCGAGTCCGCGCTCGGGGTGTTGGACGAGACCGAGGGAAAACTGCTCGAAGTCAGCGAAAAAGGCCTCACCCAAGGCTTTCAGTCGCTCGGCGAAATCGTCCAGAACTCCTTTGAGAACATCGACAATCTCTACAAGCAGAGCCGCGAAGTCACCGGCCTGGCCACCGATTTCACTCAATTTGACATCATGACCAGCGGCTTGCAGAAGGGCGAGTTGATCATCATCGCCGCCCGTCCCTCGATGGGAAAAACCGCCTGGGCCATCAATATCGCCCAGAATGCGGCCATCAACCACAACGCCACGGTGGCCGTCTTCAGCCTGGAAATGAGCAAGGAGTCGCTCTTGCGCCGCATGTTGGCCTCCCAGGCCTGGGTGGACCAGCAATTGCTGCAGAAAGGCATGATCGGCCGGGAAGACCACGAAAAACTCACCAATGCGCTCGGCCAACTGGTCGAGTCGCGCCTTTTCATCGACGACACGGCCGCCATCTCGCTGGCCGAGATGCGCGCCAAGTCCCGGCGGCTCCAGCAGAACCACGGCCTCGACCTCGTGGTGGTCGATTACCTGCAACTGATGTCCGCCACGGTGCCCTCGTCCGGCAAGAGGAACTACGAGAACCGCACCCAGGAGGTCTCAGCCATCTCCCGCGGCCTGAAAGCCCTGGCCAAGGAGCTGAAAGTGCCCGTCGTGGCCCTCTCCCAGCTCTCCCGCGCCGGCGTACAGCGCAAGGACGACCACCGCCCCATGCTCAGCGATCTGCGCGAGTCCGGCTCCATCGAGCAGGACGCCGACGTCGTCGCCTTCATCCATCGCGAGTCTTACTACACCCGCGACGAGGAGATGAGCGAGGCCGACAAAGCCAAGTCCGAGATCATCATCGCCAAGCAGCGCAACGGCCCCACCGGCACCGTCCACCTGAACTTCATTGCCAAGTTCACCCGCTTCGACAATCCCGACTCGGGACACGAGGATTGAGGCCGCTCACGGCTCGTTCAGAATCAGCGCGACGCGCCCGGCAATGAGTTCGCTGGGCGGCTCCCCGGAGTCCACTTCGATAAGGTCCACGGGAAAAGCGATGTTGTGCGGCCGCAGCACCAGCCGGTTCGCCGTAAAGTCCACGTAGCGCAGCGTCAGGTGCGCCCCGTGCCGCACAGCGTAAAGATTGGGCCGGTTCGGCCGGTAGGGCATCAGCGAATTGTAGTGCCGGTCGATCAGCGTGATGGCCTCCGGCAGCACCAGCGGCTCCATCGGCAGGCTGTCAGCCCCCGGAATGCGCACGGCCACAAATCGCTGCCAGGCGCGGCGTGAGTTCGACACCCGGGCCCGGATTGACTGCAGCAGTCCGGCGGGCAGGTACAGCACGGACTGCACGGCCGCGGGCCGGATAAAGGGCTCGAAGAGCGCCACCGCGTGGGAGACGACCGGAACGGCACTGCCTTCCTCATCCATTGGCAATGCTTTGCTCTGGTAACTCGCGGGCAGCAGATCGCTGGCCGCCATCTGCTGCGCCGCCAGAATCCGATCCAGCCCCTCCAGCGAAAGCTGCCGCCGGCTATGCAGAAAATTCGACAGATGAGATTGCCCAAAACCGGTCTGGCGCGCCAGTAGCGAGACGCTGACCGTCCCCCGCTGTATCCTGCGCAGCAGTTCCAGGCGGAGTCGCTCGTGCATCTGGGTAAAATTCATCTGTGGATAGTCCGCCACCAGCAATGGGGACGAACGGTCCTCATTTGCCTTCTGAAAACCTAACAGGGCTGATTGGCCTTCATTTTCGGCGCTTGATTGAAGATTGAAAAGCGCGGTAGCAGAAAGCCTCCGGGAGAGATTGACGCAAGAGAACCATCTCACTAGATTTGCTTTACTTAATCCGTTACTGGCTTGTGGGAATTTATTGAGAATCGCTTCATGGTCGTAACTCTGAAACGGGTAACTTTTTGTTCCCTTCAGCAGCCCATGAACATCCGCCAAAAGGTGATCATTCTTCCGGCTTTCTCATCCCCGCCCCAAAGCGCTCGGCAGAGGCGTCCAGGGAAGGCTCGCCACGGAAATTCCAGGATCTGCGCGCCATACGCATGACAAACAACGAGAGAATCCGGACGGCTATCCCCCATCAGGGCGCAAGAAACCTGAGCAGCCATACCCGGTTCTTTCTGCCCCGCGGAAATAAGATACCAAGGCAAAACCGTCGGGATAAAGCGAGAACACGGAGATTTCGTCATGGAATTGCGCGTGCATTTGAAAATTTGCGAGGGGTGCGGCTGTCTTTGGTACCGCGCCCAGACCCAAGGGAGTGTGTACTGCAAAGGCTGTGAAGAGAAGCTGAGAGACTTTCCATCGCCGGAGAGCCGCAAACGGCGCGGGCGCCCGGCCCAAAAAACGCTGGTCAAGGTTTGGGCCATGGCTGAAGCAATCGGAGGTGCGCTATGAGCGCAGCACTCCAGTTGCCGATGGTTTGGGGAGTTAGCAGTCCACAGCAGACAGAATACGAAGATCGGAGGAATTGGAAGAAAGGTCCAACAGCGCGGCCAGTGGCAAAGCCGGCCGTAAAAGCGCCGGCCGCCGAGCCGGTCGTCAGCCTGGGCTTCTATCGGAAGCATACCGAGAGCATGTTGCGGCGTTACCTCTACGCATCGATGCAGGTGGGCAGGGCGCCGTCCATCCTGGGCGACCCAATCGCCCGCGGGTGGTGTTCCAGCCGGCCCATCCGCACCTTCGAGGACGCTGTGATCTTCGTCCTCGACGTGGAGAAGTGCCTGAACCAGTTGGGATCGCTGGACCGCATGATGCTGAGCCGGATCGTGCTCCAGGAGTACACCCAGGCCGAAGCCGCTGTCTTGTTGGGGATGGGCGTCCGCACCATCTCTTACAAGTTTCCCGCGGCCTTGGACCGGCTGACGGAAAAGCTGCTTGAAAGCGGGTTGCTGGTGTTACCGCACTAATACCGTAGAAAGCCAGCCAGCGAAGGGGAGACGCAATGGAACGCTCCCCTTCGCTGACTGCATCATCGCTGAAGTCCTGTGCGCTGCTCCGCCCAATCCCGAAACTGAACCCGCCAAAGAATGGGAAATTCCACATTACAAACATGGCCTTCCATGCGGTTTCCAGTTGAGCGCACAGTGCAACCGGCTTAGCGTCCAGGTGAGGGCGATTGGCCTGACGGTTTGCGCGCTTGTCTTGCGCGCACGAGCTGCTTTAAGCCGATTTTCCAAACCGTATGACGATGCAGGCAAGCGTGACAATCTCCCCAAAAGTCTCCCAACAAAAGTTGGCCGGGCGACTTACCGAGGTTGCGCTCGGCTACCAGCGCATATTGCAGGAGAACCCGTGCCATCCCGAGGCCCTGGTGGGCCTCACTCTGGTGGCGCTGGCCAGCCGCCAGTCCGCGGCTGCGGTCAGGATGGCCGAGGCCGCCGTAGCCGCCGCTCCCGCGATGGGTACGGCGTGGGTAACGCTGGGCCAGGCGCTGAAGGCCGCTGGCCGCGGTGAAGAGGCGGAGCGCGCCTATGGGCAGGCCATCCGGCTGGACGGCATGAACCCGCTGGCCCGCATGGGCCTGGGTGAGTTGATGCTCGCCGCCGGAAGGTCCCAGGAGGCACTGCGCGAATTTGATCTGGCCCTCCGCCGCCAGCCCGCGATGGCCGCCGCACACATGAGCCTGGGCCATGCGCTGGCCAGTTTGGGGCGCTATGAAGAGGCGCTCAAGCGCTATGCGCAAACGCTGGCGCTTCGGCCGCGGTTGCCCGAAGCCGAGTTTGCCGCCGGCTTTGTTTTGGCGCGCATGGGAAAGCAGAAAGAAGCCGAACTCCGCTACCGCCGCGCTCTTACCTTGCGCCCGGATTTTGCCGCCGCCTGGATGAATCTGGGCAGCCTGTTGCGCGAGCAAGGACGCGAGGTTTACGCCGAGGCCGCGTTGCGGCGGGCCGTCAAACTGCGCCCGGAGATGGTTTCCGGCTGGGTCAATCTGGCAACTCTGGAGCGCGAGCGCCGGCGCCCCGCCGAGGCCGAGGCGTATCTGCACAAGGCCTTTGCTCTCAACCCAGAGCAGGTGGAAACGCTGGTGGCCTGGTGCCAGTTCCGCGCCGCCGAGCGCGACCCGGCCGGCGCCTGGCAGTGGCTGCGCTGGGCTTTGGCGCGCGAGCCAGACAATTTGGAGGCCGTAAATATGCACGGCATCCTGCTGCACCAGGAAGGCCGCTTCGCCGAGGCTGTCGCAGCCTTCGAGCAGGCCGAGGCTTTGGGTCATCGCGCTGCCGCCTCCAACCGGGGAAACTCCCTGCTGGATCTGGACCGCATGGACGAGGCCTTGCGGGCACAGGAACTAGCCGTCGAGCGCGATCCCGCCAGCCCCGGCGCGCTCTACAACCTCTCCCTCACCCGCCTGCGCCTGGGCGATTGGCGGCAAGGCTGGCCGGGCTACGAGGCCCGCTGGCGCTTCCGCGAGGTTCATCGCAGTCCCAGGGTCTTCCCCCAGCCCCGGTGGCAGGGTGAGGCCCTCGACGGACGCCGGATTCTTCTCCACGCCGAGCAGGGGCTGGGAGACACCATCCAGTTCTGCCGCTATGCGTCCCTGGTCGCGGCCCGTGGCGGCCAAGTGATTGTGCAGGTGCAGGAGCCTGCACTCCGTTTGATGCAATCTCTCGCCGCGGTGCGCGCCGGGCTGGCTGAGACGGCGCTACTGGGAGCCAAGCCGCCGGAATTCGATCTGGAGTGCCCGCTCCTCAGCCTGCCAGCCGTCTTCGGGACTACCGTCGAGACAGTCCCCTTGCCGGGCGCCTATCTCGGGGCCGACCGGGAGCTGGCGTTAGAAAAGAGAATCGAGTTTCCCGACATCCGTCCGGGAAGCCGCAGTCTGCGCGTGGGACTGGCTTGGGCGGGCAATCCCCGCTACAAGGCCGACCGTCAGCGCTCCCTCAAGCTGGCCGCCCTGCTGCCGCTGTTGCGCACCCCCGGCATCACTTGGATTTCGCTGCAAAAAGGCCCAGCCGCGGAGCAGTTGGCCACCCTGCCCGGCGACGTCTTTGTCTGGGACGGCTCCAGCCGCGACCGCGACCTGGCCGAGACCGCAGCCCTGGTGGCCACGCTCGACCTGGTCATCACCACCGATACCTGCATCGCCCACCTGGCCGGCGCCATGGGCAAGCTGGTCTGGATTCTTCTGCCCCATTTGAGCGACTGGCGCTGGATGCAGCGGATCGAGGCCACCCCCTGGTATCCGACGGCCCGGCTTGTCCGCCAACGCAGCCCCGGCGACTGGGCCGGAGTCCTGAAGCGCGTTATCGCCCAGCTTGCCGCGTTTCCCCGGCCTATGCGCTCTGGGCTGATTCCGCCGCACCGCCAGCTTGCAACTGCCCGCGCACTCGCTCCATGATTCCCAGGTAGTACGCCAGGTTGTGGATGGTGTTCAGCGTTCCAGAGAGCGCCTCGCCCGACTGCATCAGGTGGCGCAGATAGGCCCGCGAGTAACGCCGGCAGACCATGCAGTTGCAGGCCGGATCGGGCGGACCTTGATCCTCGGCGTAGCGCGCGCCTTTGATGTTCAGCCGCCCCTCGGTGGTGAAGAGCAGCCCATGGCGCGCGGCGCGGGTGGGCAGCACGCAGTCCATCATGTCCACGCCCATGCGCGCATACTCCTCGATCTCGTCCGGATAGCCGACGCCCATCACGTAGCGGGGCTTGTCGGCGGGCAGCAGAGGCAGCACCTCGGCGATCATCTCCCGCGTCAACTCGCGCGGCTCGCCCACGCTGAGGCCCCCGATGGCATAGCCGTCGAAGTCCATCTCCACCAACCGCTCCACGCTTTCGCGGCGCAGATCGCGGAACATTCCACCCTGCACGATGCCGAACAAACTCTGCCGACGTCCGCCCAGTTCCTCGCGCCACGGAACCTCGTTGCAATGCGCATGGAAATGGTCGAGCGAGCGCCGCGCCCAAGCCATCGTCAGCCGCAGGCTTTCTTCCGCGCGGCTGCGATCAGCCGGGTACTCAGTGCACTCGTCGAAGGCCATGCAGATATCAGCGCCCAGCGCGATCTGCACATCCATCGAATGTTCTGGGGTAAAAAAGTGACTACTGCCATCCAGGTGCGACCGGAAGCGAACGCCCTCGTCGCTCACCTTGCGCAGCTGGCTCAAGCTGAAAACCTGAAAGCCGCCCGAGTCGGTCAGCATGGCCCGCGGCCAACTGATGAACCGATGCAGCCCGCCCATGCGCCGGATGGCCTCGTGGCCCGGCCGCAGGTAGAGATGATAGGTGTTGCCGAGGATGATTTCCGCGCCGAGGCTTTCGAGCACATCCTGCGCCACGGCTTTGACCGTGCCCGCAGTGCCCACCGGCATGAAGACCGGCGTTTCGACCGTTCGGTGAGGCAGATCGATCTGTGCACGCCGCCCGCCGGTTTCGGTTGTTGCAAGGATGTTGAATTCAAGGCTCACTAGACGATTCTACCGGGCGAGCCAGTTGTCGCTTCGATTACTTCTTCGTCGCGGCTTGGCCAGGCTTGGCCAACGGCACTTCAAAGAAACCAATGTGCAACTCCGCATTAGGTACAAAGTTGGTCAGATGAACCTGAAAATGTTCGGCATCGAGCTTTTCCACCTTGCCATTCATCGGAGAACAAAAGCTGACGAGAACCCGCCCGCCGTGCTCCTGCTTTGGCCGCTCGATGATAAGCGTGAAGTCTTCGATAGGACGCTGCCAAGTGTTGGCGGATGTGAGGATAAAGTCCACCCATTGCATCCAAAGTGTTGGAATGAAAGTTTCATCCTTCGGCGCATTGGAGAATTGTTGGGGAAAACTGGCAGCCATGTTTTTGGCCAGCGGAAGTCCGAGACAAAAGGACGTTAGATCGCCCCTGTCATTGGGATCTAATGGCTTTGGCTTGGTTTCATCCACAGGAATCTTCCCAGCTTTTAGAATGCCTTTTGCGGCATCCTCGCCCATTTCATAGGCATCGCCGGTTATCGGCGAATATTCATGCCGGATATGCACCATCGAATGTGCCGGGAAGATTTGCTTCCAGTGATATTGCAGATGAGCTTCCCACTTAGCGGCATAGCCATTCGGATTCTCCAGATCTAGGATGCCCATGGTTGCAAGACGTTTCTTTTCACGCTCTGGCAAACGGACAAGATCGCGACCGAATGGCACATCGTCATTAGAGTGCCCGAAGCTTGCAACATCAATCCCGTCCGTGACCAGGATTTCAGTAACATCCTTTCTTTTGAGCATTGCCCTTGCTTCGGTTTTGAACTGAACAGGTTTTCCATCAATTGAAAGCTGAAAATCTGGAAAAGATGCAATTGATATGGCTTGAGAAGTCTCACTAAAGTTGTATGGCGGCACGGGAAACGCCACTTCAGTTGTCACATCCTCAATCGTATCGTTGCGAAAATCGTAATCAACGACGACTTTCTTGTCGCTGATTTGGAGAACTTCTTTAGCCATTACGATGCGCGTCTCGCGGCGAGGCACCAGCCCTCCAGCAGCGATGGCAGCAGCCGAATCGTCGGCAAACAATATTACGGGCAAGGCGAGAGCCGTCAGGCAGATAGCAACTGCAACACGTAAAAGAGCCTTCGAAATCATGTCGAGTAGTATTGCAGATTGAGCATCAGGCAACAAACCGAAAGTTTCCTACGCCGTTTTCCGTTGCGCATCGGCGATGACGGCGGAGATGACCTGATCGGCTATTCCGTGCTTGCGCAGGCTTTCGGTGAGCGCTTGAAACTGCGAGGTATCCATTCGCGCCAGATCCTTGCGCAACCCCTGGCCGATATAGGCGCGGATGAGCGGTTGATAGCCACTGAAGAGTTCACTCAACCCAAATCCGTCCAGGCATCGCATTGCACCCGGATCACCGCATCTGACTCATCCTTCAGCCCGGGTGCCCCAGGTCTCGCTTTTGAGACCTGGGAATCCATCAACTGCCCCACCGTTTTCCCGCAACCGGGAACGACAACCTGCGGCGCAATCTCGTTGAGCGGCACCAGCACGAAAGCCCGCTCCGGCAACCGAGGATGAGGAATCTCCAGCCCCGGCGCGCTGATCTTCAAGCCGCCGAAGAGCAGAATGTCCAGATCCAGCGTGCGTGGCCCGTTCGCAATGCCCGCCGAACGGTCCCGCCCAAACTCCTGCTCGATGGCCAGCAACCCCTCCAGCAGTTCGCGCGGCTCCAGCTCCGTCTCCAGCGCCACCACCGCATTCACAAACCGCGGCTGCGCGGCAAACCCCACCGGCGCGGTCGAATAAAGCGAAGACCGGCGCGTCACGTACCCCAGCGATTCAAGGCGCAACAACGCCGCCGCCAGAGTCGCCTCCGGCGCGCCCGCCCAACTGGCCAGGTTCCCGCCCATTCCGATGTACGCCGTCCGCATGATTTCAAGATTACAGCGCAGTCGAAGGCTTGAGCGCCCAACCGGGTGTGAGATGAGGCGCAAACCCTCAATCTGCTAGCATCCTCTTTGGAGATTTTTTCAAAATGGATGCTCAACCCGGCATGAATCTTGGAGCACGGCGCAATGAAGACATCGCGCTCGATCTGCTCAAGTTTGTATCCGTTACGGCTGGCGTAGGCCGCCCTGCCGCGCCCTCAACCGGCTTCAGCGGCTCGGGTGCGCCCAAGCCCGAGGAGCACGTAAATCAGTTGCTCGAGCTTTACAGCCGCTGCCTGAAGGCCGTCAAAGGCCAGGAGCAGGCGGGCAGTGCGCCGCAAGGATGGACGGACGAACTGTGAGCGAACCCATTCTGCGCGTTGCCGTTGCCGGGACAGGCGCCTTTGGCAAGAACCATCTGCGCGTCTACCGCGAGCTGGAGACTGCGGGCCAGGGCGTCGCTCTGATGGCGGCCGTTGAGCCGAATGCTGCCCGTGCCGCCGAAACCGCGGCCAAGTACGCGATTCCCGTCTTTGCCACTGTGGACGAGCTTCTCGCCGCCGACCTCAAGCTCGACGCGGTTACCGTCTCCGTTCCCACTGTGCATCACCACACCGTAGCTTCCGTCCTGCTCGACGCGGGCCTTGATCTGCTGGTCGAAAAGCCTCTGGCCGCCACGCTCGCCGAAGCCGACGATCTTCTTTCCCGCGCCAGCAAGGGCCAGCGCATCCTGCAACCCGGCCACCTGGAGCGCTTCAATCCCGCGGTGCTGGCCATCCAGCCGCAACTGCATCGCCCCATGTTCTTCGAGTCGCACCGGCTCTCCATCTTCACGCCCCGCGCGCTGGATGTGGATGTGGTGCTGGACCTGATGATTCACGACCTGGACATCGTACTCACCTTTGCCGCCTCGCCGGTGCGCGAGGTGCGCGCCGTCGGCCTGCCGATTCTTTCGCCCAAGGTGGACATCGCCAATGTCCGCGTCGAGTTCGAGAGCGGCTGCGTGGCCAACTTCACCGCCTCCAGAGTTTCGACGGAACGAGTGCGCAAGCTGCGCTTCTTCGAGCCGCGCCAGTATGTCTCCATCGACTACGCACGCCAGGATCTGCTGGTGATTCGTTTGGACTCTGGAACTGCCACCGGCGCCGGAGCAGCAAGCCTTCCGCCGGAGATTGCCGCGGCCATCGCTTCCGGCAAGGCTGATCCGGCTCTGCTGGCCAAGCTGGCCGCCGCCGGAGCGGGTGGTCCGGCGCCCGGACTCTCCTTCGTCAAGCCGCCGGTGACGCCCGGTGAGCCGCTGCGGCTGGAGATTCTTTCTTTCCTGGAATCAGTACGAACGCGGCAGCAGCCTCGTGTCACCGCTCAGCAGGGACGCAATGCGCTGGCCCTGGCCCTGGAAATTCAAGCTTCCATGGCCACCCACGCAAAGCGCGCCGGTCTGGAAAGCTTCTTCAACCCCGGCGCATAGAACGTGGTCCCTCGGGCCTGCGCCCATGGTATTGCGTTTCCCCCCTGGGAGCGAGCATGGAGAATGAGCCATGCTTAGAGGTTCAAGGCCCTTCCTGTTTTGAAGAGCACAGGGATGGACAGTAGTAGGAGACCGGCCACACCAACGGAATATTCCGCTGCCTTCAAGCCTGAGACGTACCCTTCCTTGAGTGCTAACACCACCAGCAGAGATAGAACAGGAAGATTCAAGATCACAGCCGTTGCAACACCTGGCATATAACTGCGCAGTGCCACGGTTAGCGCGATGTGTGGAATCAAGACGTTGGCTAACGTGACGACCATACACCCAAAGGCCAGGTAGGTCCACACCGTCTGTTTGCCCGATTCTGCGCTCAACCATGTGATTGCGACAGCCAGAACTGTCAAAACCGCCACGGCAAAACGGAAGGAACCCGGCGAAACGGGGCTATGCCAGAGAACTGCCCGTTTCGACCAGCCCGGAAGCCAAATGGCCTCTTCGGCATTGTGCAGAGTAATGACAATCGGGAAAAGCCACAGTAGATGTCCAAAGCTCATCACCGTCCCCTTACTTATTGTCGCGCACCACATCGAAAAAGACAGTTACATCTTGGTGGGTGGTTTGCAGCGGAAACACCGGTGCGCGCAACCTCTCAGGCAATCCCCAAGCCCCGGTTCAAGAAGCCCACAATGTACTTCCAGACCAGGTAGTAGGCTGCCAGCGCGGCCAGAAAGCACGGCGCGATCAGCGCATAAGGCACAGAACAAGCCTGAAACCAGACGACGCCATGAGAGCCCATCACAAGCACTCCCAGGCTGGTAGCCAGCAGCGCTCCCACCGGCGCCATCAGCAGCGGCAACACCGCTCCATGCAGGCCGATCGGCAGATGAGTGCGCGTGTGGCTCCCGAGCCAGAGCATATTCCATAGCCCGAAGAGCAAAGGCACCACAGCCATGGGAAAGATCATGGCTTGTTCGATGGGAACCGGCACTTCCAGGACGATCCGCACCACGATGAACACTGTAAGCAGCAGGGGCAGGACAAGCGTGGGCACAAAGATCCCCGCCAGATAAGCGCGCAGATAGGGATAGGTCTTCATAGCTTCCTCCAGTTTTAGCAGCCAGCATCGGCTCGCAGGTTCACAGGTAGTAGAGCAACAGGGGAATCGACGCCGGGAAGCAAGCGGCGAGCACCACAAGGCCCACCGCGAGCGCCCCGTCGAACCATCCCCAGTTGAAGCAAGCCTCGCCGGACGCGGCGGGCTTCGTCTCCAGCCGCTTCAGCATTTCCGGCCACAGGTCGCGGCTTGGTCCAGCGTCGCCGTTCACCGGCGGCAGCGCCTCTTGCAAGAGCTTTTTCATGCGCTCCTCGTCGTGTGCGTTCATGGCTTGATTCCTTGTTTTTCCAGATCTTTTCTGAGCAGGCGAAGCGCGCGGAAGACGCGCACCTTGACGGCTGCCACGGAGATGCCCAGAGCCGCGGCCACATCCTTTTGCGGCAACTCTTCCACCACCGCCAGCGTGGCCGCAATCCGCAATTTGGGCGGCAGCCGCCCGAAGGCCAGTGCGGTCTTCAGGCGAATCTCCGCAGTCACCGCCGGGTCGGTCACGGCCGGAGTCGCCACTTCGGCGTATTCTTCACTAGCGAGTTCGCTCTCCAGCCGCCTCGCGCGCATCTTCCGCAGCCAATCGAACGCCGCATGGGTGGCGATACGCCGCGCCCAGCCCTCGAATCCCCGTGCTGGCTCAAAGCGGGCGTGGGCCTCGTGGATGCGCCAGAAGCTCTCCACGGTCAGCTCTTCGGCCGCCGCCGGGTCGCGGACGATGCGTAGAATCCAACCGTAAACAGCGCGCTGATGCAGGTGAAAGAGAGTCTCGAAGGCAGCCTCGAAGGCTTCGGGACTGCCTTGCCGAAACTGGTTTAGGATGTCGCACGCTCCGTTCGGCATCCATCCTTCCCCCTTCTATCTACACTTACGGCCGAGACGCCGGGAAGGTTACATATAATCGGCAATCTGCTGGCTTGCCTGCTTAGTGACCATCCGGCCTGGCCCCGTTGATGGCGGCGAAGACGGCTTTGTACTTGCCGTTCTCGACTGCGAAGCGTTGCGGTTTCACGGTGTCCACACAGATCTCCAGCGGCGTCGGCTCCGACAGGAGGATCTCCATCGCCTCGGTCAGAAACTTCTTCAGCGGCATGGCGCGCGGGTCATCGAAGCCGCCCATCAGGTGCGTGGCCACATACGGCGGAACAAGTTCGAGAACTTCAATCTGCGTTTTCCTGAGTTGATAGCGGAGCGACTCGGTGTAAGAGTGAATCGCCGCCTTGGTCGCGCTATAGGTTGGGGTCAGCACCAGGGGAGCAAAAGCCAATCCGGACGAGACGTTGATGATGGTGGCCTGGGGCTGCTTCATCAGCAGCGGCAACAGCGCCGCCGTCAGGCGGATGGGGGCAAGCAGGTTGGTGGCGACGGTGGCTTCCGCGTCTTCCAGGTCGTCCTGCTGGGCCAGCAGGTCTTCAGGCCGCATAATGCCCGCGTTGTTCATCAGCACGTTCAAGGTGGGATACTCGGCGATCACTTGCGCGGCAAAGGCGCGAATCGCGGCCGGGTCCTGGATGTCGAACTGGAACGACTTCATGCCGGGATTGGCGGCCGTGGTTTCATCCAGCGCCTGCTTGCGCCGTCCCGTGATGATGATCTGGTTGCCAAGCGCGTGCAGCGCTTCAGCGATTCCGCGGCCAATGCCCGTTCCGCCGCCGGTGATAAGGATAGTATTGCCGGAATGTTTCATAAAATTTCATGCCTCTAAGAGACATTTTAGGACACTGCGTGAAGCGCAGATAGCAGGTGTCCCGTCAGAATGCCCATTCACAAAAAGCGAGTGCCCCAAGTCTAAGAATCAAGACCTGGGGCACTCACATTATTGAAATTGCGTGAGTTAAATGTCTTCGCCGCTTACTTCTTTAGCGGCTTGCGCGCAAAGTAATACAGCGAGAACGCCAGCGCCAAGAAGGCTACCACCGACACGCCATTGTTATAGAGGAAGGTGTGCGGAATGGCGATGGGGTCTTCCTTGCCGAAGGTGGTTTCATAGAGCTTCAGGGCCACGCCCAGCAGGCCGATGATGCCGCCGGCGGCGATCAGGCCGGAGGCATACAGCGAACCCGGCGAAACATCGCCTTCCGTGCTCGCATCCCCGCCAGCCTTCTTGACGGCCGAGTCCACCATCCAGCGCACTACGCCGCCGGTGAAGATAGCCAGCGTGGTGCCGATGGAAAGATACGCGCCCACGGCGAACGAGAGCGAGCGGATTCCCAGCAACTCGACGGCGATGACCAGGAAGACGCCCAGCAGCACCAGTCCCCAGGGAAGCTTCCGGCTCAGAATGCCGCTGATGACCGTGGCCATCAGGCGCGCCTGAGGCGCCGCAGCTTTCTCGCTGCCGATGCCCGAGATCCACTGCACCTCAATCTCTCCGGTCTTGGGCGAGTAGAGGTACTTGCCGTCGGCCAGCTCCGGCGAGCCAAGCGCGTTCAGGACGACATACTCGCCCTTGTGGTGGATGGTTGTGGTCTTATTTAAGCCGATGACCGGAAACTGCTCGTGGAGGGCGGTTGTATCGTTTTGGACGTTAACGCCGGGGTGGGGCGCGGAGATGTTCCACGCTTGCGGAGCTTCGTGGAACTCCGTCAGGCCTTCGTTCATCAGCCGGAGGGTGAATCCGATGGCGACGGTGGAGACCACAATGCCGATCAGGAAGGCAAACCGCTGCAAGCGGGGCGTGGAACCGACCAGGAAGCCGGTCTTCAAGTCCTGCGAGGTGTCGCCGGCCTCAGCTGAGGCGATGCAGACCACGCCGCCGATGGTGACAGCCAGTGCGCCGAAAGCCGGAGCGGTCCAGCCTTTCACCAGGAAGATAGCCGAGGTAGCCATCAGCGTGGCGATGGTCATGCCGGAGATGGGGTTGGCTGAACTGCCGATGAGGCCGACAATCCGCGAGCTGACAGTAACGAAGAGGAATCCGAAGAAGACCACCAGCAGTGAGGCGGCCAGGTTGGCCCACACGCCCACGAAGGCGCCCGGAACCGGCTTGAACTCCAGGAAGCAGAACATCAGGACCACGAGCAGAGCCGAGCCAACAATGGCCGTGCCCATGGAGAAGTCTCTCTCCGTGCGTTTTTCTGAGGTTTTGGCCGCTTTGCCTCCGCGCATATGCCGGATGCCCGAGCCGAGCGCGCTGAGGATGGTGGGCAGCGTCTTGATGAGGGTGATGAGTCCGGCGGCAGCCACGGCCCCCGCGCCCATGGGGCGCACGTAGGTGGCCCAGAGCTGGCTGGGGCCCATCTGCGCAACGGGGATGGTGCCGGGGTAGATGGGGGCGTTCAATCCCTTGCCGAAGAAGTAGATCAGCGGCATCAACACCAGCCAGGAGAAGACGCCGCCGGCAAAGATGATGCCCGCGGTCTGGGGCCCGATGATGTAGCCCACGCCCAGGTACTCCGGCGTTGCGTCAGCCTTGATGGAGGAGCCTTTCAGCACGTGCTGGGGACCAAAGTCGGGCTGGAACTCGGGTGTGCCGGGCCAGACGCCGAAGAGGTTCTCATTCTGGAAGAAGGTGTAGAGCGCGCCCAGGCCGAGTCCGAAGAAGACGCGGCTGGCAAACGAGCCACCCTTCTCGCCAGCCATTAAGACGTCAGCGCAAGCCGTCCCCTCGGGAAACCTCAGGTTCTCGTGCTCATCCACAATCAGTTGCTTGCGCAGCGGAACCATGAACAGCACGCCCAGGAAGCCGCCGATCAAGGCCAGCATGAAGATGCGCGAGTATTCCAGGTCAAAGCCCAGGAAGATGAGCGCCGGCAGCGTGAAGATGACGCCCGCGGCGATGGATTGCCCGGCGTTGCCGGTGGTCTGGACGATGACGTTCTCAAGAATCGAGCCACGGCCGAAGGCGCGCAGGATGCTGATCGACAACACGGCGATAGGGATGGAAGCCGCCACCGTCAGGCCGGCACGCAGGCCGACATAGACGGTAACGGCGCCAAAGATGATGCCGAAGAGTGAACCCAGCAAAACCGCGCGCACGGTAAATTCGGGCGGATTCTCGTTAGGTGAAACAAATGGTTGAAATTCTGGCACGATGAGCCTCCAAAGCTCTGCAAGCAATTTTGCGGCAAATTCCCTGAAGGGGAAGTGTACCAGCGCAGGGGGTGGAGCCGACAAGGAGGGCCTTCCGGAAAGGCCGGATTGCGAATGCTCTTGAGTACCATCGAATCTTGCCGCTAGACCTTTTGCACCGCCTTGACCGGCCGGAAGAGCCACAGGATGAGCAGCGTAAACAGCAACCCGCCGACGGTAAACTTGAGCCAGACGGGAGCCGCGGAGGGAGAGAAGAATCCCTCCAGCGTTCCGGCGATCACCAGCAGGGGAATGATGCCGCTGACCAGCCGCGTGGCTTCAATGCCCCCACGGGCCACCGACTCCCGCCAGCGCAGAGCGCCGGGGAAGAGCATGGCGTGGCCCAGACGGAATCCGGCCCCGCCAGCGATGAGGATCGAAGGCAGCTCCAGCGATCCGTGCGGGGCCACGAAGCTCCACAGCGCCAGCGACATCTCGTAGTGGTGGCAAGCCGCGCCGATTACGCCCAGCATGATGCCGTTGGTGAAGAGAAGCCACAGGGTTCCCAGCCCAAAGGTGATGCCTCCAGCGAAGATCGCAAAGCAGACCGAGAGGTTGTTGGTCATGATCCAACTGGAGGCCATCGGAGCCACGCTCACCACCGACTCGGTCCACATCGTGTGGCGCTCCATGGTGGCGATCATCTCCGGGCCGACGAAGTGGCGCATGAACTCCGGCCGCGCGCTGGTGAGCGCCGCGCCCACCAGTCCAAAAGCCACGGAGACCAGCAGCGAGGCCGCGACATAGCCGATCTGGCGCTGGAAGATGGCCGGATACTCGTCGCGCAGGAAGCGGAAAAGCGTGAGCAGATTGGTCTTCCGGCCGGAATAGATGATATGGTGGGCGCGAGCCAGCAACTGATTCACATGCTGCGCGTAGGTGCGGGAAGTCGGGTCCTGGCGCAGCACAGAGAGATCCGCCGCCACCTGCCTGTAGAGCAGGGCAAGCTCCTGCAACTCAGCGCGCGAGAGCTGGCCCAGGCCGCTGGCATCGCATTGGGTCAGCAGAGCAGCCAACCGGTCCCAGTGGGGCCGGCGCTTGAGAATCCACTGGTTGGAGAGGATTTGCGCCATGGAATTGGATTCAGACCAGCTTAGCATCGACACGCCGGAACTGGTGGCCATCGAGATGCCCCTGGCTGGTATCGGCAGCCGTTTTATCGCGCTTCTTGTCGATACCCTGATCTGGCTGGCCGGCTTTCTGGTGCTTGCGGTGCTCTTCGCCATCTTCCTGCCGGGCATCGCGGCCTTCTCAGAGGTTTCAGCAAAATGGGCCGTCGCCCTCGCCATTTTGATTGTGTTTCTGGTCAACTGGGGCTACTTCACGCTCTTTGAGGCCTTCTGGAACGGCCGCACTCCGGGCAAGCGCGTAGCCCGGATTCGCGTCATCCAGCGCTCCGGCCGCGCCATTGGCCTTTTCGAGTCCATGGCCCGCAACCTGGTCCGTTATGTGGATATTCAACCCTTCCCGCTGTATGCCGTGGGGGTGATCGCAATCTTCGCCACTCGCCAGCACCAGCGGCTGGGCGACCTGGCCGCGGGCACTCTGGTCGTGCTGGATCGCGTCGAGGAAGCGCCCTTATGGGGAGACTCCGGAGCCCGGACCTTCACCGCGCAGAGTTTTTCCCCCGGCATCCCGGCGCCTGAGCCGCAGATGGCCTACTCGCTGCCGGCTACCGGCATCGCCAAGCTATCGTCTGCCGACCTGGAGGTTCTGGAGGGGTTTTTCTCGCGACGGCTGGACATGAGCCTACCCACGCGCCACGCCCTGGCCCAGCGCATCGCCGCCGCCATCCAGGCAAAATCCGGACTGGAGCCACCGGAAGGCGCCAGCGTGGAAACCTTTCTGGAAGCCACAGCCCGCCAACTGCGCGATCAGGCGCGCATGCAGTAGAGCTGCGGCGGCTAGGCCCTTTCTAGAGATTGCCCGGACAGGAATGGCTCCGGGATTCGATGGCCTTTTCCTGCTCCAGCAACTCCGACAGCGCCCGCTCCGGACAGATGTGCCGGACCTCCAACTGCCCCAACTCCTTCTCTGTTTCCACACAGAAGGCGATGGTCATGAAGCAGTACAGGCAGCGGGTGTTGTAAGTCCCGTTATCGTTTTGGGTGCGGCTGTACATCGTTCCCTGGAATTCTCCGAAAGTGTGAATGATGTTAGACGGCCTCTTCTTCCCAAGACGTGACCTGCATCACTAAGGTATGTTTGGCTGCTTCTGGACGGACTCTGCCGCCCCAGAAAGCATCTATATCGTTGCCCCTTGGTTGGGATTGCGGCGCAGTTGCCAGCAGGGGCTTTGGCCCGCCTGGGGAAAGAGCGAGATCGAGCAAGGCACATCCATCGAGCCGAGATAGTCGAACTCTAGTTTGTTGCCCTTGAGCGGAATTGTCAGGTAGCGGTTGATGGTGACCTTGGACCGCGGCGAGCCACGCAGTTTAAAAAGCGCCCAATCGCCAGCATAAGTGGCCATAAACGCCACCACCAGCACCACAATCATCCGTCGCAACCAACGCATCAACCAGCGCATCATGCGGATTCAGCCTTCCTGAAGCAGACGGTATTCTTCCCTTTGAGCGAAGCTGGTTGGCAGGCGCACCCTAGTTTGGCCCGATCAGCGCGCATCTGCTTGTCATTGCCCAGCGCGGCCAGCGTGGCGGCAAGAATGGAGGCAACCGCGGCATCGGCGGGCGTGCAGATGCTGTAGTGCATCCACTTCCCTTCCCGGCGAGCTTCGACAATGCCGGCCTGGCGCAGGTAGGCCAGGTGGCGCGAAATTTTTGGCTGGCTCTGGCCGAGAATCTCCACAAAATGGCAGACGCAAACCTCGTGACCGGCCATCAGGTTCAACAGGCGCAGCCGCGTGGCGTCGGCCAGCGCCGCGAAGAGGCCGGCCAGGTTGACGGATTTGGAGCCACGGGTCATGAATGAATTATATACGGATTGACAAATATGAGAGCGGGCCATATATTCGTTTTAGCGAATGCGAGGTGCGTTCTGTGGAGACGAAGACAGATACCAAGACCCTGGTTCAGGATAAATATGGAGCCGCGGCGCGGCAGGTGCGCGAGAACGGCACGGTCGCCTGCTGCGACCCGTCGCTGCGCTGTTGCGACCCGATGACCACCAACCTCTATAACGAGGCCGAGAAGAGCGGGCTGCCGGCCAGCGCCGTGCTGGCCTCGCTGGGCTGCGGCAACCCGACGGCGCTCATTGAGTTGAAGCCGGGCGAGACGGTCCTCGATCTTGGCTCCGGCGGCGGCATCGACGTGCTGCTCTCCGCCAAGCGCGTGGGGCCAACCGGCAAGGCTTACGGCCTGGACATGACCGACGATATGCTCGCCCTGGCGCGCGAGAATCAGCGTCAGGCTGGCGTGGAAAACGTCGAGTTTCTCAAGGGCGAGATCGAAAGCATTCCCTTGCTGGATAACTCGGTGGACGTGTTGATTTCAAACTGCGTGATCAACCTCTCCGCCGACAAGGACCGCGTGCTGCGCGAGGCCTTCAGGGTGCTGAAGCCGGGCGGACGGTTTGCGGTTTCCGATGTTGTCGTCCGCGGCGAGATTCCCGGCGAAGTGCGCCGGTCCATGCTGCTTTGGGCGGGCTGTATCTCCGGCGCGCTCGAAGAGCAGGAGTACATCTCCAAGCTGGCCGCCGCGGGATTCACCCGCATCTCTCTCGAGCCGACCCGCGTCTACTCAGCCAAGGACGCGGAGCTCTTCCTGGCCAAGGCTGGCTTGGATCTTGATGTGATCGCCCCGCTGGTCGAGGGAAAATTCATGAGCGCCTTTATCCGGGCTACAAAACCTGGGGCGGCCAAACCGGCGGCCTGCTGCTGCGCACCGGGTTGCTGCGGCTGAGAAAATAACGGACGGAAACAAATGCTCCGTGCCCCATCCTTTCGCGTTTTTGGCGAAAGGATGGGAAACCACGAAAGCCCATTGTCATTTTTCCCATGGAGAACATTTCCCATGCAAAGGCCCTATAACATCCTCATCTTATGCACCGGTAACTCGGCGCGCAGCATCATGGCCGAGGCGCTCTTCAACACGCTGGGCGCGGGCCGCTTCAAGGCGTACAGCGCCGGGAGTCATCCCACCGGGAAGGTAAATCTCTTCGCCATCGAGCAGGTGCAAGCCCTGGGCTATCCGACAGAAAATCTGCGCAGCAAGAGCTGGGACGAGTTTGCGCAACCCGGCGCGCCGGAGATGGATTTCATTGTGACCGTCTGCGACAACGCGGCGGGCGAAGTGTGCCCGCTGTGGCCCGGCCAGCCGGTTACAGCGCATTGGGGATTTCCCGATCCTTCGGCGTTTGCAGGCACGAACGAGCAAAAGCGCGCGGTCTTCACTCAGACCCTGCACCAGATGAGGAATCGCGTACAACTCTTTCTGAGCCTGCCGCTGGAGACGTTGGACCGGATGGCCATCGAGAGCCGGATGCGTGCAATCGGCAAACTGCCGCTGTAACCTCGCGATTCACCCCGGTAGGAGAGATTGAATGCAGACTCACTCAGACCTTTGCTGTACAGTGCAGGACGGCACATCAAAGCTATCCTTCATTGACCGCTTTCTAACATTATGGATTTTTCTTGCCATGGCGGCCGGCGTCGCTTTGGGGCGCTTTGTGCCCGGCGTGCCCGCGCTGCTGCAACGCTACCAGGCTGGCACCACCAACATCCCCATCGCCGTGGGTCTGATCCTGATGATGTATCCGCCGCTGGCCAAGGTGCAGTACGACCGGCTGGGCGAGGTCTTTCGGAATCGCACGGTGCTGGGCCTCTCGCTGATGCAGAATTGGGTGATCGGGCCTGTGCTGATGTTTGCGCTGGCGGTGATCTTTCTGCGCGGCTATCCGGAGTACCGCACCGGCCTGATTCTGATTGGACTGGCGCGCTGCATTGCCATGGTGATTGTGTGGAATGAGTTGGCAAAGGGAGACACCGATTACGCGGCGGGCTTAGTGGCCTTCAACAGCGTCTTTCAGGTGCTTTTCTATAGTGTTTACGCATGGTTCTTTCTGGCAGTGCTGCCGCCGCTGGTCGGATTGAAGGGCGTATTCGTTGACATCCGCATGAGCCAGATTGCGCAAAGCGTCTTCATCTATCTCGGCATTCCATTCCTGGCCGGGATGTTGACCCGCTTTGCCCTGGTGCGCGCCAAAGGCCGCGCGTGGTATCAGACGCGCTTTGTGCCCGCCATCAGCCCGCTGACGCTCGCTGCCCTGCTCTTCACCATCGTGGTGATGTTCAGCCTCAAAGGCAACCTCATCGTCCAGCTTCCTTTGGATGTGTTGCGCATCGCCGTGCCGCTGTTGATCTACTTTGTTGTCATGTTCTTTGTAAGTTTCTGGATGGGACGCAAGATAGGCGCCGATTACTCGAAGACTGCCACACTCTCCTTCACCGCTGCGAGCAATAACTTCGAGCTGGCCATCGCGGTTGCTGTAGCCGTCTTCGGCCTCAACTCCGGCGCGGCCTTTGCAGCGGTCATCGGCCCTCTGGTCGAGGTTCCCGCGCTGATTCTGCTGGTGCAGGTCTCGCTGTGGCTCAAGAGGAACTGGTTTGGAGAGAATAATTCCATCAACGTTTGAATGGGCATAAGTTTGAAGAATCCCATATCCCATTTGCAAAATTAACGAGGGCCAGCCGTCACCGGCTGGCCCTCTCTGTTTCTTCGGATAACTCGCGAGTTAGAACTTGACCGAGGCGGCGCGCGGCGAAATTCCGCTCAACTCGGCGGCGCGGGCTTCGGCGTAGGCCGCTGCGCCCAACAGTGCGGCGCGGCTCTCCAGAATGATGCGCACCGGCATATTCACCAGTAACTGGCTCAGCCGTCCCTTGTCGGTGAAGGCCTTCATGAAGCGGCCATCCTTGAGCTTTTCAAGAATGCGGGGCGCGATGCCGCCGCCCACGTAAACTCCGCCCACCGACAGCAGCTTGAGGGCCAGGTTGCCGGCCTCGGCGCCATAGGCGGAGACGAACATATCCAGCGTCTTTTCGCAGATTTCGCTCTTGGCCGCCATCGCCAGTTCAGTAATCACGGCGTTGGGGTCTTCAGTCGCCATGCGCTCGGCCAGCCAAGCCGGCTCGTCGATGCCGCGAACCTCGCGCAGGAACTCGTAGACGTTGGTCAGCCCAGGGCCGCTGACCACGCGCTCTTGGCTGATGCGTCCGTTGTACTTCTGTTTCAGAAAGCGCAGCAGGTCGATCTCGTCTTCGTTGCGCGGCGCGTAATCGGCGTGGCCGCCCTCGGAGGGATATGGAGTGTGGGTGCGGCCGTCCCAGATCAGCAGACCCTCGCCCAGGCCGGTTCCCGCGGCGATCAAGGCGCGATTGCCCATCTGGCTCGAATCGCCCTCGCTGAGGGTGTAGACCTGATCGGCGGAGAGCTCTTCCACGCCGTAGCCGTTGGCCTCCAGATCGTTGATCAGGAAGACGTGCGTGACGCCCAGGCTCACCGACAGCTCACGGCTGTCCAGCGTCCACGGCAGGTTGGTGAGGCGCAGCCGGCCGTCGCGCACAGGGCCGGGCACACCGAAGCAGGCCGCGGTCACTTGGTCCGCGCCCTGAAACTCCCTTACAATCTCTTCCAGCCCGGAGTAGTTCTTGGCCGCATACCGCTCATCGCGGGAGGATTCCAGTTTTCCATCAACAAAGTCATACAGCGCAAGGTGAACCTTGGTACCACCCACGTCGCCCGCCAGAATCATCTTTCCCTCTCTAAAACTCCACAGCCGTCTTCGTCCGTTGGGGGTAAGAGCGCGGCTGCGGCCTTATCCAGAATCAAAGTGAGTATACCGCTTGAGGGCCATATCAATTGACTGGGCAGCCGCTCCGGATCGCGCGGCCCGGTCAGGACCTCTTTCAAAATAGCGGCCTTATCAGCGCCGGCGGCGAGGAAGAAGACCGAACGGGCGTGGTTGATGACCGGCCAGGTGAGGGTGATGCGCCAAGCGTCCTTCTGCGGCACGTGATTGGCCGCAACCAGGCGGCTCATTTCTCGGATCGCCTCGGTATGCGGAAAAAGCGAGGCGGTGTGGCCATCGCCGCCCATCCCCAGGGCCACCAGGTCAAAGCGCGGGCTCCCGGCGCCATCCAGATGAAAGCTCGAACGCAACTCCGACTCGTAGCGCGCCGCGGCCTCGCCCGGCTTCAGTTCGCCCTCGATGCGGTGAATCTGCCCGCCGCGGAGCGGCACACGATCCAGCATCGCCTCGCGGGTCATGCGGTAATTGCTCTCGGGGGCGTCGGGAGGGACCGAGCGCTCGTCCACCCAATAAAGGTCGAGCATCTCCCAGGGCATCCGCCCGCGCCACGGCTGGGCAGGGTCGGCCAACAGCTCAAAAACGGCCTTCGGCGTCGTCCCGCCGCTGATGGCGATCCGCGCTCTCCCCTGCGCCTCGACGGCTTCCCCGGCCATCTCAACAAAATACTGCGCCGCCCGGCGCGCCAGGGCTGCCGCATCCGGTTCCACATAGTAATTGACCTGGAGCTTTCTGGGCATATGCGTAGGGTAATCCCTTGTGGTTACATTACGCTGAACGTCTTGTGAACGCCGTGTGGAGCGGGCCGCACGCAGTTCGTTTTGAGCCGCTCTTGCCTCTACCGTCCCAGATAGGCACGGTACTGCGTCTCGAGGATGCCCGCGGCATGGGCTAGTGCCAGCTTTGACAGGTTGTATTGGTAGAGGCTTTCCACCAAGTTGCTTTCAGCGGCGGCCAAAGTGGCTTGCGCGGCAACCAGGGGCAGGTTGTCGTCAACGCCGGCGCTCACGCGGTCGGTTTCGTCAGCCAAGGCGCGGGTGGCCAGTTCGACGTTGGAGCGGGAGACCTGGACCAGCTTGGCCGTCGCCTCCACATCCAACAGAGCCGAGCGCACCTGCTGGTCAATTTTGCCGCGCAGGTCCTCGAGTTGGGCATTGACGGCGTCGAGGTTGGCCTGAGCCGCTTCCGTGTCGCCGCGCAGCCTGGCCTCGCGGAAAAGCGGAACGCTGAGTGTGCCCTGGGCGACAAAGTTGCCGTGCGAGCCCACGCCGCCTACCTGGCTGACGCCGTAGTAGCCGCCGAAGCTGAGGCTGGGCAACCGCTGGCTGCGGTAGGCAGTGTGAATAGCCTTGACCGCGACCGCCTGATTTTGCAGGCTCTGATAATCCTGGCGGTTTTTATAAGCGATAGCGCGAACCTCTTCCGGGGTTTGCACGGCCAGTTCGCTGTAGGGAGCCGGGTCGGTCAGCGCGATCTTCTGGCCGGAGTCGATGCCGATCTCGCGCTTGAGCAGGATGAGGCTCTTTTCCAGGGCGTTCTGGGCGGCGATCAGGGCTTGCTGCTGGGCCTGAAGCTGAACCCGCGCCCGCAATTCATCCAGATTGGCCGCGGTTCCGGCCTCGTGGGCGTCGTGGGCATGGCGAAGCAGCAACTGGTCTTCCAACTCCAGGGCCTTGGCGTTGTCCACCTCGCTAGCGGCGGCGATGGAGTGCAGATAAGCTGAGGCCACCTGCTCAACGACCTCGTTGCGCGCCGACATCCTGGCAAAATAAGCGGCCTTCTGCGCCGCGCCTGCCGCCTTCCAAGTAGCAATCACCGGACCGGAGAAGAGCATCTGGCTGAACTGAATCTTGCCCTCGGTCAGCTCGTCGCGGGTGATTCCGGGGATTCCAGTGAGACCGAACTTTTTGACGACGCCGGGGGTGAAGCCCAACGAGGCCAGATCGGTCTGGTGGACGCCGGTGTCGCCGGTCAGCGTGACGGTGGGCAGAAAGTTTTGCAGGGCCTCGTTTTTTTGCCCCTGGTACGATTTTTCGCCGTTTTCTGCTTCTTTCAGGCCCAGATTGTTCTTGAGGCCAAGAGCGATGGCCTCATCCAGCGAGAGCTTCAGCGTCTCATCCGTGGCCGGCCGCGCCACTACGCTGCCGAAGAAGGCGTTGGCGGCAGAACTCGGGTTGGGAGCCTGGGCAAGCAGAGCCGCCGGCGCGCCCGACAGAGCTATGGCTGCCAAAATGGCCGGCGCCAGCGCCTGCCGGAAGACAGATTGTTGCGCTCGATTCACTCTCACTATTCTCTCAGATGACCGAGGCGGCGCAAGGATTCCGGCTGAATTACACTTCACCGCTCATTGTTTCGCGGATTTGCAAACATTGATAACGTTTCAGTTGGTTCTGTCGTTTCATTGCAGTGCGCGCCTGCAAGGGCAATTTTCCGCAATGCTAACTGGAAAGCCGCTGTCCCTCCCAGACCCGAAAACGGAAGGACTGCGCATCCGGCCGCCTGAAATCAGGATTCAGTGACAGGCAGCCAAATCCTGAAAGGCGTGGCTTTCCGTCATGGATACAAAACCTCGCGCGCAACTGAGAATCTGTTCTTCAAGAGGACTGCTGTTGAATGTGTCAAGCGATATGAACGCCGACTGCTTGCGCAATGCGAGGTAGCGTTCACTCAGATTTTGCATATTGTTGAATTCAGCGGAGAGCAGCGGGGACGCGCTGCGGTCGTCGTCCGTCGTTGCGGCGGAGGAGGCAAGCGCAAGATTCTTCTCTGCCAGCCTGTGTTGCGCGGCTATCCAGTCTTCCGCCGCCGGAGCATTATTCCGGACCGCGCTGACGATAGCGACTCGCCACTCCCGGATGATGCTCAGCTCCTCGATGCTCGCCTGGACGAATGCGGTTGAGAACCCGGCCTTTTCACGAGGCGCAGATGCCGGCGTGGCGGCCTCCGCGGGCGGAAGCGTCAGTGTCGTCTGACCTGCTTTGAACGAGAGGGTCCCTTTCGTCAGGCGCGCAAGCGTCTCCACCTCGACATACGATTTTCCGTTGACCTGGAGGAGCTGTGCTTCGCCCGGGTATCCCGCGATCTTCAATGTGGGGGCTTTGGGCTGCGTTTGCGCGTTGACCTTTCCCGGCAGCATCAGCAAAGCGGCCAACATTGTCGCAAACACGGCAATGGTGATTCTCATGGGATTCTCCTCTGAGATTCGCTCTCAGTCTCCCACTACCCAACTCCTCATGCTGCTCAATCTTGTGCACAATTGCCGGGCGGATGAGGTTCGTGTCGAGTCAAATCATCCTCAGATAAGGGTGCCGCAGGTCCGGATTCTCGGACCTGGGATGGAAGCTCCCCGTTTACACGGCGGCGGGAGTATGCAATTCGAACTGGATCACGGGTGGATGGAGCAGCGTGTTGTGAATCAGGCAATGGTGGACTGCCTGGTCAACGCCGGCCCGGTCCGCTTCGCTGAGCGCCAACGGGATCTTGACCTCGATTTTGAAGTTATCAAGCCGCGCGGGAGGCCCAGCCTTCTCCGCCGTTGCCCGCACCTCGACTCCCTCGCGCGGCAGGCCCTTCTTTCTGAGGTAGGCCGAGGCGTAAAAGGCCGCGCACGAGCCCAGAGACGCCAGAAGGAGTTCCGGCGGCGTCATGCCCTCATCGGTGCCGCCGTGTTCTGTCGGCTGGTCGCACAGCAGCGAGTGGCCTCGCGCTTCGACCTCAAACTTCACATCTCCCCGGAGTTTCACATTCACTTCCATCGTCTTTTCCTTTCAAAATCCATCGAATTTTTACTTCACGTCAGGGCGTGGGCCACCGACCGGGACTGCACAGCACCCGCCGCGCTGCGGACGGTTCCACGGCATGCGGGCCAGCAGTTCGCCCATGCCGCAAAACCCCGTGCATCCGGCAAAGACCAATCCGCAGCCCACGAATCCCGGCAAGAGCAGCCACCACCGCGAGATGGCAACCGCAAGCAAAACGCCCACTACCACCAGCAGGCCGGCAGTCAGGCGCACCTGCCGCTCCAGCGCCCAGCGAGCGGCCGTGGAGCGCACGACCGGGTACCCAGCATGGAGCCAAGCTTGAGTTCCCCCCTCCAGCACCACCAGATCCTTGCCACTTGCAGCCAGCAAGGCGCTCGCCAGCCGTGCGCGCGTGCCCGTCTGGCAGACCAGCACCACCGGCGCGTTGGCCTCCAGATCCTCCGTTCGCCGCTCGATCTGCTCCAGCGGAATGTTGATGGCGCCGGGCAGATGCGCTGCGGCAAATTCCGTTGCCGAGCGAACATCCACGAGCTGCGCCCGCTGTTCCGCCGCCTGCCAATCCTTCCAGGTTTCGATGCTGATGGTGCGTACCGCCAATTCGGGCATTTTTCTCCTCTATAAGGTAGAGCGCCGATCTGCGGAAAAGGATTCGCCCAGGATGGAGTTTTCTTTGCTGTGCCCGGTCCGGCCCGAAAAGATTACAACTCCGTGCCCCGGCCTGCCAAGTGTCCCCTGCGAACGGCTCAAGCACGCTTTACAATCGAATCCGTGAGCCACTCCTTTGAAATCGGTCCGGTCCATGTGGGCGGGGGCCAACTCTTTCTGATCGCCGGTCCCTGCGTCATCGAGTCCGAAGCCCACGTGCGCCGAATGGCCGAGGCCATTCAGCGCATCGCGGCGGACCTTGGCATTCCTTACATCTTCAAGGCCAGCTACGACAAGGCCAACCGCACCAGCGTAAAGAGCTTTCGCGGGCCAGGACTGATTGAGGGCACGCGCATCCTGGGGCGCCTGGCTAAAGATACCGGCCTGCCTGTGCTGACCGACGTGCACGAGCCCGGCCAATGCGCGATAGCTGCCGAGGCTGTGGATGTGCTGCAGATTCCGGCGTTTCTATGCCGCCAGACTGACCTGCTGGTGGCCGCGGGCAAGACGGGCCGCGCCATCAACATCAAGAAGGGCCAGTTTGTGGCCCCGTGGGACATGACGCACCCGGTCGAGAAGGTCCGCTCGACGGGCAATGAGCGCATCTTCCTGACTGAGCGCGGAGCCACCTTTGGCTACAACACGCTGGTGGTGGATTATCGCTCACTGCCGGTGATGCGCCGGCTTGCGCCGGTGGTCTTCGACGCGACACACTCCGTGCAACAGCCCTCGGCGGCCGGTGGGGTCAGCGGCGGCCAGCCGGAGTTCATTCCGCTGCTGGCGCGGGCCGCAGTGGCCACGGGGATCGACGGACTGTTTCTGGAGGTCCACGACGATCCGGCCAACGCCAAGTCCGACGGCGCGAACGCGCTGGATTTGAAGCTGCTGAAGCCGCTGCTGGAAAAGCTGCTGGCGATTCATAAAGCGGCGGGATAGTGTGCCGCGGGGATGGTTGTCCAGATCGCAAACACTGGATTTGGCCCCCGCTAGCAGCCTGTGGTGAAAGTCAAAATTACAGAAAAGACTTTCCTCCGGGGCTAAACAGGCTGCGGACAAACTCCAGATTTAGGCGAAATTGGCGGAAAGTGTTTTTCCGTGGCTAAAGCCAGCGTTGATTCTATTGGCTTTATGCGGGGGTTGAAACCCCCGCCTCCCTCCGGAATGAGTTTTTCCGCAGCCTGTTAAAGCCCATCGTTTTTTATCAACCCTTACGGCACG
>Ga0181535_10000425_pt1 | contig 63618 bp, 50 predicted proteins | sample PEATcosm2014_Bin_44_FD_119774 | JGI IMG/M metagenome (GOLD analysis project Ga0181535, IMG submission 119774) | Peatland microbial communities from MTU Mesocosm Facility, Houghton, MI, USA - PEATcosm2014_Bin17_30_metaG | ecosystem: Environmental > Terrestrial > Soil > Wetlands > Peat | place... | reverse complement strand
CGAGGCCACCGGGGAGCTGGAGAAGTACCTCGACCGCGCCTTCCTCGCCGGCTTGCCCCGCGTCCGCGTCATCCACGGCCACGGCGCCGGCATCCTCCGCCGCGGAGTCCGCGAATTCCTGAAAGGCCATCCCCACGTTGCCACCATCGCCGAAGCCCCCCAAAACGAAGGCGGGCAGGGTGCCACGCTGGTGGAGTTGCGGCAGTAGTTGCAACATAGCTGCAATGTAGCTACAATTATCTGAAGTGGTACGCAATACCTTGAGGCTGCAACGGGCACGGATTTTTCCAGAGAAGACCATCCTGCCCGAATGGGAGCTTTAATTAGCAGTCTTGAGTTTTTTCTTCGCCTACTCCCATAGGTGCTCTCGGTCTCCTGCGAAAAGCACAGAGATTGGAGCCCTTATGGAAGAAATCAAGTTTTCATGGGACGAAGAGAACATTGGTCATTTGTCACGTCACCAAATATCACAAGCCGAAGCCGAGCAAGTGATATTTAACCGACCGGTCGATCTGGAATCTGAGCTTCGCAACGGCGAGAAGCGGATGCCACATATCGGAGAGACCGATGCCGGAAGAATTCTGATTGTGGTTACGACCATGCGCGGTAAGAAGATTCGCGTTGTCACAGCTTGGTCTGGCAACAAGAATTATCGGCGTTACTTCCTGTCACTGAAGAGGAATGGCAATGTTGGAAGAATTGAAGAACAAGACCTTCGCGAATGAAGCGGAAGAAGCCGCGTGGTGGGAGTTGCACGAAGACGCCTTGCTCGAAGACTTTAAGAAGGCCACCGCTAAGGGGCAAGCTGGTGTAGGCACGCTTGCAAAACGGGCAGCGTTGCCTTCAACCACCATCCGCCTCGACCCGCATGACATTGCTGCGGCCCGTGTGCAGGCAGCAGAGCGCGGTTTGCGCTATCAGACTTATCTGAAAATGATCATCCATGAGGCGCTGCGCAAGACCAAACCTGGCCGCAGCGCCACAGCTTCGTGATTGAGTAATCGCAACTCCAAATGAAAAGGCCGGAGCATAAGCTCCGGCCTTTTCATTTGACGCGATCCTCTACGCCATTGCTTCCTTCGTCATCGGCTCAAACTTCAACTGATTAGTAGCGTGGTCCACGTCGATGCGGACGTGCGCGCCGTGCAGCACTTCGCCGCTGAGGATCTTGATGGCCAGCGGATCCTGAATCATGCGTTGCAAGGCTCTCTTCAGCGGACGCGCGCCATACGCCGCGTCGGAGCCCGAAGCCAGAATCAGTTGCCGCGCTGGTTCGGTCAGTTCGAGCGAAATCTGCCGGTCTTCCAGCAGCTTGCTCAACTCGTTCAGTCTGAGGTCCAGGATCTTCGCCATCTGCGCCGCACCCAGCGGACGGAAGATCACAATGTCGTCCACGCGGTTGAGAAACTCCGGCCGGAAGTGTTCGCGCAGTTCGCGCATCACCGGTTCGCGCGCGGCATCGAAGTCGTGCGCGCTCTTGAGCGCGTCGCCACGTAGCAGATGCGCGCCCAGGTTCGAGGTCATAATCAGCACTGTGTTTTTGAAGTCCACCGTGCGGCCCTTGGCGTCGGTTAGCCTTCCATCGTCCATCACTTGCAGGAGAATATTGAAGACATCCGGGTGCGCTTTTTCGATCTCGTCGAAGAGAATCACCGCATACGGTCTGCGCCGGACAGCTTCGGTCAGTTGGCCGCCCTCGTCGTAGCCCACGTAACCCGGAGGCGCGCCGATCAGCCTTGCCACGGAGTGTTTCTCCATGTACTCGCTCATATCGATGCGCACCATCGCCTGCTCATCGTCGAACATAAACTCGGCCAGCGCGCGCGCGGTCTCTGTCTTGCCCACGCCCGTTGGACCAAGAAAAATAAAAGAGCCAATCGGCCGCCGCGGATCGCTCAACCCCGCGCGCGAACGGCGAATCGCATTGGCCACGATGGTCAACGCCGCATCCTGTCCGATCACCCGCTCCCGCAGCCGCTTCTCCATTTCGACGAGTTTGGTCACTTCGCCTTCGAGCATCCGCGAAACAGGAATTCCCGTCCACTTGCTCACGATGTTGGCAATGTCTTCCTCATCGACCTCTTCCTTCAACATGCGGGCCACGCCGGAGTTCCCGTCCTGTACCGCATTCAACTTCTTCAGCTCGGCTTCCAGTTTCGGCAGCTCACCATACTGAATCTGCGCGGCGCGGTCCAGTTGCCCCTTGCGCGTCTGCTCCTCGGCCTCGAAGCGCAGCGCCTCAATCTTCTTTTTCAGCTCGCTTACGCGGCTGATGGCCTCGCGCTCTTTCGTCCAGCGGGCGCGGAGGGCCGTAATCTTCTCATGCAACTGCGCCACTTCGCGTTCAACTACATTGCGCCGTTCGATGCTGTTGGCGTCCGTCTCGCGCTTCAGCGCTGCCTTCTCAATTTCCAGTGACGTCGCCTCGCGCTCCAGTTGATCGATCTCCGTGGGCACCGAGCCAATCTGGATCGCCAGCGAAGCCGCGGCCTCGTCCACCAGGTCAATGGCCTTGTCAGGCAGAAAGCGGTCGCTGATATAGCGATGCGAAAGCGTTGCGGCAGCGACGATGGCTGCGTCCTTGATGCGCACGTTGTGGTGCGCCTCGTAACGTTCCTTCAGGCCGCGCAGAATGGCGATTGTGTCCTCGACGTTCGGCTCGCCAACATAAACAATCTGAAAACGCCGCTCCAGCGCCGCGTCCTTCTCAATGTATTTGCGGTACTCGTTCAGCGTGGTTGCGCCGATAGCCCGCAGTTCACCGCGCGCTAGGGCCGGCTTCAGCATATTGCTGGCGTCGATGGCTCCTTCGGCCGCGCCCGCCCCGACAATCGTGTGTAGCTCGTCGATGAACAGCACGATCTCGCCGTTCGATTCTTCAATTTCCTTCAGTACCGCCTTGAGCCGGTCCTCGAATTCTCCGCGAAACTTCGCCCCAGCCAGCATCGAACCCAGGTCCAGCGAGATTACGCGCTTGTCCTTGAGGCTCTCCGGCACGTCGCCGGAGACAATGCGCCGCGCCAGGCCTTCGACAATGGCTGTTTTGCCCACGCCCGGCTCGCCAATCAGCACAGGATTGTTTTTCGTGCGCCGGCTCAGCACCTGGATCACGCGGCGAATCTCCTCGTCGCGGCCGATGACCGGGTCCAGCTTGCCGCGCCGCGCCAGTTCCGTCAGGTCCGTGGCGTATTTTTCCAATGCCTGAAATTTCCCCTCTGGATTCTGATCCGTCACGCGTTGTGTCCCGCGCACGGCGGTCAGCGCCTGCAAGATCGCCTCGTGCGTGGCGCCCAGAGCCACCAGCGCCTCGCGCGCCGCTTCGCCCTTCAAGTGAGCCGCCCCCAGCAGCAGGTGTTCCGTGGAGACGTACTCGTCCTTGAAGTTCGCAGCCTCGCGGAAGGCTTGGTCCAGCACTTTGTTGAGCGCCTGGCTCGGGCCTGCCTGCGCGGCCGCTCCACCCACCCGAGGCAGTTTTTCCTCGATCTGGTGGAGATCGTTCTCCAGCCGTTCGGTGGGAACACCAATCTTCTCGAGTACCGCTGGAATCACACCCTCGCGGTCCTCAATGAGCGCCAGCAACAGATGGACCGGCAGGACTTCAGGATTGCCAAGTTCGGTTGCCCGCGTCTGCGCCTGCTCCATCGCCTGCTGCGACTTGACGGTCAGTTTTTCCCAGCGAATAGCCATTTTCACCTCAGTGATCAGTAGCCAGTTGTCAGTAGTCAGCGTCCGATGGACGAGTGGCAACGATCAGGACTTAACTGCGTGTTCGGAACCTTTATCATTCTGCCCGCCTTGTCCTGTATGCCGATGCTCACTTCAGACCACCGGAAACTGACCACTGTTAGCTGTAAGCTGTCAACTGCTCTTACGCCACTTTGATGGCGATCTGCTTCGGCTGCGCTTCCGGCTTCTTGGTCAGCTCCAACTTCAACACACCGGCATTGTAGCTCGCCGCCACGCTCTCCGTATCGACCGTATTGGGCAGCGTAAAAGCGCGATAAAAGGTACCATAGCGCCTCTCGATCCGATGGAAGTTCTGCTCCTTCTCCTCGGCCTCGAACTTGCGCTCGCCCTTCACCGTCAGCGTGTGATCCTCGATGCGCACATCCAGATCCTTCTGGTCGATGCCCGGGACTTCCAGCTTGAGCACCACCTTCTGCGCGTCTTCATAGATATCGACTGCCGGCACAAAGCCGACAGCCGCCACCGGGTCCTCTCCTTCGTTCAAATCGCGGAACAAAGAGTTGACGCGGTTCTGCAAAGCTACGACTTCCCGAAACGGGTCCCAACGAGTGATTGCCATGATTGTTTCCTCCTGATGGATTGGAAATCTATTGGCTTGAGACCTGAGCCCAAGCCACTCAATTAATCTGATATAAATATAGCGCAAACGATTCAGAAAATATGCGCAATATACACTCACATATTTGAGCGGATAGATATTTATACTTTTTTTCAATCATTTAGAAGAGGTCAAAAGCCGGTTTCAGCTTCCGCGTTTCCCCGACTTCGCTCACTATTGCCGCGTCCCGCTCCACTCCAGGTAGCTTGTGAACTCTTTCTGGCCCGGCATTTTCAGTTGAAACTTGCCGGTCATCACCCCTTCGGCCAGTTGGTAGCTCAAGCGGAATTGCGGCCCGGGCTGTGCGGAATCGGAGAGGAAAATAACCGTTCCGGGTTTAGGCGTGGAGACCTCATAAGGAATGACGTGGCCCTCATTGTCGAAGTAGATGGCCTTGAGCGCCTCTCCGTTGCCCACGGGGTAGATGTAGAGCAGATCGCCATGCTGGCAATTGAAGTCCTCCGGGCCTTTGCACGCGCCGCTCGTGGAGTGCCGCGCCAATACATGGTCGCGAAGCTCCAACTGAAAGGCGTAAACGCCTGAGGCCTGTGCCTGAGCCACTCCGCCGGTGGTTTTCGCCTCCCATGATCCGAGCAAAAAGCGAAGCCCGGCCCACGGATCTGTCTTGGCCGGGATTTGCTCGGTCTTGGCGAGGGTTTGCGCGGACAGGCCGCAGGCAGTTATTACGACAATTGCGGCCAATAAAGCAAAGCGACGCTTCATGGGTATCTCCAATCTCAAAAAGGTTCCCCGACCATCCTAACCGCAGGTGTTCAATTCCGGGATTTCCGCTTCCGCTCCCCGGCAGTCCTCGGCTGGCTTCGGCGGCCCTATTAAGCGGAGCCCTCTACAATAGAAGAAGATGACGCCTCTTTTCGCCCTTCCCCCGTACATGGACTGGCACTGGCTTTGGCTCACCGTGGCCGCTTTTCTGGCCGGGTTGCTCAACGCCGTGGCCGGGGGCGGCTCGTTTTTGCTCTTTCCCGCCATCCTGGGGATGAAGATTCTGCCCATCCAGGCCAACGCCACCAACACGGTGGCTCTGTGGCCCGGCCAGCTCACCTCGGTGGTTGCCTATCGCCAGGACATCCGCAAGAACCTCCGCCTGGCTCTGCCCATGAGCGTGGCCGGACTCATCGGCGGCACGGCGGGCGCTCTTGTGCTGCTCAACACGCCGCAGATGACCTTTCTGCACATGGTGCCCTGGCTGCTGCTGGTGGCCTCTTCGATCTTCGCCCTTACCGGCCCTGTTTCCCGTTGGCTGGACCGGCGCAAGGGCGCCACCGCCGGCTCTCCCCGGCCGCCGCGCCGCCTGCCGGTTTTCCTGGCCACCGTAGCGGTCTGCTTTTACATTGGCTATTTCGGGGCCGGCGCGGGCTTTCTGCTCATCACTCTGCTTTCGCTCTTCGGCTATCAGGATCTGCATGAGATCAACGCCCTCAAGGTGATCTCCACCGCCCTGGCCAACGGTGTTGCCTTCATCATCTTTGTCGTCGGTGGCCAAGTCGTCTGGCGCTACTGCCTGCTGGCCATGGTCACCTGCGCCATCGGCGGTTACGCCTCAGCCCGCCTCGCCCACCATGTTCCGCAGAGAGTGCTTCGTGGATTGGTCATTTTTATCGGCCTCTTTATGGCCGCATGGTTCTTCTGGAGAAATCATTAGCATGAACGTAAGCTGGATGACAAATTCGGTCGGTCCCATAGCCGGCCTTTGCACAACACTCTCCCTGGTGCCTCAGCTCCATAGCATCTGGGGGCGGAAGAGCGCCAGCGATGTCTCGCTGGCCATGTTCCTGGTCTTCGGTCTCGGCGTTGCCTTATGGCTCACCTACGGCATCGTAATCCGATCAGCCCCCGTCATCGTCGCAAATGGCGCCACCCTGGTGCTGGTCATCGCCATCCTGACCCTCAAGCTGTACTACGACCGGCGGCAGTAGGCAGCAGACAGCGAGCAGGGAACTACTTCCAGTCCATTGAGGCCCGCGGTTCGCTGTTTGCTGACCGCTGTAAACTGTAGCCATGAGCCACGAAGGCATCCGCTTTGTACCCAAGGACCACGAAGCCAGCGAAAGCGAGGCCGAGCGTCCGCTGCCGCGCATCAGCGTCACCCCGGAGAAGGTCCGCGTGCTCATCACTACCGGCAAGGGCATGGAGATCGATTGGGTCGACGGCCACCGGAGCGCATGGAGCTTTGCCTGGCTGCGCGAGGCCTGTCCCTGCGCCACCTGCGTTGAGGAGCGCAAGCTGGAAGGCCGCAAGCCCGGCCAGCCCCGGCCAAAGCCCACCGCCGTCCTGCCCATGTACACTCCTCCCGCGAAGCCAGCCAGCGCCCAGCCTGTTGGCCGCTATGCCATCCAGTTCAACTGGCAAGACGGCCACTCCGGCGGCATCTACTCCTGGGAGTACCTGCGCCGCGCCTGCCAATGCCGCGAATGTACCTTCGCCGCCGAAGAGACCACCGGCGCGCCGAACTAAGTCCGGCAACCAGGTGGATTCCCCAACCGCCAACGCTACAGCGGATATCGTTCGGCCTGGATGCAGTGCCGCGCGACCTTCCGGCTTAATCCCACCACATCGGCCGTTGTGAACCTAGCCAGCCGGCGCAGAATGGCGAGCTGAGTCCGCAGCACGTCGCCCTCGCCGCAGGCCGCCAGCACACGGCGCGCCGCTTGCTCGGCCAAGGCAACGGTCTCGTCGGCCAGCAAGCCGGTCATGACCGCAGAGACGCGTGCCGCGCCAGCCCTAACAGCAAACTCAGCCGCCCCGTGCCCAGCTCCGGCCAGCTTGCGCGCCCGCAGCAAGGCCGACTCCAGCGCGTAGACCCCGATGATGATCTCGGCCAGGTCGGCCATCACTTCCTGCTGCTCCTGCAACCCGGAGACGAACCGCTGGCTGGCTGTGCCGGCGGCAAAGAGGGCAATCTTCTTGGCCGCGGCCAGAGCTTCAGTCTCCCGCGCCAAGAGTTCGCCCGCATCGGAACCGGCGTCAAATCTGGGCGGTTGCATCACCTCGTCCATCAGCTTCTTGATTGCTTTAAGCAGCGGCAGCTCTCCGCTCAGTGCGCGCTTCATCAGCCAGCCGGTAATAATCAGCAGGTTAATTTCGTTGGTGCCCTCAAAAATCCGGTTAATCCGCGCATCGCGGTAAATGCGTTCCGCCGGGTACTCCTCGACGTAGCCATAGCCGCCCATGGTAGCGATCAACTCGTCGGCCACCAGGGTCATCATCTCTGAGCCGTAGACCTTCAGGATGGAGCACTCGACGGCGTACTCCTCGATGCAACTCTGGGTTTCGCGCGGCGAGCGGGCTCGCTCGGAGCCAAGCTTCGCCAGACGCGCGTCGATCATGCCCACTGTCCGGTAGACCATGCTCTCGGTGGCGTAGAGCCGTGTGGCGCTCGATGAAATCTTGCGCTGGATGAGGCCGAACTCAGCAATGGGCTTGCCGAAAGCCTTGCGCTCCTTGGCGTAGCAGATCATCTGGCCCAGGGCGTGCCGTGCGCCGCCCAGGCAGGCCACGCCCAGCTTGAAGCGGCCCACATTCAGCACATTGAAGGCGATGTGGTGGCCCTTGCCGGCTTCGCCCAGCAGATTCACGGCGGGGATCTGGCACTCGTCCAGCACCAGCGAGCAGGTCGAGGAGCCGCGAATGCCCAGCTTGTGCTCCTCGGCGCCCACCGTGAGGCCCGGCGTGCCGCGTTCGACGAGGAAGGCGGAGAACTTCTCGCCGTCGATCCTGGCGAAGACGGTGAAGAGGCTGGCGATGCCGCCGTTGGTGACCCACATCTTTTCGCCGTTTAGGGTGTAGTGCGCGCCGTCGGGCGAAAGAGTCGCGCGCGTGCGGATGTTCATGGCGTCCGAGCCGGAAGTGGCTTCGGAAAGCGCGTAGCCGCCCACCCACTCGCACGTGGCCAGCCGGGGCAGGTAGCGCCGCTTCTGCTCCTCGGTGCCGTACCAGACCAGCGGCAGTGTGCTGATGCCAACGTGCGAACCAAAGGCCGTCGAGAAGCTGGCCAGCACCGACAGGTGGTCGGTGATGAGCATCGAACTGGTCTTGTCCATCTCCATCCCGCCGTATTCCTCGGGAATATCGACGGAGGCAAAGCCCAGCTCGCCGGCTTTGCGCAGCAGCGCCTCTATCACCCCCGGCTCCTTGGCCTCGATGGCCGCCGCATTGGGCAGGATCTCCTCTGCGGCAAACTGCGCCGCGGTCGAGGCTATCTGCCGCTGCTCCTCGTTCAGGTCTTCGGGAGTGAAGATTTCGGCAGGGGTGCGGGATTCCAGCAGGAAACTGCCGCCCGCGGCAGCAACGATGGGGGAAGGGCTCAAGGCGGACATTGGCAATTATCTCCAACTGCCAAAGAACATTACCGGAAGCGGGCGTCAGAGAGCAACTTGGGCGGCCAAGCCACTGTGGCGTCGAATGCAGGGACTTCGACTACCGCGCCTTCGGCCTCTTGCCGTCCCGCCGCACGGGGCACTTCATCCCTTCAACGCCGCCTCCCACTTCACCGGCGCTTCCATTCATTTCTTAGCCAGCCAGTTCAAGTACTCCGGCAAGGAGTGAAATTGATCCACGTGGTCGGGCGCCGAGTTGCCGGCAAAGCCGACCACCAGCAATCCACCCATTCTTACCTCGCTCAGCATTTGCGTTTCCATCGGCCCCCATTGGACCACCGGATGCGCGGCCAGTCCCCACTCCCGCAGCAAGTAATCCGCGGTTTCCGTCGTGCTGGCAAAAGTGCCGGGAAAGATCTCCGAGTGGGTGACGATCAGCCGCTTTTTCCCCGCCATTGCGTCGCGTCCCAGGCGCAGCCAAACCTGCAGATTGTCTGTCTCGATCTTGGATTCCACCGGGCCCGGCGTGCCATTCACGTAGCCGGTATGAACCCCGTCGATGCACAGCACGCGGCTGACGCGGTCGTAAGACGCCGGATCGCCCAGGATTTGCCGCAGCGCGCCGCAGCCTGCGCTCCAGCCGCCCAGATCGATCTCGCTGAATTTCAATCCGCTTTTGGCTTCCGCTTCGGCAATCAGGCTGAGAAAACGCGCAGGGTCCGCAAACAGCTTCGTATAGGTAGCCGAGCCCGCGCCGGCCTGAATGGGAATCACCGCCATATTTCGCTGCTGGGAGGCAGCAAGTTCTGGGAGCCAATCGCCGCCGTGGAAGAACAGCAGCAGCTTCACCGGGTGCTTTTGTGTCACCTTGTCTGGAATGAACAAGCTGCCCACTTCCAGCGGCAGCCGCCGTCCAGGAGGCAGTATTTTCGTCAGCCGCGCGTGCTCCCTGGTGTGCTCCACCATGGGAGACGGATTCTGTTGCGCCTGCGCCATGAGACTGACGGCAAAAAACAAAGAAAGAAGAGCCGCCAAACGGCCCATTTTAACCAGTTTCAAGGGTTCCCCCGAAAAGAGATTCCGCATTGCCGGGATGGAATGGCATCCCGGACGCCCTGCTACGGCAAAGAGTAGCACACGCCCTGCCGCCAGGACCTACTGCCAGGGATCGATCTGAACTCGATGGGCCACATCCGCCGGCTGGCCGAGGGATGAACTGACCGACGATCAGAGCCGGAATCGCGTACAATTTGGGGGTATCAGTACCGTGGAGGCTTGCCCTGTTTGCCGTGCTTGTGACCTGTATGAATTCCACCGCCAGTCTGCTGCATGGGCTAACCGTGCGGATGACCCCATTGCTGGCATTCGCTTCCCAGAACGGCCTCCGCCACTACCTGAAGATGCAGTATGCCGACCAAACCTTCAAAGGGCTCTACCACTGGAATTGGTTTGATCTGGCGATGCTGCTGCCCTACTTCGCGGTGATGATCGCCCTGTCGTTCTATGGCGTTCATCGCTACACCATGTGCTACGTCTATTACAAGAACCGCCAGAACTACCATCCTGACCCGCCGCGGCACTTCGCCGAGTTGCCGCGAGTGACCGTGCAACTGCCCATCTTCAACGAGCAGTTCGTCATCGACCGGCTGATCGAGGCGGTCTGCGCCATGGAGTATCCGAGCGACAAATTGGATATTCAGGTGCTGGACGACTCCACCGACGAGACCCAGCAGGTGGCCGCCGGCATCGTCGCGCGCTATGCGGCGCTCGGCCACCCCATCACCTATATTCACCGCACCAATCGCATCGGCTACAAGGCCGGGGCGCTGGCCGCTGGCCTCACCGTGGCCAAGGGCGAGTTCGTAGCCATCTTCGACGCAGACTTTGTGCCGCCCCCGGACTGGCTGATGAAGGTGATTCACCACTTTGCCGAGCCCGAGATCGGGATGGTGCAAACCCGCTGGACGCACCTCAACCGCAACTACAGCCTGTTGACCCGGATTGAGGCCATCCTGCTGGACGCGCACTTTGTCATGGAGCAAGGCGCTCGCTCCCGCTCCGGCGAGTACTTCAACTTCAACGGCACTGCCGGCATGTGGCGTGTCAAAGCCATTGAAGACGGCGGCGGCTGGCAGCACGATACCCTCACCGAAGACACAGACCTCAGCTATCGCTCGCAGATGGCAGGCTGGAGGTTCAAATACCTGCCCGACGTCGAGTGCCCCTCCGAGTTGCCCATTGAGATGAGCGCCTTTAAAACGCAGCAGGCGCGCTGGGCCAAGGGACTCATCCAGACCTCCATCAAGATTCTGCCCCTGGTGTTCAAGTCCAAAGCCACGCGGCGCAATAAGTGGGAGTCCATCCAGCACCTCACGGCCAATTTGAGCTACCCGCTGATGGTCATCATGACGGCGTTTCTGCTTCCGGCCATGGTTGTGCGCTTCTATCAGGGCTGGTTCCAGATGCTGCTGATCGATTTTCCGCTCTTCACCGCCTCCACTTTCTCCATCGCGGTTTTTTACCTGGCGGCCGAGCGCGAGCTATTTCCCAAAACCTGGTGGAAGACCTTTTTCTATCTTCCCGTCCTGATGGCCCTGGGCATCGGCCTCACGGTCACCAACACCAAGGCGGTGACGGAGGCCCTGTTAGGCATCAAGAGCGCCTTTGTCCGCACTCCCAAGTACCGCGTGGCCAAGAAGGGCGAAAAGTCTCAGGCCGCCAAGTACCGCAAACGGCTGGTGCTGGCCCCGTGGATCGAGATAGCCATCGGCACCTACTTCTTCATGGCCATTCTCTACACCTTCTCGAACCACAACTACTTCACCGCGCCGTTCCTGATTCTGTTTGTGATCGGCTACTGGTACACCGGCCTGATGAGCCTGCTGCAAGGCCGCTTCGAGCGCTGGCGCACCGGCGCCCCTGCCGTCGAATCCAGCCCCAAGCCCTTCCCGGTGGGGGTGTAAGGCAACGGACTGAGCTTGGCTGAATTGAGTTGTCGCAGATCCTGGGGCAGACCGCTCACTACGCGAGGTATACGTTGCAAGAGAGCCTGAGCAACTTCTTGAACACTCCATACGGTTTCGCGGTCTTTTTCGTGACTTTGTGGTGCTTCATTTGCTTCGTCATCAGCGCTGCGAGCGGTTGGCATGCGTTGTCCAGGCGTTTCCGTTCGCAAACTGAGCCTTACGGTCAGACGAGAACCGCTGGGCCGTTCTTCTACGGCGTGAAGATGAGGTTCAGGGTAGGCTACGGGAACACCATTCGTATGATCGCTGCCGAAGATGCCCTCTATCTATCTGTGCTTTTTTTCTTCCGCATCGGCCATCCTCCGCTTTGTATCCCCTGGAAGGAAATCAAGAGCGGTAATACAAAAGTTCTGTGGCTGCGGTACGTAGTCCTCACGCTTGGCGATCAGGAACGCATTCCCATGCGCATCTCCGAACGTATGGCGCGCAAGCTGGGAATCCTGGAGCGTTTGCTCAACTGCGAGGCGCAAACGGCGCTTTGATCCCGCTCTACCGCGAGCCGGTGGTTTAGCAACCGGCTAACACTCCCTCTGGCCCCCTCCGCTACAATAGATTTCAAGCGTCTGCCGCTTCGGGGGCTCAAATTCCCGGCCCGCCAGGCGCATTGGAGCATTGTGCTAATCAAAAATCTTCCCGACGCCCTTACCTTTGACGACGTGTTGCTGGTGCCCGCTTACAGCGACGTGGTGCCGACGCAGGTCAGCACGCAGACCCAGTTGACTCGCAAGATTACGCTGAACACCCCGTTGATCTCGGCGGCCATGGACACGGTGACCGAGTCGCGCATGGCCATCGCCATGGCGCAGGCGGGCGGCATCGGCATTGTGCATCGCAACCTGTCCATCGCCGACCAGGCCGGCGAAATCGACAAGGTGAAACGCTCAGAGAGCGGCATGATTGTGGACCCTGTGACCATCGGCCCAGACCAGATGATCGGCGACGCGCTGGAGGTCATGCGGCGCTACAAGATCTCTGGCGTGCCAGTCACCCAGGGCAAGCGGCTGGTGGGCATTTTGACCAACCGCGATCTGCGTTTTGAGACCCGCACTGACATTCCCGTTGGCGACGTGATGACCAAGGAGAACCTGATTACAGTCCCCGTGGGCACCACGCTCGAAGAAGCCGAGCAAATCCTGCACACGCACCGCATCGAAAAGCTGCTGGTGGTCAATGATCAATATGAGTTGAAGGGCCTGATTACGGTCAAGGACATTCAGAAGAAGTTGAAATACCCCTATGCCAGCAAGGACGAGAAAGGACGCCTGCGCGTGGGCGGCGCGATCGGTGCCACGGGCGACTATCTTGAGCGGGCAGCAGAGCTGGTGCGGACCCGCACTGACGTGTTGGCCATTGACTCGGCGCACGCTCATTCCTCGCGGGTGCTGGACGCCGTTCGTGAAGTCAAGAAGCATTTTCCCCGCGTGGGTCTGCTGGTCGGCAACGTGGTCACCTACGAGGGCGCGCTGGCGCTGATCGATGCTGGCGCTGACGCCATCAAGGTGGGCATCGGGCCGGGCTCCATCTGCACCACGCGCATGGTCACCGGCGCGGGAATGCCACAGATTACCGCCATCGCCGAGACTGCGCGCGCTGCACGCGAGCGCGGGATTCCGGTTATCGCCGACGGCGGCATCAAATACTCGGGCGAGATTACCAAGGCCATTGCCGCAGGGGCCAGTTCGGTGATGATCGGCTCGCTCTTTGCAGGCGTGGACGAGAGCCCGGGCGAGACCATTCTCTACCAGGGACGCAGCTTCAAGAGCTATCGCGGCATGGGGTCGCTGACTGCCATGAACCAGGGTTCGGGTGAGCGCTACTTCCAGAGCGCCGCTGACCTGGCCAGCGCCGAAATGGCTGGCGAATGCATTCCTCAGCGCGAGCGCGCCAGTCAGAACCGGCTGGCCAAGTTCGTCCCCGAGGGAATCGAGGGGCGCGTGCCTTATCGCGGACCGCTCGAGTCCATGGTCTTCCAGCTTGTCGGCGGTTTGCGCTCCGGCATGGGCTACCTGGGCTGCCGCAGCATCGCGGAGCTACAGGAGAAGGCGCAGTTTGTGCGCATCAGCGGCGCCGGCCTGCGCGAGAGCCACGTGCATGACGTGATCATCACGCGAGAAGCGCCCAATTATCACGTCGAATGATGTTTTCTTGAATTGTGCCGCTGGAGCGGGTTCCCTGTTACTGAAATGGGCGCCCGCTCCTTTGTGCTTTTTGCGATAGGGCGGGGAAGCAGGCACAACAAAACCCCGTCCCGGCAGGACGAGGTTCGTGTCAATCCTGGATTTTCGCGCTGAGAATAAGGCCCAGATGCAGCCGGGGCCAGTCTCCGCGGACTCTGCGTCCGCCGGCCTTACGCCTTGGCGATCTTGCCGCTCTTGATGCAGCTGGTGCACACCCGAATCCGCTTGGCCTGGCCATTTACCAGCGCCTTCACCGCTTGCAGATTCACGCTCCAGTGCCGCCGGGTGATGTTGTGGGCGTGAGAGATGTTATTGCCGAATTGCGGACCTTTCCCGCAGATGTCGCATACCTGTGCCATGACTTTGCTCCAAACTTTGGTGTTTGCGCCGCCGGGATGAGCCGCATTTGAGCTGCAACTTCAGGTGCGCTCAATTCAGGCCTGTCCAGCGGAGCGGCCAGCGGGGCACATGAAGACACACTACCCCGGCGGCTTGCCGAATCTTCATTATACCCGGAATCAGCCGTCTGGCCAAGCCGCACTCTGGCCGGGCATTCCATTCAACTGGAAAGGTACCCGCAGAGTGGCTGGCGGCTTCAAAGTTAAGGGCTGAGAAGAGTCAAGATTGAAGTTTTGTCCTGATATGCGGGCGGAGAGAGTATAAACTCAACGGCCCGCTTCTCGAATTGAGAAGCGGGCCGTTTTGGTTTTTTGCGGTTAAGTTGGGTTAGGCTTTGGCGGTAGTCAGGGCGCCAAGGTCGGCGGCTAACTTCTCGGTGGAGAAGGCTTCAATCAGGTCGCCTTCCTTCATGTCGTTGAAGCCGCCGAGGCCGATGCCACACTCCATGCCGTTGGTGACTTCCTTCGCGTCGTCCTTGAAGCGCTTGAGGGAGTTGACCTTGCCCTTGAAGAGTTGCTCCGTCCCGCGCATGAGTTTGACCTCGGCATCGCGGCGGATGACGCCGTCCAGCACGCGGCAGCCGGCAATCGCGCCGACCTTGGGAATGCGGAAGACGTTGATGATCTCTGCGCGGCCCAGGTAGTTTTCCTTGAAAACGGGTTCGAGCAGGCCGAGCATGGCCAGGCGCATTTCGTCCTGTAGCTCGTAGATGATGGAGTGGAGGCGAATCTGGACGCTTTCCTGCTGCGCCAGTTCAGCGGCCTTGCGCTCTGGGCGCACATTGAAGCCGATGATGATGGCGTTGGAGGCGGTGGCCAGAAGGACGTCGCTCTCGGTAATGGAACCGACGCCGCTGTGGATGACCTTGACGCGCACCTTTTCGGTGGACATGAGAGCCAGCGAATCGGCCAGCACTTCGACCGAGCCGGTGACGTCGCCCTTGATGATCAGGGGCAGGTCCTTGACGCCGGCCAGACGAATCTGCTCAGCGAGCCCTTCGAGCGAGACGCGGGAGCTCTTGGCGAGTTGGGCGTCGCGCTCCTTCATCTTGCGGTACTGGGCAATGCCCTTGGCCTTGTCGCGATCAGCTACGACCAGGAAGGTGTCGCCGGAGTCGGGCATGGATTCCAGGCCGAGGACTTCGACCGGGGTAGAGGGACCGGCTTCTTCGATGGCGCGGCCGCGGTCGTCGAACATGGCGCGGACCTTGCCGAAGGTGTTGCCGACAATGTAGCTGTCGTTGAGGTGGAGGGTTCCGTCCTGAACAAGGACGGTGGCCACCGCGCCGCGCCCGCGATCGAGCTTGGCTTCGAGGACAGAGCCGACGGCCTTGCGGCCAGGAGTGGCCTTGGGCGCTTTGATGTCGGAGACCAGGCAGATCATCTCTAGCAGCAGGTCGAGGTGAATGTGCTTTTTAGCGGAGACTTCGACAAAAACGGTGCCTTCGCCAGCGGCTGCCCATTCCTCGGGAATAAGGCCGCGGTCGGCGAGCTGCTTCTTGACTCGCTCGGGGTTGGCATCGGGCTTGTCGATCTTGTTGACGGCCACAATGATGGGGACGTCGGCAGCCTTGGCGTGGGCGATAGCCTCGATGGTCTGGGGCATCACGCCATCGTCGGCGGCGACGACGATCACCACAATGTCAGTGACCTTGGCGCCGCGGGCTCTCATGCGCGTGAAGGCTTCATGGCCCGGCGTGTCGAGGAAGACGATCTCGCGGCCGTGAGCCGGAGAACCTTCCTTGGCAAACTTCACCTTGTAAGCGCCGATGTGCTGGGTGATGCCACCAGCCTCGCCGGCGGCTACGTCGGTTTCGCGGATGGCGTCGAGCAGGGAGGTCTTGCCGTGATCGACGTGGCCCATGACGGTGACGACGGGGGAACGGGGAACCTCAAGCTCGCCAGTGTTGTCGGCTTCGAGAACCTCTTCGATGGCTTGGTTGGCAATCTCTTCTTCGTAGGTGATGACCGTGGCGGCGGCGCCGAACTTGGCGGCTACGTCCTTGACCATCTCGGCATCGAGGGACTGGTTGACCGTGACGAAGATGCCGCTCATGAGGAGCGTGGCGATCAGGTCCTTGGCGCGAACATCGAGCTTTTCAGCTAGATCCTTGACGCTGATGCCCTCGGTAACGGTGATTTCGCGGGTGATGGGCAGCGGCTGACCGCCGTATTGCACCCCGCCATAACGTGGCGGCGGCACAAAGCCCTTCATCGGGCCTTCCTTCGTCTTGGGATACTGCGGGCGACCGCCGCGGCCTCTGGCCGGTGCGCGTTGCGGACGAGGCGCCTCGCCGGTTGTCGAAGTGCCAGGACGGGCTGGGCCGCCGGGGCGGGGTGGTCCAAAGCCAGGCCGAGCGCCAAAGCCGGGACGTGCTCCAGGCGCACCTGGTCCGCCCGCGCCAGCGTAACCGCCAGACGTGGTGCGAGTGGGGTGCTTGGGACGCGGACCGCCCGGGAACTGGCCCGGCGCTCCGGTGGTGCGCTGGGGATAGCTGCCAGGGCCGCTTGAGGGTCTGTTGCGGTCGAAGATCGGCCTGCCGCGTTGAATGCCGCCAGCGGCGATTCCAGTATTGGGCGACGGCGGACGCACAACCACAGGGGGCGCCTTGTAAAACGGACGCGGCCCTGTTTGTGGGACGATCATGCGCCGGGCCGGCAGTGCCGGGGTGGGCGATGCAATATGCGTGTGCCCCTTGGCGCGGTGAGCAGGTACCGGCTGCGCGGGCGCGGCAGCCGCGGCGGGTACGGCGGCGGCATCGGCGGGGGCAGCAGGTTGCTTCTCGGGCGCAACGGGGGCTTTTTCGGCCACAGGCGGAGCCGCAACCACGGCAGGCTCAACGGCTTTGATGACCGGTGTTGGCGCAACCGGCGCTACGGGAACCTCAACCACCGGTGCTTTGGCGGCGGGCACAACAGGTTCAGGAGCTGGAACCGCAGGTGCGGCTGGCGCGACCGGCGGCTTGACCACGACGGCCACCACGGGCGGCGCGACGACAACTGCCGGGCGCGGCGCGGCTGCTGCGACTCCCGGACGTGGCGCCGTTGCTGCGCCTGCCGGAGCCTTGGCAACCACCGCACCGACGGGGGGGCGGGTGGCAATGGCGGGCGGAGCCGGCGGATGGACGATGATGGGGGGCGCGGAGCGGGGCTGGGGAACAATCCTGCGCGGTTCCGGCTTGGCAGGCATCGCGGGCGGTGCCGCGGCGACCACGACAGGCGGCGCTGGACGCGCCGGCACTTGCACCTGCGCAGGGGGGGCTGCCGGCCGCCGTTGAGGCAAATGGCTCTGCCGTGCCTCGGCTTCCTCTTCCAGCTTTTTAGCCAGGACAGCCTTCAGCACGTCGCCGGGCTTGGAGATATGCGAGAGATCAATTTTGGGCGCAATGCCCTTCGGGGCGTGAGACGCCTGCGTGCTTGCCGGGCTCGCGGGCCGCGATCCACGCTCAAAATGCGCGCGAACCTTGTCGGCCTCATAGTCCTCGAGCGAACTGGAGTGGGTCTTGCCGGTAGCCAGGCCGAGCTCTGCCAATATGTCGAGAACCTGTCGGCTCTTGACTTCCATCTCGCGCGCGAGATCGTTGATACGAACCTTACTCATCCGCCTCTTTTCAAATTGTGTTTCCCAAAGCCCTTAGTCGCTCATAGCTACCTCATGGCATTGGTTGTTCTCAAAACTTCCGTTATCGTCTGATGGGGCTTGAAAGACGCGGCGCATATTACGCGCCGTCCTCTTTGGCCGCCTGCTCGTCCGTTGTTGCGCTTTCGGTTTCGTTCTCTTCCAGCAGCGGCTGTTCCTCGCTTTGAGCATCTTCCTCAAGCGCCTCAGCCGGTTGGTCTTCCAAAGTTTCCACTTCCGCCTCATCGGCGGGAGGAATATCCTCGACGGCCGCTTCAGCCTCGGTGCGGAACTCCGCATCGTCTTCTTCGACCGCGCGGACGTTCTCCTCTTCCTCGGCGTGGATGTTCTCCGCCTCGGTGATGACCGCGGCATCGTTTTCCGCTTCCGCTTCGTCTGTCGCCAGAACCGCTTCGCGTTCTTCTTCGGTTGCAGCCGATTCAGCACCTTCGCCTTCGGCAGTCTCCGTTTCAGCGGTTTCTGTCTCTGCGCCTTCGGGCACGTGGCCTTCCTCGCCCTCTTCAAACTGGCCGAAGTAGTGGCGCACGGCGACGCTGATCTTTTCCAGCGTCTTTTCGCCGATGCCGGGAATCTCTTCGAGCTGTTCGGGCGTCATATCGGCCAGCCCTTCGACGGTGGTGATGCCGGCGGCTACCAGCTTTTGAAGAACGCCGTCAGCCAATTCTGTCACCAGCTCGATAGGCGTTGAAGGACCGCCAGAGAGAGCCTGCATCTGCTGCTCAACCTCCTGGCGCTTCTCCTCTTCGCTCTTGATGTCGATCTTCCAGCCCAGCAGCTTGGCCGCCAAACGCACGTTCTGGCCCTTCTTGCCGATAGCCAGCGAGAGTTGCGTGTCGTCCACGATCACTTCGAGCTGCTTGTCGGTCAGGTCGGCGATGGAAACGCGGCTGACCTTGGCCGGTTGTAGCGCCTTCTCGGCAAAGGTGGTGATCTCGTCGGAGAACTCGATAATGTCGATCTTTTCTCCGCGCAGCTCGCGGATGATCGACTGCACGCGCATACCCTTCATGCCCACGCAGGCGCCCACCGGATCCACATCCTTGTCGCGGCTCTGGACGGCGATCTTGGTGCGCTCGCCTGCTTCGCGGGCAATGGCCTTGATGACCACCGTGCCGTCGTAGATCTCGGGAACTTCGGACTGGAAGAGGTTCTGCACCAGTTCCGGCGCGGCGCGGGAGACAATCACCTGCGGTCCCTTGGCGGCGCGGTCCACCTTGAGCAAGACGACGCGAACGCGCTCGCCGATCGAGAACTGTTCCAGCCGCGACTGTTCGCGCTTGGGGCAGCGGGCTTCAGCCTTGCCCAGGTCGTAGATCACGTCCTGGCCCTCGATGCGCTTCACGGTCGCATTCAGTACTTCCTTTTCGCGATGGGCGTATTCATTGAAGACCGTTTCGCGTTCTGCTTCACGCACCTTCTGGAAGATGACCTGCTTGGCCAGTTGAGCGGCGATGCGGCCCAGCGGAGTGGTGTCGCGATAAAGCCTGATCTCGCTGCCCACCTCGACGTCCGGCGCCAGTTCCTTGGCTTGGGTGAGCGTGATCTGGTTCAGCGGGTCCTCGAGGGGATCGTCGTCAGCCACCACTGTCTTGTATATGTAGGCCAGAATCTGACCGGTCTCTTTGTTCAGCTCACCGCGCATATTCTCCTGGGTCTTGTAGAACTTGCGCGTGGCAAGGGCGATGGCCTCTTCGACCGCGCCGACAACGATGGCGGGGTCAATGCTTTTTTCCTGGCTCAAAAGCTCGATACTCTGATACAAAACGCTGGCCATACTCTGCTTGCTCTCTCTTTGTTGCTCGGCGCGGGCATTAGTTGCGGCCCAGGCCGGTTTGGTTTGGTTCATTGAAGGCGCTGAGCGCCCCAGGTTTCGATTCTGAGACCAGGGAGACCGCGAACCCCTAAATTTCCGGTACCAGTTGCGCCTTCTCGATGTTGCCGAGCGCAATCTCCACCGTGCTGACGCCGGCCTTCCGGCTCTTGCTGTTCTGCTTGACCGCGTTCAGATCGAGCGTGATGATTTCGCCCGATCCGGACCCCGTGCTGGCCGTCAGCCGTCCCTGCCAGTGCCGGTTGTTGCGGATCGGCTCGAAGGTCTGCACCTTCACCAGGCTTCCTGAAAACCGTTGAAACTCCTCGGGCCTGGTCAACTTGCGGTCCAACCCCGGAGAGCTGGCTTCAAGCGTGTACTCAGTGCCCGGAACCAGGTCTTCCACGTCCAGCAATACGCCGAAATCCCGGCTGAAAGCTGCACAATCCTCGTGGGTCATGCCCGAAATCTGCTCCAGACGATCCGGGCTCAGCGTACCTTCCCGGAGTTCCTGGATGAGCCGTTCTGGAAGATCCGCATTTCCAGCTTCGGCAGTGTTTGCATCCCCAGCGGCCACGGCCGCAATGGCCTCTTTCAGCTTCTCGCGCTCCTCCGCGTTTTTCTCCAGATAAACGCGGAGCGTGCGTTCCTTCGCCGGACCAATGAACTCGACGTCCACCACGTCCAGCCCATGCGAGGCGGCCACTCGTATCGCCGCCGATCGGATTGCTTCCAGCTTGACTGCCATCGTTCCCTTGCTGCTCAACAAGCAGCTCATCTCGCGAGGGTCTTCCACTGCGGAGGTTACCCCATTGATTGCCAAAGACCGATGAAAATACCCCGAAAACCGGGAAATTTTCCGCAAATAAAAAGTGGGCTGTAAGCCCACTCATCTCTCCGCCAGCCGGTGCACTCACGGCAATTCAGGCGGACAAACTCGTCTGCATCCTTAGCATACGGCTAAATGGAAGGAAGTTCAATGGGCAATAGGGGAGGAAGAGCGGATTTTGAGCCGGTCCGAGAGATGCCGAATTGGGGCTTTTGACCTCCCGAACTCCAATTGCAAGCTCCCAGGCTCCCTGCCAGACCTTCCCGATGTAAGCTGTCAAGGGCGGGAGCGGAATCTCCCTCGCTTCTTCCTCAGCGGCGCAGCCGCAGGTTGCCGTGGATGCCGAACGTACCGGTTGCTGCCCGTGCCCATCCATGCCACAGTTGCCAGAAAGGTTTGCAGAACAAAGAGATGGACCCACGCGACGAGATGGAACCTAATCAGTTGAAGACGCTGGCAGAGGTCTTCTGTGAACAGTTGATGGCCTGCCTGGACGAGTGCGCCCGTGGCCGCAAGGGGCTGTTTTCCGACGTTGAATTGCTGAGCGAGGATGAAGGCGGAGCATGGCAGGAGCGTCGTTGGCCGGAAGCGGCTCGGCTGCGCGAACTGGCGCTGGCCATGCAGGGCGTTCTGGCGCAGCAGGAAGAACGGAATGCGTTGTGCGACGAGTTTCTTGACCTTTGCTCGATCCATGGTGAAAGCAACCCCGGCGAAAGGAAGCTGGCGCGGACCTTTCTGGAGCGCATCGAGAGGGGCGAGGTAGGCGCACAGGCAGAAGGAGAGAAGAAGCCGTGGTGATTCTGCACGCATTTCTGGCGCTGGCGGCCGGTTTTGCCGTCATGGCGGTGCTGGCGATTGCGCTGACGGCGCTGCTGGAGCGCATGGTTCCAAGTTGGGTGGACGAGTCGGCCAGGCCGCAACCGGCCTACGTCTTCGTCAATCTCGGTTCCTCGTTTCTGGCCGCGGCGGCAGGCGGCTATGTGACCGCCTGGGCCGCGGCGGCCAACCCGCTGATTCATGTGCTGGCGTTGGGGATTGTGGTGCTGGCGCTGGCCGCTCTCAGCGCCCTGCAATCGCGGGGCAAGCAGCCGATCTGGTATCAACTGGCGCTGGTGGCGATTTCGCCCATCGGCGTGCTGGCTGGTGGACTGGTGTGGCTGAGAGTGCTGGGGGTTCTGTAGGTTGTTGGTCTGGCTGGCCACATGGAATGCCGGGACACAAACAGCGAAGGCCGGAACAGTTGCTCCGGCCTTCGCTGTTTGTAGTGGGCAGTTTGCTTACCCCTGGATGTCAAACTGCTCCGGGTGCAGCGCCGGATCGCTCTTGATGAGGATGTTCTTGCCGACTAACTCCTCCAACTCGGTGATCCAGCTTCCGTTGTTGGATTTGAGCACCTTGACGGTTTCGGGGTTGACGCGGAGCAGAACGTCCTCGCCTTCGAAGTGCTTCTTCATCTTGCGCAGTTCGGTGTAGATCTCATTGCAGACCGTGGTAGGGCTCTTGACCATGCCGGTGGCCTGGCAGGTGGGGCAAGGAACCGAGAGGGTCCGTTCCAGAGATTGCTTGACGCGCTTGCGAGTGATAGCGACCAGACCAAAGTCGTTGAACTGAAGAACCTTGGTCGGGGCGCGGTCGGATTTGAGGGCTTCTTCGAGGGCGGCCATGACGCGGAAGCGGTTCTTGCGGTCGTCCATGTCGATGAAGTCGATGACGATGATGCCGCCCAGATCGCGGAGGCGAATCTGGCGGACAATCTCCGGCACGGCGTCGAGATTGGTCTTGACGATGGTGTCCTCAAGGCGCGCCGACTTGCCGACGTATTTGCCGGTGTTGATGTCGATGGCCACCAGGGCCTCGGTTTGATTGATGACGATGGAGCCGCCGCTCTTGAGCCAGACCTTGGAGCACAGCGCCTTGGAGATTTCGTCCTGAATGCCGAAGTGCTCGAAGAGCGGAGTCTCCTTGGTGTAGAGCTTGACGCGGCGAACCAGCGTTGGCGAGAAGCGGTTGAGGAAGCGCACGATGCGCTCGTAGTCGGCTTCGGAATCGACCCAAATCGACGAGAAATTCGAGCTGACCTGATCGCGCAGAATGCGCTCGATCAGCGAGAGATCGTGATAGATCAGGGCCGGCGACTTGGAAGTGTCGGAGCGCTCCTTGATCTCAGCCCACAGATGGAGGAGGAAGCGCAGATCGGCGCGTAAATCTTCCTCGGATGCACCCTCGGCGGCGGTGCGGACGATGAAACCTCCGGAAGCCTCGCCGCGCTCGTGAACCAGAATTCTCTTGAGGCGCTGGCGCTCCTCCTCGGAAGCAATCTTGCGGCTGACGCCGATGTGCGAGACGGTGGGCATGAAGACCAGGAAGCGGCCGGGGAGGGCGATGTGCGAAGTAATGCGCGCACCCTTCTTGGCGATAGGCTCCTTGGCGATCTGGACCAGAATCTCCTGGCCGGGCTTCAACAAATCACTGATGATCGGCAGGTCGGAGGTCTGCATCGAGCGGCGCGACATTCCGCGGCCTCTGGCGCCTTGCGCGCCCGGAGCCGCCGAGCCTCCGCGGCCACGGCGTCCGCGGGCGGAGCGATCCGGGCGGTGTTGAACTGGGGCTCCGGCGGCGGGCTGGCCCTCGGTTGAAGGCTCTTCCTCGTTTTCGTCGTCGAAGCTTTCGTTTTCGCCATTCTTTTCGTCGAAGTTCAACTGGATGCGGTGGTCGAGGTGGGCTTCCTGCAACATCTCGCCCAGATCGCCGGTGCGCAGATTGTTGGGCAGCGTTTCCTCTTCAAAGTCGTCCAGGTCGTGGTCTTCTGCTTTGCCGTGGTGATGAGGATGGCGGGGAGCGTTGAACTCCTCTTCCTCGATGGTCTCTTCTTCAATGAGGCCGCTGCCGGGAGCATACGTCGAGACCGGGGCAGCCGAAGCTGGCTTGGCCGCCGGCTTTGCGGCATCCTCCTCGGCCTTCTTCTTGCCGCCTAAGCCAAAGAGCCGGAACCCAACAGGAGGCAGCGGGTCCACGTTGTGGGAGGCGGCTGCATCGTCTTCCGGTTCAAATGCAGTTTCAGTGGTCTCCTCGAACTCATCCTCTTCGAGGGGCTCCTCTTCTTCTTCCAGGTCGTCTTCCTCGGTTGTGGGGGCAAGCGGTTGCTTCGCCATCTCAACCAGGGGCTCCGGAGCAGATTCCGGGGCGGATTCCTCTTCAGGCTCGGTGACTTCTTCGAAGAAGTCCTGTTCCTCGATGGCATCCGGGGCAAAGCGGCCGGCTTCAGGCGCCTCGGCAAGGAGGTCGTGCGATTCGGCCTCTGTTTCCACGGGCGGTTCGTCCTGGCGGTTGGAATGTCTGGAGAGCGATTCGCCGGGCAGCAAGCCGCTGCCGTCCCACTGGAGGGGCGACTCGATCAGTGTGGTGGGCTTGAAGGTGCTCGACGGCCGGACTGGCACGGCAGCGGGCTTGGGCGCATCCTCTGCTGGAACGCCGCCATACTTGGACAGCGACTCGCCAGGAAGGACAAACGGGGCTGGGGTCTGCACCGGAGCCGCGTTGAAACGGGGTGCGGCTGTAGCGTGAATCTGCGAAGCAACCTCCGGTTCAGTCTCTGGGATCTTCTCCATGTAGGCCGCCGGAGTTTCACTGCTCTTCGGCTGGCTCTCGGGCGATTCCACAGCGCCACGGCTACCGCGGCGCCGGCGGCGTCCGCGCCAGCGTTTGGCGCCGGTTGTGCCGGAATCCTCTTCGTTGCCTTCGGCCTGATCTGAGAGGGACAAGGAGCCGGAAACAGGCAGGGAAGCGGCCTCAGTCTCCGGCAGGGCCTCAACCGTCAAACGGTGATCCTTTGCCGGGCGTTCTTGCCGCGGTTCCTGCTTCTGCTCTGGCTTCTGGCTGGGACGGGCGCCACGTTCCTGGCTCCGCTCCGGTGCGGGTTCCTTGGCGCCAGTGTGCCGGACTTCGCGGGGAGGCTGGTTGCCGCCGCTGGCCGCGGCCTTTTCCAGTTCGTCGGTCTCTTCCTCGTCTTCGAGTTCCAGAAAGTCGGTTACATAAAGGAAGGCGTCGCGCTCCAGGCCCACGTCCACAAAGGCTGACTGCATGCCCGGCAGGACGCGGGTGACGCGTCCGTTGTATATCGACCCGGCGAGGGTGTACTCGTTTTCGCGTTCGTAGTAGATTTCCGCGAGTTGATCGTCTTCAAGGATTGCAAGCCGTGTTTCATGCGGCGTGCTGGAGATACAAATTTCTTTTGCCATCGTACCTTTCCGCCCGGTGGCCTCAGCCTGCCGGGACCTGCGGCAAGGAGGGATGGAAACGAGCGGGTCCGGGAGGGGAGGGGATGTGCGGAAGGGATGACCCGTGAGGCGCTGGTGTGCCGGTTGCCGCGCCAAGACCGGCCCCGGAGGGCGGCGAGCCATGGCGAACTTCCAGACGAACGAGCTGTACGATACGGTAACCCAATTGCAGAGAGTTTGTGGCCAACCAAGCCGGGGTTTCCAGCGATAGGTCTTCGTCGCTGAGGTGGTAAACCGAAAAACCCGGCGGGGCCGTTCCACCGCTGGCGTTTGCATAGCCGCATCGCGCGATGGAGCCGGGGAAAACCTTCCCCGAAAATCCTGTGCGCTGTGTGCAACTCATACACCGCCAACGGTTTTCCCGTCTCTGCGTGCTCATGAACCCTTGTCCTGCCGGGCGCGCGATCCATCCGGACCTGGCCGGCGAAATGCTTGAAAATAGGTCTCTTGCGTGCCGGACTGTTCCGGGGGGACGCAAAAGGTGAACCTGCAAGTCCGTTCAGTTGACGAACCGGCGCATGCGGACATTCATCGCCACGCCCAGCGCCAGGAACGTAAACAACACCGAAGATCCGCCGTAACTCATTAACGGTAAAGGGATTCCGGTGACGGGCATAAACCCGATGACCATGCCCACGTTGACCGCAATCTGGAAGGTCAACACAGCCACCACCCCCATGATAATCAGGGAGCCGGGCAGGTCTGCGGCTGTTTGAGCGTTCTGAATCAAACGCATCAATATGAAAAAGTATAGCAGCAGCACGAAAATCGCGCCGACGAATCCGTGTTCCTCACCAAAAGCGGCAAAGATGAAATCGGCATGAGGAATGGGCAGGAAGTCGCCCTGGGTCTGAGTTCCCTTGGCCGCGCCCTTGCCCCATACGCCGCCGGAGCCGACGGCGATGAGCGACTGCTTGAGCTGATAACCGGTGCCCCGCGGGTCGTTGTCAGGATTGATGAAGCTGGTCAGGCGAGCCTTCTGGTAGGGCTTGAGGATTTTGCCGCTGGTCCATGCGCCGGCGACCAGCACGGTTCCGCAGGTCAATAGAATCAGCGCCTGACGGAGGTTGATACCGCCGAGGAAGAGGCCGGCAATGAGGATGGGTGTGTAGGTGAGCGCGGTTCCCAGATCGGGCTGAATCAGCACCAGCACCATGGGAAGGCCCACGAGTCCAAAGGCCTTGAAGATGTCCTTCCAGGTGAGATGTCGTCCGCCCAGGTTGGCAAAGTAGCTGGCCGCGACAAGAATCAGAACCAGCTTGACCCATTCGGAGGGCTGAAAGTGCATGGGGCCAATACTGATCCAGCGCTTCGCGCCCAGTACTCTATGTCCCACCAGCCTGACAGCCACCAACGCCACCAGGCAGACACCATAGGCCCAGGGAGCCCAGTCCAGCAGCCGGTGATAGTCGATTTTGGAGAAAAGGAACATGGCCACCAGGCCGCCGGCGATAAAAAAGAGCTGCTTGGTGTGGAAGCCGGTGTACTTGGTGTGCAGTGTGGCGGAGTAGATTTCAAGCACTGAGACGGTGCAGAGCAGGAGCACCATGCTCAACAGCGCCCAGTCGAAGTCGCGGAAGCTCAGAAAGCGGCGCATCAGGGCCTTCCTTCCTTGAAGCGCAGGGGCATGGTCAGCAGCCAGGCAGGCCACGGAAACTGAGTACTGGCCACAGCCTTGGCCGGGGCCAGCGAACCTGAGGCAATAAGAAAATGCCCGCCGTGCAGTTGGGCAGCCTGCATAGTTCCATTGGTGGCGTGGCGCGGCTTCTGGCCGGCCGGCACAGGATCGGACCAGACCGCCCCCATCTCGACCGGCTTGGCTTGGGCCGCCGGCTCCGCTGCGTTATGGTCTTGCATCCTCTTCTTGTTCACATAGACAGTGGCTACCTGGGCGGCAAGTTTGGCCGCGTTTGAACCCCAGTCGCCGTGTTCCCAGAGAACAGCCACAACGAACTCCGGATTTCTGCGGGGGATGACGCCGACAAACCAGCCGTTGGGCAGGAACTGCTTTCCGCCGCCCAGGCGCTTGATCGCCTCGTGGCTGGCCACCTGCGCAGTGCCGGTCTTGCCGGCAAAATCCACTCCATCGATGTGCGAGGCCCCGGCCGTGCCGCCCATGGCCGGATCGGTGGCCCCGGCCATACCGTCGGTGATCGTCATCCAGTTGGCCGGATCGAGGGGAATCGTGGCCTCGCCGGAGCCGGGAAAGCTGTCCACCAGCGCCTGTCTGAACTGCGCTGGTAGCTGATCGGTGTTGACCACGTGCGGCCGCACAAAATGTCCGTCCGAGGCGATGCCGCCGATCATTCGAGCTAATTGGATGGGTGTCACCGTCACCGCGCCCTGGCCGATGCCCACCGAGACGGTCTCGCCCACATACCACTTCTCGTGGTAGTTCTTCAGTTTCCACTGCGAAGAGGGCACAATGCCCACGGCTTCGTTGGGTAGATCGATGCCGGTGCGCTGGCCCAGGCCCACGCTCTTGGCGTAGCGGGCGATGGTGTCGATACCCAGCTTGTCAGCCAGGGTGTAATAAAAAGTGTCGCAGGACCAGGGAATGGCGTGCTCGATGTCCACCATGCCGTGGTGACGGTCGCAGGCGTGAAACTGGCCATAAAAAGTGGCTCCGCCATTACAGAAGACATGCATATTTTGGGCCACGCCCTCCTGGAGGCCGGCGACGGACATGAGAATCTTGAAGGTCGAGCCCGGAGCCAACTGCGCCTGGATGGCCTTGTTCATCAGCGGGTGGTTGGGGTCGGTGATCAGATGGTTCCAGTCGGCGCGGTTGATGTGCACGGCGAAGGCGTTGGGGTCGTAGCTGGGATGCGAAACCATGGCCAGAATCTCGCCGTTGCGCGGGTCCATGGCGACCACGGCTCCCCCGCGGTCGCCCAGGGCAAGCTCGGCAGCTCGCTGGATGTCGATGTCGATGGTCAGCTTCAGGTCCTGGCCGGCGATGGCGTGCTGGGTGCGGAGGTGGCCCACCTCGCGGCCATGGCTGTCCACAACCACATCGCGGGAACCGTCCTGGCCTCTCAGCAACTGATCGTAGGTTTCCTCGACCCCCGCTTTGCCTACAATGTCCCCCGGCTCGTAGACTGCATACCGCGGGTTGTTCAGGTCTTCTTCGCTCACCTCGCCCACGTAGCCGATAAGGTGCGCGGCGAAGCCGTCCCGTGGGTAGAGCCGGCGCTCAACGTCCACCGTCTCCAGTTCGGGCAGCTCATTGCGGTGCGCCTCGATGAATGCCTGCTCGTCGGCGGAGATGTCCTGCTTGATGGGGATGGGCTGGTAAGCGGGCGCGGCCCGATAGTGCAGCAGGGTGGCGCGCAACTGCTCCAGATCCAGGTTCAAGCCGCGTGCGATCAGCGGCAGGTCTTCTTCCACGTTGCGATTCTGTTCGCGGACCAGGAAGCAGGAGACCGACGGATAGTTGTCCACGATCAGCCTGTTGTCGCGGTCGAAGAGCTTGCCCCGGCCAGCCATCACCGGAACCTTGCGGATGCGGTTCTGCTCGGCAAGCAGGCGGAAGTTCTCCGCGCCCAGCACCTGCAGCCGCCACAGTCCGGCAGCCAGGGCCAGCATCATGGCCAGAATGCCGTACTGTACCACCGTCAGCTTGAGGGTGGAGAGTTTTTCGCCGCGTGTGGTGCCGCTGGAATACATCTTCTGAACCTTAGAATACAGCTATGTTCCTCTTGCTTTGCGGCTTGCCAAGCCGGTAGGTGGGATGCATCAAACCCGTTGGCTGATACAGTTCCGTGCCTGCATAAATGAACCCGAGCTTCAATAACACCCGCCGCGACGCTACGTTGAAAGGGTGATGTCCCGCAAATAACGCATCAGCGCCCAGCGTCCCAAAGCCATATCCAATCACGGCGCGTGCTGCCTCCGTGGCCAGGCCCTGCCCCCAAAAAATCCGGCGGAAGTGAAAGCCCAACTCGTAAACTCGCTCTTGTTTGCCATAGGGCCTGAACCCCACACACCCAGCGTGCCGGCCGCCGTCCAGAAGAAAGACAGGCCAATACTGGATACCTTGATCCCTCATCTCAGCAATTTCCTGCGCCATCCGCGCACGCACTGTTTCCGCGGTGAATGGCCCTCCAATCAGGGCGGTTACTTTAGGATCGCCCCAGATGGCCATCGCCAGAGGAAGATCTTCCTCCTTCCAGCAACGGAACCCAAGGCGTTCGGAGGTCAGAAAGTAATTCATAGCGAAAAAGCCGTCTATCCGCGCTCTCTATCGGATCCTCATTCCGTGGAGTTTGGCGCGCTCATCGAGTTGGCACTGCCCTTCAATCCCTGATTTCCGTTCGGTCCAGCAGCGGATACAGCACCATGGCGATCAATGTGGTCCCCACGGCTTTGGCCAGTTCCGCTAGCCAGCTCCACTGGAGGTCCAGCCCCAGCAGGATGCGATAGATGAAGACGTAAATCGCGCCCGACAGGAGCGAAAGCAGAAAGGTGATCGTCAGGCGGATGGTGTGGTTCTCGACGTCGATGCGCCCGCCCACTGAGCCGGCCAGAAACCCGGCCACCGTCTTGGCAATTCCGTTGGCGCCGATGGCGTGGTGGGTGAGGGCATCTTCAAAGATGCCCAGCCCCGCGCCCATCAGCGTTCCCTGGATGGGGTCGCGCCGGACCAGGGCAAAGTAGACCGTAACCACCAGCGGCAGGTCGAACCAGGCATATCCGCGCAGCAAGTGCGGCAGCAGCGCTTGCAGCACCAGCGCCGCCAGCGGCGTCAGAGCATAGATCAGCAGCGGGTAGTGGCGAATCCCCAAATCGCGGCGGTAATCTGTGCCAAGAATGTTCATGGCTGTGGATTCCCCCCTGAATGAGCTGGCGAAGGGCTGGCCGGTGGACCGGGCTTCGCTACCGATTTTGGTGCAGGCTTGGTTTTTATGCTGGCCGGTGTTTGAGCCTTCTCGTTCTGCGATGGCAGAGACGTTGCTCCCGGCGTAAAGCGGTCAGGATGCTGCGGGTGCAGCAGCTTGGGAACCTGAGGTTCGGCTGCGGGCGCGGCCTGATCTCGCCCTGGCTGGGCCTTGCCGGGCGCCTGCCCGGAGGCCGGAGTCGTTGACGGCGGATGGGGTTCAGTGAGCCCCGGCAGCCGTTCCGCCATGATCTCGGATGCCTTTTGCTGCTCTTTGATAGCATCCGCCTCCGCGCCTTTCAGCGCCTCGCTGGTGGCCATGTCCTGCTGCTGGTCAGCCGGGAAGCGGGGCTCCGTGGAGGTAATCACTAGCACCTCGTCCAGTCGGTCAAGATGGGCAGCCGGCTTCACGATCACGTCGATGAAAGAGTCGCGGTCCGGGTCCGGCGCCACACCGAGTACTACGCCCACCGGCAACCCGCGGGGGAAGATCTGGTCGCCTCCGGCGGTGATGACCCTTTCACCTGGCTGGATGCGCTGGTCGGGCAGGATGCCCACAATCTGCGGCCGGCCGGCGGCGTTCCCGCGCAGAATGCCGCGAATCCGCGTGGTCTCCAGAATCACGCCCGCGCCGCTGGTCTGGTCATTGATGGCCAGCACCTGCGCGGAATGCGGAAAGACCTCGCGCACTTTGCCCACGATGCCGTCTGGCGTAATGACGGCCATGTCGCGTTCGAGTTTGTAGTCGGCGCCTTTGTCGATATAGAAGACCCGCGAGGAATCGCTGCCGCTGGAACCGATGGCTTGCGCCGCCAGAGTCTTGTAAACATATTTCTGCTGGAAGTCCATCAGCGATTGCAGCCGTTGGCCCTGCCTGGCGTCTTCCAGCAGGGATGCCTGTTCCAGACGGAGCCGGTCGATGGTCTTCTGCAAATCCCGGTTCTGATCGCGAACGCCTCGCAGGTCGAGGTAATTTTGCCACAAGTCCACCGCGCCCTGCTCGGAGGCGTGGAAGAACCGCTCAGGGGGCGTGACCGCCTCATCGGCCCACAGACGGATCAGCCGCACGCCCGCCACATCCTGCGGATCGACACTATTGCGCCCGCTGTCAGTGCGGTGCACCTGCACGGCCAGCCCGATGATCTGCGCCAACAGGATGGCCAGCAGCACCAGAAGATTCCGATAGCGGGTGAAGAGCGATTCCATGACGACTCAGGGATCAGGGTTCAGGGATCAGGGCTCAGAAACCCGCAATCCACGTTATATCTTGACCTCGGCCCAGAATGCGGTAAGCGCACTGACTACCGAAGCTATTGCAGAAATCATCGCCAGAACCCATAGCCGAGACTCGCGATTCCTTCTTTCCGCTTCAATGACTCTGCGCTGCAACTCGTAATCGGGAGCGCGGGGAGCACGCCCGATGAACTTTGGGTACGAAAATCCCTGCCAATATCAACGCCAAGCTCACGCGCCCGCAATTCGAGTTCATCGCTTTCGAAAAATCTGGCCATAATTGACAGAGCCCATCAGAAACCAGGTTCTTCATTGCCCCATTAGGCCCAATCTGATAGTCTCAGCGGGCCCAAATTGAGATCAGGAGCCTTGCTGACCCCTGATCCCTGACCCCTGCTAGTCGATCTTGATCTTGCGCAGCAGCCGAAAGTCGGAGAGCATCTTGCCCGTCCCCAGCACCACTGAGGCCAGCGGATCGTCGGCCACTGAAACCGGAAGCCCGGTCTCCTCGCGGATGCGCTTGTCCAGATTCTTCAGCAGCGCGCCTCCGCCGGTGAGCACGATGCCGCGGTCGCTGATGTCAGCCGAAAGCTCCGGCGGCGTGCGCTCCAGAGCCACGCGGATGGCGTTCATGATCACGGCGATACACTCGCCGAGCGACTCGCGGATCTCGCTGTCGTCGATGGTGATGGTCTTGGGCACGCCCTCGATCAGGTTCCGGCCCTTGATCTCCATCGTGAGTGGCTTGTCCAGCGGGAAGGCTGAGCCGATCTCGATCTTCACGTGCTCGGCCGTACGCTCGCCGATCAACAGGTTGTACTTGCGCTTCAGATAATTGGTAATGGCCTCGTCCATCTGGTTGCCGGCCATGCGCACGGAGCGCGAATAGACGATGCCAGAGAGCGAGATGACCGCGATGTCCGTAGTGCCGCCGCCGATGTCGACCACCATATTGCCGCCCGGCTCGGTGATGGGCAACCCGGCGCCAATGGCCGCCACCATGGCCTGCTCAACGAGGAAGACCTCGCTGGCTTTGGCGCGGTAGGCCGAGTCCTCGACCGCGCGCTTTTCCACCTGCGTAATCTCGGAAGGCACGCCGATGACGATGCGCGGATGAACCAGCATCTTGCGGTTGTGCGCCTTTTGAATGAAGTAGTTCAACATCTTCTCGGTGACTTTGAAGTCGGCGATGACGCCGTCCTTCATCGGCTTGATGGCCACGATGTTGCCGGGCGTGCGGCCCAGCATCTCCTTGGCCTCTTTGCCCACGGCTTCCACCTCGCCGGTGTTCTTGTTGATGGCTACGATCGAAGGCTCGTTGACAACGATGCCCTTGCCGGCCGCATAGACCAGCGTGTTGGCGGTGCCTAAGTCGATGGCCAGGTCGCTGGAGAACATGCTGAACAGCGAACGGAGGCCGTGCGACCGCGTGGAGCGCGATGGGTAACTATTCAAGGACATGGGAAGACCGGATATACCTCAAGACTTATTGTACGGCCAGCGGGCCAAAGCCGCATCGGCCCCCCGCGCCGGGGGCCGATGCGACGCGCCATTCCGGCAACCGGTGCCCTATATTCAGTTGTTTGCAGCCCTGTTCCGCCACCGGCTTGCTGGTATGCCTCCGGCTTCCGCCGGGGGAGGCAAGGAGCGCGGGTTCTGGCTCCTGATGTATGCTTTTCATCGGATTTGGTGCAGGCTGGGCCGCGTGTCCTAAATTTTGGCTTCAGGAACTGACAACTGATCGTTCACCACTGTATCGACAGATTTTGAGAGGTTATCGGCATGGCAGAGAAAGACAGGATTTTCAACGCGTTGGGATTGCAGGCAGCCCTTTCGGGCGCGAGTTACGGGGACCAGTGGTTTGCGAGCAGCGGGGACTGGATCGAAGTCCACAGCCCAACCACCGGGGAATTGCTGGCCAAAGTCGAACAGGCGAGCGAGGCCGACTACGACACCGTTGTCGGGCAGGCGATGAAAGCCTTCGAGTTCTGGCGCGCTCTGCCTGCTCCCAAAAGAGGCGAAATCGTGCGTCAGTATGCGGTGGCGTTGCGCGAGAAAAAGGACATGCTCGCACGTCTCGTCTCCATGGAAATGGGCAAGATCTTGACCGAGGGCATGGGCGAAGTGCAGGAAATGATCGACGTCTGCGACTATGCGGCCGGTCTAAGCCGCACGCTTTCCGGCCCGACACTCCAGAGCGAGAGGCCGATGCACCGCATGATGGAGCAGTGGCACCCGCTCGGGCCGATCGGGGTCATCAGCGCCTTCAACTTCCCGGTTTCGGTATGGTCGTGGAACTGCGCGCTGGCCTTTGTCTGCGGCGATCCGGTGGTATGGAAGCCTTCGAGCAAGACGCCGCTGTGCGCCATCGCATGCCAGAACATCATCCGCGAGGTCTTCCGGGCCAACGGCGTTCCGGACGGAGTCTCCTGCGTGGTTGTCGGACGCGGGTCCACCGTCGGCGAACGGATTGTGGCCGACAGCCGGCTCACCCTGATCAGCGCCACTGGATCGACCCGGATGGGGAAGCGCATCGGTCAGGTTGTCGGCGCCCGCCTGGGTCGCACAATTCTCGAACTCGGTGGCAACAACGCCCTTATCATTTCGGACAAGGCTGATTTGACTGGAGCGCTGGCGTCGGCATTTTTCGGCGCCGTCGGCACGGCGGGGCAACGCTGCACCTCCACGCGCAGACTGATTATTCATGAGAGCGTCTACGATTCATTCATTCAAAAGCTGATTGTCAATTACGAAAAAGTGAAAATTGGCGATCCACTCGATCCGAAAACCCTGATGGGGCCGCTGATCGATGAAGAGGCCGTATCGAACTACGAGAATGCCTTGGTTGCTGCCCGCCAGCAAGGCGGAACAGTGCTTTATGGGGGCAAGGTCCTCGATCCATCGCCATTTGGCCGGCGAACTTTCGTTCTGCCGACCATTGTCGAAATCCGCAATGACGCCGAGATTGTGCAAACCGAGACCTTTGCTCCGATCCTTTACGTGATGAAATACCGGACCATCGACGAGGCGATTGCATTGCACAATGCGGTTCCCCAGGGCCTGTCTTCCGGTATCTTTACGGACAGCATGGCCGAGGCGGAAAGGTTCCTCAGCTTCAAGGGCTCCGACTGCGGTATCGCGAACGTGAATGTGGGCACCTCAGGTGCTGAAATCGGCGGCGCCTTCGGCGGCGAAAAGGAGACCGGCGGAGGCCGTGAGTGCGGTTCGGATTGCTGGAGAGCCTATATGCGGCGCCAGTCCAATACCGTCAATTGGGGTGGCGAAATTCACCTTGCGCAGGGAGTCGAGTTCCACTCGTAATCCAGGCCCTTACTCCGAAAACTGCAAAGAGCGCAGATCGACAACGCTGAGTAGCTCTTGGGTGTTACACAGCGTGTAGTTCATGAAAACCATGGCATGCCGAATTGAATCCCCGGTCTCAAAATCGAGACCGGGGATTCAATTCATCCTTCAATGGATCGAAATGAAACCTTGATTCGTCCCATTTCGGCACGCGTGATGAGCCGGAAGGAGAGAGCCGTCTATGAGCAAGCAATTAAAGCCTATTCCTGAGTTTGCCAGCGAAGCCGAGGAGCGCGCTTTCTGGGAGTCGCCGGAAAACGACAGCACGGAATATGTGGATTGGAGCAAGGCCAAACTGGTGACCTTTCCCAAGTTGCGCCCTTCCACGGAGACGATCTCGCTGCGCATGCCGGAAGATATTCTGAATACTATCCGCAATCATGCGCGCAAGCTCGATGTGCCCTATCAGTCTCTGATCAAGCTCTGGTGCGCGGAAAAGGCCATGGAACTGGTTCGCTCGCCACGCGCAATTCATCGTGGCGGCAAGTAGTGCTGTGTGCTTGATTGGCCAGGTGAAGCGGAAGTCCCTATGGAATCCTCAAAGCGGGCTGACCTATTTCTTCAGTCTTGCGCGCAGAACGCCCAAGCCCGCGTGCGTGAGTGTGCAGTCTGAACTCCGGTCGCACTGGTAATGGATGCTGACGGGATAGTCCTGCCATCTGAGGTCAGCGCCTTGTCCGCCTGTTCTGTCGAAGAAGAAGATTTTTCTCCCACTGGTTTCGATGATTCCTCGCGAGGTGTCAAACTCGACGATTGCATCGTCTCCTTCAACGGAGAAAGGCAAGAGCTTGATCGCGGAGTTAGGAGTTCTCTTCGCGTGGGCGCCAAGCTCCGCAGCGGACAGCCGCGCCGCGTGGGCCTTTACCTCCTCCTGGCGTGTTAGTAATTCATCTTGCTCGGCAACGGATAGAAAGTTGGGCGAAAAACTCCAGGAAGAAGTGTCTTTATAGGCTTCCTCTGAGCAGGGGATTTCGCCTTGAGCGTAGATGGCCGCAATCTGTCCATCCTTCCCGATTTGATTCTGGAAGATGTCCCTGCCTAGCTCCCGCGCAGGTTCCTGAGCTTCTAATCGCGCCAGATCGATCCCTTGCGCCAACTGGTCGCTGGAGATTTTGTGCGCATCCGTCTTGCCGGCCTCAGAGCCCGAAGTGGATGTGGCAAGAGCTGCCGCATTCCGGGCATCGAATTTCAATAAGATCTCCGTGGTGCATAACACAGAGCCCTGGGAATTCTGCAAGTGGATTTCGATGGATAGAGGGCGTGGTGGACTGGCAACCGCCATTGCAAACCCTGCCTGCTGGTTTTGGCTGCTGGGTTCGAGCGTCAGGCGGTATTCAAGCTTCTTATCCCATTTGGTAAACAAATGGCCCTTCAATCCGACCGCGCTGGAGGTGACCGAACCTAAATCGTACGGCCCTTCCGGGCTGCTCGTATGCCAAAAAGAAGTTGCGATTACGACTCCAAAGAGAATTCCGAGGCCCACGCCTGCCGTCGCATAGAACTTTGTTGGGCCCTGTGCGAGTTTCCGAATCCTATCAATCCAAGGCTCAGGTAAGGGTAGCAAGGGAACTGGAGGTTTATCGGTGGCATTTTCCACTTCCGCGTCGGCATTCACGTCGATGGGAGTGGGCTCTTCCGCGACCGGGGGATTGTAGCGGGGAGGCTCCAACTCAGACTCAATGATCTTGTAGCTGCTGAGAGGCAGCTTTTTCTCTTCTTTCTTCTCGCCGCTGGGATCTTGCAGGCCGGCCTTCTCCAGACCGCTGTGGGGATTCTGCTGGGCCGGCTCAGTGACTTCTTGGCCGAGATTCGGCTCTTCCCCCGCGGGTTTCTTGCGGTTGGGGAATCTGTAGTCTGCTTCCATCATCCGCTATCTCCTCTTTCCGGCAGGGGAGGGCAATTTCGGCCGTTGAAATCAATCACATTGGACCACACATCTTCTTCCGTGAAAACCATAATCTGGTGGTGGCCATCCGGGGATACTCGCAGGAGCAGGAACCAGGCGCTGCCCGCTGCCTCCTCGAAGCAGCCATGCGCCTCTAGCTTGTTTCCTCCAGCACATCCCTGAGCGCAAAGCTGGTTTCGAGCCTGATCACTCCAGGCAGGCGGGATAGCTCGTTCTGGTGGAGGCGGCCGTAGTCGTCGATGTCGGCTACGCGCAGCACCAGCATATAGTCGTACTGGCCGGCCATCAAATGGCAATAGGTGATGTTCTTCGACCGCCGGACCGCGGCCTCGAATGCGCCGAGTACTGCCGCCGACTGGCGCTCCAGCGTGACGCGAATGTAGACCGTCATTTGCTTGCCCAGCAGCCGGTCGTCGATCTGGGCGCGGTAGCCGCGAATGGCGCCCGAGGCCTCCAACGCCTGGATGCGCCGTGAGGCCGCCGATGCCGACAAGCCCACTTGTTCGCCTACCTCGTAGTTGGTTGCCCGGCCGTTGTGCTCCAGGCAGAGCAGAATTGCCGTGTCCAGTTCGTCGAGGCCGTTTTTCCCACTGGCTGGAGCGCTCCCTGGATGGCTCGGCGCGCCCGCCTGCCCGGCGACGCCGTTTTCTTGTGCCAAACCGGCAAATTGCACACGTTTCGTTCCCATAAAACAGTTTTATCACGAACTTTGCATACATTGGAAGCCGTTTGCGCCGTAGGATTGTTGCCAGTTGGATATGTACGCAAGCGCGGCGCCGGGTAAACCTGCCTCCCAAGGACAACCCCCGGCGCCGCGGGTTGGCGTAGTAGGCTTATTTCCGCCTGCATCCAACCTAACTGGATTGAAACCAGACAGGAGAAACAGCGATGATTATTGGCGTTCCCAGAGAGATCAAGGACAATGAAGCCCGCGTGGGCGTGACCCCTGCGGGCGTGAAGGCGCTCACCGAGGCCGGCCACACCGTATTGGTTGAGACCCAGGCCGGTGCGCAATCCGGCTTTCCCAACGAGGATTACAAACAAGCAGGCGCGGAGATCATAGCCGAGGCCAGCAAGGTGTGGAACAAGGCGGACACCGTGGTCAAGGTGAAGGAGCCTATCGAGAAGGAATATCCGCTCTTCCGCGAGGGGTTGGTGCTGTTCACTTATCTGCATCTGGCGCCGGTGCCGGATCTGACCAACCAGTTGCTCGACTCGAAGGTCATCGGCATCGCCTATGAGACCGTTCGCGATCGCCAACACACATTGCCGCTGCTGACTCCGATGAGCGAAGTCGCGGGCCGCATGAGCGTGCAGGTGGGTGCTACATATCTTGAAAGGGAACACGGCGGACGCGGCATTCTGCTGGGCGGCGTCCCGGGCGTGGCTCCTGCCAACGTGACCGTTATCGGCGGCGGAGTGGTGGGCACCAACGCAGCCAAGATCGCGCTCGGCATGGGCGCCAAAGTTACCTTGGTGGATGTAAACCTGAACCGGCTCCGTGAGCTCGACGACATCTTCGGCGGGCGGCTTTACACGCTGGCCTCGAACAGTTACAACGTGGCCCAGGCGACCCGCGAGGCCGATCTGGTCATCGGCAGCGTGCTGATCCCCGGAGCCACAACGCCCAAGATTGTCACTCGCGCCATGGTCTCCCAGATGAAGAAGGGATCGGTCATTGTGGATGTGGCTATCGATCAGGGCGGCTGCGTGGAGACGGCCAAGCCTACCTCGCACTCCAACCCGAGTTATGAGGTCGATGGCGTGGTGCACTACTGCGTAACCAACATGCCGGGCGCGGTGCCGAACACTTCTACGCTGGGACTGACCAACGCGACCTTCCCGTACCTGCTGCGCATGGCCAACCTCGGGGTTCGCGAGGCGCTGCGCCAGGATGCTGGTCTGGCAGAGGGCCTGAACACATGGCTGGGCAAGCTCACCTATCGCGGTGTGGGCGAAAGCCAGCAGCGGCCGTGGACGCCTGCGGCAAAAGTGCTTGAGTAAGAGCAGTTATCGGTTTTAGTTGTCAGTATCGATAACGGTCGTTGGAATGTCCCATCTTTTCGCCGAAACATGGCGGAAAGATGGGACATTCAGTTTTGATGGGAACGGTGCAGCTTTTCCTGATCCCTAACCCCCAATCCCTAACCCCTCTTGGCTCTATAATCAGCCCATGCTGTTCAAGGGTGATCGTCGGCGGCGGTCTGTTGCTTTGTATGCAGGCGGAGTGCTGCTGATCTTCGTGCTGTTGGGCGCTTTGCAGGCATTCAACACCTCCAACATAGGTTTTCTCAATCCGGTGACCTCCGGGGAGACGCTGATCTTTACCGGCCTGACGGGGCTGGTGTTCCTGTTGCTGCTGCTGATGCTGGTGCTGCTGCTGAGGAACATCCTCAAGGTCTACGCCGGACAAGGCAGCAGCGGGCTGGGCGCGCGGCTGCGTTCGCGGATGGTGCTGGGCGCGGTGTTGATTGCGCTGACTCCCGCGGTCTTCATGTTTCTGTTCAGCTTTCAGTTGATGAACCGGTCGCTGGACCGCTGGTTCTCGCCGAACATCTCGGAATTGCGCAATGACTCGACGCGGGTGGTGCAGGAGTTGGCGCAATACGTGAGGGCCAACGCTCGCGTGGAGGCTGAGTCGATTACGGCCTCGGGAGCGCCGGACCAAGAGCATTCGGCGCTTCAGGATGAGTTGGCCTCGCACCGCATCACGCTGGCCGGCGGTTTTGTGGTGGTTTATGGCAAAGATCAGCGGATGCTGGCCAGTTTTCAGGCTCCGGCGGAGTCGAGCCAGGCCAGTCTGATTCCCTGGCTGGAGGAGGGCGAGCAGGGCAAGGCCATCACGCTGCATGGGCCGCTCTCGGCCAACCTGCTCTTTACGGCGCGGCGCGGCGATGAGCCGATGATGAGTACGGCGGGCCAGGAGTATGCGCTGGGCATATCGGCGACCCCTTCGGGCAAGGTGGTGGTGGTGGCGCTGCCCATGCCGCAGGGGCTCAGCCAGACCGCCATGCGCATCCGTTCCGGCTCGGCCACTTACTTGGGGCTATTCCGCACGCGCAATCGCATTCGCACCACATTTTTCCTGATCTTGCTGGTGATTACCGTACTCGCGTTCTTCTTGAGCGTGTGGATGGCGCAGTTTCTCTCCAACCAGATCACCCGCCCAGTGGAGGCTTTGGCCGTGGCAATGGCCGAGATCGCGACGGGCAAGTATGATCATCGCGTGGAGTTGGCCGCCACCGGGGAGATGGGCGAACTGGTGCGCGCCTTCAACCGCATGGCGGCCGATCTGGACACCAGCCGGCAGTTGGCTGAAACCTCTTCCGCGCAACTGACCGCCGCTAACATGGCCATCGAAGAGCGCCGCCGCGAACTGGAGACCATCGTCGAGACGATTCCCTCGGGCGTGGTGACGCTCGACGGCGCAGGCACGGTCCTGCAATCTAATCGCGCCTTTGCCGCGCTGCTGGGCCGGCGCGTGGACCTGGGCTTGGGCGGGGAGAAGATCGAATCGCTCTTTCCCCCCGAGTGCGCCGAGGATTTGGCTGGCGTGATTCGCCGCGGCCACCGCATGGGCGCCGCTTTCACTGAGATTGATATCCACGCCGGCGGCCGCATTTTGCACCTGGCCATCACCAGCGCGCGGTTTGAGCTGACCCAAGGCCAGCCGGGAACTGTGCTGGTGGTCGAAGACACCACCGATCTGCTTCGCGCGCAGCGCCAGTTGGCGTGGAAAGAGGTGGCGCAGCGGGTGGCTCACGAGATCAAGAATCCTCTGACGCCGATTGCGCTCTCCGCCGAGCGGATTGGCAGGCACCTGGATCGCGGCCAGCCGGATTCGCCCGCCGTTATCCGCAAATGCAGCGAGGTGATTCTGGCCTGCGTGGGCATGCTGCGCACACTGGTAGACCAGTTTTCCGCGCTGGCCGAGTTTCCCGCGCCGCAACCGCGCGCCTGCGACCTCAATCAGGTTGCTGAAGCGGCGCTGGCGCTTTTTGCCGGACGGCTCGATGGCATCACCGTCGAGTGCAACCTGGAGCCGGGGTTGCCGCCGGTGCTGGCCGATCCTGAAGCCATTCGCCGCGCTCTGGCCAATCTCATCGACAACGCCGCTGAGGCCATGCAGGATAGTCTGCTGCGCGTACTCGGCGTCAAAAGCTCGCTCAGCGAAGACGGCGCGTCGGTCGAGGTCGAGGTCTCCGATACCGGCCACGGTCTGACCGATGAAATCCGTGAGCGGCTGTTTCTGCCCTTCTACTCGACCAAACAGCGCGGCACCGGCCTGGGGCTTTCCATCGCGGCCAAGATCGTGCAGGAGCACGGCGGCAGCTTGCGCGCTGAGGCCAACAGCCCCAAGGGCGCGCGCTTTCTGCTGCGGCTGCCGCTGATGGATCCCCCGATTGAGCCTTCGGAGTCTGGCGCGCAGACCTTGCAGGCGGCCGGCGTCGCCGCGCCCATCAAACCTACCGATTTGCCTGGAGGGTCGCTCGGATGAATCACATTCTCGTGGTGGACGACGAGGCGGAGATTCGCTCTTCACTCGAAGAGATTTTGCGCGAGGAGGGTTACGGCGTGGCCAGCGCGGCCACCGCGGCCGAGGCGCTCGTGCTGCTCGAGGATGCGCCCTATGACGTGGTCCTGCTCGACATCTGGCTGCCCGACCGCGACGGCCTTGATGTGTTGGGCGACATTCACCGTCAGGCCTCCGAATCGCGGCCCGAAGTGGTGATTATCAGCGGCCACGGCACCATCGAGACCGCCGTCAAGGCCACCAAGCTGGGCGCTTACGATTTTCTGGAGAAGCCGCTCTCGCTGGAGCGCACGCTCATCGTGCTCAAGAACGCTGTCGAGGCGCGCCGGATGCGCACGGAGAATCTGGAGTTCAAGCGCCAGTTCAGCGTCGGCTCGGCGCTCACCGGAGAAAGCGTCCCCGTCAAAGCCCTGCGCCAGCAGATTCGCCTGATGGCGCCCACCAATGGCCGCGTGCTTATCTACGGCGAGTCGGGCACCGGCAAGGAGTTGATCGCCCGCGCCATTCACGCCGAGAGCTTGCGGCGGGATCAGATTTTTGTTGAGTTGAACTGCGCCGCCATTCCCGAGGCGCACATTGAGGCAGAGCTCTTCGGCTACCGGCACGGCGCCCAACCCGGCGGCTTGCCGGAGCAGCGCGGCACGTTGGAGCGTGCCGACGGCGGAACGCTTTTTCTGGACGAAGTCGGAGACATGAGCCTCAAAACGCAATCCAAGGTGCTCTCCGCGCTCGACGATCAGCAGTTCACCCCGGTGGGCGGCACCCAGCCTATCTGTGTGGACGTGCGCCTGATCGCCTCCACCAACAAGGATCTCGAAGAGGAGATCGCCAAGGGTAACTTCCGCGAGGACCTCTTCTACCGACTCAATGTGGTCCCGTTTTTTGTGCCGCCGCTGCGCGAGCGCAAGCAGGACATACCGCCGCTCACGCGCGAGTTTCTGGCCGAGTTTGGCCGCCAGTACGGCCGTCCGCGCATGGAGATCGGCGAGGAGGCGCTGGAGGCGCTGGCCCAATACCATTGGCCCGGCAACGTGCGCGAACTGAAGAACGTGATCGAGCGGGTGCTTATCCTCAATCCCCGCACCCTGTGCATCGAGCGGAAGCACCTGCCGCCGTTGACCCACAAGGCAGGCACGCGCTCCACGGAAGAATTCTCCACGCTGCAACAGGCGCGCGATGCCTACGAACGCGAGTTCATCCTGAAGAAGATCGAGGAAGCCCGCAATAACATTAGCCGCGCCGCCGAGTTGCTAGGCCTGGAACGCAGCCACCTCTATCGCAAGATGAAGGCCCTGGGAATCAGCGTGCGGGAATAGGAAGTTGAAATCGCGGAAGAACTTGGTTAAGATAATAGGACAGGATGGAGGTGGCTATGATTTTAGCAACCATATTCGAGGCAAAAACCAACTTTTCCAACCTGGTCAAGCAGGCGCAGAAGGGCGAAATGGTCACCATCACCTCGGGGCGGAAGAAGACTCCGGTGGCTCGCCTTGAAGCCGTTCAGCCTGTCAAAAAGAAGCGGCTGGGCGCTCTGGAGACTCCTGGATTCGTTCTCTCCGAGCAATTCTTCGAGCCGCTGCCGGATGAGGAGCTTCGCCTTTGGAATGGGGGCGGCGAGTGACGGTATTGCTTGACACCTGCGCCCTTATCTGGGCGACGATGTCTCCAGCTGCCCTCGGCCGTCAGGCTCGCGAGACGATGGCCGACGAGGGCAACGTAGTCCTTGTCTCAGCGGCATCCGCGTGGGAGATCGCGACCAAAGTGCGATTGGGAAAACTTCCTGGAGCGGAGAAGTTGGAGCAGAATTACCTCGCGGTGATCGATGAGGCAGGCTATACGCAGTTGTCCATCGATGCCGAGTCCGCTCTACGCGCCGGACGCTTGACCGCCGAGCACAAAGACCCCTTCGACCGCATGATCGCCGCCCAGGCCCTGGCGCTCGACATTGCAGTCCTCAGCCCCGACTCGCAACTCGACCACTTTGGAGTGCGCCGCATCTGGTAATTCGGATGAACCACGCGAGGAGGTGTTTTGGTGAGATTACGCTTTCGCTTCTTTGAGTATTTGCTGGTTGCACTGTTGTTTTATCCATGCTGCACGGTAGTTTCAGGGCAACCAATGCCTGCCCCGAATAAAGGCATAAGTCCAGCAGGCTCCAGGGACATTCTCAACCAATTGGTACCGGACGGTATGATTCCGTATTCGCTTGCCTTGAAGCCCGCAGAGAAGGCACGTGCGATCCGACTGCTTGAGGTCGTCAAGCGAGACGAAACAGGCCGGCAGAGGCAACTGGCCATCTATCTTCTGGCTACGCTAGGCCATGATTACGAGCGCAACCGGGATGAACTGGTGCGCTCCTGGCAAAGCACTGATGATGACGGAATCATGGAACTGTTGATTCATCTGTATGAGCAAGGCCACAAGGAACTTATGCGTTCACTCTTTGCGCGGGGCAATGGCGACAATGTGCCCACATCTGAGGGGTGGGGATATTTTCTTGGCAATCAAGTAGAGAAGAATCCACGGGATTTTCTCGCGGCGCTAGCTACATTTTCTCCAGAAAAACAGTTGATGCTATGCACCTGTGCCGGTGAGGAAGATGGTGGAGGGATGGAGCCCGAGACTGAACGCAAAGTTCTGGCCAATCTCAAGAATATCGGTGGTGATAGAGCCAATCGCTGTGCTCGTGGCGTAAGAACAGGAAATCGCTACGGTCGCGAATCATATTGAGGCGGGATTCGCCCCGCGCCCCATGCTGGTTGCCCCAAGCCTCGATTTTTAGACCATGGATCGCGGCTGCGGACCTTAGCGAGCCTGATCGGAGAATCGAGTTTTTCCGGCGGGCGTGGCAGTCGTTGGCGTTGCGTTCGGCGTGACCAGAGCCTGAACGTCGGCGACAAGCAATTGAACCGTTGCTGAGAAGGCATCGTCGCGATGCTTCTTGAAGAAAGCGAAATTGACCTCTTCCACGAAGCCCCAAAGGGTTACATGCGTATTCGCGTCTGAAATACCCACCCTGATCTGCGGCCTTGGCAGACCCGGCGAATCGACGAAGCGGACCGCAAACACCACATCGGCATCCTTGGGGTCCATCACCAGTTCGAACCGGCCCCACGCCTTCATTTGCGAAAAGAACTCGCTGTACGCCCGTTCCGGTCCGCCGCTGTAGGCGGATGGAAAGGCAGTCACGTCTCCCAACTCATAAGAGATGAACGCACGTTTGCCGTTGAGCAGCGGCGCGGGCACAGGCGCCGAAACACTGTTGATGCCCTTGGCAGACGAACTCCTCTGGGCCTGGGCGCAGATCGGAATTGCGCAGAAAAGCAAGAAAGCGCTCATCGCGGCAGTTTTTTTCAGAATCGGAAACATATTCCCCCCTTGCTTCGGCTTGGCCGTTGAATCACTGCCATAACCTTGAAGTGTAACTTCCCTATATTGGAGAAAACCCAATTGCAGGAGATAGTTGCGTACTTCTTCTGACTTAAGGGTGAAAGGCCTTAGGCACGAAAAACCAGCGGAACTGGAGCCCAGACCGTTCCTGCTGCGTCCAATACTGTGTATCCTTGAAGCAGGGGATGTTCTTTTGACAGGGTTGCAGGCAGATTTCCGCGGAGCTGGCCGCCGGAAGCCACGTGCTTTCGGGGCAGCCGCTCTACTGTGTCTGGCCCTCCTGGTGACGCTGGCTGTGGTCCAGGTGGCGCACATGCACCCGCTGGACAGCGATGCCGACCGTTGCTCGCTGTGCATCGCGATGCACTCGGCGGCGCCGGTTGCGGTCATGGCGGCCGTGGTTGTCCTGGTCAGAATCGGGACCCCCGCGCCCTTCGTTGAGGCGCGCTCTGTCATCCGGCATTGGCATCCCAAGCTCTACACACGCCCCCCTCCCACCGGCTGCTAGGGCATCTTCCGATCTTCCGTTTCAGCCTGATTCCGGTTCGCTCCGTGCTTTTTGCGGACGCGGCTCCGGCGTTTTTCCACGGGCTGATCCTGAAATCGAGACGATTGCCCCGCCCAGAGGATGCCGCGGCCGCGAGAGCCACGGCCTGCTTTCCGCACATATAGCGATTGCCAGGAGGTTCCCCTATGCCGTTCAAACGCGGCGCAATTTTACCCATACTTTCCGTTCTCATCTTGATTCTTGCGACGCTTCATGCGCCCGCGGAGGGCAACGGCAGCAACGCCGGTGCTGTGCGCGGCACCGTCACCGACCCCTCCGGCGCTGTGATTCCCGGTGCAACGATTCACCTGATCAACGAGGTCAGCGGGCTGGACCGGGCCGTCTCTTCCGACGCGACCGGCCAATTCGTCTTCGCGAACATCCCTTTCAACCCCTATCGAATCAAAGTTTCGGCCGACGGATTTACTCCTTTGAGCCGCAGTTTCGAGATTCGCTCAGTGGTGGGAACCAACCTCAACCTGGTTCTTCAGGTGGCCGGCAGCTCCCAGACCGTAACCGTAGAGGCTTCAGGCGACCTGATCGAAACCGACCCCACCTTCCACACCGACGTGGACCGCGAACAGTTCATCAAAGTGCCCATGGAGAGCGAGTCCTCCGGCCTCAGTTCGCTTGTGACGCTTTCCACGCCCGGCATCTCCGCCGACTCCGACGGCCAGATGCACGGCCTCGGCGACCACGCGGAGAACTCGTATTCCGTGGATGGCCAGTCGATGACCAACCAGCAGAGCAAGGTCTTCTCCAACCAGATTCCCGCCAACTCGATTCAATCCATCGAGGTGATTACCGGCGCGCCGCCCGCTGAATATGGCGGCAAAACCAGCCTGGTCATTGTGGCCACCACCCGCTCCGGCCAGGGCGTCTCCAAGCCCACCGGCAGCGTCAGCAGCTCCTATGGCGCCTTCGGGTCGGCCACGGCCGGTTTCGACCTGGCCTATGGCGGCAAGAAGTGGGGAAATTTTATCGAGGCCGACGGGTTGAACTCTGGCCGCTTTCTTGATCCTCCGGAGTTCTCAGTCTTTCACGACAAGGGCAACGAGCAGAACGTCTTCGATCGCGTGGACTATAACTTCACTTCGGTCGATTCGATCCATCTGGACCTGAATTACAGCCGCTCCTGGTTCCAGACGCCTAACTCCTACGACAACCTGAACGTGCAGAACGTGGTGAGCGGTGGCACAAGCGCCAGCCCGGTCTTTGGCAACGTGGGAAACGCCGATCAGCGCTCCAAGATCGGGACCATCAACATTTCGCCCACTTACACGCGCGTCATCGGAAATAACACGGTATTCAACCTAGGCGCCTTTGTCCGCAGGGACGGCTATAACTACTATCCCAGCGGCAATCCTCTGGCTGACCTGGGGCCGGCCAATCTTCAAACTTCGTCCATCGTGCAGAACCGCACCCTCACCAATGCCGCGGTTCACTCCGACGTCTCCTACGACAAAGGAATCCACACCTTCAAGGCTGGCGCGCAGTACGGGCAGACTTTTCTGCGCGAAAACGACAGCTTGGGCGTGGTCGATCCGGCTTACGTCTTCAGCGCACCCTGCCTGGGCGCCGACGGCAGCCCCGTTGCCGGTTACTTCAACCAGTCGAACTGTCCCAACGGCGCGAACCAGAGTTACCTCCCGATTCTTGCGCCTTACGATCTTACCCGCGGCGGTAGCTTTTATAGTTACTTCGGCCACACTGATGTAAAGGAGCTGGCCCTCTACATTGAAGACCAGATCAAGGCTGGCAACTGGCTCTTCAACCTGGGACTGCGCGGCGACGTTTACAACGGCCTGACGGCGGCCACCCAGGCCGAGCCGCGGGTCGGCATTGCGTATAACGTGAAGCCGACTACGACCGTGCTGCGCGTCTCCTATGCGCGCACGCTGGAAACGCCCTTCAACGAGAACCTGGTGCTGTCGAACAACGGATGCTCGAATGCGGTGCTTGCGCCGCTTCTGAACTGCACGTCAGGCGTCTCGGGAACGCTTCAGCCCGGCTTTCGCAATGAGTTTCATGCCGGCCTGCAGCAGGCTTTCGGCAAGCGAGTTATGGTCAGCGGCGAGTATATCTGGAAGTACACCCACAACGCCTTCGACTTCAGCGTGCTGGGCAACACGCCCATTACCTTCCCCATCGACTGGCATAGCTCGAAGATACCGGGTTATGCTTTGCGCGCGGATATTCCCCAGTTTCATAACTTCAGCGCCTATTTCGTTGCGTCTTCCGTGTCGGCGCGGTTCTATCCGCCGCAGGTTGCCGGAGCCGGAGCCACCGTGGGCCAGACCGGTTTGCCCTTCCGCATTGACCACGACGAGAAATTCAACCAGACCACTCACCTGCAGTACACGTTCTCTCACGGCAAGGTGCTGAGCGGCCTGTGGGGCGGCTTCAACTGGCGTTACGACTCGGGCATGGTGGCCGGCGCAGCCCCTTGTTACAACCTGCTCTCCAACGACCCCAACAGCGCCTGCGGCCCCACTTCGACCACGCTCAACGGACAGCCTGCTGTGAATCTAAGTGGGTTGACCGCCGACGAGGAGTTTCAGGCCGGACTTACCTGCAACGGCGTGAAGGCGACCCCTGGCCATCCCTTGCCCGCCATTTGCCAGGCCTCGGAGTATAGCTCGACGCTGGTCAATATTCCTGCTCCGGGTAAAGGCGACAACGACAAGAATCCGCCGCGCATTGCTCCTCGCGACCTCTTTGACGCCTCCATCGGCAAGGAAAACCTCTTCCACGCCGAACGCTACAAGGTGAACCTCGACATGACGGCCATCAATGTTACCGACAAGTACGCCCTGTATAACTTCCTCTCCACCTTCAGCGGCACGCACTATGTAACTCCGCGGGCGCTGACGGCGAAGATTACGCTAAATTTCTAGCGGAGAAGCACTTGCGGGCAGGAGGCAAATGGCGGAAAATGGTGCCATGTTGCCTCCCCCCCGTATCACGCTCGTGAATTTTCTGTCCTGTTTCTGCCTCGCCTTTCTTGCGCCGGTTTTCCCTGCCCAAGCCTTAAAGCAAACATCTTCGGACGAAGTGCAGAATTTGCTTCAGAGGCAGATAAGCTGGGACGAGAATCGGCTGAACGGGAAGAGTCCTGCCGGGTCGCAGTTTCAATTTTTCAAAACTGATGAGACGACCTCTTCGGGGAAGCGCCTTACGCGCTACCGAGCTTACGTTTCCGGAGCCCCGGAAAACAAGAAATATACGCTGACAGTCTGGAAGATCGGATCGAATCCGCACCTTCTTCCCGGCGATGTCTTTGTGAATGCCAAGGGGCTTTTGATGATTCGTAAGCCCCGTCCGGAGCAGGAGGATAGTGACTTCGTTGGGGACGATGAACTCAACCTTACAGTGGAGGCAGCGCGGGGCGAGCCTGTCCGTTACGCTCTCACTTCCACTGACAAGCAGATTCTTATCGTCGGCACGGTGGTTCCGTTCCCGCTTGAAGACACAGACAAAGGCTGCCGGCTTGAGGTGCGGCTCGCCTTGCCCGATGCAAAGGCGGTCCTGATCTATGCCGAAGGGCTTCCCGCAAACGCTGAAATTCCGTTCCAATTGGTCTCGGAGGGCGAGCCGGAAACGGGAAAGCTCAGTGTGAACGCCCAAGGTCACGCCGCGACGGTAGACTTTCCCTTCGTAGGCGGAAAGGATAAAGGTTCGCTCAGAGTGTCTTTAGCCCCCAAGGAATGTTCAGCAGCCGTCGAAATTCCCTGGGGCAAGGGAAGTTACCACCCGCTCTAACTCGTCCCTGGCGCGCCTGTAACCTCTGAATGAATCATCGCCATGACGTTGCTACTTCCTCAGAAACGAAAGCACGCTTGACTCTGCCGAGTAGATGTATGGGCTAGAGCCCGTACATCTACTCGCTCAGAGACTCCATGCAGGCAAGCGGATATGACTCACTTCACCCGCGTCTTACTCTCCGTCCCGATGTGAGTTTGCCAGAATTTCCGCGAAATGCATTCCCTCACGGTCGGAGAGTTGTTCGATCTGTTCGCGGCAACTGAAGCCGTCGGCGACGATGATCGTCTTCGGCGCGGCGGAGTTGACCGCCGGCAACAGGCCGAGATTGGCGATGGCTTTGGAAACCTCGAACTTGTCGGCCTCGAAACCGAACGGACCGGCCATGCCGCAGCAAGGTGAGTCGATGAGTTCGACCGCGGCGCCGGCCTTTCTGAGCAAGGCGATCTCGTTGACCGGCCCGCCGAAGACGGCTTTGTGGTGGCAGTGGCCATGGAGGATTACCTGCGCGCCCTCCAGCCGGCCATTCACCCAATCAGGAGCCTTGGCGGCGAGCCAGTCGGACAGCAGCCAGACTTGCTTGCTCATCCGCTGGGCGCGAGGGTCGTTGGGAAAGAACTCCATCGCCTCATCCTTGAAGACGCTGGCGCAGCTTGGTTCAAGGAAGATGAACGGAAGGCCGGCTTCAATCTCCGGAGCCATGCGGTCGAAAACCCTTGCCAGGTAGGCACGGGCGGCGCCCAGCAGGCCGAAGTCGTAGAGCGCGCGGCCGCAGCAGATGTGGTCTTTGGGGATTTGAACTTTGAAACCGGCCCGGGTGAGGACCGATTCAGCGGCGGCGAGAGTTTGCGGGTGATAGTAGTTGTTCCATGTGTCGGGCCACAGAACCACCACCTGCTTTGCGGGCAATTGCCCTTCGGGCCTTGCGACATTTTGCCCGATCGAAGCGCGTGGCACGTTGGTGGTCTCGTCGGCTGCGATTCTCGCCTTCCTGTAGCTTTTTGCGGCCAGAAGCGGGAACTGGCGCGCGGGTGCCACGCCCACAATGCGCTTGATGAGCGGGCTGGTGAGGCGGCTGGTAAGCACGGCATTGGTGAGCGCCGGGGTAATCGAGCCCAGCAGGGCCCACAGGTCGGAAAAGCCGAAGACGTAGTGGTGCAACGGGCGCAGGCGGTGCTTGTAGCGCTGGGCCAGGTACTCGGATTTGTAGGCGGTCATGTCCACCGCGACCGGGCACTCGCTCTTGCAGGCCTTGCAACTGAGGCAGAGGTCGAGTGCCTTATAGACCGCCTTGCTCCGGAAGCCTTCCTTGCGCAACGCGCCGGCCAGCATCTCCCAGAGCAGGCGAGCGCGGCCGCGGGTGGAGTTCTGCTCCTCGCCCGTCGCGCGGTAGCTGGGGCACATGACGCCGCCCTCTTTCTTGAGGCAAGAGCCCACGCCGACACAGCGCGCGGTGGCGCGCTCCAGCGAACCGCCATCAGAAGCGAAGACGAAGTGGGTTTCAAGCTTCGCGGGTGTCTCTCCGGGGGCGAGCGGGTGGTGGCGCAGATTCTCTGTCGGGTCGTAGACGCGCACCGGGTCCACCAGCTTGCCGGGATTCATGCGGTTGTCCGGGTCCCAAAGGGCCTTGAACTCCTGAAAGGCCTGAATGAGTTCCGGACCGAACATTTTAGGCAGAAGGGCGGCGCGGGCCTGGCCGTCTCCGTGCTCGCCGGAGAGCGAGCCGCCCAGGCTGAGGACCAGATCGGTCGCACGGTCGAGGAACTCGCGGAAGCGGCGTACGCCCTCGACGGTGCGGAAATCAAAGTTGATGCGCGTGTGGACGCAACCCTGACCGTAGTGGCCGTAGAACGGGCTGCGATAGCCAAACTCGGCCATCAGGGCCGTAAGCTTGCGCAGGTAAGTGCCCAGGCGCGCCGGAGGGATGCCGGCATCGTCCCAGCCTTCAAAGCGCTCGGGCTCGCCGGGAACGTAGGCGGTTGCGCCCAGGGCGGATTCACGCACGCGCCAGACGCGGGCGGCGTCTTCCGCGTTGTAGATGCGAGCTTCAATCGTTTCGGGCCAGCTTTTCGCGGCGCGGGCAAGCGCTTCGGCCTTGGCTTGCGCTTCAGCCGCGTCCCAGCAGCCCATTTCCACCAGCAGAAACCCTCCGCCGGGGGGAAGCAGCTCGACATCGTCTACGGCGAGCTTCTTGCGCAGCATAAAGTCGACGATCAGGCCATCAAAGCCTTCCAGGCCGATGGGGCCGAATTCAAGGACGCGCGGTACAACATCGGCGGCCAGAAAGCCGTCGGCAAAGCTGAGCACGGTCAGCACGCGGAAGGGCGGGCTGGCGGCAAGGTTGAGCGTGGCTGAGACGGCGGTGGCGCAGGTGCCCTCCGAGCCCACCAGGGCGCGGGCCACATTGAATCCGTTCTCGTCGAGCAACTCGTCCAGGTTGTAGCCGGAAACGCGGCGGGGAATGCGCGGAAATTTTTCGCGGATGAGTGTACTGTAACGGTCGCGCAGCTTGGCGAGGCCTTCATAAATCTGGCCCACGCGGCCGCCGCTGCGGATCAGGGCTTCCAGTTCGGCGGGCGAGGTGCGGCCCACGGTCATGCGCGTGCCGTCGTAGAGCGCCAGGTCGAGCGATTCCACGTTATCGACGACCTTGCCGCCCAGCAAGCCGTGGACGCCGCAACTGTTGTTGCCGATCATGCCGCCGAGGGTGCAGCGCGAGTGAGTGGCGGGGTCGGGAGCGTAAGTAAGGTGGTGCGCCTCGGCGGCTTCACGGAGCCGGTCGAGGACAATGCCCGGCTCGACGCGCGCCAGCTTGGCGGCGGGGTCGATGGAGTCCAGCTTGTTCATGTAGCGCGAAAAGTCGAAAACCACGGCCACATTGGCGCATTGGCCAGCCAGACTGGTGCCCGCGCCGCGCGGCAGCACGGCGGCGCCGGTCGCGCGGCAGGCGGTCAGAGCAGCCTCAACATCGGCGGCATCACGGGGCAGAATGACGCCTACGGGAAGTTGGCGGTAATTCGAGGAGTCGGCCGCATAAAGCGCGCGGGAACCGAGATCGAAGCGGACGTCGCCGCGAAGGGTCTTCTTGAGCAGAGCTTCCAACTCGCGGTGAGCCGAAAAACCTTCATGGGCCAGCGGGGGCTGGTGAAGAGGGATAGAAAAGGATGAAGTATTCACGCTGAAATGATAACGCGCTGCGAGTGTTTGGCGGTGTGAGCGCCGTCAGCGTGTAGGCCACTCTTCGACGACGACGCCGAGGTCATTGAGTTGCTGGATGGCGGCTTCGACGTTGCGGCGGATTTGGGGGCGGTCTTTGCGGCTGGCCATGGGCGACTCGGCCACGGCGATGACGCGGCCATAGCGCCATGCGCCGGGAGGCAGGGCGATCAGGGCCTTGGCCAGGTCGGCGGGCCGTACCTGGATCTCCTGGCGGCGAGCCGCCTCAGGGCGCAGCATGGTTCCCCGGCCCACGTGGCTGGGGTTGGCGTCGGCCAGGGTGATGCGCAGATTCAGCGTGTCGGCATCGACAGAAAGGAAGGGATTGTCCCATGCGTTCGGTTCATGCACATCCACATACATGCTCTTGGTGGGCAGCGGGATCAGTGCCAGGGCTGTGCGTTGCTGGTCGCGCTCATTGGCTGTAGCCTGAGCCGCGGCCTGGGCCTTCTGCTCGGCAGTGACCGCATTGTGGGCAACGCCGACGACTGCCTGCTCTTCCTTGTGGCAGGAGACAAGGGCCACTCCGAGCAGCAGGCCCATCGCAGCAAATCCTTTGAGTTTTGAGCGCTGAATCACCTTTAAAGAATAACAGGATTTGCGATCTGGGCTCCGCGCGGCTCGGATCTTCCGCTTCATTTGCCATTCCAGACGGGCGCGCGCTTTTCCAGGAAGGCTTGTGTGCCTTCGTTCTTGTCGGCAGTGCCACAGAGGTAACTGAAGCGGCCAGCCTCGCGGAGCAGGGCCAGGTCGAGCGGCAGGTCGAGGCCTTCATCGACAGCGCGAAGTGTTTCAGCCACGGCGTGCGGAGCGTTGGCGGCAATCTCTCGCGCCAGGGCCTCGGCGCGCGGCATCAGCTCGGCGGCAGGAAGGACTTCATCCACGAGGCCGATGCGCAGAGCCTCGTGCGCATCGATGAGGCCGCCGGTTAGCAGCAATTTGAGCCCCGCGCCGCGGCCCACGAGGCGGGTGAGGCGCTGCGAGCCGCCGTAGCCGGCCATGATGCCCAGCTTCACCTCGGGCTGGCCCATGCGGGCATCGTCTGCCGCCAGGCGCAGGGTGCAGGCCATGGCCAGTTCGCAGCCGCCGCCCAGCGCAAAGCCCTGAATGCAGGCGATCACCGGCTTGCCCAGGGTTTCGATGCGGCGAAAGACCTGCTGTCCGCGAAGGGCAAAGGCGCGGCCCTCTTCGGCGCTGAGCGCGGCCAACTCGCGGATATCGGCGCCAGCAACAAAGGCCCGGCCCCCCGCGCCGGCGAGGAGAATCACTCGAATTGCGGGATCGGCGGCCAACTCCTCGAAAGCTACTGAAAGCTCGGCGAGAGTCTCAGCGTTGAGGGCGTTGAGCACTTTAGGCCGGTCGAGGGTGACAACGGCCAGAGGGGAGCGTTTCTCGAGGCGAAGATTTGTGTATTCCATGCGATCAAGAGGGTATCAGATAATGGTGTCAGATGGCTTGTGGAGATGCACTTTTCCGGGTCTCGGAAGCAGGCTCTGGGGCATCTTCTCTGGGCACTCGCACCCGCCGGAGCGGCCGGGCGGCGTGTGGTTCTCCCTTGGCGTTTGCGGGACGAGAACGGGCAGTAGTAACTTTAAGCGCATGGCGCAATCATCGCTCCCGATTCGATTCATGCACTTCCGTCCCAAGAGCTTCCGGTCTCTGCTGCTCCTCGTTTTTGCCGCCAGTGTGGCTCTGAGCCTGAACCTTTGCGCTTCGGCTAGAGAGGCCAAGAGCTTTGCGGCAGCGACGCTGGTGGAGGCGGCGGATTACCTTCCCTGCGGTAATGGGTGCTCCGCGCACGCCGAGCCGTCCAGCGCCTTTTGCTTCCGGATGGGCGATCAGGTTCTGGTCGGGGACGGCAGAAGCTACCTTCATGAGAAAAAGTTCTCCAGCCTGGAAGAGCTGGCGGGGAAGCAGTTTCAGGTCAGATTCAATGGGAGTCATATCTGGATGAGGCCGCCTGGCGGTGACACGGTGAAGATCGAACGCGGCTCCCAGTTCGAGAACTTCAAGGACGCCGGATGCGTCACCGCGGTGCGCCGGCCGATCCTTGTGGTTGCCTACTCGCATAAGCGGCCGGCCAAGGTTCCCGCCGAGGCCTTTGCGCTTGCCGGCTCCGGCAAGGGCGATCCTTATCTGTGGTTCCAGTGCGACCTGGATTCTCATGCGTCTGTGATCGCCTGCCGCAAGTGGTATATGAACGGCGATTTCTACGGAAAGGATTGGTACTGCGCGCGAACGGTGGAGGGAGTGCCGGTTGTCGCGGACTTTGAACTCGACCCGCTCCTCAGTCAGGAAGGCAGGCTGGTGCTCAAGTCGGGCGCTGTCGTGCAGCAAGATCGCCGCGGAAGAACCAATGACCAACTCGACCGTCCCAATGAGGCTTGCCGGTAAGGCTGATTTCAAGCGCTGGGGCAGTCGATGCTGGCAGGGGAAGGCTCGGCCCCCCGTGGCGGCAAGAGACAAGGGAAACCTGGTCATTGTGGGCGTTGCCCCGCCTGGAGTAATCTGGCCTCAAATCGAATCGGAGACGTGAATGACCAGCAAAGTTGTGGCCATTGTTGGCAGCTATCGCAAGGGCGGGACGATCGATACCGCGGTTGAAGCCGTGCTGGAGGGCGCGCGGGAAAAAGGCGCCCAGACGCACACCATCTACCTGACCGATCAGCATCTGGAGTTTTGCACCAACTGCCGTCAATGCACCCAGGAGCCAGGCAAGGAGCGCGTCAAGTGCGCGCAACAGGACGATCTGGAGTCCATCCTGGAAGAAATTGAAGCGGCGGATGCGATTGTGCTCGGCTCGCCGGTCAACTACTACAACGTCACGGCCATCTTTCGCAGGTTTTTGGAGAGATTGTTGGGCTTTTTCTATTGGCCATGGGGGCAGAATGCGCCCCGCCCACGCAGCAAGCGGCAACCGCGTAAGGCTGTGCTGGTGGCCTCGTCCGCCATGCCGGGCTTCCTGATTCCTCTCGCCACCGGAGCGGCCAAAGCTCTGCGCCTGACGGCAAAAAGTCTCGGCGCAAAGCCCGTTGGCAGCCTATGGATCGGTCTGGTTTCTCACGAGCCGCATCCTCGACTCTCGGCCCGTACCTTGAATCGGGCGCGACACCTGGGGATGAAGCTGGCGTAGATGTGCCAGCTTCGCCTTACTTGCCGATCAGGCCGCGCGCAATGGAGTCCAACATGCCGTTGAGGAAGTTGATGGACTCGGGCGCGGAGTAGCGGCGGCCAATTTCCAGGGCTTCGTTGATGACGATGGGGAAGGGTGTGCCTTTGAAGCCCAGCATCTCGCCCACGGCCATGCGCAGCAGGTTGCGGTCCACGGCGGGCATGCGCTCCAGCCTCCAGTGCTTGGAGTTGGCCGCGAGCAGTTCGTCGATCTGTTCCTGGTGCTCGATGGCCACGCGGAAGAGGTCTTCGGCAAAGCCGCGCACCTCGGGCTCGACCTCGTCGGCAGCTTTCCAGAAGTTGGCGCGCACCTGGTCCGGCGTCTGCTTGCCGATGTCCGCTTGGTAGAGCATCTGCATGGCCAGTTCGCGCGACTTGCGCCGCGGTCCGGCGGTCAAGCGGGGCCGCCTTGCTGCACGTCGCCATGCTGGAGTTTGCGGGTGAGGCTGACCATCTCGATGGCCGCTGTGGCAGCCTCGAAGCCCTTGTTGCCGGCCTTGAGCCCGGCGCGGTTGAGGGCCTGCTCCAGTGTTTCGCAGGTGAGCACGCCAAAGCTGTGAGGAATGCCGGTTTCCTGCTGCGACTCTCCGAGGCCGCGGGCTACTTCGTTGTAGATGGCCTCGTAATGGGCTGTCTCGCCACGCAGCAGGCAGCCGAGGGGGATGATGGCGTCTACCCGGCCTGCGTTGGCCAGGGTGCGCGCAGCGGCAGGGATCTCCCATGCGCCGGGAACGCGAACCACTTCAATGTCACTCCGCTTTGCACCGCTGCGGAGCAGGGCGTCAAGCGCGCCATCCAGCAACCGCTCGGTGATGACCGCATTCCAGCGGGCGACGACGATGCCAAACTTCATGCCCGTGGCGGAGAGATCGCCCTCAACGGCCAGCGGCTTGCCACGCTCCGGGTCGGTCCAGGCCCAGAAGCTGAAGGCGAAACCCGGCTCAGGCTCAACGGTAAAGATGCGCGATTTCCAGTGCGTTTCCGTGATGGAAGAGAGACGCGCGACGGCGGGTTCGCCCCCTTGCGCGCGCAACCAGGTTGCGGCGGCCTGATGCGCGGCGTCCAGAGCGGTCACCTCCACCAGCACATCGGCGGTGGAAGGGAACTGGCCATCCACGAATTCCAGGTTGCCCAGCGGAGCCAGGAACGATGCGCCGCGGCTTGTCGCTGGGGTCCCCAGCGACGGGTCTTCGTCGTTGGGGTGGTCATCCTCCCACCCTTTGCCGGGAGCAAATCCCAGCGTGGAAAAGAAGCTCCCCAGCCGGTCATAAGCCGCTCGGCTGCCTGCTGGACGAAGATAGGAAATCCCCTTGATCATTCTTTGATTCTATCGTGCGCAGGCCGGGCGGGGCGATTCGCGAGGAGGTCATGCGTTCGCGCTTTCCCCCTCTGCATAAAACGCGGGGAGGAAGGGGCACGGGCCGATTGTGGCTGGAAAAGCAAAAAGGCCGGCGCATGGCCGGCCCTTCTGTTTGCTGATTGTTGCGCCGCGAACTATGTAGTGGCGCGCGGCTTGACGGCGATGGCCGTGGCCGGAACGATTGTGCCGCTGCCGGAAAAAGCGCAGCCCAGGTCGGTTCCACCGGCGGAGACGGGCGTGCAGGCGGGCAGGTTGGGGCTGATCTGCTGTGTGTCCGCACTCGCCGGATTGCTGGTGACCAGCGGAACGCTGATGTAGTGGATCATGTTGTCACCTGCGGTGGAGACGAAGAACAGTTGGTCGTCCGGAGTGAAGGCCCCAGCCAGAGGAGCAGTGATCTTCGTTGCCGAGCTTCCTTTGAGCGGAACATAACCCACTGTGCCGGTACCTGGCAGGTAGTAAGGCAGCGAGGCGCCGGCGGTGGCGCCGGTGGTCGGCGGGGTATAGGTGACGAAGGCCAGGTTGGAAGCAGGCGATGGCACCACCTGATTGACAGCGGCAGCGTTGGCCGTGATCGGCGGCGGCTGGCTCAACTTGGTTGCAAGCACCAGCGGCGAGAGTGTATCGCCAAGAACGAGCGGATAATTAGGGTTGGTTTCCGGAGGCAGGCAGTTGTATGCCGGGATGGTGACTCCGATGTCGGACAAGGTGATGTTACTGCCAGCGCTGGCTGTGCCGGTGGTCGATGCGCCGAGGATGTGATTGCCATCGGTAGTGGCCGCCAGAACATCGGTCTGCGCAGCCACCGAATTGTCCGGAGATGGCCCTTGTGGATAGAAGCTCATGCTGGCGTAGTCGCCAACCGTGCCGGATGGGCACCAGGTGTGGGCCACGGTCGAGCTTCCGCTGAGAAACGCGCCGACGCTGGGAATGGTAATCGCCAGGCTCTGCGCGCCAGTGGAGGGGGAGGGACAGGTGGTGGCGTTGTAGACGGAGCAGGGCAACGAGTAGTTGGTCCAGCCGGTGTTCGCGTTATAGATGTACATCGTGTCGGCGTGGCCGCCGCCCAGGGCTGCGCTGTCGGTGATGTAGAGCGTCTGGGAGTCCGGGGTCCATGCGGCGGCGTTGCCCATGCCGCCATAAGTCGTGTAGGTGTTGCCGGAGATGTTGTAGAGGTAGAAGACCTGGCGTACCTGGTCGTTGATGAGCAGTTGCCCGTTGTTCGGCGATACCGCCAACACCACGCCGGGAACGGCGTTGTTCTGGGTGGTAACCGCGCTGGAGGTGGTGTTGTAAACCATCAGCTCGTGGGGGGAGCCGAAGTAAAGACTGTTGCCCATTTGGTCCATCACCATCGAGTTGGGCACGTAAGGCAGGCGAATCGTGGAGCCCACCGTGCCGGTGAGCAGCTCGACGGGGATGATGTACTCCGACTGGCCGGGAGCCGAAAACCAGGCGTAGTCGCTGGCCGTGCCGGGGGTGGTGATGGTAACCGAGTTGGAGGAAACGGGCAGGCCGGTTCCGTAGACGCCGACCTCATTGATCGGGGAAGGATTGCAACCGGGCGGCTGGCAGATGGCATAAATCGAAGCCACCCCAGGGTAGGAGGTTGTAATGGACCCGGCGTTGCTCGCCGAGATGTCAATCGGGTCGGTCGACTGGTAAGTGAGGGTCAGGCCGGTAATGGGGTTTCCGTACGTGTCGGTGATCTTGGTGACCAGATTCTGCGTCACGCCCTGGGTGATGGTACCCGAGGTCTGTAAGTTGGCCAGAGTCACTGAGATGGATGCCGGCGGGCAGGCGGAGAAGTATCCGGCTGAAGAGCCAGAGCCGGCTACTGACGCAGTGATGGATGTGGTGCCGGGCTCCTCCGCGGTGATGGTCACCAGGTTTGTGCTGGTGTTGGTGGTCATGGAGGCAACGGAGGAGGTGCCCACCGAGTAGCTGAGCGTGCCGATGGACCCAGTGCAGTTGGGAACCTGAGTCAACGTAGTGTTAACCGTTGCGGTTCCTGAGCAGATTGCCGTGCCGTTGGAGAGTGTGGCTGCAGTAGGCGCTGAGGTTGCGTTGAGACCACCGGCTGTAATGGTCAGCGGAGCCGCGGTCGCAATCGTGTTTGCGCCAGTCAGGGAAACTATTGCGGTGGCCCCGACAGAGTTGTTATTGAAAAGGCTGAGGTTGCAGGTCTGCCCTGCCGATCCGACTATCGGACTGATTGTTGCGGTTCCTGAGCAAGTGGCCGTGCCATTCGATAGCGTGGCTGTAGTAGGCGCAGAGGTTGCGCCTGTTCCGCCTGCCGTAATGGTCAGCGCAGTCCCGCTGGCAATCGTATTTGCGCCTGTCAAAGCAACGGTCGCAGTCGCTCCGCTGGAACCGTTATTGAAGCCGCTTAGATTACACGTCTGCCCCGCGGTTCCGTTGATGGATCCCCCCGACACATAGTTCTCGCTGATGATGTTGCCAGTGGGGGAGATAAAAGGTGCTGTAAATGTTCCGCTGGCGATGATGTCGGGCGTGACGCCGGGCATATTGCAGGCGCTGTTTGCACTGGTCACCGAGGCCGGCGCACAGAGCAGCACATTCGTGGGCTGGCCGTTGATGGTTTTGCTGTAGCAACCCTGCGCGTCGAGCGTGGCCTGCTGTCCCTGAGAAAAACACTTCTGTGAGGTACCGGACAAGGGGGACGTGACAAGGCTGACAGAGGTCACCTGGGCATGCACGAACACCTCCACCGGATTGGAGGTCACCGCCTGGGCGGAGGCCGAGATATAGGCCGTGGCATAAGGCAGGCCGCCGGTCGAGGGCAATGGATTCGGCGCGCTGCAGATGGTGTAGTCGGGGATTCCGCCGCCCGAGTTCCGGTTCCAGGTGCCGGCGCAGATGTTGCCGCCCGGCGTGATATCCACCAACTGGTTGTTGGTGGTGCCGTAGCTAAACGAGCTGGCGCTGGCCGTGGTGCCCTTGCAGGTAACGGCCGAAGGCGAACCCACCTGGCGCGTTTGCCCATAGGCCATGGAGATGCCCGTGGTCGCGGGTTGTAGCGTGATCGCGGCCACATCCGTAATCTTCATCCCGTAGCCCAGGCCATTGCAGTAGTTCTCGCCCGGGTTGCGGGTGCAGCCGGAAATCGAAATCCCGGCTGGAATAGCCAGGCACAACAAGCAAACAAGCGTCAAGAACCGCCGCATGAATCCTCCCCGCCCCGCCTTGTCGAACCGCGGAACGGTCCCTCCCGATACCATCGGGAAAATTGGGTTACAAGCAAACTTCTCATCGCCGCTGCCCGCCTTTGCCGGTAGCGAGTGGCTCTCTCTTTGCGAAAGAGTCCTCTTGCGCACACCTCAAAAAGGCAACGGAAATTGAAAAGACGCTCTCTGGAGCGGCCCGTCAACACGCTATGGCTGGTCTGCCACCGGTGAAATCCGCTCAAATGACCGGCTTCCGGCGTCCCACTCATCCTGCAGCTGATTGACAAACACGCTCTCGAAACTCCAAGGAAAAGTGTATCAGGACGGGGTGGTTCCCGGCTGGAGGCCGGGCGAAGCGATCCCCCGTCCCCGCTTTTTTCATAGACTCCGCTGGCCTCGGATGGAGAGCAGGCCGCGGGCTTGGGTCTGACCCTAAGGCGCGGCTTGCAGGTACCGGGCAAACCACTCGATGGCCCGCTCGATCACGTCCCGCCGGTGGGCCGGGTCGGCAAACATGTGCCCCTCATTGGGATACACGACCAGTTGCGTGGGCACATGCCGGGCTCTTAGCGCGTGCCAGAACTCGTAGGACTGGGGCGCCGGGCACTCGCCGTCCCGGTCGCCCACCACCAGCAGCGTGGGTGTCTGCGCGGCCTGGATGAAGTTGATAGCAGAGCTTTTGGCGTACACCGCCGGATCGTCGTAGACCGGCGCGCCAAAGTAGGGAATCAGCCACTGGTCGATCGAGTTCTCGCCGTAGTAGCTCTGCCAGTTGGAGATGCCGGGGCCCGACACCGCCGCCTTGAACCGCTGGGTCTGGGTCACGGCGAACATGGTAATGAATCCTCCGTAGCTCCAGCCGGTCAGGCCCACGCGGTTGGGGTCCACCGGGTACTTGGCCTCGACCTTGTCCACTCCGGCCAGGATGTCCCGCAGGTCGCCGTAGCCGAAGTCCTTGCGGTTGGCCTGTGTAAACTCCTCGCCTTGCCCAAAGCTGCCCCTGGGGTTCGGCTGCAACACAAAATAGCCCAGCGCCGAAAACGCCGCCGCGCTCAGGCCGCCCGAACTCCAGCGCGACCCCGCCGCCGAGGCCGGTCCGCCATGCACCATGACGATCAGCGGGTACTTTTTGGCCGGATCGTACTCTCTGGGCAGCGTCAGCCAGCCCTGCACATGAAACTTGTCACTCTTCCAGCTCAGAGAAACGGAGTTTCCCCAGCCCGGTTCCACGCCGTCGTTCACGTGAGTGAGTTGGATGAGAGCCGAAAGGCTGGTTGCCGTCTCCGGGGTATTGCGCACCAGAAAAATCTCCAGTGGATGGTCGAAACTGCTGGCGATGAAGGCAAACAGTTCGTGGTTCCGCGTCTCCTGGTTTCGTGCGCCCTGGTTTCGTGTAATGGACAGGCTCATCTCCATCCGACCATCCCCTACCGTCGCCGGGATGTCATAGAGAGGCGCTTCAAAGCTGGCTGTGCCGTTTTCGGCTGTTGGGTCGCCCTGGAAGTCGAGGCGCGCCAGTTGCGCGTTGCCGCCTTGGAGGCTGCTGACGAAGATATGGCTGGCGTTGTCCCACTCCAGCCAGGACGCCGTGGCAGCGCGTTGCGGGGTGAGGTTGCGCGGCGCGCCGCCCGTTGCTGAGACGATCCACACATCGCCGCCCGTCACTCCTTGGTCGCTCATCAGCCCGCCGATGAAGGCGATCACCCTGCCGTCCGGCGACCAGCGCGGCACGGCAATCTGCAACCCATGCAGCGCCCCGGCCGTCTCGGCAGGAGCAAAAATGACCTTGGGCGCGCCGTTCAGCGCCTGCGTATACAGCTTGGCTACCCACCAGTTGTTCTCTCCTGGCGGGTTGGCAGCCACATAGGCCAGCGCCTTGGAATCCGGCGACCAATCGAATTCGTAGACGTGGAGATTGGCGGGCGTGGCCATCACGGGGGCGGCCGGTTTGCCCGCATCCACGGCCGCTATGGCCACCCGCTGGATCTCCACGCCGTCCTCGCCGATCACCCCCGCCGGAGGCTTCATCGCCGCCAGCGCCCCGGCTGCCCGCGTTGCGCCTTCCACATATAAGAAGGCCACACTCTTTCCGTCCGGCGAAAAGGCAGGAGCCTCCGTGTAGCCCTTCAACTCCGTCAGCCGCCGCGTCGGGCTGCCTTGCCGCGCCAGATAAAGCTCCGGCTGCCCCGGTTTGGCGCAATCGGAGAAGAAGGCCAGCGCCTGCGAATCCGGGGACCACGTGATCTGGCCCTCTTGGCAGTGCTGCTCCGGTTTGCCCGCCGCCGTCACCCGTTCGCTTTTGCCCAGCCCGCCTTTGGACAAATCGTCCAGCGGCGCCACGCGAATCTCCGCGCCTTCCCGCGCTAACTCAATCCACGCCAACCGTTTGCCGTCCGCGGAAATCGCCACCTGCCCAAAGGAATGGCCGCGGTTGAGTCCCCTCAGCACCTCTTCAATGCGGGCGCGGTCCGGGGAAGTGGAGGTTTGAGCCTGCGCCGGGGGAGCCGCCTGCGCCAGCGCGGTGGAAAGTGAGAAAGCCGCGCCCAGGACTAGGGCTGCGCCGCCAATCAGTCCGGCGCGGAGAGATGTGCGAATCGGCATCAGTAACATAGGGAAATGCTATCAGGCAGGAACCGGCTTGCGGAGATGTGGCATTTGAGTGGCTTGGGACTCAAGCCGAGACGCCAGAAGAGCCGCTTGACACATGCGTTGGTCTGGAGTAACACTTATAAATGAGCTAAGTTTCCCCTCATCCTTCAGATTCTCTGAACTAAGGCAGTCCATCTGAAGTTAGTTAAATCTATTTTGGCTCCATAAGGCTTCCGAAGGATCGGTCGCAAGCCTGATAAATAACCGAAGCTAGTCAATGTCGCCGCCTCGAAAGTTTTCCTTCCATAGCATAGGTGGCACGTAAGCCATTTCGGGTGTGTTCAGCTTAGCCTGGAGCGGCTGAGATATGTTCTTCTCGCCTCGAGCCTTCAATGCTTCGTTCCCGGTGAGTATCGTTCAAGCACGCAACCGGGCGACTGGAGCTGCTATGGGCATCCTCAATAAAAACGGCACAAGGAATCTTCCATCTGCTAGCCGGGATAAGTGCCAACATTTGTTCATGTCGGTGGGCCAGGCCGATAGAACCAATTCCTCCGGGATTAAGCTGGATGGAACAAGGGCGAATCGACTGACTTTTGCCGAAGATTTCATGATGGAACATTCTCACTCCGGCCGGAGCATCGCCTTGATCGGGATTGCAGTTAGTTATGGAACCGCGCCCAAGGAATCGCAACCGTCGGCCCAATCTTTTGGGTTTCCTTCTTGAAGCGGCATCACTTGGATGGTTTGGAGATAATAAGACGATTCCAAAAGAAGCGCTTGATTCATGCGATGCCTGGCATAGCACTTGAGTAAAAGTGAGTTTTACTTCTCCTCTTTGAAATCCTCTAAACCAAGGCAGCCCATCTGCAGCATCTTGCCCATAACCCATCACCCCCAGGAGGTTTCCCAATGACCAAATCTAAGTCTCAGAAACAACCGAAGCTAAACAATGTTACCGAATCGAAACATGCTCCGGTCAGCATGGTGACAAAGTCAGCCGTTGTCCCGTCCCGGAATTTGATAAGAGAGCGAGCGTTTGAGCTGTATGAAAGCCGTGGCAAGGAACACGGCGGAGACAAACAGGATTGGCGCCGCGCCGAGCAGGAGATTCTCGGCCGCTAACGTACTGCGTATCAGCCATCGCGGCCTGGCGGAAGGCCGGAGGAAATGAACATGGGTTGCTTAATCTGCAGGGATCTGGAACGAGCTTATAAGGTAGGGCTCAGTGAGTATATAAAGGCTCGTTCCTCAGTCTGTTTCCGATTCTGCATGCAGTTTGCGGCCCGGAAGAATGTCGATATGGAGCGCGCCAGATACGAATTGGAAGAGCACCGGCTTGTATGCGCCTTAGCCATCAGAGCGTCCGCACTTTTACCGGGCCGGAACGCGCCAGCGAGTTTGGCGCGTCCTGGCCCGGCATAGTTTATAGCGTCGATTTTCTTCTGTAGCCGACCCCGCTCCAGCGGTGGTAACGGCTAGCAGCCCGTAGTGAAAGTCCAGTTTTGAAAGGGTACTGCTTCAGCCGTGCCGTAAGGGTTGATAAAAAACGATGGGCTTTAACAGGCTGCGGAAAAACTCATTCCGGAGGGAGGCGGGGGTTTCAACCCCCGCATAAAGCCAATAGAATCAACGCTGGCT